>Ga0123335_1003459_pt1 | contig 21904 bp, 17 predicted proteins | sample BiotimSIPDNA_2_FD_89707 | JGI IMG/M metagenome (GOLD analysis project Ga0123335, IMG submission 89707) | Anaerobic biogas reactor microbial communites from Washington, USA - Biogas_R2 time_0 SIP DNA | ecosystem: Engineered > Bioreactor > Anaerobic > Unclassified | place: Washington, USA...
AAGGCGTTCAGATCTGGAATTCGGGCCAGAACCCTAGATTCCGTAATATGTCGATCCATTCCGTGTTTTCCTTACCTTTGGGTGGTATATCACCTTGCAGCGCGCACCGATCTATCGGCAAAACTGCACGGAAACAGGTATCGGTTATGATTGCGCCGGTCTTGAGGATTAGTTTGCTCTTGCTGGTTGGGTAATATGGGTAATTGCAAAACAGCCATCGCAAACCGCCCCTCAACACAAACCTCCGTTTGACCGCATCGGTCTACATCCCTATACTGCATTTTTACGCCCTGAATATTTGGAGGAAGTGGGATGACCCAGATCGAACGCGCCTGCGCTGGAGCGGTTACGGCAGAAATGGAGGCCGTCGCCCGGGCGGAGCAAATCGATCCCGAGACGGTTCGTCGCGAAGTTGCCGAGGGCCGGATGGTTATTCCGGCCAACGTAAACCACCTGAAACAGGGGTTAAATCCCATCGGCATTGGCACGGCCGCCCGGACGAAGATCAACGCCAACATCGGCAAGTCGGCCGTATCGAGCGATCCGGGCTGCGAGTTGGAAAAGCTGTTCACGGCCGTCCGGCTCGGATCGGATACGGTGATGGATCTCTCGACCGGCGAGCAGATCGACTCGGTTAGGGCGCGAATTATCGAGGCCGCCGACGTACCGGTCGGAACGGTTCCCATATATCAAGTTGTCGAGCAACTCGACGACATTGCCGACATGCGGCCGAAAGACTTCCTCGATGTGGTCGAGCAGCAGGCCCGGCAGGGGGTCGATTACATGACGATCCACGCGGCCCTGCTTCGGGAACATCTTCCGCTATGCGACGGGCGGCTGACCGGCATCGTCAGCCGCGGCGGATCTTTGGTGGGCAAGTGGATGGCCGCCCACGGCGAGGAAAATCCGTTCTACACCCATTTCGACGAGTTGTGCGAGATCATGCGCGAGCACGACGTCACCTGGAGCATCGGCGACGGGCTGCGACCGGGTTCGATCGCCGACGCCAGCGACGAGGCCCAATTCGCCGAATTGAAAGTGATGGGGCAACTGGGGCGCCGAGCGCGGGAGTTGAACTGCCAAGTGATGATCGAAGGCCCCGGCCATGTGCCGATGGACCAGATCGAGCACAACATCCGTTTGCAGCAGGAGTTGTGCGACGGGGCACCGTTCTATGTGCTCGGTCCGATCGTGACCGACATAGCTCCGGGCTACGACCACATCACCAGCGCGATCGGCGCGGCGATGGCCGCGTGGTACGGCGCGGCGATGCTCTGTTACGTTACGCCCAAGGAGCATCTCGGACTGCCGAACCAGGAAGACGTTCGCCAAGGCGTGATCGCCTATAAGATAGCGGCACACGCGGCGGACATCGCCCGGCATCGCGTCGGTGTCCGAGATCGAGACGACGCTCTGAGCAAAGCCCGGTTTGAATTCGACTGGGAGGAGCAGTTCCGTCTGTCGCTCGATCCCGAGACGGCCCGGCGAATGCACGACGAATCGCTGCCCGAGCGGGACCATAAGAAATCGCACTATTGCAGCATGTGCGGCCCAAAGTTCTGTTCTATGAAGACGACCGAAGAGTTGCGGGAGATGACCCGGGGAAAAGCGGAGGGATAGGGTCTTTACCCCTGGAGATCGCTATGTTTTTTGCGTGGAGCATTCCAGATGTAATCTTGAACGCACTCGCAAGTGCATCGTGCGGTAGCTTGTTAGCGATAGAAGTAAAAGGTGTATAATAGAAGTGCGGAGGATTAAACGTGCCGCGAATATGTTAATTCTTCGGCGTGGCCATTTACATGTATCACAACGACCACGCACCTCCGCATTTTCACGCGGAGTACGGCGATGCGGAGGCCGTGTATGTCATTGATACGTTGGACATTCTTCGAGGACGCTTGCCGAGAAGGGCGAACAACATGGTTATTGAATGGGCATTGGAACATCGTCGGGAATTGAGAGAAAATTGGGATCGTGCGAGAGAACGCACGACTTTGACGCCGATCGAACCTTTGGGATAATAGGAGCCAAATTATGGAAAAACTTGGCCCACGAGTTTGCGTTCGTATTGTATCGCCGTCAAGCGGATTCAAGGTGAAAGTGGAGTTCGACAACGGCTCAAAAAAGGAAATCGATTTGGAACCGTATTTACATGGTCCGGTATTTGAGCCGATACGTGATAATCCCGCTTTGTTTCGGGCGATGAAGATAGAAGGCGGTACGATTGCCTGGCCTAACGGCGCTGACATCGACCCGGACGTCCTGTATTACGGGCTGAAACCTGCTCGTATGGAACATTCCGAATCGGCTCGGCTATAACGAAGGAAAACGTGATCATGCACAACGAATTCACCGCTATTGTCGAGCGTGACGGGAAGTGGTTTATTGCCTATTGCCCCGAGGTGCCTGGTGCCAACGGCCAAGGCAAAACAAAAGCCGCCTGTCTCAAGAGTCTAGCGAAAGCTATTCATCTCATATTGGAGGATCGGCGTGAGGACGCAATGCGGGGACTGCCTAAAAATGTGCAACTTGAATCGGTGGCTGTGGAATGAAACGCCAAACACTGATTAAGCATCTACGGAAAAACGGGTGCTACTTGAAACGCGAGGGATCATCCCATTCTCTTTGGGTGAACCCACAAACCGGACATATTGAAGCAGTGCCTCGCCATACCGAAATCCCCAAACTTCTCGCTAAAAAGATTTGCCGTTCGTTATCCATCCCGGAAATCAAATAGAAACACAAGGTTTTCCCATGCTAAAAACATCTATCGCAATGCTGGTTGTTTTATGTTGCGCTCCGCTTTTCGCCGCCGACGCCGCGCCGTCGGCGCTCTCGCCCGAAGAAGCCAAAGAGGGCTTCGTCAGCCTTTTCGACGGGAAAACGCTGGACGGCTGGCAGGGCAACGTAAAGGGATACACCGTCGAGAACGGCGCGATGGTCTGCAAACCAGGCGGAAGTATTTTCACAAAAAAGGAATACGCCGACTTCGTGCTGCGGTTCGAGTTCAAGTTGCCGCCGGGCGGAAACAACGGCGTCGGCATCCGCACCCCAATGAAAGGAACACCCGCATACGTCGGAATGGAAATCCAAATCATCGACGACGACCACCCGAAATGGAAAGAATTGCAGTCCTACCAATACCACGGTTCGATCTACGGCATTGCGCCGGCGAAACGCGGGTTTCTCAAACCGGCCGGACAATGGAACCAGGAAGAAATCGTCGCCGACGGCAGCCGCATCAAGGTCACGCTAAACGGCACGGTGATTCTCGAAGCCGATCTGAGCAAGATCGACAAGCCGATGGACGGCCAACCGCACCCCGGACTGCACAACGCCAAGGGCCACATCGGCTGGCTTGGCCACGGCGACCCGGTCGCGTTCCGCAACGTGCGGATCAAGGAAATAGGGGCGAGGGATTAGGGATTAGGGACTGGGGGTTGGGGTTGGGGGTTGGGGATTGGGGGCGGTGAGCATGAGATGATAAATGCCCCGCGACTGCGGTCGCGGGGGATGTTGCGTTAAAAACGTGTTTTGGAATTCTCGGTCCCCCGGTCTCGTAAAGCAGCTTTGCGGCGGTCGCGCCCCTGGAGACCTGACGTATTAAGCGGCTTATACGCCTACGCGACCACCGGTCGCGGCTATATGTCGATTTCAGAATCACGTTATGCCGCATTCACGCGGCGCGGAGCTACGGAGGGCGGAACAAGTGCCGGATCATAAACCATCGAACAATCCCGCTCCAAACTCTAGCCCCCCATCCCCCATCCCACATCGCCGCCGCGAAGTCTTCGCCTGGATGATGTACGACTGGGCCAACAGCGCATATTCGACGCTGTTGATTACCGTCGTGATGCACTACATTCAGGAAGTCGTTTTGCCCGGCGACGCCGGCCCCGTGGCCTTCGCCTGGGGCATCGGCGGAGCGATGATCGCGGCCGCCGTGCTCTCGCCGATCGTCGGCGCGGAGGCCGATGCCAATCGTAGCAAGCGCCGCTGGCTGGCGGGGACCGCCTTTTGCGGCGCGGCCGCGACCGTGGCCATGGCCCTGGTCCCGATCGAACCAGCTTGGCTTGTCATTGCCCTGTTCGTTTTGATGGGCGTGTGTTTCGAGCTTTCGCTGGTTCCATACAACGGATTCCTGCTGGAAATCACCGACGAGCGGACGATCAATCGCGTCTCCGCCTGGGGCTACGCGCTCGGTTACGCCGGCGGCTCGATCCCCTTGGTCGCGGCGCTGCTGTTGTTCAAATACAGCCATCACGCCGGCTTGACCGACCAGACTCTGTTGCATCGGTTGTGCATCTTAATGCTCGGTCTATGGTGGGGGCTGTTCAGCCTGCCCACGGTTTTGATTCTCCGCGATCGGGGGCCTCGGCCGGATAGCACGGAGCCGTTCGGCCGCGCCGCCCGCGCCGCCGTGGCGCGTGTCGCCCGCACCATCGCAAACATTCGCCGCTTTCCCGTCTTGGCCCTGTTTTTGCTCGCTTTCCTTTTCTACAACGACGGCATCCAGACGGTAATCACCCAGGCGACCACGGTGGCGAACAAGGACCTGCATTTTTCAGTCGGCGAATTGTTCCTGCTCGTTTTGATGATCCAGTTGATCGCCCTGCCCGGCGCGCTGCTGATGGGCCGGCTTTCCGATCGCCTCGGGCAGAAAGCGGTCTTGTTGGGGTGTCTCGTCGTGTGGTCCGGCCTGCTGATCGCCGCCGCCGCGGTGGAAGAAAAAACCTCGTTCTGGATCATGGGTTTTGTGCTGGCACTGGTGATGGGGGGCACTCAATCGGTAAGCCGGGCGCTGATGGGCACAATCACTCCGCAACGTCACGCCGCCGAGTTCTTCGGCTTCTTCAACCTCTCCGGCAAGGCCGCCAGCATCCTCGGCCCCGTCCAGTTCGGGCTGGTTATCCTGCTCACCGGACAAGCCCGACTGGCCGCCGTCAGCCTGCTGATATTCTTTATCGTCGGCGGTCTGCTGCTGGCGAAAATCAACGTCGCCGAAGGCCGCCGGCAGGCGGCCGGCTAGCAGCGAGAGCAGTATCCCGCACGCGCCGAGGCTGTGAAAAAATTGTAGGGTGCGTGAAACGCACCACAACCGGTAGTGCAGGTGCGTTTCACGCACCCTACATATTGTGTTCTCAATGAATTGAAATCAATTTTTTCACAGCCTCGCCGTGTGCGGCCCTTTATTTCCGCACACGGCGTGTGCGGGATACCATACAATTCGGTACATTATTCTTTTACAACGGCTTAACGCCGATGGATTGCGATTTCGAGCTGCTCCGACGTCGGCCGGGCGACGGCCAAAGCCGCTCGATACCGGCCGGCCAGTCGAAGCCGGAAAAATTGCCATTCTTCCCGATTTTCTCCGTTCGATTCGTCGAATGCGACTTGCGCTGGGCCGTCGTCGGCAAGCGAGAAAGCGAAACCGGCCGGACTGGAAAAAATGCTATCGCCCCGCGCTTTGACCAGCGCCTCGCGCAATGTCCATAGTTCGAGGAAGGCCGGGCCGCGCCGAGCGGCCGGCAGCCGCTCCAATGCCGCCGCCTCTGACGGCGCGCAGAATCGCCGGGCGATTTGCAGGGGATTAGCAATCCGCCGTCCGCGCTCGACGTCCACCCCCAACGGCCCGACCGGAGAAACGACGCAAACCGCCAGTCCGCGAGTATGCGAAACATTGAACTCCAACGGCGGCTCGACCAGCATTTTCAGCGACGGCTTGCCGTAGGCGTTGTATTGGAACTCGATGGCTCGGGCGTCGACGCCACAGCGCTGCGAAAGCATTTCGCGGAGCAGGCCGCGGCCGGCGAGAAACAACCGCCGCGATTCGGCGTGAGCGATGCGCCGCAGCCGCTCGAGCTCGTCCGGCGACAGCGACGCCTGATATTCGGCCAACACCCGCGGTTCGAGCGTTTCGTTTACCGGTAGATAGAAGAGTTCGATTCGGCGTTTGTCGTTGGGTCGCTGACGCATTCCGAATCCTTCGCCTCTTCGTGTGGTTGCCGCGTCCGGCGTCGGGCGGCGAGTTTCAAGCATCCCGCGTTTCGGCCAGCTTCCGGCCCAAGCGCCGGGCCTTGCGAATCGTCTTCGCGGTCAGCGGTTGGTCGCGCTGGTTGGCGGCGAGGCCGATGAACAGCACGCCGGCGGTCCGCGCGCCGAGCAACCCGGCGGCCGTCTTCATCAGGCCCACCATCCGGGTGAACCACCGTCCGAGCAGGGCGGGCGCGGCGGCGGAAGCGACCAGTACGGCCCGCTTCGTTTTCCGTTTGTTTCTCAGGATGGGATAGGCTTTTCCCCAGGGCCAATATGCCATGCAGATCAGCCGCTCGATGAATCGTTTCATCAGGGCCGTGACCGTTCCGAAGTTCATCGGCGAGGCGAGCACAATTGCGTCGGAACGTTCGAGTTGTTCGAGAATCGTCCGCATGTCGTCGAGCAGCAAGCACTGGCCGCGCTCGGTGCCCTCGCGTTGGGTGCAGGAGCGGCAGTTGACGCAGAACTCGATGTGCTTCTCGACGAGAGAGATTTTTGTCGTTTCCGCGCCGGCCTCCCGAGCGGCGTCGAGAATTTCGTCGACCGCCCTGTCGATGATCCCGCCTTTACGATAGGAGCCGACGATCGCGGTGATTGAAATTTGCTTGCCCATGAAATAATGCGACTCAATCGGTTATTGTCTCGCCCTACATTAAATGCGAAGCGAATGTTGAATGTTGAATACTAACAAACTTGACGCCACGGCGGAAGTCCCTGGGAACGGTTATGGCGTTGGAGCCGTTGGTAGGCGAGCGGGTTATGTTGGCGAAATAATTACCCCGCCGCTCCGGCCGGCTCCGGGACGACGTGGATTTCCTCGTTGTCGGCCGGTGGCAAGTTGACCGACTCCGCCGGATTTTTCCATCTCCTGAGCCGCCGATAGTGTCTGTAGGCGTACATGGCCGCGTGGCCGATCATACCTCGCGGCGAGAGGGCGAGACGGCCCACGCCGTAAGTCGCCGGCCGCCAGCGGGAATGGCAATGATTCATCGGACCGATGAAGTCCAAAGCATCGGCTTGCTCGTCGTCGTGCAGGCGTTCGAGGAGATAGTTGAAGAGCAGTTGCCCGGGGCTAAAAGAGGCGAATCGCGGATCGTAGCTGATCTTGTGGGCGAAATATACGCCCTTCGCCCGGAATCCGTAAATGAAGGCCAGCATTCGGTTGTCGAGCCGCAAGGCGGCTGTTTCCAATTGTCCCCAGCGGGCCAACTGTTTGGCCTGCTTGACAAAGAAGTCGAACATGCCCGGCGCGCGAAGCACCGACGAGCCGTTTGCCCCCTTCCAGCCAAGGTTCTCGATCTCGAACGCTTCGGCCAGCCAGGGCTCGACGGCCGCGACCTCGAGCCGCGAGTTCATTTCCAACCGCAGGTTTCCCTCTCGTTCCAGTTTTCGAGCGGCACGGCACATCGCTTGGCGATGGTGTTTCGACAAGCTCTTTCGATAATTTACCCAACTATCGCCGATCTCGACGCGTCCGACCCGATAGCGTTCGTGATAGCTGGCCGGGAGCTGAAGCCGATTGCACAACCGCAGGGCCGCTTGCCATCGCGGCGTTTCGGGCAAGACGTCGTTGAGCCAGAGAAGTTGCCAAGGGAGCCGTGCGGCGGCCGACAGCAGCAGCTTGACCGCGGATTCCGGTTCGACTGCCGCATCGCAGAGCAGATCGCCGCAAGGCGACCATGCGTTGCCGGGCAGAGCGCCCGCCGGCATCAACCCGCCGATTCGACATGCGATCAAAGGCAAGGCGGCGATCCAATGTCCTTCCCGCACGACGATAATCGCGCGAAATTCGGCACACGGCCGGAATTGTTCGATCCACTGGGCGATCAATTCGGCCCGCGCCGTCGGCATCGCCGTCTCGCTCCGCCACCAGAGGTCGTCCCACGCGGCGGCGTTTTCGCGCATTTCATCGAGAGACGTTAAATGGATTATGTGCGGCTGTTCCACGGCCTGGCTCCTCGTGCCGTATGTGATACGGATTGCATGACACGTTATATAGAAATGATTGCTTTTTTTCCGCAGCGAGCGCGGCGGAATGGACCACAAACGATCGGCATAATCGGCACGACCGGACCGCGCCGTGGAGGCGAAAAAAAGCAATAATTGCTTCATACCGGGTATCAGCGAACGGATGCCGGTAATAACGAACGCGGAGCGTTCGGGCAATGTGTTCCCATGCGGAGCATGGGAACAAGGATGTGTCCTAAACTTTAACCACCAGCCACTAACCACTAAACACTAAGCAAACCACTAACCACTAACCACCAGCCACCAGCCACTAACCACTAGCCACTAACCAACAGCCACTAGCCACTAACCACTAACCAACAGCCACCAGCCACTAACCACTAGCCACTAGCCTACCTGATGCGTGATCGCAAACTAACGCCGCTTTCCGATCATGGCCCATTGCGGATAATGTTCGTCGTTACGAGCATGCCAATCGGCGGGGCCGAGACATTATTGGTCGAATTAGTCCGCCGCATGGACCGCGAGCGGTTTGCACCGGAGGTATGTTGTCTAAAGCGGCTGGATTCTTTGGGCGAAATGCTTGCCGAGGAGATTCCCGTCCACGCGGGCTTGCTTTCCGGCAAGTACGACGTTGCGGTTTTTTGGCGGCTTGCGCGGCTGATGCGGCGGCGGCGAATCGACGCGGTGGTTACGGTCGGGCCGGGCGACAAGATGTTTTGGGGGCGGTTGGCCGCACGCGCCGCCGGTGTGCCGGTCGTCTGTTCGGCGATTCATTCGACCGGTTATCCCGACCGCGTGGAATGGCCGAATCGCCTGCTGGCCGGCTGGAACGACGCCTTCATAGCGGTGGCCGAATCGCACGGCCGATATTTGGCCGAACACGAGGGTTGCCCGGCCGGCAAGGTGCGCGTGATTCACAACGGCATCGACCTGGAGCGATTTCATCCGCGTTGGCCCGACCGACAGTTGCAAGACGAGTTGTGCCTCGAACCGGGCGCGCCGACCGTCGGCATCATCGCGGCGTTGCGGCCGGAGAAGAATCACGAGTTGTTTCTCTATGTGGCGGCGTTGGTCCGCAAGGCGTTGCCCGTCGCAAGGTTTCTGATAGTCGGCGACGGGCCGGAGCGCGGCAGGCTAGAATCGCTGGCGCGGAGCCTGGGCGTAGGCGAGGCCGTTCGCTTTACGGGCGCCAGGCGCGACGTGGAAAAAGTCCTCTCGCTGATCGACGTCGCCGCGCTCACCTCGCGCATGGAGGCCAATCCCCTCTGCCTGCTCGAAGCCATGGCCTGCGAGAAGCCGGTGGTCGCCGCACGGGTAGGATCGGTCGCCGAATCGGTCCGCCACGGCGAGACGGGCTATTTGACCGCGCCGGGCGATTCGCAAGAAATGGCCGCCCGATGGTTGCAGTTGCTGCACGACCGCGAACTGGCCGCGAGCATGGGCCGCGCCGGACGAGAGTCGGTCATCGCCCGATGGTCGGTCGATAGCATGGTCCGAGGTTACGAAGACCTGCTGTCCGGCATCTACTCGGCGAAATGCGGGCTGGCCGGCTCGCCGAAAGTAGCAAGCGATGGCACTAGCCGAAAACCGCAGCTCGGGTTACGATAAAACCCTGGCAGGTAACGCGAAAATGGAAACGAATCTGGCAAGAGGATTATTGGCCCTGTTAGCCCGTTTTCTCAGCGGGGCCTCCGTGCGCTGGATCGACTCGCAGCCGGACACCTGCCAGAGGGTGTATTTCGCCAACCACACGAGCCATTTGGACCCGATCATGATCTGGGCGGCACTGCCTTCCCAGGTGCGCACCATCACCCGGCCGGTGGCCGCCAAGGACTACTGGATCAAGGGGCCGATGCGCCGCTATCTGGCCAACCAATTGTTCAGCGCGATCCTAATCGACCGCAAGGAGATCAAGGTCCATAAAAGTCCGGTGGATGTCATCATCCGAGAGATCGGACACGTCTATTCGTTGATTCTCTTTCCCGAGGGCGGTCGCCAATCGGGCGAAGAAATCGGCGAGTTCAAAAGCGGCCTCTATTACCTCTGCAAAAAGCGGCCCGATCTGGAACTGATCCCCGTCCATATCGACAACATGAACCGCATTCTGCCCCGCGGCGAGGTGCTGCCCGTGCCCATGCTTAGTTGCATCACCTTCGGCCCGCCGATGTGGCTCGAAGCCGGCGAGTCGAAAGTCAGTTTTCTCGACCGGGCGCGCGAAGCCGTGCGGAGTTTGAAAAAAATCCGGGAAGTCGATTAGAAATCATGCAAAACCGCAAACGGTTGGCACGCGTCCGCGCCCTCGTCATTCCGGTTCGGCGTGGATGATTATCCTTCCCAGCCCGGGCATCCGCGCGCGAAGATATTCTTCCAATTGAACGGTCAATTCGTGGGCGTCGGTGATCGACATGTCCGGTTGCAACCCGCAGTGAAAAGAGACGTCCAATTCCCCGCCGGCTTGTTGAACGCGGACGTCGTGCGGCTTGATCGGCAAGGGATGTTCGGCCAGGAAGTCGTCGATGACCTTACGCGGGTCCAATTTTCCCGCGGGACGGCAGCGCACCGTGGCGGCGCGGTCGCCGGCCGGCTCGATGTGGGTGACGACGCTGTTCACGCCGGGAAGCGTTTCCCGCAACTCGCGCTCGAAGTCCGTGGCCAAATCGTGGGCCTCTTCCAACAGGAGCGAATCGCTCACCTCGAGATGCAATTCCACGCGGCGGCCGTCCGGCTGTTCGTAGATGCGAATACCGTGCGCGCCCAACCCGCGGCGCGCGGCCGACAGACGAATCTTGTCGGTTATGTCCTCCCCGCCCCGGTCGATCGGCTCGACGTGGACCACGATGTCGGCTCGCGGCAAGACCTCGCGCAGGGCGGATTCGACCCAGTCGGCGATGTCGTGCGCCTGCTCGAATGCGGCGCCGCGTCCGACCGAAATAGTCGCGTCGGCGAAGTAATCCGGCCCGCCGCGGCGCAGTCGCAGGCGGATCAGTTCTTCGACGCCGGGCACCGTTTGGACGGCGGAGGCGAGTTGGTCGTGCAGACCGCGCGGCACGCCGTCGAGCAGGTCGCCCACCGACTTTTTCCCCAGTTTCAGACTGACGCTGACGATGATCGCCGCCACGCCCAAGGCGGCCACGGCGTCGGCGTGCGCCAACCAGGGCAGGTCGAACCACTCGCCGATCTTCAACGCGGCCAGCCCCAACAACACCACGCACGACGACCATACGTCGGTGGAAAAATGCAGGGCGTCGGCCTCCAACGCCTGGCTGGAATGTTTTATCGCCGTTCTCTTCAAAGCGCGAGAGCGCGAGAGATCGACCGCGATTGAAATGAGCACCACCAGAAATGCCCAGACGTTCGCGTCGACGTGCGCCTCGGCGCGGAAAAACAGCCGGGCGCAGGCTTCGTAAACAATCCAGGCGCAGGCGGCCAGCAACAACATGGTTTGGAAAAACGCGGACAGGTTTTCGTATTTGCCGTGCCCGTAGGTGTGTTCTCGGTCGGCCGGTTTGCTCGACGCGCGGATCGCCCAGAGGGTGAATCCCGACGCGGCCAGATCGAGCATCGAATGTCCCGCGTCGGCGAGCAGGCCCAGACTGTTGCTCCACAGTCCGACGCCGAGTTTCATGCCGATCAACAGCACGGCTGCCGCCATTGAAGTGCCGGCGACGCAGAACTTCTCCCGGTTGGCCTGCCGTCGCGATTCGTCTGTTTGGGGGTATGCCATAATGAATATCGGATTAGGTCATCGGCCCATCGCGTCCCATTTTTCTTCGGCCGCGCTGCGGCGGCTGTAGCGGGGCGCCAGCTTCCAAATATCGCCGCGCCGGCCGGCGGCGTAATCTCGCGCCGCCAATAGGCCGACTGCCGCCGCGCAGGGGAACCACAATTCCCGGTCCATTACCGCTACGTTCGGCGGCAGCCGCTCGGCATGGCGGAGCAACGCCGGCCCCGAAACAAAACTGCCCGGAGTAAGTCGCTGCAACCACTCGTCGAGCGGAATCAACTCTTCCGGCCCAATCGGCTGGACGTGGTTGGCCGATTCGACTTCAAACGTGCGGGCAACCACGTCGCCACGTTGCGCGTCGATCGACACGTGTAGGACAGGTTGGCAACCTGTCCTACTGGGATCGGCGGATTTCGTGGGGACAGGTTGGCAACCTGTCCTACTGGCATCGGCGGATTTCGTGGGGACAGGTTGGCAACCTGTCCTACCTGTCCTACAGATTGCAGGGGCGCAGTTCATTGCTACCGATTCGAGCGTATCGACGCCCAAGACCTCGGCGGAGACGGCATAGGCGAAGATTTTTGCGGTTGTCACCCCCACGCGTAGCCCCGTAAAAGACCCCGGTCCGACGGTCACGGCCACTAGTTGAACGTCGGCGGGTTGCCATTTAACCTGTTCGATCAAGTTTTTTATTGCCGGGGCCAGCGATTGTGCGCTGCGTAGATTTTGGTCTAACGTCAATTCCGCCAAGACGTTACAGCCATCGATAGCGGCCGCGCCGCCGGTTTTATCGCTGGTTTCCAGGGCAAGAATCCGCATTTTCGATCAACCTCCATCAGAAAGCATGGCTGATTCGCTCCCCTTCGGCAAGTACAATTCCGGCATTTATGGCCCCGTTATTGAGTGCAATGTATCATCTCGACTTGACCGACGTAAGATGCGACAATAGACTGAGTTGGACATTAGAATTGCGCTAAATAGTATCTGTTGCGGAAACATCAAGTGGGGTGCGTGCTTGAACGCACCATAGGCGTTTTCTCGCACGTTCCGATGCTACTATTTACCGAGCAATGTATAAAAAATTCCCCTCGCGGGCCAGGACACCCGAAAGTGTAAGAGCGTGAAACGAGCACTCATCAGCGACATTCACAGCAATATCGAGAGTCTTGAGGCGGTCTTGGCCGACATTCGGGACCAGGGAATCACCGAGGTCTATTGCCTGGGCGATCTGGTCGGATACGGCCCCAACCCCCGCGAAGTAATCGACGAAGCGATGAAGTGCGACGTCTGCCTGCTGGGCAACCACGACCAGGGCGCGCTGTTCGATCCCGAGGGGTTCAATTCCGGAGCGGAGCGGGCGATCTTCTGGACTCGAAACCAACTGGAGGGCGGACCCGGATCGACCGCCGAGAAACAAAAAAGGTGGGATTTCCTCGGCGAGTTGCCCCGTACCCACAACGAAGGAACCTTGCTCTTCGTTCACGGCTCCGTTCGCAACCCGCTGAACGAATACGTTTTTCCCGAGGATATTTACAATAAAAGGAAGCTGGAAAAAATCTTCGCGCTGATCAAACAGTTCGCCTTTCAGGGACATACCCACGTGCCGGGGGTGTTCTCCGAAAGTTTCAACTTCTCCAGCCCCGAGGAACTTAACAACGAGTATCGCCTCGGCCGAGAAAAGGCGATGATCAATGTCGGTTCGGTGGGACAACCCCGAGACGGCGATCCCCGCGCCTGCTACGTAGTGCTCGAAGACGAACTCGTGCGGTTCCGCCGCGTCGAATATCCGTTCGATCGTACTATCTCGAAAATCCACGAGATACCCGATCTGGATAATTTCCTCGGCGATCGGCTGCGCGACGGGCGGTAGCGGGAGGCCGTAGGCGGTAGGGTGCGTGAAACGCACCAGAGCTTGTAGGCCGTAGGCCGCCTGAAACACGCCGACTTGGTTCCCGGTTCCCAAGCACGAATAGCAATACAGCAATACAAAGGTAAAACGCCAATGGAGCGTCGGTTCATACTGTTTTTGGTTCTGTCGTTTGCGATCTTGTTCGGCTATTCGTCTTTTATGCGGAAGAAGAATCCGCCGCCTCGTCCTGCGCCCGACGCGATCGCCCAAAAAGCGGCGGACGAGGATCAAGCGGAGGAGAAAGAGCCGGGCGAGGAAAAGCCGCTCGATCGGCCGGCCGAGGATGAACCGGAAAAACCGGCGCCCGTCATGCAGGCCGCCGTCGAGCCGGACCCCGAGCAGCCCGAACATTGGGTTACGCTCGGATCGGCCGATCCGAAAGACCCGTTCCGAATGCTGGTCACGTTGACCAGCAAGGGGGCCGCGCTGGCGCGAATCGAGCTAAACGATCCCCGCTACAGGGACATTGACGAACGATCCGGGTATCTCGGCTATCTGACATCGCCGGACGATCCGGAAGGGAACGGCTGTCTCGTGCGGTTTGTCGGCCACGGCACGCCCGCCGCCGAGGCCGGTCTTCAGCCGGGCGATGTGCTCAAGGCGATCGACGGCGAAGCGGTCGCCGGCCCGAAATCGCTCGATGCGGTCCTGCGGCGCGAAACCAAACCCAAACAAAAGGTCCAGTTGACCGTCCTCCGCGACGGAAAAGAGCTCCAGTTGACCGCAGTTCTCCGGCGCCATCCGGTCTACGTCGTCGGCGCCGAGGAGGACGATCCGCTATCGATGTTGCTCACGCTGGAGCAGATCGACGACCTGCGGCTCGACAAAACCGATGGCGGGGAGGGGGAAGCCGAGGAGGAACAGAAAAAACCGGAAAACAAGGACGCTCTCCGCCCGCGCGACGAATCCATCCGACGCGAATTGGCGGGAATCGATCTGCGCACCGCCGATTGGGTTCTGGTCGAATCCGACCGGCTCCGCGCCGTCTTCCGCCGCCGGCTGCCGGAGTTCGGCCTGGAGATCGTGAAAACATACCGCTTGGAGGAAATACCCGAAAGCGGGTTGCAAAACAAAGACTATCCCGCCTATCACTTGTTGTTCGAGGTTGAAATACGCAACATCGGCGACCGTTCCCGCAAGGTGGCCTATCAGTTGGACGGTCCCACCGGTTTGCCGCTCGAAGGGAAGTGGTACGCCTACAAGGTGAGCCGCAACTGGGGTGGTTCGGGCCTGCGCGACTTCATCATTTCGATGAACGGCAACACGCCGACGATGGTCAATTCATCGACCATCGCGGACGGCAAGTCGCCCGTTCCCTGGCCCGATCAGAACCTCGATTATATCGGCGTGGACGCCCAGTATTTTTCGGCGGTGCTAATGCCCGACCGCGACAAACCGGCGGACCCCTGGTTCGCCAAGCTGCAGCCGATTTGCGTGGGCAAGATCGATCCGCAACATAAGAACTGGGCGAACGTTTCCTGCCGGTTGACGAGCGTGGCGGCGGAACTTGAGCCTAACGGCCCGCCGCTGCGCCACGCGATGAAGCTTTTCGCCGGTCCGAAACGGCCGGCGCTGTTGGAAAACCAGGAATACAATTTGAGCGAGCTGGTCTATTACGGCTGGCCGATTTTCGCCGTGGTCGCCGTGCCGCTGACCAGCCTGCTCCACGTTCTCTACAACTTCACGTTCAACTACGGGTTGGCGATCATCCTATTGACGGTGCTGATTCGCGGCTGCATGTTCCCGCTGAGCCGCAAGCAGGTGCTTGGCGCCCAGAAGATGCAGCAGTTGCAGCCGGAGATCAAAAAGTTGGCGGAAAAATACAAGGGCAATGCCGAGGCCCGCACCAAAGCCCAGCAGGAGTTGTTCCGCAAGCACAACTACAACCCGTTGAGCGGCTGTCTGCCGATTTTCATTCAGATGCCGATATTCATCGGTCTGTACAGGGCTTTGATGGTGGACGTGGAGCTGCGCGACGCGCCGTTGATTTCCACGGCCATTCGCTGGTGTTCAAACTTGGCCGCGCCCGACATGCTCTACGACTGGAGCCGGTTCATGCCCGACTGGGTCAACAGCGGGCAGGGGATTTTCGGCCTTGGCCCGTATTTCAACCTGCTGCCGGTGCTGACGATCGTTCTGTTCATCGCTCAGCAGAAGATACTCATGCCGCCGCCGACCGACGAACAAGCGGCCATGCAGCAGAAGATCATGAAATACATGATGGTTTTCATGGGGCTGCTGTTCTTCAAGGTGGCCAGCGGGCTGTGCATTTATTTTATCGCGTCGAGCCTGTGGGGATTGGCCGAAAGGCAAGTGCTGCCCAAGCCTCAGCCGGCGGCAACCGCGGCCGCCACCGAATCTCGCGCGCAAGCAAAGGCCCGCGAACGACTGGAAGCCGACAAGAAGCGGAAAGAGTCTGATCGAAAACGACTCGAAGCGGAGAAAAAGAAGTTGCGCGGCAAAAAGTAGGGGGGCGCGAAACGCACCATGTATAAAAAAACGCTGGAAATACCGTAAACACTCGGTGCGTTTCACGTACTCCGCGGTCTACAAGCTCTGGGCTACGATCATGCGCTCCTTGGACGACACGATTGCCGCCGTCGCATCTCCGCCGGGGGGCGCGGCCCGCGGCATTGTGCGCGTCAGCGGGCCGGACGCCTTCGGCAGCGTCGCCCGATTCTTCCGGGACGATGATCCCCAGCAGCCGTCCGAGCCGCTCCGTCCCCGGGCGTCGAGCGGAGCATTGCGTTTGCCCCAATTGTTCTCCCCGTTGCCCTGCCAGACGTATTTCTGGCCCGCCGGCCGCAGTTACACCGGCCAGGCGGTGGTTGAACTCCACACGATCGGTTCGCCCCCGCTGCTGCAAGCGTTGATGCGCTCGCTCTGTGCGCACGGAGTCCGCATTGCCGAGCCGGGCGAGTTCACGCTCCGAGCATTCCTGGCCGGACGGATCGATCTCAGTCAGGCCGAGGCCGTTCTGGGCGTGATCGACGCGACTGACCGCCGCGAGTTGGACGTCGCCCTCCGCCAGCTTGCCGGCGGACTGGCACGGCCGCTGCGCCGTTTGCGCGAGTCGTTGCTCGACCTGCTCTCGCGTCTCGAAGCCGGATTCGATTTCGCCGACGATGACGTCCCCTTCATCGAACGCGGCGAATTGCTGGCGAGTCTCGATGAGGCGAGCCGTTCCGTCGCCGACACGCTCGATCAAATGACGTCGCGCGGCGAATCCGTCAGCCTGGATAACGCCGTCCTGATCGGCCGTCCGAACGTCGGCAAGAGCAGCCTGTTCAACGCCTTGGCGGCCGGCGGCGCGGCGCTGGTCGCTAACCAGCCGGGCACGACCCGCGATTATCTGGTAGCGGAACTCGACCTCGACGGGATAAAATGCCGGTTGATAGACACTGCCGGGAAGAGGGAAGAGGGAAGAGGGGAGAGGGGAGAGGGAGTGTCGCTTGCGGTTTCGCATGAACCGGAAGCGACCGCCAACTCCCTGGCCGCCGAACTGACTCAAAACGCCGCGATCAGGGTGCTCTGCCTCGACTCGACGCGCCAGCTCGATCCGTGGGAAATCGCCGCACTGCACACGCAAGACGACCGGCGAATCGATGTGTTGACGAAGTGCGATGTGCCAGCGCAGTTTGATCTTAATAATGTTGTTGTACGAACCAGCAGCGCGACCGGCGACGGCGTCGAGAAATTGCGGGACGAGTTGCGGCGAAAGCTGATGGCCGCGCGGGGCGGCGATTCGGAGGTGGTCGCCGACACCGCCCTGCGATGCCGCGAATCACTCGCCTCCGTCGGCCGATGCCTCGCCCGCGCCCGCCGCGAGGCGTGTTCGGAGCGGGACGAACTGGCGGCGGCGGAAATCCGCGCCGCTCTGGAGGAGTTGGGCCGCATCATCGGCGTGGTTTATACCGACGACGTGCTGGATCGGATTTTCAGCCGTTTTTGCATCGGTAAGTGACCATCCGGCACAGCCTGGACGCAATTTGAGCGGTTTTTCCGCGAAAAACGCCGCGCCGACGCCCGCGCCCCTATACACGCGGCAGTCTTATCCATAAAGTAAATAAGGTATTTGGCGGGACTGCGCGGAAGCTTGCCCCATCCTGCTTTCCAGCATAAATTAGTTTCCGTTGCGGAAAGTCAGCCGGACGGCTTCGCACTGTGGGGCAGATTTCCAATCTGCCTCGATATTGGCAGGTTAGAAACCTGCCCCACGTTCGCCGAATACTTTCCGCAACAGATACAAATTAATAGTAGGCCGACGCAGAGGCGCGATCGTCGGTTGCACACCAACATTGCCCCGCAAATTTTCAATCACATGACGCTGCTATACTGTCCGCAAATATTTTTACATCATGAAACCGGTTTCCATCCCGAGCGGGCGGAACGGATTCGGCTGATCCCCGACCGCTTGAAAGAGTCGGGTTTGATGGGCCGTTGCCAGCAGCCGGAGTTCATGCCCATTACCCGCCGCCGGCTGGCGGCCGTCCATTCTCCGCTGTACATCGACGAAGTATGGGCGTTGGACAAATCGGGCGGGGGCCACCTCGACCCGGACACCGTAGTCGGTCCCGGCAGCTACGACGTCGCCCTGAAGGCCGCCGGCTGCGTCTGCGACGCCGTCGAGCGCGTGTTGCGAGGCGAAGATTCGCAAGGACTGTGCCTTGTCCGTCCGCCCGGGCACCATGCCTTGATGCACCACGCGATGGGCTTTTGCCTGTTCAACAACGTGGCCGTGGCCGCGAAAGCGGCCGTCGGCGAGTTCCAACTCGACCGGGTGTTGATCGTCGATTGGGACATCCATCACGGAAACGGCACGCAAGACACTTTCTGGGAAGACCCGGCGGTCGGATACTACTCGATCCATCGTTGGCCGTTTTTCCCAGGCACTGGTGCGGAAGACGAAATCGGCGGCGGAGGCGGACGCGGATATACCCTCAACTCGCCCGTTGCGTTCGGCACGAGCAGGGAAGAGTACTTTGATATATTCCGCGCCGGGCTGGAAAACATGGCAGCGAAAATCAAACCGCAACTCGTGCTGCTAAGCGCGGGTTTCGACACCCACCGGCTCGACCCGGTGGGCAATCTCGGCTTGGAAACCGAGGACTTTGCCGCCCTGACCGACATCGTCGCCGACGCGGCCGATGCTTACGCCGACGGCCGGTTGGTCAGCGTGCTGGAAGGCGGATATAATCCCGAAATCATGGCCGATTCCGTCGAAACGCATCTGGCCGCGATGCTGAAGCGAAGCGGGGCCTGACATGAACCTGCTCGCCCTGGAAACCACTTGCGACGAAACCGCCGCCGCAATTGTCAACGACCGGCTTGAAGTGGCGGCCTCCGTGGTCGCTTCGCAGGACGAGCTGCATCGGCGATTCGGCGGCGTTGTGCCCGAAATCGCCTCCCGCGCCCACGTCGAACGGATTCTGCCGGTCATCGACGAGGCCTTGCGGAAGGCTAAAATGTCGCTCGACGACATCGGCGCCGTGGCCGTGGCCAACACGCCGGGCTTGGCCGGGTCGCTGCTGGTCGGACTGGTCGCGGCCAAGTCGATTTGCGTGGCGAAAGATATTCCGCTGGTCGCCGTCAATCACTTGCAAGCCCACGTTTACGCCTGCCGCATGGCGGCCGGCCGCGACGTGTTTCCCTGCGTCGGATTGATCGTTAGCGGCGGGCACAGCAATCTGTATCGCTGCAACGGGCCGCTCGATTTCCATTTCCTCGGCGGCACGATCGACGACGCCGCTGGCGAGGCCTTCGATAAAGTCGCCGCCATGCTGGGCCTGCCATATCCCGGCGGGCCTTCGATCGAACGGGCCGCCGCCCAAGGCAATCCGCGAGCCTTCCGCTTTCCACGCGCGCTGCTCCGCGACGAGCGGCTCGATTTCAGCTTCAGCGGCCTGAAAACGGCAGTGAGATACGCCCTGGAAAAGGCCGCGGCACAAAGGGCTGAACTACCGGACCGTCCAAATCGACATTGCCCGCTGGGTGCCACTGCTGGCTCGTCCAGCAGTGCTGGAAACACGGCTGGACAAGTGGGTGCCACTGCTGGCTCGTCCAGCAGTTCCGAAAACACGGTTGCACAAGCCAACCGTGGCACTCGTAAACTCAATCTGGACGGATCGCTAGTTGCCGATCTGGCCGCCGGCTTTCAGGAGGCGGTCGTCGATTGTTTGGTCGGCAAGGCGTTTGCGGCCCTGGAGCGGACCGGGGCGGGCGTTCTCTGCGTCGGCGGAGGAGTGGCCGCCAACGGCCGCTTACGGCAACGATTGAGCGAAGAAGCCGATCGGCGGGGAATCGAACTGCACGTCGCTCCGTTGCCGTTATGCACCGACAATGCAGTGATGGGGGCGATTGCCATCGAACGACTCCGCGCGGGATTGGTCGAGAGTCTCGATCTCGACGCCTTCCCCGGATTGGTCAGATCCGCGGGAGGATAATGATTATTGCTCTAACAAACGGTCGCAGTCGGAGGGCGTTTTTCCCGACATTAGCCACACTACAGTCAATGAAGCCGGGACTACGAGCAGGCTGATCGCCGGCCCGAAAAAAACACAAGCGAGGGCAATTTTTGGATTGCCGCTCGCTTGCGAATCGTACCGTGGAACTATCATTTGGGCAGAGCTTTGGGACCGGTGGCGGTTTAGAAGATGCCTCCGCCCATGCCTCCGCCCATGCCGCCCATGCCGCCCATGCCGCCTCCGCCTCCGCCGAACATGCCGCTGTAGCCTTGTCCGCCGGTGCCGCCTTGGCCGGTGCCGCTTTCACCGCTGGCGAAATTGAACGTGTTGACTTCGCCAATTCCGGTGAACTGCGGCTCGGTCGTGATGCGGACGTATCTGCGGTCGGCCGAGATGACGGCCGTGACCGACATCATGGCTCCTTCGGGCAGGACGGTGATTACCGGCTGGTAGCCGACCGCGCCGCCGAAGGTATTTCCGAGCAGCCGTCTGATATCGTCTCCGCCTCCACCGATTCCTTCGTTTCCGCTGCTTGGCGACCTCGACAGGGCCATGCCCAGCAGCGACCTTGGATCGGCGGCCGCGGCGAGTTGTTGGGCGAGTATCTGGCGGTTCAGGGCAAGTTGCCCCTTCACGTCGTTGGCCACTTGTTGCTCGCGGAGCGGCTCGACGCGGCGGCCGTTGTTCAGGTTGAACACGACCATTGCCTCGCCGTTGTCGAGCGGAATCTTTTGGCGGTCCTCGGATGCGTGTGGCGAGCCGAGGTTCGTGATCACTTCCACGCTGACTTTACCGGTGGTGATTTTGCCCCACACGCGGCGAAGCAGCACTCGATACTGGCCGTCGAATGCGGCCGGGCAAACGTAGACCTCGCTGCGCTCGCCGATGCCGTCGCGTCCGACCTGCGAGATGCCGTCGCTCAACAGGAGACCGCCGGCCGTGGTGCGGGGATTCCGCAGTGAGCAGACGGTGCCGGTGGGTTCTTCCACCATGATGTCGACGTCGGCGTCGCCGGTGTATCTGACGATCACGATGCAATCGCGGCGCACGGCTTCGTCGAGCTTGGTCAAAAAGGCTTGTGCGTCTTCGGTCCGTTTTTCGGCCTGGAGCCGGTCGAGGACTTCCCTCGAAACTCCCAAGCCTGCCCGCCATACGTGCTCCAGATTCTTCGGCCAGGCTTGGCTCAGGATGCCGAGGCTGGCCCATTTCAGCCCGTCGATGTCATCCGTGGCGCGAGCGGCTTTCAGGCCGAGCATGTAGGCCTCGGGCGAGAGCGGCTCAATCTTGGCGACCTGGCGATAGACCTGCAATGCCCGCTGGTGAAGCCCCAAGCGGTCCAAAAACGCGCCGACGTAGAGCAGATCGGCGGGCGTATTGGCAAAATCAACCGCCGACATTACAGCGCGTTCGATCTCCGTTTTCGGCTGGCCGGCCGCTTCCATCGCCAAGGCCATCGCCTCGTACATCCACGGCTGGAACTGACGGTGGCGCAACGCGGCACCGATCAGGGCCGAAACGTGGTCGAACTTGTGGTCGTTCATCAGCCGGCGGACGGCGTCGCGAACGGCCTTCGGTTGCGGCTCGTTGCGGGAAAAATAGGCTTCCCAAACGGCTTCCGGATCGGCCCCTTCGGCGATCTCGATTTCGATTTTCGCCGGGCGGTTATCCATCGCGGCGGATTCATCTTGGGCGGGTTTGTCGGCGGCGGCCCGATCCAGTGCGTTCACGTCGTCCTTGACGGAGAATGCCTTGAATCCTCCTTCGGGGATGGGGATTCTTTTGGGCAGGATTCCTTCTGGC
>Ga0123335_1003462_pt1 | contig 21893 bp, 29 predicted proteins | sample BiotimSIPDNA_2_FD_89707 | JGI IMG/M metagenome (GOLD analysis project Ga0123335, IMG submission 89707) | Anaerobic biogas reactor microbial communites from Washington, USA - Biogas_R2 time_0 SIP DNA | ecosystem: Engineered > Bioreactor > Anaerobic > Unclassified | place: Washington, USA...
ACGAGATCTTGACCGCCTTCCGGCAGTCGTGGCGGGAATATGAGGACTGGCGGGGAAGCCCGGAGGTGGCGGATGGCTAACATTAACGAAAACTTCTGCTTCTTCGCCGGGCGGCTGACCGCCGATCCGGAGCTTAAGCAGACCACCGGCGGCATCTCGGTCTGTTCTTTTAACGTCGCCGTACAGCGGCCGTACCGCGACGACAACGGCGCGGCGGTCACCGACTTTATCCCTGTCGTCGCCTGGCGGCAGACGGCAGAGTTCGTCTGCAAGTATTTTCGCAAGGGCGGATCGATAACCGTGCGGGGTCCGCTGCAGTCCAAACGCTACACCGAAAAGACCAGCGGGCAGCAGCGTGTAGCCTGGGAGTGCATCGCCGAGCGTGTCGGGTTTGTAGATTCCCGGCTGTCTGCCGCTGATCCCGCGTCTGACGGATCGGATTCCGCGGGCGCGGCACGTCCGACGGCGCCAATGCCGGGGCAGAGCTATACCGACGCGGCTCATGCGGCGATGACCGATCCGCTTCCCGGGGCGGCGTCCGCCGCAACCTTTGACGATATCCCGGAAGATACCGGGCTCCCTTTCTGATTTTATTCGCGTTTTCCTCCTTACTATATAGGCCCTCGGGCGGGCGGGGTCAGGTCGAGCTAAAATCGCGCGAAACCGGCTCCTCCCGCTTGCGGGCTTGTATACAATATTAATTCAAGGACATTACCGCATATCTTTTTTAGTCTTTGTTTCTGTTTGCGCGGCGCGGAGCGTAGTGTAACGAGAGCGCAGCGCCGCGCCGATCTATCGTAACGCTAAAAATCCTTGTAAATCTGTTGATATCCCTTGCTGTGCGGATAAGGTGACACGCTACGCGCGCGCGGGGGAGCACGCGCGAGAGTTGAGTAGAGTTGAGTAGAGTTGAGTACGAGGTGACTAACTTATGGCATACCGTGAGATGACCGTTGACGCCGGCGATGTCCGGAGGGCTCATATTTTCCCGACGCGCAAGCTGCCGCGCTCCCGGAAGCGCGGAGCGCGGAGAGCGCCTACGTCCTCAGCTCAGGCGCGGCTCAACGCCGACCGGGCTGCCAACCGGCTGGCTGACATGCTCAATCTAAACTTTGACGACGGCGGCTTTAAGGTCGGTCTCGACTACGCCGAACCGCCCGAGATGCTGGATGCCGGCGTTGACAACGGCAAGCGATTTGTACGCCGGCTGCGCAACCGCGCAAAAGTCCTGTTCCGCCTCCTGGGGCGTGAGGATGAGGGGTTTAAGTATGTTTTAGTAACCGAGAGGGGCGCAAACTCCGGGCGTGTGCATCATCACATGGTTTGCAACTGGCCGGGGACGCGGGAGGAGTTTGAGCTGCTGTGGCATACGATGCCGCGGCGGGACGGCATACGCACCGGGCGGACACACATAGACCGGCTGCAGCCCGACGAGCGGGGTTACTACGGGCTTGCCGCCTACATGGTCAAGGGTATGCGGATGCGGGCGGACGGGGAGCCGGACAACGAGGGAGACGAGTACCGCCGATATTCCCGGTCGCGCAATCTGCGGGTGCCGTTAGAGGGTCGGGAGATCCGCTCCAACGATTACCGAGTGAGGGTTAGAGACATCAAGGCGCTGCGGGAGACGCCCGAGGACTGGACGCCGATAGCCGCGCTGTACCCGGACTTTGTTGTTACAGACGTGCGATTGTCGCATGACAACGACGTGACGGGGGCGGACTATGTGACCGTGTGGATGTATCGCCGGGGGTCGGAGCTTGACCGCCGGCTAAACGGTGTCGCCACCCGTGACGACTTCCGGCGGGCGAGAGGGGAGGCGGTGCTGTGACGGTTGAGGAGCTGTCGGGTCTCTATTATCTGCGCAAGCTCATAGAGATCGAGGAGCGATGCGCTTCCGACAACCGGGATGACGATGAGTGGCGGGATCAGCTGTTAGACCGGTGGAAGCGAGAGGAGCGGAGGCTGACCGAGTATATCGACAGCGTACCTGACGTACAGGTGCGCCTTATCCTGCTGCTCAGATATGTCAAGCTCATGAGCTGGGACCAGGTCGCCGCCAATGTGGGCGGCGGGAATACCGCGCACGGCGTCATGACGACAGCTCTGCGGTATATCAAGCGATCCGCTGAGCGCGGGAAATAATATCAGTCCCCAATATCGGGGGCTTTTTTTATTGCATTTTTCGGCGCGGCGCAAAGTTGTGAGTTTTGTGAGATGGGTATGTGTTATCGTATATACGTAGGAGTGTATCAAAAAAGTGATGAGGCAGGCATGATCACCGCAGAATCGTTTTACAAAACAAAAGCCTGGAGAATAAAACGCAAGTACATCCTCAAACGGGATAAATATTTTTGCCAGGATTGCCTTAAATACGGCAAGCGCGTAGACGCCAACACAGTCCACCACATCAAATCGATTGAGGCCTATCCGGAGTTGCGGCTGGTCAATTCAAACCTGAAATCGCTCTGTTCGGGATGCCACAACAAATATCACCCGGAAAAAGGCGGTTCATACGGACGACGGCGCGATTTTTGACAACAAAGCCGCTGTAAATCAATGCGGTTTTAATGCCGGATTTTTGCCTGCGGGCGCGTTGAGCTGTCTAATCGCGGCACACGGCCATGTTCGGGCGCTGTCTGGGTACGGGTTGGTCAACAAACAGAGGATGGCGGCGGAAATCGGGAGCGCGATATTATAATAATATTATAATATCGACTGGCGCAAGCCGCGCTATAATTATTCCTGCCGGTGATATCCCCGCCCCTTGCGATGGATCAAAAAACAAACAAGGAGAACGGCGAGTGGCTGGATATATATAAACGCGGCGTTTTGGACAAAGGGGGAACACCGGCATGACCGAGGCACAAAAAGCGACCCGCCGTATCCGGCGCGAGACGACGGCGGCGATGAAAGCGCTGGGCACTTACAGGGAGCAGTTTGACCCGGCGATTGCTGTTTATGCCGAGATGAGATACCAGCTGGCGGAGATGAGCAAGCGGTTTTTTGACGGCGACATTGCTGTCGTTGAAGAATACACAAATAAGGCCGGAGCCACCAACGAGCGCAAGACCGCCGAATATACCGCGCTGGAGCAGCTGAGGCGGGATGTAGCTGCGGCAGAGGATCGGCTCGGGCTGAACCCCATGGGCATGAAGCGCATCAACGAAGCAGAGATGCGCTCCCGCAAGAAGGTATCGAAGCTGACGTCCGCCCTCGAAGCCATGACAAAGGCGGAGGGGTGAGAGGGTGGCCGTAAAGACCGAGCGCCGATATAAACATCTGGACGCAGTTAACCGCTACGTTGACGACATCCTCAGCGGTCGCAAAATTGCCTGCGCCGAGCTGATCCAGGCAGCCGAGAGATGGCGGCGTGACCTGGAAAACCCCGAATACGACTTCCGGCCCGAGAGCGCCGAGTTTGTAATCGGCATAATCGAGGGCACCATCGTCCATGTTAAGGGTCCCCTGACCGGCAGGCCCTTTAAGCTGGAGCCCTGGGAAAAGTTTATCTGCTGCAATCTTGCCGGTTTTTACCTTGCCGGCACGGATGAGCGGCGCTTCAAAGAGGCGTTTATATTCATCCCCCGGAAAAACGGAAAGACGCCCTTTGCCGCGGCGCTGGTCTGGGCGCTGAGCCTGCTTGACCGGGCGACCGCTTCGCACGCTTACATCATCGCCAACCGGCTTGACCGGGCGCTTGAAAGTTTTGACTTCATAACCCGCAACATACGCTACATGGGCGAGGAAGAGGAGTTTCATATCCTTGACAGCAACGCTGAGCACAGCATCAGCCGGGACTTTTTCAACGATGCCGGCGAGCTGGTCGGCAGCCTGATGATCCAAGCGCTTGCCAACAACGCCAAGATGGCCGACGGCATCAACGGCAACCTGATATTACTGGACGAAATCCACGCCTACCGCTCCCCCGACGAGTATCTTGTCTACAAGGACGCCATGAAGGCGTATCACAACAAGCTGCTGATAGGCATCACAACGGCAGGCAAGAACATCAACAGTTTCTGCTACTCCCGCCTGACCTACTGTCAAAAGATATTAGCGCAGACCATCAGCGACGAGCAGTATTTTGTGTTTATCACCAAGGCCGACAACCCTGACGATTACACCAACCCCGCTGAGCACGAGAAGGCGAACCCGAACTACAATGTCACCGTCCGCGCACGTGACATCATGGCCGACGCGCTCCAGGCCGAGGGCGACCCCAAGAGCCGCAACAACTTTCTTAACAAGTCGCTGAACATATACACCAACGTTGCCAACGCCTACTTTGACATCACGGCGGCACAGGCATCTGACGAAAAATATAACTGGACGCTTGAGGAACTGGCCGCGCTCCCAATCTCCTGGACCGGCGGCGCCGACCTGTCGGTAGTCCACGACCTGACCGCCGCCGACCTATACGGCGAACACACCATAACGCTGGACGGGAAGAAGGTAACCGTTTGCATCGTAATCGCTCACGGCTTTATGCCGGTAACCCAGGCGCAGAAAAAAGCCGAAGAAGACGAGATACCATTTTTCTGGTGGCGCGATGAAGGCTGGCTTACATTGAGCAACAACGACACGGTTGACTATGCCGAGGTGGTGAACCACTTCAAGATGTGGCGATCGATGGGCTTCTGGATAAAGACCGTCGCGTTCGACAAATACAAGAGCCGCGAATTTGTGCGGATGATGAAGGGCGCCGGCTTCAAGATGGAAAACTCCGACCAGCAGTACTGGAAAAAGTCAGAAGCTTTCCGCTACACCGAAAGGGCGATAAACGACGGCCGGCTCTACTACGTGCACAACAAAGCGTATGAGTACTGCCTCGGCAACGTTAAGGCGGTGGAAGACCCGGACGAGCGTGTCCGTTTTGACAAGGTTGACCCCGAACACCGGATAGATCTGTTTGACGCCGGAATAATCGCCTGCAAGCAACACATTATCGAGGCCGACTCGAAACGGAAACTTGACAACTGGTTTTAGGGAGGTGATCTGAATTAAAAAACCTGAAAATATAGTCGGCGTGCCTGCTGCGGCAAAACGCAGCGAAACCGAAGAGCCGGTTGTTTACGACAACATAGGCTATCTGATAAAAAGCGCCGAGTGGGAGGAGATACTCACTCCCTCGGGCTATACACCCCTCGACAGAAACGAGGTGGTATTGCGCTGTGCACATACCATCGCCGACCTGGTGTCGGACATGACCATTATGCTCATGGAAAACGGTGACATGGGCGATTTCAGGGTGCGTAATGAGCTGTCAAAAACAGTAGATATCTATCCCAACCCGCTGATGACCAGAAAAACATTTGTTTACAAGATAGTCAGCGACATGATTGTTTACGGCAATGCCGCCGCGCTTCCGGTCTATGAAGGCACCTACCTGCGTTCCCTGGATCCGCTTCGCGGGGCGGCGCTGCAGTTCGATTCCGAAGACAGGGGCGGATATAGAATCCGCTGCGGGTCATCATCCTGGCGGCATGACGAACTGCTCCACTTTGTCTGCGTACCCGATGAGGCAAGGCCTTATTGCGGCGTGGGCTTCGGCCCGCTGATAATCGAGGCTACGAAAAACCTGCTGCAGGCAAACGCCACAAAAACCGGATTTTTAAAATCCAAGTGGAAGCCGTCAATCGTGATAAGCATCAATGCCGACACCGAAGAACTTCAGGACCCGGACAAGCGGCGGAAGATCCTCGGCAGCTATGCAGCCGAGACCGAGAGGGGCGAGCCCTGGCTGATCCCCGCCGGCGAGTTAGATATCAAGACCATTCAGCCGCTTACGCTGCAGGACTTAGCGATACAAGACAGCATAACTCTTGACACTCGCAGCATTGCGGCGGCAATCGGCATACCGCCATTTTTGGTGGGCATCGACGCCTACAATCGGGACGCCTACAACAACTTTGTCAGCACCACGATAATGTCCTTTGCTCGGATTATCGAGCAGGAGCTCACCCGCAAGATTCTGTATAAGCCCGAGTGGTATTTCAAGATGAACCCCAAATCGCTTATGCAGTTCAGTTTGTCTGAAAAGACGGCATTTGTCAAGGACATGCTGTCAATAGGCCTGCTAAACCGAAACGAAGGCAGGGCGGAGTTTGACTATTCCCCGGTGGATGTCGAGGGCATGAACGATTACGCAGTGCTTGAAAACTACATCAAAGTCGGCGATATCGATAAACAGAAAAAACTGAAAGGAGTGGACGACGAATAGCATGAACCGCAGGAACTCATTCTTTCCGGCTGATTTCAAGACCCGGGCAGAGCCGGACGGCAAGTACATCGAAGGCTATTTTGCCGTGTATCGGCAGCAGACAAAGCTGTGGGGCGACGTATACGAGATGATCGAGCCGGGAGCCTTTGATAAATCCCTGGCCGAGAACGACATCAGGTGTTTGTTTAACCACGATACCAACGTGGTGCTGGGACGCACGGGCGCCGGAACGCTGGAGCTGAAATCCGACGAATACGGCCTCTGGGGCAGCGTGAAGATAAACGAGGAGGATCGGGAGGCGGTAGACATCTGGGCGCGGGTCGATCGCGGCGACCTGTCGGGCTGCTCATTCGGGTTCCTCCCGTCTTCAGAGCGCTACGAGAAGGCGCCGGACGGCTCAATCCTATGGCATGTTGAGGAAGCCGACACCCGGGAAGTATCTGTCTGCACCTTCCCGGCTTATCCGCAAACCGAGATCTCGGCGCGGCAGGCCGATTATACGGCATACGCCGAGAGGGAAAAGAAAATCAACCGCGACGACAGAATCGCGAATATCAACCAAAGACTGGAGGCATTAAAATGCTGAAACAACTGAGAATCAACATCCGGCTCGAAAAGGCGCGGCGAGACCTGGCGGCGCTGCTGGATAAGCGCGCCGATTTTGACGCTCGACGGGCAGCGCTGGAGGCGCGAATGGCCGAGGCTGCCAACCTCACCGACGAGGAGCTTGCCGAAGTCGAAACCTCGCTTGCCGCTCTTGAGAGCGAAACCGAGGCCGCAAATCTCGATGAACAGATTGAAGCGGCCGAAAGAAGCATTGAAGCCCTTGAAAACGATCTTAACGAAATCGACGAGCCGGCTCAGAATCCGCCGGCAAGAAGAAGCGATCCCGAAGGAGGGGATTTTATGAACAGAACCGCAATTCCCGGTCTCACCGTCCGTGCCCGGCTTGAGGCGCTGACCGAGAGAGCCGAATTTAAGGAGTGGACCGCACAGATCCGCTCGCTGGCAGGTACGCAGACCCGCGCAGTGTCGGGTGAAGATGTACTTATACCCCACATCATACTCGACCCGCTGCGTCAGGTGATTGCCGAGAACTCCAAACTGCTCAAATATGTCAATCGCAAATACGTCAAAGGCACCGCTCGTCAGCCTATAGTGGGCGCCGTGCCGGAACCCGTCTGGATGGAGATGAAAGGAGCTCTTAATGAGCTGAACATCGTGTTCAACGCCGTCGAAGTGGACGGCTACAAAGTAGGCGGTTATGTGCCGGTGCCAAACTCGGTGCTGCAGGACACCGATATCAACCTGGCGTCCGAAATAGTTAGCCTGCTCGGCAAGTCGATAGCCTACGGTGTGGACAAGGCTATTATGTACGGCGTGGGCGTAAAGATGCCGCTGGGCATCATCCCGCGCCTGGGCAGCGCCACCGCTCCCCGGGATTTCGGGGCGGGCGCTCCAGCCTATACCGACCTTACATCCTCCCATATCGGCTATCTATCATCCAGCTCGCTGACCCCGACCGCCTGGTATGCCGAGGTGTTTACCGGTCTTGCAAAGGCAGAGGACCGGTATGGTGCAGGCGGCAAGTTCTGGGCGATGAACTCTAAGACCAAATCCGCCATTCAGGCGAAGCTGCTCAACATAAACGCGGCCGGCGCAATGGTCACCGGCGCGTCCGACGTCATGCCGGTGGTTGGCGGCGAAATAGTATTGCTCGACGGCATAATGCCCGACAATGTCATAGCCGGCGGTTATGGCGGACTGTATACGCTGTCGGAACGAGAGGGAACCTCAATCTCCAAGAGCGAGCATGTGCACTTTATCGCCGACAACACGGTTTTCAAAGGAGTGGCACGCTATGACGGTATGCCGGTAATAGGCGAGGGATTTGCCATGTTCACCATTGCGACCTCCTCCGGCGCGACTTCAGCCGATTTTGCCGAGGACGTGGCGGGCACTGCTGACGCATGGCTGACCGCGCTGAACGTGAAAAACGGCGACAACACCGTGACGCTTACCCCGACTTTCGACAAAGACACGCTTTCTTACACCGCAAGCGTGGCTAACGCCGTTTCCTCGGTCAATGTCACCGCCACCGCCCGCACCAGGGGCAAGGTAGGCGCTATTAAGGTGGGCGGCACCGCAGCCGGCACCGGCGGAGCCTGCTCTCTCGAAACCGGCGCTAACACCATCACCGTGGAGGCTATTTACGGCTCCAGCAAGCGCACCTACACCGTGGTCGTCACCCGGGCGGCTTCGTAATCTCACAGCGCAAAATAATTCCGAAGGAGGCGAATTCAGCAATGGATTCTCTTGTGACGCCGCTTAAACTGTTTAAGACCGCACTGGGCATCACCCACGACAAGCGGGATGAGTATTTCATGCAGATGCTGAGTTCGCGGGTCGAAGAGCTGAAGGGGCGCGGCGTCTCCCTCAGCTCCTCCTCTTACGAGGACGTTATGCTGCTTGTAGATTACACCGAGTTCTGCTACCGCAACCGGGACGGCAATGTGGAGATGCCGCGAAATCTTGATCTCCGGATCCGCAACAAACAGGTGCAAGGGAGGGCGACATGAAAAGCCTCCGGAACGTGAGCCGGGCTTCGGCTAAGTTTATGTCGCTTGACAACATCTGTCTCTTCCCTGATGCCGACGGCAATTTCAATGAAAACCGGGTGACCTTCTGTGCCGAACTGCCGATCACGTCGAGCGAGTACGCCAACGCCGGGCTGCTGGACATCCGGGCGACGGTGTCGCTGGTTATCGACAGCGAGTGCGACGACGAGACGGCGCGGACAATCCGCTACAAGGGCGCAACATACGCCGTCTATCGCCGTTATCCCATGGCAAACGGGCTTACGCAGCTCTACCTTGAAGAAAAGGCGGGGATCAGATGAGCCGTTCCCAGCGCATCAGCGCAGAAGAGTTCGAGGCCATGATCTGGGGCGCCATGGACAAGTTTTCCGACGAGGTCCTTGAGGCATCCAAGATCGCTATCGACGAGACTGCCGTCCATGTGGCGGTTGAGATCAAACGCCGGGTGACTTTCACGCAACGGCGGGGGAAATATGTAAAATCATTCAAACTCAAAAACACCATGAATGACAAGCGCAACTACCAGCACACCTGGTATGTCGCCCACGGGGAACATAGGCTGACTCATCTGTTGGAACACGGTCACAGGCTGGTTCGGAGCAAAGCGCCGGAAGCAAGGACATATACAGCGGCATTCCCGCATATCCAATACGGTGCCGAGCTTGCCCGGGAGATGCTGCCGAAGGAGATCGAGAAACAGATAGGATTAATCCGGGAGAGCGCAGCATCATGAACGCTAAAATACGAGAATATGCGGAAAACAGGCTGAACGCCGTGGGTGTGCCCTGGAAATATCGGGTGTTTAAGGCTCCCGAGGTGCCCCAGAATCTGCCGCTTGCCGTCTGGTACGTTGACCGGGAGCAGCACACGTTTTCCGACAACCGCGCTTCGGGCGTAATCTCCGCTAATTTAACGATTGAACTATACACCGCCGACAAGGACGACGAGCTGGAAGAGCAGATCGAAATCCAATTAGGCGACAGCGACTTTTTGAAAACCGAGGACTACAACTACGCCGACGAGGTGTATCAGGTAGTCTATACCAAAACCATCATCATCAAATACAGGAGGGAATGACATGGGCAGAATTGTACTCGGCTCGGGTGAGCTCTATGTACTGGATTCGACGGCTATGGTCGAGGGCGCACTGCCCGCCGACACGGTCATCGAAACCGATGCCAACAAGATTGGCGACATAAAGGGCGGCGCATCCATCGAATATACCGCTGAATATTACACCGCGATATCCGACAACGGGAAATCGAAAAAGACCGTCCTCACGAAGGAAAACGCGGTGCTGAAGGCTGGCGTCATGACTTTTATCGGCGACACGCTGAAAAAGCTGACACAGACGGCACGGGTGACCACCACATCAAGCAAGCGAACCGTCAAGATCGGCGGCGCCGGCAACCAGGACGGCAAAAAATATATAGTTCGCTTTGTCCATAAGGATGAAGAGGACGGCGACATCCGTCTGACCGTTGTGGGGCAGCAGAACGCCGGTCTGACAATCACATTCGAGCCGGAGAAAGAGACGGTTATCAACGCCGAGTTTACCGCCTTCCCGGAGCTTGACAGCGAAGGAACGCTGATCATATACGAGGAAGAAATCCCGTCAACCCCGTCAGGAACCTGATCCGTGCATGGCGGGAAAGGAGTAAATAATGCTTAGAGTAACGAGAGACACGCCCACGTGTGATATCGGCATATCAAAGGACGGAGAGCCTCTGCTGCTGCTTCCCGCCTCAAAAAACCTTTTTGCGCAGATAACAGCCGAGGCCGAGGGCATAACCGCCAAGCCGCCAACTGAACAGCTGGACATTACATACCGGCTGGCGGCGCTGATACTTAGCAACAACACCAACGGCGCGGCGGTTACTGTCGAGGAAACCGCCGCCCTTGACGCACTCACCGCCGCCGGGATCCTGCGCGAGTATCTTGAGTTTATGAAAGGGCTCAAGCTCGACCCAAACTCCGCATCCCCTACCGTCCCGGAGGCAAGGACGAGGGGGAAAAATACGAAGTAATCACCCAGTCGGACAAGTGGGTGGCCGACTATGTGGGCATCCCGCTGACCGAAGTCGGTGAATTATGCTATTATGACTGGCTGCTCTGCCTGCGGGACGCAGTGATCACAAAGCTGCGCACCACCGAGAGCGGGCGGGAATATTTAAACGAATGCTGGATATTGGAGCAGACTAAGCCCGACCGCAAAAAACTCCGCGAAAATTTTGGAAAGGAGGAGACTGCAAATGGTGCTTGATAAAAACATACGCGGCATCACCGTCGAGATAGGCGGCGACACCACCGGCTTGAGCGATGCGCTCAAGGATGTAAATTCTGAGTCCTCGGCCCTGGCGAGCGAGCTGCGGAAGGTCGAAAAGCTATTGAAAGTAGACCCGGGCAACGTTGATATGATAGCCCAAAAACAGGAACTCCTCGCCAAATCCGTGGGAGTAGCAGCCGAGCGGCTTGAACGCCTGCGTTCCGTTCAGGAGCAGATAAACCAAAAATTCAAAGAGGGCGAGATCGGCGAGGAAGCCTACCGGGCATTTCAGCGAGAGGTAGCATATGCCGAAATCGCGGTTAAAAACGCCGAAAAAGCCGTTGATGATTTCGGCAAGGAAGCCGATGATACCGGCAAAGATGTCCAAGAGCTTACGGAAAATGTGGAGGAGTCCGCCGAGGCTGCCGAGGAAGCGGGAAGCTCCTTCGAGGGCTTGGGTGTTGTCATCGGCGCAATTGGCGCGACATTGGCAGCCGGCGCTGCGGCTATCGCAGCGGCAGCCTCCACCACTGTCAAGGCGATGGTGGACATGACCAACCAGGCGGCGGTGTATGCCGACGACTTAGCGACGATATCAGCCACCACCGGCATGAGCACCGACGACCTGCAGGCCTACGCCTATGCCGCGGAACTGGTAGACGTGTCTCTTGAGACGCTGACCGGCTCAATGACCAAGCAGCTGCGCAGCATGACCGCTTATCAGAAGGGTACCAAGGACGTTGTCGCGGCTTATGACGCGCTGGGCGTTGCCGCCACCGACGAGGCGGGCAACCTGCGGGATGCTCAAACGGTATATTGGGAATTAATCGACGCTCTCGGCAAGGTGGAGGACGAGACCCAGCGGGATGCCTACGCCATGCAGCTCATGGGCAAATCCGCCCGGGACCTTGTTCCGCTTATCGAGCTTGGTGCCGATGGACTGAATGAGTTAAAAGATGAAGCAAAGGCGGCCGGGGCGGTCCTCTCTGAGGAAACGCTTGACAGCTTGCTGGAAGTCTCCGACGGCATGGAGCGGATGAAGTCCTCGGCCACGGCCGCCACCAACCAAATCGGCACAATTGCCGCCGGGGCGATGGCGGAATGGTACAACGGCGCAGCCGGAATCATACAGAGCTTTACCGCCATAGTCGCCTCGGCGGTAAACGAGGGCAATGTGAGCGAGGATCTAACCACTCGGTTGACCGATGCGGTGAGCACAACGGTGGAAAATGTTACCGCCTCGCTGCCGCAGATATTTGAGACGGTTGGAGCAATAGCCGAAGCGGTCTTTGTTTCGGTCAACGACGCACTGCCGCAGATTGCCCAGGTGTTCACCGAGTTTCTGCCGACACTGATAAGCGGTGTCGGGTCGGCGCTCCCCGAATTGGTCAGCATAGTAAGCACACTGGCGCTGTCCATTGTCGAGGTGATTATCGACACACTACCGCAGATCCTTGAGTGCGGCGTGCAGATGGTAGCCGCGATAATATCAGGAATCGGCAACGCATCACCCGATCTAATCCCGGCGTTGGTCAACGCCATCATGGGTATGCTCCAATCGATAGTAGACCTGCTGCCCGAGTTGCTGGACGCCGGCGCCGAGTTGCTCAGGGGTCTTGTGGAGGGTATTCTCAACGCGATCCCCGAGCTGATAGAGGCGCTTCCGGCGCTGATCGACAGCATCGTTAACTTTGTGCTTGAGGCGATCCCCGAAATCATACAGTTAGGCATTGACCTGTTCACGGCGCTGGTCGACGCGCTGCCCGTGATTATCAAAACAATAGTCGCGGTGATACCCGAGATAATCAACAGCGTTGTCAAGGCGATCACCGAAAATATCGAGCCGATAATAAACGCGGGTATCACGCTTCTGTCTGCGATCGTCAAAGACCTGCCGACGATTATCGAGGCTATAACAAACGAACTCCCGGACCTGATTACAGGAATTTGCGACGCGCTGACCGCCAACATTGAGCCGCTGGTAAAGGCGGGCGTGCAGCTTTTTGCGGCACTGGTGTTTGATATCCCCGCCATAGTTATAGAGCTGTATAAAGCAGTGCCCGGCATTATCGGCAGCCTCGTCAAGGCGATAATCGACAGCGTTCCGGCGCTGGAAAAGGCCGGTCTTGACCTTATAAAAGGTCTCTGGAACGGCATCAGCAATGCGGGCGCATGGCTGCAAGAGAAAATCAGTGGTTTCTTCGGCGGTGTGGTTGATTCGATAAAAGACTTCTTCGGAATTTCCTCGCCTTCCAAACTGATGGAAAATGTCGTCGGCAAATCGCTTGCTGAGGGCATCGGAGTCGGTTTCGGCAAGGAAATGGAAGATGTCGCCAAAGACATGCAGAAGGCAATCCCCACTAATTTTGACACCGAGATCAACGCAGCCTTCCGCCACAGCACCGGCGGTAGTTCCGAGCGCACCTTTGAGCTGATAACCCCCATCTCCCTTGGCGGGCAAAAGCTGGCAAAAGTGGTCAGCCGGGTGCAGTACAACACCGAGCTTAACCGGGCGCGTGTGGCGGGGGTGACGGCGACATAATGGATAAAATAAAACTTATCAACGGTTCCGCCGAGAGGGTTATCGATTTTGTCATGGATGCCCGACTCCGCGAAGCGTTGGACACCGAATATACACTGTCATTCACTCTGATGGGTGAGGACGCGGGACAGGTGAGCGATGCTACCGCCGTCCAGATCGCCGGGCAGCAATTTGACATAATATCATACCACCTGGACACTGAGGGTGTCCTGCCCACCGCATCGGTGGAGTGCGAGCACGTCTCCTACCGGCTCAATGACGAGCAATATGATTTGGACAATTTTGTGTTTTCCGGTACCCCGTCTGATGCTCTTGCGCAGCTGCTTACCGGCACGCCCTTTACGGTCGGGATCGTGGAGCCGACGGCGTCGATCTCTGTAAGTCTTGCGGGCGGAAGCCGACGGGCTATACTGCTGTCGGTGGCAGCGCTCTGCAATGCGGAGATCTCTTTTTACGGTATGAGCATCGGCTTTGTCACCCATCGGGGCAGCTCGGCAACGGTAAATCTGCTTGACACAGACAACGTGGAGCACATCTCTGTCAGCCGGGACAAGCGGGAGGATCTAACCGCCTACAACGTGAGCCTGGGACGGATGACAACCCTTGCGCTGGGCGATGAAATACACATCGGTTACACTCCCTTGGCCATCAGCGCAGATACCCGGATTATCGCCCTGGAGTACAACCCATACGACACCTGCCAAGTGGAGATCGAGGTAGGGGAGTATATCCCCGACATCCTCGACCGCTACATAGCCCAGCGGCGCACGATTACAGCCACGGCACAGACGGCGCAGTCGGCGTTTGCGACCGCCACAACAGCCTTCACCATCGCCGATACAGCGAACACCACGGCTCAGACAGCAAAAGCCACGGCTGATATCTGCGTCAAGACGTCAGAACTCAACGCAAGCATTGACACATATATTAACAGCACGACGGGCACGGCTAGCATCGTGTCGGTCTGCTCGGGCTCTTTCCAGGCCAAGGGCGACTATGTAACCCCGACTACTCTCACCTCGGCGGTACAACAGGAAGTAAACAGTAAATTTGCCACGTTGACCCTCACGACCTCGGTGAGCACCGTGGCCGGGGAGACAAAGAGCGAGATCCAGCTAAAGTCCGACGCCACCAGCCTTGGCAGCACAATAACCATATCGGCAACCACCAAAGCGCAGGCACAGTCGGCAGCAAACGATATCGTCAACAGCATCACCCTGACAACAAGCACGTCTGTCGCCGGCAACGAGACAACATCCACGCTTACCCTTAAAAACGGTACCACCACAATAACCTCATCGACCGTCAAGGGTACTACCGCAACCCAGGCCGCCACCATAGCAGCCGACGCGGTCAACGGCATCATGCTTTCTGTGTCTACATCTGCCTCGGGCAATGAGACCACCTCGACGCTTACACTTAAAAACGGCACCACCACAATAACCTCATCGACCGTCAAGGGCACCACGGCGGCGCAGGCGGCAACCATAGCAGCCGACGCGGTTAACGGCATCACCCTGAGCACCAGCACGACCGCCTCGGGCAATGAGACCACCTCGACGCTTACCCTAAAAAGCGGCACCACAACGATAACCTCATCGACCGTCAAGGGGACGACTGCGACACAGGCGGCGACCATCGCGACAAGCGCGGTCAACGGCATAACCCTGTCGGTGACAAACGGGGCGAGCTCATCCACGCTGACGCTCAAAAACGGCAGTACGACAATCACTTCGGGCACGATCCAGTTTACCGGCGTGGTTACCTTCACCGATTTGAGTACCGCGTCGACCTCGACGATCATCAACGGCGCAAATATCCGCACCGGGACGATATCGGCGGATAGGATTGATGTTGATTCTATCAAAACCCGCGTGGTTTACGGTTCCGGGCTCGCTTCTGACAAAATCATGATAACCAGTAACAACAAAGAGGTGCATATTGGCGGGAGTACCACCGACGCAGATTTTCAGCGAGTGTTTCTGCGGGCTGATAATGAAATACGGATATCATCAAGGCTTTACAGCGGTTACGGCATAGCTTTTGATACTTCATCGATGCATATTGTCATGAAGCCGATAAATGACGGCCACTGCGATATCGGAGATCAGTATTATCGTTTCCGATACATGTATATTGAAAATATCTCTGTCGGTACGGGAAACACTTATTCCCTTATCATGGATTCGTCGGTGCGCGAAGTACGCCCGGCAAGCACGTCCGATTATAACAACTGGTCGATTGGAACGAGAAGCTATCCTATAAAATCGGTAATTTGCAAGTATGCTGTAATCGGTGGTAGTGGTTCAGACGCGCAGATAGCGTTTTTCGGCGGCGGCTATATATCAAAACAGACGCTTATCACCACATCAAACAACATGTCATACTCTGCCGCCGACTCGTCAAACTATCTGTATATCATCAACAACCTCGTCGGCATCCTGAAAAAATACGGGCTGATAAACGCATAAGAAGCAAGGAGAGGGAATGAAACTAAGAACAGTAATCAACGCGCTTCCGGCGCTGCAGAAACTTTCGGCGCAGGACTTTACGCCCCGAACGCTTTACGGAGTGCGAAAGCTGATATCCAAACTCGAAACGGAAGTAAAGTTTTTCAACGACGAAAAAGAAAAGATTGTCGCGAAGTACCGCGACAAAGGCGGAAAGCTGTCCGAGCAGGATATCAAAGAGATCGACAAAGAGCTTGCCGCCGTGCTTGATGTTGAAATCGAGTGCGAAATCAAAAAGCCCGTAATCCCCGACAGCGAAAACTATAAGCTGTCCAACAACGATATCGAGCAGCTGAAAGACCTTGTGGATTTTACTTTTGACGAATCCGAAAATCAATAAAAATAAATGAGGTGGAAAAAATGATTACCGAGAAACTCAACAGCACTTACCAGAACGGGAAGCGAATTGAAAATCAGCGCGTGATCTACGAAAAGAGCGACGATCTCTATGTGCTGGCAGACCTTAACCGGCGATATGAGAACGTGCGCTCTGAGATAGCCGCCGCGCCCGCCGGTGCCGACACAAACTATCTGCAGGCCGAAAAAAGACGCCTCGAGACCGAAATAACGGCACAGCAGGCGATAGTGGACGGGTACAGCGTTAACGACGACGAATAAAGAATGAGAGGGCGGCATATTTTGAGGTAAACACATGCCAACAATCAACATCACAGTACAAAACAAAATAGCCCGGCTTGACGACCAGAACGCCTTCGCCGTCTGCGACAACACCGACTACACAATACACTGGACGCTTGACGAGGAGTGGCAAGCCGCCGCAGTCCGCACGGCTGTCTTTGCTTGGAGCGAGGGCGGCGCGAATGTAACCGTGCCGGTGGTGTTTTCGGGCGACAGCTGCGACATGCCGCCGGTGCGCGGGGCTATAATGTGCTTAATCGGCCTGTACAGCAGCGCCGAAGACGGAGAGGGCAGCACGGTAACCCTGCAGACCACAACCCCGGCACAGCTAAGGATGCATCAATCAATCAAAAGTTGCGACGGCGTCCCGCCGGAAATCCCGCAGAGCCTGTACGATGAGCTTTTAGCGGCGGTCAACACGGCGCTTGCGTCGATGCAGCCTAAATTGACAGCCGGAGACAATATAAGTATAGTAAAAAATCCCGATGGCACAGAGACGATCTCCGCAACCGGCGGCGGCGGTGGCGGCGGGGGAGCTGACGGCAGAGGGATAGTAAGCATCACCAAGACCGGGACAGCCGGCAAAATCGATACTTACACTATCACATATACCGACGACACCACCAGCACGTTCACTGTTACCAACGGCACAGACGGCACAGACGGTACAGACGGCACAGACGGTACAGACGGCACAGACGGTACAGACGGCACAGACGGGCGGGGGATAGTGAGCATCGCCAAGACCGGGACTGCCGGCAAAGTCGACACCTACACTATCACATATACCGACAACACCACAAGCACGTTCACCGTTACCAACGGCGCGGACGGCACTCCCGCGCCAACCTACACGGCCGGTAACGGCATCGCGATCAGTGAGACCGGCGTTATATCTCTTAATCTGCCGGTATACGACGGCGGAGAGGTGACACCAGAGCCATGATTACAAAAAACATATCAACTCTTAATCCCCGCATCCTCGCCACCGAAAACACAGTCTGCAACAGCAACATCAAGATACAGATAGACCCCGCCGAGGCGGCGAAGATAATCCCTGAAAACTTACCGCAGGGCGTGACCTTATTTGGAGTGCCGGGATCGCATGTGTGCGCCGGAGGATATACAATTGATGATTACCTCGCCGGCATCATGCAAAACGTGGCATCTATTGTGTCGGAATTGGCTTCTGTAAATTACAATGTCGGCGGCTGGAACATGACAAGCATAAGCATGCCCAACTTGACACCTATACCAAACTCTTTTTGCCAAAATTGCAAGTCCCTTGTAAACATAAACTTTCCGGCGGCGACAAGTTGCGGATTTTATACCTTCAACGGCTGCACGGCGCTGGTAAACGTCGCGTTTCCAAACCTGAAAAGTATCTCCACGCGAACATTCATGAACTGTTCGAACCTCGAAAAATTTGATGCGCCGCTGACATCTGTGACAGACTATATATGGTATAACAGCCCGAAACTGGAAACGCTTATACTGCGCGGACCAACGGTTTGTGATTTAGGCGCGAGCAACTCTCTATTAGGAACAAAAATAGCAGCCGGCACGGGTTATATATATGTTCCGGCGGCGCTTGTTAACGACTATAAAGCGGCGACAAACTGGAGCGTGTTTGCGGCACAGTTCCGGGCTATCGAAGACTATCCGGAAATCTGCGGGAGTTGAGTATGATAAAAAGTGAAATAATAACAATAAACAGTATTCAATATCAAAAAACATGGTCAACTTCTCATTATGTTACTTCCGGTGATGGAAAGAAATATGTTGTCGCAATTGACCCGTTAAATACCGGTCGAGTTTATACGGAAACAAAAGACGAACTTCCGAATCCAACAGCATTTGAACTTCTCGATATAATATTGGGAAAGGAGACAACGCCTTCATTTGAAGTAGATTTATATATAGGTGTAGCAGGTGCTTTATATCCTTTAACTCGGATACAGGCACATAATCTCCGAGATTGGGCTTTTCCAAAATTAGACAGCACAGTAACGACAGATGCGGAAGCGTCAACCGTTGATTTTCTGTATCCTATCATGGGCGAAAACGGCGTATATACAGGCGAAAAAATACCCTTCAAGACCCGCAGAAGGTTCATGGTTGATGGCGAGCTTAAATTCTTCATTTCAAGGTACGATACATTCGATTCTGAACATTATAATCCAAAAAATGATGCTAACGGCTGGGCAGAATTGCGCTTTAAGGATGGACATCGTTATATTCCTGAAGCAATGGACACTTCTAACTTGTTTATGAAGAATGAAAAAGGCTGGTGGATTGATAGTAATGGTGTTGAAACGTTATATATCAGTAAAAGTGATTACAACAGCTGGCCGCCGCCGCAATGGCCGGACGGCTGGGAGGTGGTGAGCTGATGACATGGCTTGATATCTTAAGCAAGTTTGGCATCCCCGGCTTGACGGTTGCAGCGCTGATAGCGTCTGTCAAAATCCTGTACAGCCAAAACCGCGCAATCAAGCTTGGTCTGCAGGCGGTGCTGTGCTCCACTCTTGTAAGCAAGTACACTTTTTATCTCGACAAAGGCTATGTGCCAATCCACGAGCGGAAAGACTTCGAAAACGTATACCAGCACTACCACACGCTCGGCGCGAACGGAGTAATTGACGATTTGCGGAATAAATTTTTAGCGCTGCCGGTAATGCCGCCAAACGACGAGCCGAGCGCCGCCGACCCCGACACATCGATACAAAGGAGCGACGCAAATGCCAAAATACAGTCCGTTTAAGTCCGGCCGCTTCCGCGTGACAAGCCGATACGGCGAGAGAGTTCTCGGCGGCGTCCCCGAGTTCCACGCGGGCGTCGACCTGGTTGACGCCGACCCCGCCGGAATTATCACCGCGATAATGGGCGGAAAGGTCGTCCGGTCGCGTATCGTCTCGCAGAGCACCGGCAGCCGGACATGGGAGTGGGGTCACTATGTCTGCGTCCAGCAGGATGACGCCCGCCTCGCCTACTACGCCCACCTTGACGAGCGCCACGTCACCGAGGGTCAGCGCGTCCTTGCGGGCGCGGAGTTGGGTGTCATGGGCAACACCGGCCACAGCTTCGGCCGCCACCTGCACCTGGAAATCCGGGAGGGCGCGAAGGCAATAAACGCCGCCGAATATCTCAAAATCCCCAACGAGGTCGGTGCGATCGTTGATATGCCGACTGCCCCGGTGATTGACAAGTGGGCAATCCTGCAGCGCAAAACCGGGCTTGAGGATCACACTATAGCATACCTGCAAGCCTGGGAGTGGGCGGACGCCCTATGTGATAAGTTGCTAAAGCAGATGCGATAAAAAAGAAGGGAGAAAAAACATGAAAGAAAAGTTTTTTCGCTGGATTAAGGCCGCCGGCATACGTGCACTCCGCACGGTGGCACAGACTGCAGCGGCCACAATCGGCACCGCCGCCGTGATGGGAGAGGTTGACTGGCTGATGGTAGTATCGGCCTCCGTCCTGGCGGGCATCCTGTCGCTGCTGATGTCTATCTCCGGCCTGCCGGAGCTGGACGAGGAGAGACAGGGCGGGGAGAGCACCCCGACACACCCGCCCGACGAGGAGTGACGGCCGTCATGAGCGTAGTTGCCTGTCTGATATCCGCGACGATCGGCGGCAGCATCGGTTTTCTCATCGCCGCCTGCCTGGCGGTCGGCAAGCACGGAGACTCCGACAAGCCTGACAAGCGATAATTTCAAAGAGCGATCCGAGAGGGTCGCTCTTTTTTTGTTGCCTTCAAGTTTGTGCAATGTGCATAATATTAATTAAAAACTTTGTTGAATATTTTTATCGAAAAAGTATTGACATTGCTACGATAAAGTAGTATAATATAGTCAGAAAGAAATAGAGAAACACAAACAAAACCAACACACAGCCCAGACACAGGGCAGGAGGAAAAAATGAAAAACTACACGGTAACCAAAAACACAATCCCCGTCAACATCGAAACCCGCTGCAATCCGCTCTACGACAACGATGTTGAGACAATCGCGCACAAGGCGGTGATTGTTTACAGCGACATTACCTTCATCGGGAAAAAAGATTTTGCCTCTGCAATGGCAAAAATCGAAACGGCAAGAAAAAACGAAAAGTTCTACACCGCTTACGAATACTCAAAGCAGACGCTGGAAGAAGAAGTTGAACGCCGGATCGACATTACCGAGAACAGATTTGATGACATGCTGACGGAATTTGAGGAAGGTTTAATCTCATTTAACCGCTTCCCGCTGACGATTTACGACCGCGAAAATCACCTGATACTTTTGGGACACAGCATGGATGAGATAATCAGAGCATACGACATCGCGGAAATAAGAGTTTGACCGAATAAATACGACACAAAACCAGCAGGCGGCACAACCGCCGCCTGCGCCCTTCGGGGCAGACGCAGGAGTGACAAAATTAATAACAATCCGACATACAAAGATGAACTGCTGACGCCGGACACCGAAACTATCAAGACGGCCGACATAACCATCACAACAAAGGACGATTACATCGTTGTAAAATCCGACAAAGACTATGATGTTATCGCGGTGTGCAAGGATGCCGGCTGCCGCTGGGACGGCGAATGCTGGAAACACTATGTCCCTAAATATGCCGGCACACCGGAAGACTCCGCCGCAGCCGTGGCTAACAAGCTGCTTAGCATGGGCTATGTGGTGCGCGTCCCCGACGCGGAAATCCGCCGGAAAGCAGCAGCCGCTGATTTTGTTGAAGAAGCCACAAGAACAATCTCGCTATGCATGAGCGGAGAGTGGGAAGGCTGGCTCTCTATTAGGTGGAGAGGGAGAGATAACAACCTGTACCGGGCGGCGCGGGAGATAAAAGGCTCCAGATACAGCGGCGAGCAGCGGGGCGTGATGGTCAAGCCGCAATACGGCGACCTTATAGAGGATTTTGCCGACCTGTTCGGTTTTGTCCTCTCCCCGGGCGCCGAGGCGGCGATCGCCGAATGGCGTGAAAGCCTCACTCCGACCGGCATAAAGAAAAAACAGAAAGAAAAAGCCGAAAGCGCAAAAGATAAATTAGCGCAGAAGCTTGAAAGCCAAGGCGTGATAAGCGACCTTATCGACGATGAAAACTAAAACAAAAC
>Ga0123335_1003468_pt1 | contig 21855 bp, 23 predicted proteins | sample BiotimSIPDNA_2_FD_89707 | JGI IMG/M metagenome (GOLD analysis project Ga0123335, IMG submission 89707) | Anaerobic biogas reactor microbial communites from Washington, USA - Biogas_R2 time_0 SIP DNA | ecosystem: Engineered > Bioreactor > Anaerobic > Unclassified | place: Washington, USA...
ACTTCCTGTCGTTCCTCGCGGGGAAGCGTTGCGTTGAGGGCAACGCTTCCCGGCGTCGGGAACCTTTGCCGATCGGGGAGGGTTTTCCTGGGGTCGCAGTAGAACCCGAGCGGGCCGGTTACGCTGACCGATGTCACAGCGATGTCACTACCGCCGGACAATCTCCACGGATTCACCCGGACGACACCGGACGGATAGTGCAGCTAGACCAATGTTTTCCGGACCTCCCCGGATACCGAAAATCACCTCGGGCCGACTTCCCAAGCTGAATACGCGGGTTCGATTCCCGTCATCGGCTCCAGCGTTTCAACAGGTAGAGGGCGCTCCCCACAATCGGGAGCGCCCTTCATCATCTCCGGAGACGCCGCGAATACGCCGCGAGCGAGCGGACAAATGTTTAACGTCGGCTGGGCATGGGAGAATCCCGGTCGTGACTGAAACGGACGAACTGCTCGACCCTGGCGCACACTACGAACTCGTAATCGCCACGCGTGATGCGCTTTGGGAAGGCAACCGCGACTACTCGGACATTGAGCTGATGGTTACGCGATTCGGGTTTCAGATCATCTGAGGATGACCATAGCGGCCCAAACTGGGGTCGCACGCTCATGGACGGCGACCAGGCAAATCTGATCCAGCTCGCGCGCTTCCTCAAAACAGCTCCCGATCCCAGACCTGAAGACGATGCGACCTCATCCGAACTCAACAGTGCCGGGGTCGACGCCTACACCGAGCTTGTCGCAGCTGAAACCGCGCTTCGCGACGTGGTGCGACTGGCGGTTCCCGCTTGGCAATCACAACTGGAGCCCGACGACATACAAAAACTTCAGACCAAACGAGTCGAGGAAGACCAAAAGCGCGATGGCATCACGGTCAGTCAGGATCTCTAGGACTACTCAGAGGTCTACCTACTCCAAAAGCTGATCGGCAAGAACTGGCCAGCTGTCAAGCCGATACTTGACGACAAAGCCCGAACCGACGTCTACCTCGACATCATCTTTGATATCCGCAACACGATCGGGCACTCGCGCCCTGTTGTTCCCTCGGAACGACTACTGTTGGCGGGCGCTGCTGGTCAGATCCGAAACCAACTGGCGCGGTATCGGAGCAGTCAGGATGGCTCCGCATCGCATTACTCGTCCATCGACTCCGCTCGCGACAGCTCAGGCCAAGACGCGATTCGTGGGATCTCATATCCGAGCACTGCCGACCGCACATCCGTACCTCGGTTCGACGTTGGCGATGAGATCGAGTTCGAACTCGCAGGAACCGATCCTCGCGATCGAGAACTCACATGGTCGTTGCACGTATACCCCGACCTGCCGATGAGCCCCAACTGGGATGCAACCCGCGAGTCAGCGACAGGAGGACGAGTGAAGCTAAAGTGGACAGTCGCGCACACCGATGTGGGCGAACTCCGTTATGTCACAATATTTCTCCGCAACTCCAGCAAGTACCAACGCAATCACGCCGGATATGACGCCGCATGCTTCTTCAACTATCATGTCAACCCACCCCTTGACTAACCCTCCCGCCTGATCGGCACAACGTTGTCGCCGCGCTCGACCGGCTGCCCCATCGCTCCGCCGCCGAGGCTGCGGCCGAAGACGAGCTGTTCCCGATCCTGCTCGAGCTCGGCACCCGGCAGCGCGCCGAACTACGCCGCCTCACCACCCTCCGAAACGGCGTGACTCCCACAGAAAACGACTGATAACCAGCTAGTATCACCCTTGAGTTATATCACCCAAGAGTAATATTCTGTTTCTCGTGACGAACTGGAGCGTGGACCTCGAGCTGATCGAAGACTGGCTGACCGAACTGGATCAGGAGTCGTACGAACAGGTCGTCGCCGCAGTCGAGTTGCTCCAGGAACGCGGCCCGCAGCTGGGCCGCCCACTGGTCGACACCATCAAAGCGTCGCGCCACAAGAACATGAAGGAGCTGCGACCCGGGTCCACCGGCCGTTCGGAACTGCGCGTGCTGTTCGCGTTCGACCCCGAACGGAAGGCGATTTTTCTCGTCGCAGGCGACAAAGCTGGACGGTGGGAGAAGTGGTACAAGGTGAACATCCCTATCGCCGATGACCGCTTCGACGACCATCTGGACCGACTGGAAGGGAAGTGAGAACGATGGCCAAGAGCCTCGACGACATGCTGGCCGAGCGGCCGGTCGACCGAGCCGCGGTCGACGCACACAAGGCCCGGATGCTCGAACAGGTCCGCGCGTACCGACTGCAGGAACTGCGCGAGGCGCTCGAGCTGACCCAGAAGCAGGTGGCCGACCGCCTGGGCGTGGGACAGAACCGCGTCTCGAACATCGAACGCGGCGACCTGGCGCACGTCCAGCTCGACACCCTGCGCCGCTACGTCGACGCCGTGGGCGGCACCCTGCGGGTCGAAGTCGAACTCGGCGACGACCGATTCCAGATCGCCTAGACAACGACCGGGGGAAGAATGGTCGACGAGGCGTGGACTCCGACACGGCGCCTACGGAAGTGGGAACGCGAACAAGCCGAGTTCCTCGCGTGGGAGCCGGGCCGGCCCGTTTCCTTCCGGAAGCGCCGGCGGTTTGAAGCGCCCCGGTGTTGGGGTGCCAGTAGATCGGGCCGTTCAAGAACGTGACCCGTTCCCCGACCCCATCCGGACACGCCGGGGCGGTTCAGTGACCCCGAAGTGGTCTTCCTGAGACTCGGGCAGATCCTTCGGGGCTGGACCAACTACTTCCGACACGGGGCATCAAAGTTTGGTGGTGTCGGCGAGGCGGGCCTTGGGTGCACCGAGGCGTCGGTCGCCGCCGGAGGTATCGTCGCTGCTCACTGCGTTGAGGTCGGGGACGGTGAGTCGGCTTCTCGAGACAAGCCGACTCACCGATGCTCAGCAGCGTCGTCGATGAAGAAGCGGCCGAGCCGCGGTCGGTGTTCACCGCCCACCCGCACGGTGTGACCGCGACCGACCGCGACTCTCAGGCCACCCTCTCAGACCACCGCAGCCAGACGCGTTCCCTGATCGATCGCGCGCTTGGCATCCAACTCGGCGGCGACATCTGCACCACCGATGACGTGGGCGGTCACCCCCCGCGCCACCAGATCGTCGTAGAGGTCGCGTGCCGGTTCCTGCCCGGTGCACAGGATCACGTTGTCGACGTCGAGCACCTGCTTCTCCCCGTCGAGGACGTAGTGCAGGCCCTCGTCGTCGATGCGGTCGTAGGTGGCTCCGGCCACCATGTCGACGCCCCGCACCTTCAACTCTGTGCGGTGGATCCAGCCCGTCGTCTTCCCCAGCCCGGCCCCGACCTTGCCCGACTTGCGCTGCAGCAGAGTGACACTGCGCGGCGGACTGTGGCGGACCGGCGCGATCACACCCCCGGCGGTCGTGTGCTCCGAGTCGACACCCCACGCCTGCAGGAAGGACGGAACATCCAGTGCCGCATCGTCACCCGGATCGGTGAGGAACTCTGCAACGTCGAATCCGATGCCTCCCGCACCGAGGACCGCGACCCGCTTCCCGACCGGTGCGCCACCGCGCAGCACGTCGAGATATCCGAGCACCGTAGGATGATCGACACCCGGCAGGTCCGGGACCCGCGGGACCACGCCGGTGGCGACGACGACCTCGTCGAAGCCGGTGAGATCGTCGGCTCCGACGCGCTCTCCGAGCCGCACCGTCACATCACTGCCGGCGAGTGTGGTGCGGAAGTAGCGCAGCATTTCGTCGAACTCCTGCTTGCCGGGGACACGGCGCGCGACGTTCAGCTGGCCGCCGATCTCGTCGGCGGCGTCGAACAGGGTGACGCGGTGCCCGCGGCGGGCGGCGTTGACGGTGAACGCGAGCCCGGCCGGCCCGGCACCGACGACGGCGATGTCCTTCACGGTGCGGGTCGGTCCGAGAACCAGTTCGGTTTCGTGGCAGGCCCGCGGGTTGACCAGGCACGACGTCGTCTTGAACGAGAACGTGTGGTCGAGGCATGCCTGGTTGCAGCCGATGCAGGTGTTGATGGTGTCCGCCGCACCGGCCGCGGCTTTCGCCACGAAGTCGGGGTCGGCGAGGAACGGGCGGGCCAGCGAGACCATGTCCGCGTAGCCGCCGGCGAGCAGTTCCTCTGCCTTGTCGGGGGTGTTGATGCGGTTGCTGGTCACCAGCGGCACCGACACGGCACCCATGAGCTTCTTCGTCACCCACGCGAAGGCTCCGCGCGGAACCGATGTGGCGATGGTCGGTATGCGCGCCTCGTGCCAACCGATACCGGTGTTGATGATCGTTGCGCCTGCCGCTTCGATACGCCGGGCGAGGGTGACGACCTCGTCGAACGTCGAACCGTTCGGAACCAGGTCGAGCATCGACAGTCGGTAGACGATGATGAAGTCGTCACCGACGGCCTCTCGGACCCTCCGGACGATCTCGACGGGGAACCGCATCCGGTTCTCGTAGCTTCCACCCCACTCGTCGGTGCGATGGTTGGTGTGCCGGGCGATGAACTCGTTGATGAGGTAGCCCTCGGAGCCCATGATCTCGACACCGTCGTAGCCGGCGGACTTCGCCAGCGCGGCACACCGGGCATAGTCACCGATCGTCTTCTCGATCTCGGACGTGGTCATCGCATGCGGGACGTGTGCGCTGATCGGAGCCTGGACGGCGCTGGGGGCCACCAGATCCGGGTGGTGCGCGTAACGTCCGAAATGCAGGATCTGCAGTGCGATCCGGCCGCCTTCGGCGTGTACTGCGTCGGTGATGATCCGGTGTTCGGCCGCGTCCTCCGGTGTCGTCATCATCGCACCGCCGGGCATGGGCCTGCCCTCCTCGTTCGGTGCGATGCCTCCGGTGACGATCAGCCCCACGCCACCGCGGGCCCGTTCGGCGTAGAAGGCGGCCATCCGCTCGAATCCACCGGGGAGCTCCTCGAGCCCGACGTGCATGGATCCCATGAGCACTCGGTTCGGCAGGGTGATGAATCCCAGGTCGAGGGGTTCGAGCAGGTGCGGGTACAGTTCGGTGTTCTCGGTCATCTCAGTTCAGTTTCGTCGATCGATCTGGATCAAAATGCGTTGTCGGGCAGCAACATCAGTTCGGTGACAGGTGCAGCGACCCCGGTGCGAATCACCGCCAGTTCCGGAAGCACCGTCCGCGCGAAGAAGTCCGCGACCGCGACCTTCCCCTCGTAGAATCCCCGGTCGTCGGCGATCGGGGAGCCGTCGAGGGCGGCGAGCGCGATCTCGGCCTGGACGAGCAGTCGCCAGCCGATGACGAGATCGCCGAATCCGAGCAGGAAACGCACCGATTCGAGGCCGATCTTGTACACCTCCTCCGGATTGTTCTGCAAGTCGGCGAGGTAGCCGAGCAGGGTGCCGGTCGCGGCCTGCATGTCGTCGAGCGCGGTCGCAAGGATCCGCCGCTGCTCCTTCAATCGCGGATCTGCGGTGGGGTTTTCGAGGAAGTCGACGATCTGTCCGCGGAGGTGCCCGAGTGCGGCTCCCCTGTCCCGGGCGATCTTGCGGAAGAAGAAGTCGAGGGACTGGATGGCGGTGGTGCCCTCGTACAGGGAGTCGATCTTCGCGTCGCGGATGTACTGCTCGATCGGATAGTCCTGCAGGAAGCCCGATCCGCCGAACGTCTGCAGCGAGTCGGTCAGATACCGGTAGGCACGTTCGGATCCGGCGCCCTTGACGATCGGCAGCAGCAGGTCGTTGATGCGGGCAGCGAGGTCCGCGTCGGCACCCGACACGGTCGCCGCGGTCACCGGGTCCTGGTGCGCAGCGGCATACAGGTAGACGGCGCGCAACCCTTCCGCATACGCCTTCTGCATCATGAGGCTGCGTCGCACGTCGGGATGCCGCAGGATCGGCACTCGCGGCGCCGACTTGTCCGCCATGCGGGTCAGATCGGCACCCTGGATGCGTGTCCTCGCGTATTCGAGGGCGTTGAGGTATCCGGTGGACAGTGTCGCGATGGCTTTGGTACCCACCGACATCCGGGCATTCTCGATGACCTTGAACATCTGGGCGATGCCGTCGTGTACGTCGCCGACGAGCCAGCCCCGTGCGGGCACGCCGTGCGCACCGAACGTCAACTCGCACGTCGCCGAGACCTTCAGACCCATCTTGTGTTCCACACCGGTGACGAACACGCCGTTACGGTCGCCGAGTTCCCCGGTCTCGGTGTCGAAGTGGAACTTCGGGACGAAGAACAGCGACAGTCCCTTCGTTCCCGGCCCGGCACCTTCCGGGCGAGCGAGGACGAGGTGGAAGATGTTCTCGACGAGATCATCCGATTCGCCACCGGTGATGAATCGCTTCACACCCTCGATGTGCCAACTGCCGTCCTTCTGCTCGACGGCGCGGGTTCGACCGGCCCCGACGTCGGAACCCGCGTCGGCTTCGGTGAGCACCATCGTCGCACCCCACCGACGCTCCACCGCGATCTGCGCCCACCGCTTCTGCTCGTCGTTGCCGACACGGTGGAGCACATCGGACATCACCGGACCGAGCAGGTAGAAGAAGACCCCCGGATTCGCACCGAGCAGAAGTTCGTTGATCGCCCACATGACGGTGCGCGGCACCGGGTTTCCCCCGAGCGCCTCCGGCATCCCGAGCAGGAACCATTCGGAATCCTGCCACGTCCGGAACGACCGTTTGAAACCGTCCGGCAGAGCCACCGTGTGGGTGACCGGATCGAACACCGGGGGGTTGCGGTCGGATTCGGTGAACGATTCGGCGACCGGGCCTTCGGCCTGTTTCGCCGCTTCCCGCAGCATCGTGCGGACGGTTTCGGCGTCGAGGTCGGTGTAGTCGCCCGCGCCGAGGTCGCGGTCGAGTCCGAGGACCTCGAACAGGTTGAACTCGAGGTCTCGGACATTGCTCTTGTAGTGACTCATCATGCACCCTTCCGGGAAAGTAGTTGCTGCACAGCAAGTGCAGAGGTATGTCGATCAGGCAGGGCCGAGTTCGCGTTTGAGAATCTTCCCGGTCGCGGTCATCGGGAGCCGGTCGACGAACTCGACGACACGCGGATACTTGTAGGCGGCGAACTGTTGCTTGCCCCACCGAACCAGTTCGTCCGGGGTGGTCGGATCGGCAGGGTTGTTCAGGACGTACGCCTTGATCTCCTCACCCAGGGTGTCGTGGGGCACACCGACGACCGCGACCATCGACACCGCCGGGTGTGTCATGAGCACCTCTTCGAGCTCACGTGGATAGACGTTGTACCCACCGCGGATGATCATGTCCTTGGCACGATCGATCACGTGGTAGTAGCCGTCCTCGTCCTTGCGCGCAAGGTCACCGGTGCGGAACCACCCGTCGACGATCGCGGCGGCGGTCGCCTCCGGCCTGTTCAGATAGCCCTTCATCACCGGGTGGCCCTTGACCGCGATCTCACCGACCGCACTCGGGTCGTCGTCGATGTCGCGGCCGTTCTCGTCGACCAGCTTCATCTGTACACCCCAGATCGGTTTGCCGATCGAACCGGGCTTGCGCCTGCCATCGCGCGGTGTGAAGCACACGCCCGGTGATGTCTCCGACAGCCCGTAGCCTTCCATCACCTGCACACCGAGTTTCTCCTCGACACGTGCCATGAGTTCGGTGGGCATGGCCGAACCCGCCGACACCGCGATGCGCAGCGTCGACAGTGCCTCCGCAGGTCCGGAATCGCCGGACACTGCTGCGAGCAGACCGTGGTACATCGTCGGAACCCCGGCGAAGACGGTGACCTGTTCGGAGCGGATCAGTGCGATCGCTGCCGCCGGATCGAATCGCGGCATCAGGACCAGGGTGTTACCGGCTGCGAACGCCGTGTGCATCTGGAGGGTCTGGCCGAACGAATGGAACAGCGGGAGTGTCACCAGATGGATATCGGTACCCTCACCTCCTTCGAAGGTGCGGTGCGCGGTCAGGGCGTTGAGGGTGACGTTCGCATGGGTCAGTTCGGCTCCCTTGGGTTTCCCCGTCGTCCCCGACGTGTACAGCACCACTGCGGTGTCATCGGATTCTGTTGCCACACTCTCGAACACTTCACTGTGCCCGGCCAGTGCCCGGGTGAGCGTCTCGGTGCCCGGCAACGGCGAGAGCGCTTGCGGATCGGCCGTGACGACGAACAGGTGCTCGCACCCCGGCACCGCATCGAACCCCGCCCTGCCCTCCTCGAGCACGGGGAGTTCGGGACTTCCCTCGAAGCAGAAGTAGGCGCGGGCGCCGCTGTCCTCGAGGTGATACGCCACCTCACGCCCTTTGAGGAGGATGTTCAGCGGAACGACGACGGCGCCGGCTTCGAGGATGCCGTAGTACACGATCGGGAACCACACGACGTTCGGGATGCTCAACGCCACCCTGTCACCCGGTTCGATCCCGCGGGCGACGAGCAGGTTCGCGACCTGCTTCGCCGCGGCATCGACCTCGGCGAAGGTCATCCGGGTTTCGCCGGCGACCACCGCGGTGCGGTCCGGACAGGTGCGAGCGGAGTTTTCCAGAATTTCTGCGAGATTGAGCATCTCAGAGCTCCAGTTCTATGTCGGTGATCGGGTACGACACACACGAGTGGACATATCCGACGCACTCGTCGGACAGTCGTGGGCGGGCCTCCTCCGCCCGGTGGACAACACCGGAACGCACCCGCACACGGCACAGGCTGCATTCCCCGGAGCGGCACGCCGATTCGGGACGGAATCCCTTGTTCTCCAGAGCCTCGAGCAGTGGACGGTTGCGCGGTGTGCGGAACGTGGTACCGCGCACCGTCACCGCCACCGACCCGGAGGGGTCGACACCGGACGGCCAGGGTGGCCGGGCTCCGGGGCGAGCGGGCGCACCGTTCGCCTCGAACCGGATACGACGGCGCGGGTGGCCGAGCGAGGTGAGCTGTTCGAGAACATGCGGGTACATCTCCTGCGGGCCACACACGTACACCGTGCGGTCGCGCAGGTCCCCGGCGAGCAGCGTGACGACTTCGGCGGTGAGGACTCCTCCGATCACATGGTCGACCACGATGTTCGGGTGGGCAGCGGCGAGTTCGTCGAGTTCGTCGTGGAAGATCACGTCGTCGGCGGAGCGGGACCCGTAGATCAGGTGCAGTCGCCGGTCGAGGCCGGCGTCGGCGATCTCCCGGATCATGCTCATCGCCGGCACCACCCCGGAACCGTCCGCGAGGAAGAGTCCGTCGTCGCCGTGGAACAGCGGATTGTGGTGGAAGGTCCCCAGCGGTCCGGTGGTGACGCACTCGTCGCCGACGGTGAGCGTGTCGATCAGCAGGTTGCTGATCCGGCCGCCCGGCACGCGGCGCACGGTCAGGTCGTAGTGTCCGAGCTGCGACGGACTCGACGAGATCGTATACGGCCGTGTCGTGTTCGCATACCTCAGCGCAACGTACTGCCCGGCGAGGAAGGGCAGAAGATCGGAACCGTCCGGGTGGGCGAGCCGGAAGGTCTTCGTCGTCGCGGTCTCGTCGACGACGTCGGTGACGTGCAGGTGCAGCCGTTTCGGATGACAGGTGTCGATCGTGTCGCGACCGCTCGCCCGGTGGTCGACGAGGTCCGGTCGGCGCGAGGCGAATCCGTCGGAGATGTCGCGGCCCGTCGGGTACGACGCGATGAGTGGGTGTGGCATGGCGGGGTCCTGTTCAGGCGGCACGGGAACAGACGACGCGACGGGCCACACGGACACCGGATTCGAGTGCCGGTTCGAAACCGCCCGATCCGGCCCACAACCCCGCGATGTGCAGGCCGCGGACACCGGTGTGACGTTCCCGATCGTTGAAGAGCCTGTTCTCGGCGGGATCCTGGCGGTAGCCGTAGAGGGCACCGCCGGTGTGCCCGAGACGGCGGGCGAGCGTGTGCGGGGTCGACACGTCCGCCTCCTCGATGGCGTCGCGCAGATTCGGTGATATCGGAGCGATTGCGTCGAGGAGCGACTCCGCGTGACCGAACTTGTTGATGTGGTAGTGCTTCGGGGCGATTCGATCCCACAGTCCGCTGTACTGGAGGGTGAACAGACTCAGACGACAGGTGCCCGGCGGCGCGAACCCCGGGGGTGCGACGTCGGGTGCGACGTCGTGACAGGTCGCGAAGACACCGAGTGCGGGTTCGAGGGAGTTCCAGTTGCGAGCGAGCGCATCGTCGTCGAGCGTGGTCGAGACGACGTTGGTGCCGGATGTGAAACCGAGTTCGGCGGCGGTGGCGTCGAGACCGAGGTGCACGACGAACGCCGACGGACCGACGCGCCTGCGAGCGAGCTCGGCAGAGACACCGGCGGGCGGGTCGTCGAGCATTCCGTAGGTGTCGGGCAGCGATGCGTTGGAGACGACCTCGCCGGTACCGACCTCGGTGCCGTCGTCGAACCGGACCGCGACGACACCGCTCGCGTGGGTGCGGATGCCGGTGACCTCGGTGCTGAACTGCACGTCGCCGCCGGCGCGGAGGAACGCGTCGAGGATCGCCGACGACATCGCCCGGGACCCACCGCGGACGTGAGCGGCCTTGAAGTCGATGTAGGTGGAGAACGTCAGGGCATAGTCCTGGAATGCAAGGTGCGACGGTGGAACACCCAGGTACGGCCAGTACGCAGCGAGTGCCGACTTGATGCCCGCCCCGGTGAAGTGTTCGTCGAGCACGTCGCCGAGTGTCCGCGGTCCGTGAGTGAACAGAACGGGGTCGATGTCTGCCGGCGGGGTCCCCCGCATCGCGGTGATCTGCCAGAACGTGACGCGCCGCACCAGGTCGAAGTAGCGTTCGAGGCGGTCGCGGTTGCCGGGGAACGCATCGTCGAGCACATCGACCGCACCGGCCCAGTCCGCCGGGATCGTCACGTCGTGGCTTCCGGGAACCACCGCCCGATACAGGTCGGGTTCGCGGACGAACTCGAGATCATCTGCGACACCCAGAGATTGCAGGACCCGGAACAGCGGTCCGGGATGGTCGATCACGCCGACACCGGAAAGCTGGTGCAGCGCGGATTCGAACTCGAACCGTCCTCTGCGGAAGGAGGTTCCGGCTCCCCCGGGGACGTTGTGACGTTCGACGAGGAGAGTGCGGAGGCCGCCCTGCTGCAGGGTGGCCGCCGCCGTGAGACCGGCGTTGCCCGCCCCCACGACCACCGCGTCGTAATCGGTCATCGAGAGGACCCGGCCCAGGCGAGCGCCGCGGCCTGGATGTCGGGGTAGCGCTGCGCCATTCGGGTTGCCAGCGCCTGCGCAGCCTTGAGCGGTCGGACCATCACCATGAAGTCGACGATGCGGTCGTTCTCGTCGTAGACGAGGAAGTCGCACCCGGTGACGGTCAGATCGTCGATGGTCGCCTCGAAGACGAGCGCGTGATCGCGACCGTCACGGATCTCGCGGACGTAGCGGAAGTCCTCGAAAACCTCCGCGACCGATCGCAGGATCGCGTTGGTGATCGCCTTGCCCGGATAAGGGGCGAAGGCCACCGGGCTGCGGAAGACGACGTCGTCGGCGAGCAGCGCCTCGACAGCGTCCATGTCTTTGGTTTCGATTGCTTCGCGGAACGTGCTCACAGCCCCTCCATAGTCAACTTGTTGAATACCAACTTCGGTGAGCATATGAGCGGAGACGTGCGTTGTCTAGAAAAGTTACTAATCAATTTTTTCACTAGGGGCCCGCGGCGTCGTAACATGGGCGCATGGCGCTCCGACACGCGATCCTCGCTGCACTGACCAACGGTGATGCCTCCGGCTACGACCTGGCGAAAGCCTTCGACATCACCGTCGCCAACTACTGGTCGGCCACCCCGCAGCAGCTCTACCGCGAACTCGACAAGATGCTCGAGGCAGGACTGGTGGTCGCGCGGACCGTCGAGCAGGAGAAGCGTCCCAACAAGCGCATGTATTCGCTGACGGAGGAGGGAACGGCCGCACTACACCGCTTCACGACCTCCGATCCCAAGCCCATCGCGATCCGCGACGAACTCCTCGTCCAGGTGGAAGCGATGGAACGCGGCGACCTGGACGCAGTTCGAACACACATCCAGCAGAAACTCGCAGCGTCGGAAACCAAGCTCAAACGCTACGAGAAGACACGCGAACACCTACTCGAGGGGCGGTCGGAAGCGTCGTACCTCGCGAACGAGCGCAGCATCGGGTCATACCTGACACTGGCCCGCGGCATCACGTTCGAAACCGAGAACATCCGGTGGTGCGAGTTCGTGCTCACAACGCTCGCCGCCCGGGAATCACGGAACGCCGCCGACCGGACCGACCCCGGACACACGCTCGCCCCTCGGTCGAACGTCCACCGTGGACAGCCGAGGGGCGAGCGGTAACGACTACCGGGATGCCGACTACCGGGACGCCGCAGTCGCGGTCGCCCACCGATAGTCCGCCTTACCTGCCGGCGTGCGCTTCACCTCGTCGACGACGACGATCGACCGGGGCACCTTGTATCCCGCCAAGGTCTTGCGGCAGTGGTCCTGAACATCATCCAGCGTCAGTTCGTCGGCATCCGGATAGGTGGCGATGACCGCGGCGACGGCCTGACCCATCCGCTCGTCCGGCACCGGTACGACCAGTGCGTCCAGGACGAACGGGTGCGCGTGGATCGCGGCCTCGACTTCCTCGGCGAACACCTTCTCACCACCGGTGTTGATGCACTGCGAGCCCCGGCCGAGGAAGACGATGGTGCCGTCGGCCTCGACGCGCCCCATGTCGCCGAGCACGGCGAGACGGGTACCGTCCGCGCGAGTCGGGAACGTCCGTGCCGTCTTCTCCTCGTCCTTGAAATAACCCAGCGGAACGTTCCCGATCCGCGCGATGTAGCCGATGTCGTCGGATCCCGCCGGGATCTCCTCGAGCCGTTCGTCGACGAGAATCATGTTGGGCGACGGCGGCATCCGCAGGTTCCCGGCGTCGTCGACGGTGAACGCACCGTCGTTTCCGGTCTCGGACGCGCCGAAGTTGTCGCGCAGCAGCAGATCCGGTTTCACCGCGAGCATCCGGTCGCGCACGCTCGTCGACCAGATCGCGCCACCGGAGGTGATGGAGAACAGCGAGCTGAAGTCGACCTCGTCCCTGCGTCGTTCCATCTCGTCGACCAGCGGCAACCCCATGCCGTCACCGACGATGAGGATCACCTGCACCCTGTCCTTCTCGATGGCCTCGACGACCTTCTTCGGGTCGAAGTCGCGGCGCAGCACGACGCGGGCGCCGAGCGTGAAGAACGTGAACAGCGAATACAGGGCGGCTCCGTGCATGAGGGGCGCGGCGATGAGGAACGCGAGGTCGGGGAACTCCTTCGCGGCCGCCGCGACCTCGGCGAGATCCTTGCGCGGCTCGCTGCCGTACGGGTTGCCTCCCGACAACGGCTTGCGGAAGAAGTCGTCGTGCCGCCACATGACTCCCTTCGGGTATCCGGTGGTGCCTCCCGTGTACAGCAGGTAGACGTCGTCGCCGCTGCGCGCGGGGAACTCCGCGGTGGTCGGCAACTCGCGTGCATCACCGAACGGGATCACGGCGACGGACCGTGATCCGGCGGCCTCCCGTAGTTCCTCCGTCGTCTCGCCGACGACGAACACCGACCGGACCAGCGGACAGCGGTCGAGCAGCGATGCGAGCACCCGCTGGTGCTCCGGCAGTTCGACGACGACCGCGACGGAATCGGAGTTGGTGAAGATGTACTCGAGTTCGGTGGGCGTGTACCGGTAGTTGACGTTGATCGGCGCGGCCCGCACCTTGATGAGACCGAGGATGCTCGTGACGTGTTCGACGCTGTTCTTGAGGAACAGCGCCACGTGGTCGCCTTCGGCGATGCCCGCCCGGTCGAAGAGCTGAGCCACTCGATTGGCTTCACCGTCCAGTTGCGCGTAGGTGAAGTTCAGATCTTCGTAGGTGAGCGCAATACGATCCGGTACCGCCGCGGCGACCGTCTCGAACACATCCGCGAGGTTGAACTGCACCATGAATTCCTCCTGCAACCGTCGGGGTCTGCTCCGTCGAGCCCTACCCCAGAATCTAGAACAGGTTTCATCCTTGCGGAAGGCTTCGTTCCGATTGCCCGTACAGGAGGTGCCCCGAGATGTGCGACAGTGACCGGATGAAGACGGTCTACGTCGTGACGCACCCCGAGGCCACCCATCACGTCGACGGTCTCGTCGGCGGTTGGTACGACTCCGAACTCACCGACCAGGGCGTGGCCGACGCAGCGGCGATCGCGAATCGGCTGAGGGAACTCGTTCCGGCCGCGGCCGTCCCGACACTCCACAGTTCCGACCTGACCCGCACCGTGCAGACCGCGCACCCCATCGGCGAGGTGTTCGACATCGAACCGGTTCTCCTCGCAGATCTGAGGGAGAAGTCGTACGGCGTCGCGGGCGGCCGCCCCCGCGCCTGGCTCGATGCCCGGTTCGTGCCACCACCGCCGACGGGCAACCGACTCGATCACGACGAAGGAATCGCGGGGGGCGAGACGAAACGCGAATGGGTGGTCCGCGTCCACCGGGCGGTCGAGCGCATCACGGCCGACGACGTCGAACATCGGATCGTCGTGACGCACGGCGGCTCCCTCAACTGGGTCGTCGCCGCATGGCTGCGACTACCCGTCGAGGCGTGCGCGTACCCGGCGTTCCACGCGACACCCGGCAGCATCACCGTCCTGAGAGAGGACGACGTCTTCCACAACCGCACCCTGCACACCCTCGCGGACCGGTCCCACCTGGCCCGCTGACACCGATCCGAGAAGACGTCCACGAATATTCGGTCGCCCGTGGACGCCGAACACCTCTACCCTGACGCGGACACCCCGCAACGGAACCGGAGAGGGAGACATGCCCGACTCTCGACCACGTGCCCACATCGCGATGGTCGGTATCCCGGCCGTCAGCCACGTCCTGCCGAGTCTCCGGATCATCCGCGAACTGGTGGACCGCGGACATCGGGTGACCTACGCCAACGACCCGACCGCAGCCGAACTGATCGCCCCGACCGGCGCCGAACTCGTCCCTGTCCCATCGACACTGCCGGTCGCCGACAACGACTGGCCCGACGACCCCTTCGGGGCGATGGACGTGTTCCTCGACGACGCCATCCAGGTCCTCCCCCGGTTGCATGCCGCCTACGACGACGACCCGGCCGACGTGTACCTGTACGACATCGCCGGCTACGCTGCGCGCGCTCTCGCCGAATCACAGGGGCGTCCCTGCGTACAACTGTCGCCGACGTTCGTCGCGTGGGACGGCTACGACGAGGAGGTCGTGGCACCCATGCGTGAGCTTCCGGGCGCCGACGCCTACCGGTCGAAGTTCGCGGCGTGGCTCGCGGCGTGCGGCGCCACCACGACCGACCCCGACAGTTTCGCCGGTGTTCCCGACAGTGCGTTGGCGTTGATCCCGAAGGCGATGCAACCCAACGCGGAACGCGTCGACACCGACAGGGTGACGTTCGTGGGCCCCTGTTTCGAACCGACGACGGACGAATGGCATCGGCCGGCCGATGCGCAGAACGTCCTGCTGATCTCCCTCGGCTCGGCGTACACGCGGCAACCGGATTTCTATCGGCGGTGCCTGGTCGCGTTCGGCAACCTTCCGGGCTGGCACGTCGTCCTCCAGATCGGCAAGTACGTCGAACCCGGTGAACTCGGCGAGATCCCCCCGAACATCGAAGTGCATCAGTGGGTTCCGCAGCGCGCCATCCTCGAGCAGGCGGACGCCTTCGTCACCCACGCGGGAATGGGTGGCAGCAGCGAAGGCCTGTGGGCGGGCACACCCATGATCGCCGTGCCCCAGGCCGTGGACCAGTTCATGAACGCCGACCGGTTGGTCGAGTTGGGTGTCGCGCGGCGCCTCGACACCGCCGACGCTACCGCCGACGCATTGCGCACCGCCTTGGACGAGTTGATCACCGATCCCCAGGTCGCCCGCCGGTCGAGGCAGCTTCGCGCCGACGCGCGCGCCGAAGGTGGCACGGCGCGCGCCGCCGATCTGATCGAGGAGATCGTCGGACGCGCCCGGTAGCCGTCAGGCGGTGATTCCCGCGGTGAGGATGGATGCCAGTTCGCGGTAGGCGTTCGCGTCGTCGAGTCCGGTGGCTGCACCGACCCCGCCCTGTTGGATCCGGACCATCATGGTCGCCGCGAGATCCGCGGCGAAAGCGGCGTGCACGCTCCGGAAGTCGCCGGTCGCGACGCCGTCGGCGATGAGCTCCTGGACCCTTCCGGCCGCGATCCGGGTATTGCGTTCGTACACCTCCCGAGCCGGCGCGAACGCCGCCAGATCCGTCATGAACGGTTCCGACGCGACCGACAGCGCCTCCCCCACCGCGGTCAGGTAGACCACGACGCGGTCGCGTGGTGCGGCAATGTCGGCGACCGCGGATTCGACCTGCTCGGTGGCCCTCTTGAAGAAGTGCACCGTCGCGGACGTGACCAGCCGTTCCTTGCTGCCCGCCAGGGTGTAGAGGGTGGACTTGGAACACTTCAGTCGCGCGGCGATCGCGTCCAGGGTCAGCCGTGCGAATCCTTCGGCGAGAAAGAGATCGACCAGGGCGTCGAAGAGTTCGGTGCGGCGGGCGGTGGCGAACGACGAGCGTGACTCCATTCGATCGATAGTACTGGCGGACTCCTTGCAGTACTACTCCGACGACAGTACTGTGAGCATCGATCCAGTACTCAGTTCGAGGAGACATCGTGGCCGTCGACCGCCTGCTGCCCACCGCCGAAGCCCGCGACCTCATCGCCCTGACCCGCGACGTCGCCGACAAGGTGCTCGCGCCGATCGTCGACGAGCACGAGAAGAACGAGACCTATCCCGAGGGCGTGTTCGCGACGCTCGGCGAGGCCGGCCTGCTGAGCCTGCCGTACCCCGAGGAATGGGGCGGCGGCGGACAACCCTACGAGGTGTACCTGCAGGTCCTCGAGGAGATCGCCGCCCGCTGGGCCGCCGTCGCGGTCGCGGTGAGCGTCCACAGCCTCGCCTGCCACCCACTGATGGCGTTCGGAACCGACGAGCAGAAGCAGACGTGGCTTCCGGACATGCTCGGCGGCAACACCGTCGGCGCCTACAGCCTGTCCGAACCGCAGGCCGGATCCGACGCGGCAGCGCTCGCATGCAAGGCCGTCGCCGCCGATGGCGGCTACCGGATCACCGGCGCGAAGGCATGGATCACCCACGGTGGCATCGCCGACTTCTACAACCTGTTCGCCCGCACGGGCGAGGGTTCGAAGGGCATCTCCTGCTTCCTCGTCCCCGACGACACCGAGGGGCTGAGCTTCGGCAGACCCGAGGAGAAGATGGGCCTGCACGCCGTCCCCACCACCTCCGCACACTACGACGACGCATTCGTTCCCGCCGAGCGTCGCATCGGCGACGAAGGCCAGGGGCTCCAGATCGCATTCAGCGCCTTGGATTCCGGTCGGCTCGGTATCGCGGCAGTCGCGGTCGGCCTCGCCCAGGCCGCACTCGACGAAGCCGTCGCCTACGCACAGGACCGGACTGCATTCGGTCGCAAGATCATCGACCACCAGGGCCTCGGCTTCCTCCTCGCCGACATGGCCGCCGCCGTCGACTCGGCCCGCGCCACCTACATCGACGCCGCCCGCCGCCGCGACGCCGGACTCCCCTACTCCCGCAACGCATCCGTCGCCAAACTCGTCGCCACCGATGCGGCGATGAAGGTGACGACCGACGCGGTACAGGTACTCGGCGGCTACGGCTACACCCGCGACTTCCGTGTGGAGCGATACATGCGGGAAGCAAAGATCACGCAGATCTTCGAGGGCACCAACCAGATTCAGCGCCTCGTGATCAGTCGCCACCTCGCGGGCTGAGACCTCACGAGGTGGCGGCCCACCGTCAGGATGCGAGGAGCTCGTCGATCTGGCCGATCGCCGAACTGGCACCTTCGACGACACCCATGTCGAGCACCTGCTGCAACGCGTCGGCGGATTCGTACGTGCTCACGTAGGTCGCGCGGGTACCACCGTCGTGTTCGACGAAGGTGTAGTCGTTCCGCGACACCGGAAGGTCGGTGTTCGGATTGAACTTCTCGTCGGCGAAACCGTCGAGGAACGACAGCCTCGTCGGTTCGTCCACCGCGACGATCTCCCAGTAGCCGGCGAACTTCTCCCCTTCGGGACCGGTCATGAAGTAGGTGACGCGCCCACCCGGGGTGAGATCGTGCTCGACGAAAGTGGCCGGGTATTCCGTTGGGCCCCAAACCTTCTCGAGCTGGCGAGGATCGGCGTAGATCTCCCAGACGCGCTGCACGGGTGCAGCGAAATCGGAAACGATCGTCAGCGTCCGATCGTCGAGGTTCTTGCGAACATCGGTCACAGGCATTGCTCAGCCCTCCACGGCGGAGTCGGTTGCGATGAGGTCGTCGATACGCGCAATGCGTCCACGCCACACCTGCTCGAGGTCGAGAAGCATGGACGCCACCGAGCGCACCGCCTCCACGTCGCCACTGGCCAACTGCTCCCGACCGCTGCGACGCTTGGTCAGCAGACCGGCCTTCTCCAGCACGGCAACGTGCTTCTGAACCGCGGCGAAGCTCATCTCGTACTTCGCCGCGAGCGCGGAGACCGACTGCTCTCCCGCAAGAACCCTGCGCAGGATGTCGCGCCGGGTGCGGTCGGCGAGCGCGTGGAACAGGGCGTCCGCCTCGTCCTCACCATCTCCGTTCACAGGCTCAAACATACAACCAACTGGTTGCATATTGTCAAGGCTCCGGTCGCGCCCGGATGCGTGAAACCCACCCTCACCTGTGCGAATGTATCGCCCGGTCGATTGAATCGATCGGATGTACCACTCGCTCACGAGGGAGCGGAGCGACCCACATCCACGGGGGAGCGGAGCGACCCCGAATTCACGAGAGCGCGGAGCGACCCCACATTCACGGGAGCGCGGAGCGACCCCACATTCACGGGAGCGCGGAGCGACCCGCATTCAGCGGGGAGCGGAGCGGTCGTCGAGGACCAGTTGCAGAAACACGAGGTCGAGCCAACGCCCGAACTTCGCACCCACTTGCGGAAGGTGGCCTACCTGCTCGAATCCGAGCTTCTCGTGCATCCGGATCGAGGCGACGTTGGTCGCGTCCACTCCCGCGACCATCACGTGCTTGCCGAGTCGGCGGGCGTGCTCGATCAGTTCGGTCATGAGGGCCCGTCCGAGCCCCTTCCCGTGGGTGTCGGTGCGGACGTACACCGAGTGCTCGACGGTGTGCCGATACCCGTCGAACGGGCGCCAGTCACCGAACGTCGCGTATCCGAGCACGTCGTCGCCGTCGGCGGCCACGAGCACCGGATAGCCGGCGCCGGTACGGTCGGCGAGCCATGCCCGCCGGTTCGCGACGTCGACGACCGTCTCGTTCCAGATCGCCGTGGAGTTCTCCACCGCGTCGTTGTAGATTCCGGTGATCGCTTCGACGTCCTCCACCGATGCGGAGCGGATCTGCACTGCGTCATCCCTTCGGTTCAGCGACAGGCGCCACGTCGCCCCCATTCCGTGAGCGAATGTACCGGCCATCTCGCTGGATCGACCGGGTGTACCGTTCGCTCGGGGTGGGCGGAACGGGGGCGGGGTCACGGGAGGGTGACCTACCGGGTCACGATCTGGACACGACATTGCCTCAGGGTCACAGCATCACGGCAGAAGCGGTGATCACCTCGGCGTCGACACCTCCTCGGACCAGCATGGAGGAGGGTCGGGCACAGAGGGAGGGCAGCTATGAACGGCCGGACGATCCTGCGTGCGCTCGTCGCATGTGCAGCACCGATTGCTCTGCTCGCCGGGACCGCGCCGAGCGCGTCAGCGATCGACACGACGCTGAGCTGGTCGGTGTACACGAAGCACGATCAGGTCAGGGTCCGGTTCAACTATCACCAGATCCCGGACAGGGACCGGCCGTACACGTGCACCGCCGTGGTGGACGAGGTCGGCAACGCGGACATGTGGGTGGTCACGTACGACACCGTCGAATTCGCCGGGGTGCTGCCCGGTCCGCACGAGGTGAAGGCCAACTGCGAGGACAGTGACGGCGACATGGTGTCGGTGGGGTCGATCCTCATCGACATGCCCGGCCCCGCCATGTGGCAACTCGAGGGCACCGAGCATGCACTGATCGACTGAACCCGCACCGACCGAACCCGCACAGATCACGCACCGATCACGCACCGATCGCCCGTTCCGACGATTCGCCGATTCGCCCGGTTTCGGCGAATCGTCCAGTGACGCACGTCCGGTGACGCATGAAATTGCGTACCCGCGGCGGGTTCCGAGTCGGTAGATTGGAACGGGCACCGACGTCGACGGAAGCGAGGCGCATCGTGCGACCGAGCCATCTCCCCCTCCGCGCCGCCACGGGCGCGTTCATCCTCAACTCGGGCCTGGGCAAACGGGCGCTGCCCGCCGAGAACGCCGCGGAATTGCAGGGGATGGCCGCGAACGCCTTTCCCTTCGTCGGGCGGTGGGATCCCGGAACGTTCGGCAAGGCGCTGTGCGCCGCCGAGATCGGGATCGGTGCCGCACTCCTCGCCCCGTTCGTGCCGTCGTTCGTCGCGGGTGCCGCGCTCACGGCGTTCGGTGGCGGGATGATGACCATGTACTGGCGTACCCCCGGCATGCACGAGAACGGTTCCCCGCGGCCCACGCAGGACGGAATTCCGCTCGCGAAGGACTCGTGGTTGCTCGGTGCCGGACTCACCCTGATGCTCGAGTCGAAGAGGAGGTGATCTACGCCGGAATACGTTCTGCATCAACAGAATAGAAGGATCCAGGCGATCCGTCCGAGATCCACCGGGATCGGTTCGACGGAACCCGCGTGGAATACGTCCATCTAGGGTGGAATGGAGAGCATGAACATCGCCGAAACACCTCCCACCGAACGCCGACGGCAAGCGCTCGAGGCCGTCCGGGATCTCGGGAAGCAGCGCACCGACCACGCCCTGTTGAAGGTGAAATGCCCCGCGAGCCACATGGTCGCCGCGGTCTACGACACGTCCGCAGGGCATGTCGTGGTGTGTGGCACCGGCCCGGGCGGGCACGGCTCCCGCGACCGCAACGCCAACAACCGCGGTGGCGACTCCCTCGACGACAAGTTCGTCGACACCGTCGAGGCCACCCAGTTCGAGGACGACGAGTTGCCTGCCGGCTGCGGCTGCGGACCCCGCACCATATCCCGCAAGAAACTGCAGGATGCGGTGGTGTCGCACGCCCACGTCGTCACCCTCACCTGACGAGCCCGACGACACCGACGAGCCCGACACCACTCGCCGAGAAGTCACACCGCACACCAACGTCACACACCGAAGTGGAGGATCCTCCGGAAGACATCGAGGGCCTCGTCGGCCCATCCGAGTACGGACAGCGTCGAGTCGATGTTCTGCGGCGGTGTCCGTACGAGGGTGTCCAGACGCACCAGTCGCTCGAAGTCGACCGACGGATCCGCCCGCACCGCGCCGTTCGGGCCGCGGAACTCGACGCCCGCCGCGGCCATGATCCGGACGAGTTCGCGAGCGAGGATCCCGTAGCCGACGGTGGTGGGATGAACGCCGTCGAGCGAGAACAATCCACCGGTGCGACGACCGCCGTCACCGTCGGCGGTGAGGAACCGCGTGTCGGGTACCGGTTGCAGCGCAGCGAGTTCGGGTGGCAGCGGATAGGGCTCCCACCAGTCGGGCCGAGCGTTGACGTCGTGGATGTAGCGGCGGCTCGCGAGCCGTTCGAGGAGCCCCGCGGTGTCGAGGAGGTACCAGTCGAGGCCGTCGCGGCGGGCATCGGCGACCGCCGCGGTGATCGTCTCGTTGTAGTGGTCGATGGCGATGTCGACCGCGCGGGCCTGGGCACCGGTGATGTGCTCGTCGCGGACGGCGTCGAAACGGCGTTCGTCCACCCACGGTCGCGTGTAGTAGGGGAAGTACCGGGTGCCGCTCTTGTCTCCGA
>Ga0123335_1003470_pt1 | contig 21855 bp, 12 predicted proteins | sample BiotimSIPDNA_2_FD_89707 | JGI IMG/M metagenome (GOLD analysis project Ga0123335, IMG submission 89707) | Anaerobic biogas reactor microbial communites from Washington, USA - Biogas_R2 time_0 SIP DNA | ecosystem: Engineered > Bioreactor > Anaerobic > Unclassified | place: Washington, USA...
ATTGGGACAAAACAGAGAAAAAGATTTCATGGAATTAATCAATAAAGATATTGAAGTCAGACTATTCCAGGAATAATTAGATTGAAAGGCGATTGGGTACGGCAAAAGCTCTTATATGAGTTTTATTGTTATATTCATGCGGCATTGAAGAAATATACGAAATGGGAGTGACGGGGCGGAATAGTGGGGAATTAGCCATGTCAGAAAAATTTCAGAATAAATACCGGATACAAACAGCACGTTTACGAAATTGGGATTACAGTTCCAATGCCATGTATTTTGTAACCATTTGTACAAAAGACAGGAACCATTATTTCGGGAAAATCACAGGTAACAATGACGCAACATGTTGCGTCTCGTTGACCGAAATCGGAAAAACCGCGAATCAATGCTGGCATGATATTCCGGATCATTTCCCGTTTGTAAAATTGGATGCATTTGTAATAATGCCGGACCATATGCATGGGATCATTATTATTGACAAACCGGATGAAACCGGCACCACGGGACCGCATACCCCCAACAAATTCGGGCCCCAGTTAAAAAATCTGGCATCAATTGTCAGGGGGTTTAAAATCGGGGTTACGAAATATGCCCGGAATAACGACATTGCATTCGCCTGGCAACCTCGTTATTACGATCATATTATCCGGGATAAAAAATCCTTTAAAAACATCACGAATTGTATTTCTGAAAATCTGTTAAAATGGAACCATGAAGAATATTATTAATGATTGCCATTGCAGCGAATCGCAATTATATCTCCATTCTATTTTCCTTATATTCAAATAAATGACTACTAATCCTCAAGAAAACTGAAAATATTTTTTGAAATTCTATACGTGTCAGGCCATTTTTCTCAGTCATAGTATTAGAAACAGCCTTTGACTATTGTATGGAGTTTCTTATGTGCTTCATACTTAAGCACATTGCACTGATTGGGTTAGGGATTTTATCAGGCCGGTATATTCATGCCGGCCTGTTTTTTTTATTTTAACAAAACTTTGACGCATGAGCAGTGAATTTTTAGTAATTTTCAGTGTCAATTAAATCCCTTACCCTCATGCGAATAATCCAATATATTTTTTTGCTGCTGGCAGGTTTAAGTTTTTTTGCCTGTGAACAGGAGTGGAGCGAAATTGCAGTAAACTCCCCCGATTACAAGTTACAGCTCGTTTTCTACCTGAAAGATGGTAAACCTCTATATAAGTTGTCGTATGCCGACAAACAGGTCCTGAAGGAATCATCACTCGGTTTTAAATTGTTAAATCTGCCTTCGCTCGACAGTAATTTTATACTTCTTGATAAGAATCTTAGCTCATATAATGAGGTTTGGGAGCAGCCCTGGGGCGAAGAAAAACGAATTGCCAATAAATATAATCAGTTAACTATTTTCCTGCAGGAAAGAGAGGGCATGCAACGGAGGATGAACATTATTTTCCGTATGTTCAACAAAGGACTTGCTTTCCGGTACGAATTTCCTGAACAGGAAAATCTTGATGAATTCCAGATTGCAGAAGAAAAAACTTCATTCTCCCTATTTCCTGACGACTCCGCATGGTGGATACCTGCTTACAAACCAGAGCGATACGAATATATTTACAAAAAATCTGTTCTTTCTGATATTGATACTGCCCATACACCGCTTACCGTTGAGGCCGCCAACGGACTCGTATTATGTTTCCATGAAGCTGCCTTATATGATTTTCCAAGCTATACCCTATATCCCTCCGACAGTTCAGGATTAATTATCGACCTGGTACCCTGGAAGAACGGCGTTAAAGCTTATGTTGAAACACCTTTTGCAACACCATGGAGGACCATACAAATTGCGAAAACACCGGCGGAGCTGGTTACCAACTATATGATATTGAACCTGAACGATTCCTGCCGTATCGAAGATATTTCATGGATTAAGCCCGCAAAATATGTAGGGATATGGTGGGGCATGCACATTGGAAGATACACCTGGGGCTCAGGGCCAAAACACGGGGCCACCACGGCAAATACAAAAAGATATATCGACTTTGCAGCTGAAAACAGCTTTGGCGGTGTGCTTGTGGAAGGCTGGAACCAGGGATGGGATGGTGACTGGATGGCAAACGGTGCCATTTTTAGCTTTACAAAAGCCCACAGAGATTTTAATCTCAAAGTTATTACAGATTACGCACGCGAAAAAGGAGTCAGCCTTATAGGTCACCACGAAACCAGCGCCCACATTGATAATTATGAGGACCAAATGGAAGAGGCCTATAAAATGTATGAAGATCTTGGGGTTAAATACATTAAAACGGGATATGTGGGGCAGAATTTGTTCAACGGGGAATGGCATCATGGACAATACGCTGTGCGGCATTATCAGAAAACCGTTGAACTTGCTGCGGAGCATCATATTATGCTTTGTATCCACGAGCCAATTAAAGATTGCGGAATCAGACGGACCTGGCCTAACCTGATGACCCGCGAAGGTGCCAGGGGAATGGAATGGGATGCCTGGGGACCTGATGGCGGTAACCCTCCCTCACATGTCCCCACTCTTGTGTTTACACGATTAATGTCCGGCCCGTTGGATTTCACCCCCGGAATATTCGATATTGAAATTCCACAGAAACCTGCCAACCGGGTGAATACTACGCTTGCAAAGCAACTGGCTTATTATGTTGTAATTTATAGCCCGCTCCAGATGGCTGCCGACCTTCCGGAGCACTATAAAGGTAATCCGGCCTTTGAATTTATCAGGGATGTTCCCTGCGACTGGGCAAAAACAAAGGCCCTGAATGGAAAGATCGGCGATTATGTCACCATTATCAGAAAAGACCGCAACAGTGAAGACTGGTATCTGGGGAGTATCACGGATGAACAGCCACGGGATTTCAGGTTTATCCTGGACTTCCTCGAAAAAGGTACTGACTATACAGCTGAAATATATGCTGATGGCGACAGTGCCGATTGGAAATCCAATCCGTTGCCGGTGGACATTACTCAAAGAACCGTCACTTCCAGGGATACATTATTTGTTCACCTTGCACCGGGAGGAGGACAGGCTGTAAGGTTTACACCTTTGACCGAATAAGTTATATAGTATAGTCTTACCCGATTCCGGGATTTTCTATCCTGAAATCATGAATTGACAGATTTAATCAGATTTTCTGAAGTAATATTTTCTTTTGGGTATAGTTGTATGCCTCGTTCAGAAATTCCATCATCTGAAGCCAGTTTTCCGCTGGCTGAAAAGCTTTATTATAATTTTTGTGGTTTTGATCCTTAGTATACCTTATGTAAATTCAGCCATTGCTTCGAATCTGTCAGGTTACAAAACGTCATTCTTTTAACGTAATGGTATTTATGATTTCAATCCTGAAAGGATGCTTTTAAAAATAGTAAATTTGTCCATTCATCCTTACGGTATTAATTGTATGCAACTGGTGAAAATATATACACTGTTGATACTTCTGGTCTTTGCGGTTTATGTAAAGGCTGAAGAAAAATTTGAAATTCCGGAATACAGGGTTGAATACATCACCACCGAACAAGGTCTCTCGCAAAATATGATCGACTGTATTCTCAAAGATAGCAGGGGGTTCATGTGGTTCGGAACGTGGAATGGATTAAACCGGTTCGACGGTTACAATTTTAAAGTCTATAAAAAGAGTGACCACATCAATTCAATCTCTGATAATTTCATTTATTCAATCTGTGAAGACCAGAGGGGAAATATCTGGATAGGGACCAGGAATGGTCTGAATGTACTTGATTTTGTGTCCGACAGGTTTATTGATCTTTCCGGTAACAGCACAGGTATTACAGATCCTGCAAAGCTTTGGATAAACAAGGTTTATTGCGACAGGTCGGGGGCAATATGGATCGGGACCAATGGGCAGGGCCTGCATAAAATAATCTTCGATGGTAAGGACCGGAAATATGTTGGCAGCCGGTTTGATCATATCCCTGAAAATCTGCAGGTAAGATCAGTTTATGAAGATAATGAAGGCCGTTTGTGGATAGGAACTGCTAACGGCCTCTATCTCTATGATGAAAAGGCTGATAAGATTGCCCTCTTTCAGAATGATCCTGCTGATATCAGCAGCATATCCTTTAACGATATAAGATGTGTTTTTCAGGACAAATTGGGGGATATCTGGATTGGGACTCAATACGGCCTCAACCGTTGGATAGAAAATACCGGTACATTTATTCGTTATTTTAATGAAAGTGACGATCCTTTAAGTCTTTCACATTTTGTCATTAGTGATATCGGTGAAGATCCCGAGGGTGAACTATACATTGGCACCCTGGGAGGCCTTGATATTTTCAACCGTCAGGAAGATAATTTCAGGCATATGCCTCTTTACGGACGATCGAACCTGAGCCTGAATAATGAATTCATCAATTCCGTCTTTTGCGATAGTAACGGACTGGTCTGGATCGGTACGGAAAAAGGTGGAATCAACAAGTTCGACATTTACCAGAAAGAATTCAGGTATTATGCTGCAGATCCTGCAGACGAGATCAGGTTGGACCACAATACCATTAATTCGATATTGGATGAGCCCGGTTACCTTTGGGTAGGCACAGCGGGAGGCGGATTGAATATGATTGATAAAAAAAACGGCAATGTTCATTATTTCTATTACGATCCGCACAACCCCAATTCGCTGGGAAATGATTTCATCACTTCCATCTGCAGGGCAGGAAAAAGTCTCTGGATCGGAATGTGGGGCGGAGGATTGTCGCGGGTGATTTCCACCAAAGGGAGTGGCCAGTTCAGCAACTATATACACAACGATCTGAACAGCACAAGCATCATCAATAACTTCGTTTCAACTATTTATGAGGATAAGGAAGGAAATCTCTGGATAGGCACCGAGGGAGGTCTTGATCTTTTTGTTCCGCAAAAAAAAACTTTTATTCATGTTTATAACGATCCTCTGAAAGAAGAGCGGATTACAGAAGTAGGTTGTATTCTCAGCGATCATCGTAAGAACCTTTGGATAGGTACGCGGAATGGTTTATTTCTTGTTCCCCGTGAGGAGATCGCCAAAGTTAAAGCATCCCGGATTATCGAAAACATCATTCTGCTGAGAAGCAATCCTGCAGATACTTCATCTATCAGCGAGAATTATGTCATCTCCCTTCGGGAGGATACGGATCATAACATTTGGGTTGGTACATACGGAAACGGATTGAACAAGCTGATATGGGATGGTGATCCGGAACATCGCATCAGTTTTGTGCATTATACACAGGAGCAGGGATTGTCAAATAATGTAGTTTATGGCATTCTGGAAGATGAACATAAAAATCTCTGGTTAAGCACGGATTACGGTCTTGCCCGTTTTAATATTAAGGAGGGATCTTTTACCAACTATTTTGTTGCTGATGGACTGCGAAGCAACCAGTTCTACTGGGGAGCCTGTACAAAAGGAGTTGATGGTACATTATACTTCGGGGGCATGAACGGAGTTAACTTCTTCAAACCTGAAAAAATCATCAATAACCAGTATGCACCGGTTCCCGTGTTAACTGAACTTAAAGTATTTAACCAAACAGTTGAAGCCGGAAAACCTTTTGGCAAAAGGATCATACTTGATAAGAACATCTCTGAAACCAGGGAAATAAAACTAAATAGCAGAGAAAACACGTTTTCCCTAGAATTTTCAGGTCTCAGCTACCACCTGCCCGGTAAAAACAGGTATGCGTATATGCTGGAAGGTGTTGATGACGATTGGATTGTTGTCGGATCGGACCGCAGGTTTGCCAACTATACGAAACTTAAAGGAGGAGAATACAAATTCCTGCTGAAAGCTGCAAATAATGACGGCCTCTGGAGCGAAAAACCCCTGGAGCTTCTGATAACCATTATTCCCCCTTTCTGGCAGCGGAGCTGGTTCAGGGTCCTGCTGATAATTTTCGTTGTGTTTCTTATTATCCTGTATATGAAACTCCATACCCGTTCATTACAGTTGCAGAAGAAGCGGCTTGAACAACAGGTAAAAGAGCGGACAACCCAGATTGAGGATCAGAAGGAATTACTGGAACAGCAGGCCAACATACTTAAAGAGAAAAATATTCAACTTGGCAAAAGACAGGAACTGATTGAAGGACAGAAATCAACCCTGGAAGAACAGAACCGCGAAATCCTCGACCAGCGCGACAGGCTGATCAGGTTAAATAAAAAGGTGAAAGCGGCAAACCAGATGAAACTGAAGTTTTTCACCAACATTTCTCACGAATTCCGTACACCCCTGACTTTGATCCTTTCACCACTTGAAAAATTGCTTCGAAACAACCGGATGGAAAATGATACCCGTGAATTGCTCGACCTTATTAACAGGAATGCCGGACGATTGCTGCATCTTATCAACCAACTCATGGATTTCAGGAAGATAGAAAAAGGGAAAATGACGTTGCACATACAGGAAGGAGATATAATTGATTTTATCAGGAACATCAGATATGCTTTCAATGAATTGGCTAATCATCGTAAGATATCGCTTGACTTTTCCGTGGAAGGTGACGTTATGCCGGTTTATTTCGATCATGAAAAACTTGAAAACATGATCTACAATCTCCTGTCAAATGCTTTTAAATTTACTCCTGCCGGAGGTAAAATATGGATCAGGCTTTATATGCCTGGTTCCGGTTCAATTGCAGCCGATGGTGATTTTAAGCAGTGGATTGAGACCTGCCCCTTACAGATTGAGATCGGAGACACAGGTGTTGGTATCAACAGAGAAAAACTGCCGTTCATATTCAAGAGGTTTTATCAGGCCGAATATTTTAAGGAGAATGCCCTGGGAACGGGAATAGGACTGTCGCTTACCAGGGGACTTATAAAAGTATACAGGGGTCACATCAATGTGCAGAGCGAGCCTGATGCCGGAACTGTCTTCAGAATATTTCTTCCCTGCTTCAGGGATTCTTTTACCTCCGAAGAAATTATCGACCAGAGTCATTATATATCTGAACTATCTGATCAGGTTAATATCCTGAGAAACATTCTGCAGGCAGAGAGTTATAATTTAACAGATCTGCAAAAAAAGAAATGGGTCACTCATCCCGGGAAACCCTTATTGCTGATCGTGGAAGATAATGCTGAATTAAGGGAATTCATTGCTTCCAGGATCAATGAAAACTATAATGTAAATCTTGCCGGTGATGGTGAGGAAGGTTTTGAAAAAGCACTTAACAATAATCCCGATCTGGTTATCAGTGATATTATGATGCCCCTTACCGATGGGATTGAATTATGTGTACGGCTGAAAGAGAATATTAATACAAGTCACATCCCCGTGATTCTTTTAACAGCAAAAGGGAGTGTTGAAAACCAGATCGAAGGCTATAAAGTTGGGGCAGATGATTATATCGCAAAACCCTTTAGTCTTGAATTGCTGGAAACGAGGATCAGGAATATTCTTGATACCAGGGCAAAACTTCGGAAGTTGTTTGCTTCGAAACCTGTTGCAGATGTTAACGAACTGACGACAAATCCGGTTGATAATGATTTTTTAAGCAAAGCCATTCACATAATCGAAAAGAATATTGATAATAACACCTTCGATGTCAATGAATTTGCATCGGTTATGTGTGTCAGCCGCAGCCTGTTGCATAAAAAGCTTACTGCTTTGACAGACCAATCCGCAACGGATTTCATCAACTCGGTAAGGCTGAAAAAATCGAGGGAATTAATTGCCGCCGGCATGTATAATATATCAGAAATAGCGTATGCAGTAGGCTACAACGACCCCAAATATTTCAGCAGACTGTTCCGCAAGTATTTTGGGATATCTCCTACTGAATATCAGAAGGATAGCAGAAAAAAAGCCAGTTAAGCCCCTTTCTTAATCCATCAACAATAATCCACCTTTTATAAACATCTGTCCACCCCTTTCCATCCTGTGGGTCCTAATTTTACCTTTTTATTGATTAACCCAGATTAATAACCCTAACTCTTTTGCAGGATGAAAAGAATAAAAAAGCATTTGTGCCTCCTCAAAATGGTACTGGTACTATTGATTCCCGGACCTTTAATGGCACAGATATCAACAGTTACCGGTACCGTTACCGAATCGGGTACCGGTGTCGCGATGCCTGGCGTAAGTATTATGATACAGGGGACAACAATTGGCACCATAACTGATGTTAATGGTAAATACAGCATTGATGTCACCGGCCCTGATGCTACACTGGTTTTTTCGTTTGTCGGTTATCTGACAGAAACCTTTGAATTGAAAGGGACCACTGAATTAAATGTACAGCTTGTACAGGATATCCTTTCGCTCGATGAAGTAGTGGTAGTAGGATATGGGACAGTACGTAAAAATGATCTTACAGGTGCTGTATCCGTTGTGAATACTGAAGATTTACAAAGATCATCAAGAGGTAATCTGGCCCAGGCATTGCAGGGACAGGTTAGCGGCGTACAGGTCCAAACCCCAGGTGCGCCTGGAGCGCAAGCCAATGTAAGAGTCAGAGGTGTAGGAACTTTTGGTACTGCTGAACCTTTGTATGTCGTTGACGGGGTCCCGATGCCAAATTTTGTGCGGGTCAATGCCGGTGAATTCCCCGGATCAGACGACCGGACAGGTGGCATATCAGATATAAATCCTTCTGATATTGAATCGATACAGGTCCTGAAAGATGCCTCTGCAGCTGCTATCTATGGATCCAGGGGAGCCAATGGTGTTGTGATCATAACGACAAAAAGAGGCAAAGCAGGAGAAATATCAGTGAACTACCAGGGGAGCTACGGCTGGGAATCATTGCCGAAAAGCAGATGGTACAAAATGGCAAACCGCGTGCAATTTCAGGAAGTAAACAATATTGCCCGTGAAAATGGCAATGATTTTAGTGCTCCGGCAAATGATCCCGAAAGCCCCAGGTTTATTGACAGTATTGATACAGACTGGCAGGATGCAGTGTTGGAAACCGGCTATATTACGGATCATGTTCTTTCTTTTCAGGGGGGTAACGAAAATTCAAAATATTATGCCAGCCTTGGTTATTTTGATCAAAGTGGAATAATGGCAGGCACCCCGCCCGCATTTAAAAGATATAGCATTCGTGTAAACGGGGACCAAAGCAGGGGCAGGTTTAACTTCGGCCAATCCATATTATTCACCCATACGGAACAGGACAGGCTATCGAATACACAGTGGGCATCTTCTATTCATTCCATGCTGCTTGGGATACCGACAGTGCCCGTTTATGATACAAATAATTTGGGAGGATTCGGAGCAGGTGACGATGCATTGCATGCCCAGATCGTTGACAACCAGGTGGCACTGAACCACCTCAGGACCATCAACACAAAAAGATACAGGATCCTGGCTTCGGCATACGCTGATGTTATGATTATCAAGGGATTGAACTACAGGCTGAATCTCAGCTATGATCATAACAGCTGGTTTAATTACCAGTTTGTTCCTGAATTTGAATTAGGCAGGCAGAGCAATCCGATCGCTTTTATGGACCAGTGGAGGGGCGAAAATCCTTACATGCTTATGGAACATACCCTGACATTTAACAGGTCTTTTAATAGACACAACCTGACATTACTCGCAGGATATACAGCCCAGAAAGATTTTCTTGAAGATATCTACGGACATGCCGAAGGCTTTCAGGAACCCTATCTCAGGGTTTTGAATGCCGGGCCCGATAACAGGGAAACTCTGAGTTCCAGGTTTGAGCATTCGTTAATATCTTATCTGAGCCGTCTCAATTATTCATTCGATGACAGATATTTTGTAACAGTGAATTTCCGTTCTGATGCTTCTTCGCGTTTCGGACCGGAAAATAAATGGGGCCATTTCCCTTCTTTTGCCGGTGCATGGAAAATAAGCAACGAATCATTTTTTGATGTCCCTGTTATTAATCTGCTGAAACTTAGAGGAGGTTGGGGCAAGATCGGTAATGAGAATATCGGAGATTATCTGTATGAGTCTTTTATAAATGCATTTGCTACTTATCCATTTGGTTCAGGACTGCCGAGAGCAGGAATTCAGACAGTAGTTTCAGATCCTGGTATCAAATGGGAAGAAAGGACAACATCCAGTATTGCTTTTGATGCTGCATTATTCAGGTCCAGACTGGAATTTTCAGCTGAATACTATCATAATGTTGCTGAGGATATTTTATATGATATACCCATTCCATTAACTGTAGGATCGCAGGAATTTCCAACTATTAACGCAGCAAGTATGGTCAACAGGGGTATTGAAATTTCTGCCGCCTATCGTAAAGCTGAAGGTCAGTTACACTACAGTATTAATGGGAATCTTACAACCTTGAAGAATAAAGTGACAAAAATTGGTAATGACCTGGTAGTTACCAATGCCATCAGCCGCACAGAAAAGGGAACTGAGATGGGTGAATTGTACGGTTATGTTTTCGATGGCATTTTCCAGACTGCTGAAGAAATACTTGAATCTCCGACACAGGAGCCCGGGACAAGGCCTGGAGATGTTAAATTCAAAAATCTGGATGGCAATGATGTTATCAATGAAGACGATCAGGAGTATTTGGGCAGCGCATTCCCGCGCCTGACAGGCGGCCTGAACTTCACTCTGGAATATAGGAATTTTGATTTTTCAATTTTCTTTCAGGGAGTTTATGGGAACAAGATTGTTAACTGGATTTATCAGTCAACCAGTGCACTCGGTTATGGAAATTATTCTGTTGAATCCTACGAAAATTACTGGCGGGGGGAAAATACTTCCACTACATGGCCAAGGCCGACTACAACGGACCCCAACGGTAATAACAAAATGTCGGACCGCTGGATTCAGGACGGATCGTACCTGCGCATTCAGAATATACAGATAGGGTATACGTTGCCTGAAAGATGGTTCAACTTAGTTCCTGTCTTTTCCGGATTCAGGGTATATGCGGCGGTTCAGAACCTGTTCACACTTACAGGATATAAAGGTTACGATCCGGATGTTACAAACGACGGTTTGTTTTTACGCGGAGAAGATTATGGTTCCTATCCAACACCCAGGACCATTAAAATAGGTGTGAATATGTCATTGTAAACAGATAAAAATATTGGTCATGAAAAAAATAAGATATATAATATTCGGACTGGTGGTGTTTACTCTTTCCTGTAGTGAGGATTTTGTAGACCTGACAAACCCTAACCAGATCACAACCGGATCATTCTGGAAGACAGAAGAAGATGCTGTTGCCGGGGTCAATGCATGCTATCAGACTTTGCTATACGACGGTTTATATATGAGGTTGTTCCCGTGGGTGATGGATGTAAGATCAGACGATTGCAGAAATACAAGCCCCTGGTGGACTACAGATCTGGTACAATACATTTTAAACCCCGATAACCCATGCTATATTGCTACCTGGGAACACTGCTATACAGGGATTTACCGTACCAATCAGGTATTGGAGTTTGTTCCTGAAATTGAAGATCTGGACGAAAACCTTGAAAAAAGACTTATTGCTGAGGCAAAATTTCTCAGAGGGTTCTTCTATTATCATCTGGTAGTCGCCTATAAAAATGTGCCTCTGATAACCACGCTTCCATCTGGCATCGAAGATTATTTTCCTGCTCAGGCTGAACCGGCTGATGTGTGGCAACAGGTAATTTCTGATTTCAGCGATGCCATCCCCGATCTTCCCAGAAAGGGAGAGTATTCAGATGATGATATTGGAAGGGCCACAATGGGTGCAGCTGCCGGCTACCTGGCAAAAGCTTATATGTTCACCCGGCAATGGGATGAAGCTGAACCTATACTGAGCGGGATCATAAACGGGGATTACGGAAATTATACCCTTATTGCTGACTACAGGCAGAATTTCACTGAGGAGACTGAAAATAACGATGAATCCTTATTTGAAGTTCAGTTTAACAGGGATGTGGGAGGTACGTTGCTCGGATGGGACGGTGACCCCCTGGCAGACTGGAGTAAAACTTCGGGAAAAGCAAGGACTTATGCTCCCCTTGGGGGTTACGGGTATGGCGATATCACCCCTACTGACTGGATATTTTATGAATTTCTGGAAGAACGTACTACCGACGGTCTGCTGGACCCCAGAATGAAAGCAAGTATGTTTTTCGAAATTACTTCGTGGGAGGACGATGTGCCTGATGTTGCAGGTTTTGATACAACATATTTCGTTTATAATACCCCATGGCGTATCGCAAAAAACCAGCTTCCTAATTTTTGCCATATCAGAAAATACTTAAATGACGGGAGTACGGAAAGTGCAGGTAATCCTTATAATGATGAGGTGGAATGGCGTTCAGGGATTAATGAGCGGGTTTTAAGATACGCTGATATTCTTTTGCTTTATGCTGAATGTCTGAACGAATTGAACCGAACCGGCGAGGCATATCCTTTTATCCAGATTGTAAGGGACCGGGCAAATCTGCCTGATCTGGCGGACGTGAAGCCCGGTATGGGCCAGGCTGAAATGCGGGAACAGATTTATCACGAACGTGCCCTGGAATTCTGTTTCGAAGCTATCCGCTACCAGGATATCACCCGATGGGGATGGTTCGACGAGCCGGCCAGGGTGGATACCCTCATTTCCCATGATCCTGAATTTGCCCTTTGGACTGAAGGAAGAGAAATTCTTGCCATACCTCCGGATGATATAGATGCAAATGGAAATCTGCTGCAGAACCCGGGGTGGACCAATTAAGAGAAAAATTAACTGTAGAGAATATTAAACTAATTGATAATTAATATCCAGGTAAATCTAAAAAACACTTATTATGAAATCAAAATTACTTTTATTCATTTTTGCAGGGCTTCTGACTGCTTCAACATCTGTTGCGCAATGGGCTTATTTCCCTTTTGATGAAAATGTCACGGATGAAAATGGCAACCTGCAGGCTACTTTAAATGGTACAAATGGCAGCTTTGTGGAAGACCCGGCACGCGGCGGTGTACTTCAGCTGGGAGGCGGGGCCAGTACCGATGCAGCCGCAGCTTATCTTACGGTGCAAACCGGCGTCATTGATCACGATGAAGTTACCATTAATTTATGGTTTCAGTGGAATGATGTGATTCTCAATCCTTCTAATGAGACAGACAGCTGGTGGCAGAGAATATTCGACTTCGGCGATACAGAGGCATCTACAAGTGGTACAAACCACGATGTGTATTTCCTTACCACGCAGGGTAATGCCAATCCAACCCCCACCATGCAATGGAATATTCATAAAGGCAATGCCGATGAATGGCCGGGAGGGGCTGATACCATTCTGATAGTTCCGGAAAAACTTGAATATGATGTATGGTATATGGTGACATGTGTCCATAATTCCGATTCTGCCAAATTATATCTGGATGGTGAATTGGTGGATGCCAAAGCTGTCGGAGGTATGGGGCCCGGTGATTTTGAATTTACCAATACATTTTTTGGCAAAAGCAATTGGGCGGATAATCTTTTCTGGGGGAAATTTGATGATCTCAGAATTTATAACGCATCGTTGACGGATGCAGAAATTGATGAGCTTTATGTTGTTCCCAGTTCAATCAGGGATGAAAACAAGGGACTTGATGCACAAATTTTTGCTTACGGCAACCTGCTGAGAATAGCTTTGGAAAACCCTATACAGGCATCAGTGAATGTATACAACCTGCAGGGTATGGAAGTTTATTCAGCAGCAAATCTGAATGAATTTACTGAGATTACCGGACTCGAAGCCGGGTTCTACCTTGTAAAAGTTCAGAACGGCAATGGCACGAAAACCGGGAAAGTTTTCATTTCCGAATAACACATCAGAAAAAACGATTGAGGGCTGATAAATTAAGCTTCTTGTGGGGAGTCTCAGAAGGCACAAAGCGCTGCTGAGTGTCTTTTGAGACGACCCTTCTTTTCGAATCTGTATTATTGTTGATTATGAGAATTCTGTTGTTTTTTACCGTTTGTTTGTTGATGGTCAACCCCGCAAATGGGCAGCTATGCGATACCAATCTGTTTCCAGGGGGCAAACAATTTTACGATACCTATCATCCTGTTGCAGCTGAAATTGAAAACTGGCAGCATTATAACACGCATGACCCCACTGTTAATAAACAGGGAGAGTGGTATTATATGTACAGCACAGATGCTTCGTGGGGCAATCGTCATGAAACCGGTGCTTTAAAACGTCGTTCAAGGGACCTTGTAAACTGGGAATTTCTTGGTACTGCCTTCGATGGTGTACCTCAATCTGCTGCTGAGTTTTTTCAGAATTCAGGCAACCCCGGATATACAGATGCAGGAATTTGGGCCCCTTACCTGTTGAAATATAAGGGAAAGTATATCCTTTATTACAGTGCTCCCGGAGGATTAAATGGTATTACCCTGTCATACATTGGTTACGCGACAAGCGATAGCGCCGCAGGGCCGTGGACAGATCAGGGAATGATAACCACTTCAAAGCCCATATTTTACGATGGAAATACTTTGGTGCAGGATACCATCAATGCGATCGATCCCACTGTGGTTTTTGACAGTGTGGAAGGAAGGTTATGGATGACTTACGGTTCATGGCATACTGGTTTGTACATACTTGAACTCGATACCGCGACAGGGGGTATCAAAACTCCCGGTGACAGAGGTACCAGTATTGCGGCAAGAAATAACAACAGAGGCCTCGAAGGGCCAGAGATTATCTACCGGAACGGATGGTATTATCTTTTTGTTTCTTACGACCGCCTTGATGATTTTTATAATGTAAGGGTTGGAAGATCAAGAAGTGCATCAGGGCCTTACTATGATATCGACAGCATTGATATGGCCGCTCATTCCGATAATTACCCCATGATACTGTCGCCCTACAGGTTCAGCGACCATTTCGGATGGCAGGGTACCGCGCATTGCGGTGTTTTTAACGATGGGGGGACGTACTACATGTTCAATCAGGGAAGACCGAGTATTGAACCCACCATGATGGTGCTCCATGTACGAAAAATTTTCTGGTTGAACGATTGGCCGGTACTCTCTCCCGAGAGGTATGCCGGCGTTCACCCGTGTCAGATTACTTCCGATTCACTTGTCGGTACGTGGCAGCATATGCCGCTGATATACAGAACTTCACTTTACTACCATTCAACGCCGGCAGATCTGGATCTGAGCTCCGACGGAACATTTAACGGGGACCCCGGAAATACCTGGATCCTCGACAGCGACACCCTATGGCTGAACTGGAGCAACGGTGATATTCATAAACTCATTGTTTTCAGGGGATGGGACTGGGAATATCAGTGTGAGACAGTTCTGTTTACCGGTATGGATACTGAAGGGACCTGTATCTGGGGCAAAAAAGTCAATCGCAGGCAGGCCGACGGCTATACCCGGATTGTGCATGGAGGTACCTATTCAATCAGGAACCTTCACAGTCACCTGTTGCTGCAAACCGAAAATAATCTCAGTGCTCCCGCCACAACAGTAAAACAAGGATATGACAGGGATTCATGGGGTTCACAACTATGGAAAATTAAGGAAGCCGGTCCTGGTTATTATTATTTCTTTCCTCAGCATAATGAGGACAATCTCGTGATGGAGGTCTTTAACAGTAACCCGGGCAATTCAGCTTATATTGTTATAAATCCGATCAATGGTACCGATCGTCAGAAATTCAGCATCAATTACAATGATAACGGATATTTCCACATTCTGAGCAAGGTCAGCAATGAGGAGCGATGTCTGGATGTAGCAAATTTCTCGGTACTGGACGGTGCAATGGTTTTTCAGTGGGACTATCTCGGCGGTCTGAACCAGTTGTGGAGGTTTAAACTGATCGATAGCATTCCTTTGGATACAGAACCTGCTGATACTTTTACCCTCGACGCAGGAGAAATGTCCTGGCTTACTGATATAAAGATATTTCCAAACCCAAGTCAGGACGGGAAATTCACAATAGACATCTCCTCTTTGAAGGATAATGATATTCCTGTTCAAATTATTGATGCAAGAGGTATATCTGTCTTTAATACTACGTTCACGAAGCCTTCAGCATATGAATTGCAGCTTGATCTGCCTGAAGGCATTTACCTGGTCAGAATAGGGTCTGCGAACCGATATGTAAAAAGACTGATCATTCATTAGCAGCATAATGCAGAATCTCTTAAAGAACATGAATCAAAGATTTTATAAGAATGCCGGAAGATGGTTTTTGGGAAATTTTTTTACTGTTTATCCCTTTCTGATTTTCCTGCTCTGCTCATGTTTGTCTGAACCGTTGCTGTCACAAAAAAATCCTGTAATCGTTCATGATCCTGTTGTGATCCGTGAAAATGGCACTTACTATCTTTTCTGCACGGGACTCGGTATATCCATGTTCACGTCGGCTGACAGGAATGACTGGACTTACTATGGAAAAGTTTTTAATGAAATTCCTGCCTGGACCTATGCAGAAATAGACAGTTTCAGGGGGCACATCTGGGCACCTGATATTACCTTCAGGAATGGGAAGTATTACCTGTATTATTCCATCTCATCATTTGCCAGCAATCGTTCCTGCATTGGTGTGGCCACAAATACTACCCTCGATACCGGAAACCCTGAATATCATTGGGCCGACATGGGGATTGTAGTTCAGTCTTTTCCGGGAAGGGACATGTGGAATGCCATTGATCCGAACCTAATTTTCGATGAATCCGATGTTCCCTGGATGGTTTTCGGGTCTTTCTGGAACGGGATTAAGATGGTACGGCTTGATTCTACATTATGCTCAGTAAGCGAACCCCAACAATGGTATACGGTTGCCAGGAGGGAACGTACATTTGCGATACCCGATACATCACCGGGCGACGGTGCCATCGAAGCTCCTTTCATTTTCAGAAAACACGGATACTATTATCTGTTTGTTTCATTCGATTACTGCTGCCGCGGAATAAAGAGCAACTATAAGATCATGGCCGGACGCTCCCGGAATATTACCGGCCCTTACCTTGACAAGGATAATAAGCCTTTGGATGAAGGAGGCGGAACGCTCATTCTTTCAGGTAACGAGAGATATCCGGGGGTCGGGCACAATGCGGTATATACATTCGATGGTAACGATTATCTGGTATTTCATGCTTATGATGCCGGGAAGAACGGCAGGCCTGTACTTAAGATATTGAAACTTAACTGGACTGATGATTTTTGGCCCCTTGCGGATTTACGGGCAGATGAATAAAAAACTAAAAACTAATAAAGAAACAGAATGATGAAAAAGTTCACGAACTGCACCTGGGTAATGCTCCTGCTGATCATTATGAACATACCTTTATATTCACAGCATGCCCGCATTAAAATTGATACGGAACGGCAGATCGGCGAGATCAGTCCTTTGCTCTACGGGAATTTTGTTGAACATCTCGGACGTTGCATATACGGGGGTATTTATGATAAAAACTCTCCGCTATCCGATGAAAATGGTTACCGTACCGATGTAATGGCAGCAGTAAAAGAACTGAATGTTTCCATTGTAAGGTATCCGGGGGGCAATTTTGTTTCCAACTACAACTGGCTCGATGGGGTAGGGCCGGAACGGATCCCGAGGATGGAGCTTGCCTGGGCCAGACTCGAAACCAATGAATTCGGTACCAATGAATTCATTAAGTATGCACGAAAAATAGGTGCCGAGCCGTATTTCTGTGTGAACATGGGAACAGGCACCATCGAAGAGGCCCGCCGTTGGGTGGAATATTGCAATGTCAAAGAAGGTCCGTACTATGCTGAATTGAGAAAACATCATGGTTACCCCGAACCTTATGGTATTAAATACTGGAGCCTGGGTAATGAAATGGATGGCTTCTGGCAGATGGGCCACCTGAATGCAGAAGATTACAGCAAAAAGGCCCGTGAAACTGCCAAACTTATGAAATTAACTTCCCCTGACATCAAACTGATTGCTGCCGGTTCATCCAATTACAGGCCTGATGCCGATCCCAACGAGTGGAATGCTAAAGTTCTTCATGAACTTCGTGATGTCGTCGATTATCTGGCCCTGCACATTTATGTTGGAAATCCCGATAACAATTACTACAACTACCTGTCTACACCGCTGGTGCTCGAACAGCGCACACATCTTGTAAAAGGGATGATTGCAAGGGAGATGGACATTGCCAATCGTGGCGACCGTGATCCCATTTTCATCGCATGGGATGAATATAACGTCTGGTACCGTGCACGAACAGATGAAAAAATGCAGGGGACTATTGCCCTCGAGGAGCATTATAATCTGGAAGATGCTCTTGTCATTGCCGGTTTCCTGAATGCTTTTATCAGGAATGCTGATATTGTGAAGATGGCAAATATGGCCCAGCTGGTGAATGTTATTGCTCCCATTTTTACAAACGAGAAAGGGATGTTTCTGCAGACCATATACCATCCGCTGGCACTTTTTTCAAAACATGTCAGCGGGACCTCTCTCGATGTTTTTACCGATTGTGGGACTTATGACACGGAGGAATTTTTTATAGGGCTCGGAGAAAGTACTACCATTCAAAAAGATGTTCCTTATCTTGATGTTTCAGCAGCACAAAATGATGATGGTACAGTAACGATTTGTGTTGTAAACAGAAATAAGGAAGAATCCATTACAACGGATATTATTTCACAGACAGGGAATTTTTCAGGGGAGGTAGAGATTTTTGAGGTGAACGGGCCCGATATAAAATCAGTCAATAATTTCGGTGTTACCAATGTTAAAACGGTTTCGAAACCTGCCATTAAGGCTAAGGGACAGAGCTTTACCTATTCCTTCCCGCCCCATTCATTTACACTCATGAAAGTTGTGGTTAAATAATTCAGCATACAAAGGTTTAAAGGTGTTGAATGGCAGAGACGCAAATTTTGCGTCTCTGTTTTTTGTGGGTGCACAGGAGACTATCTCCCGGGATTATCAGAATTTCAAAGTAATCCCTATCGCAAGCACCTCTTTAAACTGTACATCGGGACTGCTTCTGTCAATTACACCATCGTCATCGTCGTCCTTGGCAATGTTGATATCATCATCGTAAATCAGCTGTGTGGAGACAGTAGCCGACAGAAATTCATTGGCTTTAAGGGTAAGCAAAGTTTCCCAGTTCACATCGATATTTTGCGGATTGTTAAGATAATTTGAGAAAAACTCAGCTTTGGTGCCAAAATTGACATTTTTGAAAATATCTTTCTGAAACTGTACCCTCAGATATCCCCCGAACTCACCTCTGAACTTCTTTCCGGGATCAACGCCGAAAGCACCTGAATCAGCAAGCACCTGATCGTTTACAATGGTGTATTTGGCGGTAACAGGTGCAATGAAAGCAGAGAATGCAGGGCCCGGTTTATAGTCGAGACCGGCAGCTGTCAGAATATATGCCGGCGACATAAATGACGAAATTATAACACTGTCGTTGGGATAATTATATCCGTTAAGCAATTATGTTTTGAAATTGAAAAGCGCTGCATAATTCCATTTTGTGAAAGCTTTATAGCCATATTTCGATGCCAGGTCTATTTTATCGTCTGTCTTGACAAAACCATCATCACCATTTTGTTTCAGGGCACCCAGGCCGATATCCAGTGTGTTGTCCCAGTTTGTGTTTCCCTTTTTATAGTTGGCAAACATATTCACAAGGCCGGAACCTGCAAAGGAACTTTGTCCGCCTGCAGACCAATTGGTTAAAGATGTTTGTGAGAAATTGATAAAAATATTTACCCCTTTCTTCCAGCCTTCAACGGTGTCGGCGGAAGCAGTATTCAGTCCTTTAATGGCATCGGCATCCTGAGCATGGCCGGTAACGATCAAAAAAGCCAGGGCGTTCAGCAATAAAAGTTTTCTCATTTGTAGTGGTTTTAAGTTTATTATTTCAATATCGGTCAGGCAAAAATAGCCAGAAAAATTGAATGAATAGATCATGAATTATTTGTTATTCACCTGCGATTTAATACTTTTACAAATAGTATATTTGACCATAAGTAATTCTAACACGAATTATTCACTCGTATATTTCAATAAATCCTCTTATGATTCACTAACCCTTAAATTAACGCAATATGAAAACAAAGATTTTTTTAGCGCTTACTATGTGCTTTATGCTCACTTTCGATCTTCTTGCCCAACAGGCAGGATATATTCTGTTTGTGAGAGATAATGATGTAGACTCCGGATTTGTTTCATTACTTCAGGGCCAGGGTTTTGAAGTTGCAGTTGAAGGAGATGATTATTCGCAGATGCTTGAAGGAGCCCAGATCGATTCAGCCGAGGGGGCTGCATTGATTATTCTTAGTCGTAATCTCATTACTTCTGATTTTGATAATGGTGCAAATCCCGGAGTTGCTGACCAATGGAATGGTTTTGATGTTCCGCTGATCAATATGAGTGCATGGCTGGCCAGGAGCAGCAGACTGCAGTGGTTTAATTCCACAGCAGTTAGTTGTAGCCAGGATACCATCATCGTTACGGAGGATGGAGAAGATAGCGATATATTTGACGATATTGAAATTGATGGCGCTATTTCATTTTACGATAATGCTGACGGAACCCAGGGATCTGACTGGATAGACAATTCAGCGGACCCTGCCGGAAATAACGGAACTATTATTGCAACAAGTCAGGATGGTAATAACGTTGCAATTGCAATATGGGAAAGCGGATCAAATTTTTATGAAGGTACCGAGCAGACACCAGCAGATGATCGTATCTTTTTTGCTGCCGGAAAATCAGATTGCGGATCTGCCGTTGAACCCGATGCTTTATTCAACCTGAATGAAACAGGAACTGCTATGTTTTTAAACCTCGTTACCATGTATGTTCTGCAACCTGGTGCAGCAGTGAATAATGATATTGCTGCTAAAATTAAGGTTATTCCGAATCCGGCTGATAATATGCTGACTATTGATGGTATTACATCGTACGATGCAGTTGAAATTTACAGTCTGAACGGCAGTCTTATCAAATCTTTCAGTAACTCGGACATATTGGATATTTCTGGTTTTGCCAAAGGTTTGTATATGATAAAGATCAAAGCCGGCACCGATGTTTATACATCGAAGTTTATCAAAAAATAACTGATTGAATAGTATTGATAGATAGATACAGAGGCAGTCTCAAAAGCCACTCCTGGAGAATTTCTTTTGAGACAGCCTCTTTTTATTTGTCCGGCTTCATGTTATTTTCTCTTCTCCGCCAGTTCTTCCTCAATTCCTTTCATCCTTTTATCGGTAAGCCTGTAAAAATACAGCATGATAACAGATAATGCTGCTGCTATGGCAGGGATGAGGCTCATCATGAGCCTGATGCCTGTCTGTGATTCGGGCGTAGCCTGCCCTGCCTTATATCCGAAAGCTGCAAGTATATAACCGGTGAGTGCAATTCCTAAAGTACTTCCGAATTTCTGCGACATGGATATGGAAGAAAATATCAGCCCGGTCGCCCTCCGGCCGGTTTTCCATTCCGAATAGTCGACAATATCGCCAAACATGGCCAGCATCAATGGGATCGGTAACCCTGCAGCAATACCTACAACAACCTGCAGCAGGAGCAGATAATAAATATCACCGGGTTTTACTGTGTAATATAACAAGCTGGCGAACAAAGAAATGATCATGAATGCACTGAATGCATTCTTTTTGCCGAAGGTCTTTGCCAGCCAGGTGGCCATCAATACCCCTATAATGTTTGAGGCTGTCCATACAGGGACCAGGATCCCTGTCAGCGATTTATAATCAAGGTGGATCAGTTTTCCAAAAACCGAAAGATTGGTTTCAGCAATGTAATATTTGAAATAGTAAACGGCAGCGCCCTCGCGCAACTGGTTGAATATAACAGTAAATACCGCCACTCCCACCATAAGATACCATTGACTGTTTCTTATCAGGTCCTTCAGGTCATCGCGTACGGATACTTTTTCTTTTTTGATCGGCTGCACA
>Ga0123335_1003472_pt1 | contig 21851 bp, 16 predicted proteins | sample BiotimSIPDNA_2_FD_89707 | JGI IMG/M metagenome (GOLD analysis project Ga0123335, IMG submission 89707) | Anaerobic biogas reactor microbial communites from Washington, USA - Biogas_R2 time_0 SIP DNA | ecosystem: Engineered > Bioreactor > Anaerobic > Unclassified | place: Washington, USA...
AGCGGGCTTCGCACATGCTGGCTGGCCGCATTGCTGATGAACTGGTTGATCCGAACAATATCCTCACGCGAAAGACCGGGCGTGGAACCGTCGTCCGCCACGCCGATAAGAATCGTCCCGCCTTCCGAATTGGCAAAGGCCGCCATCTCCGAGGCCAGGGAATCGGTATTCTTCACCGTAACCTTGAACTGACGGGAGCTGTCTTCTCCCAGGGCTATGCGGGCAAGCAGGTCTTCACGCTTCATTTCACCCATGCGTTACCCCTTCGATCATCCTGTTGAACTCGGCCTCGACCTTCGCCTCGAAGTCGGTTTCCATCCGATAGACATCGGTGAATTCGGCGAAGGCCCACCGGCCATACCGGCCGTGATGGTTGACGCCGGGCACCCAATAGGTTTCCATGGTCGATCTCTTTATTTTGGCGTCCTCCCGGCGGTAGCCCTTGATCTCGACGATCAGGTGGAGCGGGTCGGCCTTGCCGTCGTCCACCAGGCAGATGAAATCGGGCAGGTAGGTGCGCGTCTCCGAGCCGTAACGGTAGGGAACCTCCAGGCCGAGGTTGTGGTTCTTGACATAGGCTTGCACCTTGGGGTGGGATTCGGCGACGCGGCAGAATTCAGCCTCCCAGTCGCTGTCGAGAATCACCCAGTTGATGTGACACCGTCGGGCATCCGTCTCCCAGCGGTCCTTTCGAGATGTGTTGAAGTTCACGTGCAGAGTGGAACCGACAGGGTTGTAAGGATCGAGGACGGCCAGGATCTGGTACTTCCCTTCCAGGGACCGGGTGATTCCGGCGGTAATGTGCTCGCAGGCCATGTCGGCCAGTTCCTGGTACAACAACTGGGCGGGATAAGTGCCGCCCTTGCAGATCAGGCAGTTGTCCAGCCACTCTTTGGTGATCCGCTTCAACTGGCCGAAGAGATGCAGCTTCGGCTCCTCGCCGGGATCGCGGAACTTGGTGTAAAGCAGGTGCTTGGCGACATGGAACAGGAGCGTGGAGCGACGAAGATCCCCCGTACGGATCAGGTTCAAATCCACGCCTTCGCCGATAATCCCCTGATTCTGGGTAATGGTCGGACCAACGAGGTCCGGTGTCAGTTCCATGATCGAATCCGCGGTGAAGACGGCGCTCAATCGCTCTTCGGGCAGTTCGACCCGGTAGCCGGCAACGCGGGGGAAACGGATTTCGAGGGAGTCGCGTTCGGGACGCATGGCCTTGACGCGGACGGTCTCGCGGGGCGGCTGGGGTGGCGCGAGAACCGGCTTGGCGGTGAAGTCGAAGGGCACCCCCAGTACGTCGGCATATTCCACATTGAAGAGGTTCTCTTCGTTAAGATCGTAGGATTGGCGCCGCAGGGCGCGGCCGATGACCTGTTCGCACAGAAGCTGCGTGCCGAAGGCGCGGACGCCCAGGACATGGGTGACGGTGTTGGCGTCCCAGCCCTCGGTAAGCATGGAAACGGAGACGACGCAGCGAATGGAATCGCCCAGGCGGCCTTGTTTGCCGACGGTGTTCATGACTTCCCGGAGCAGATCCTGGTCGGTGAGGTTCTCCGCCTGGCGGCGGTCGCCGGTGCGTTCCACGATCTCCCGGCGGAAGCGGTCAATCTCCGGAGAGGCGATCTGGCGGAAATGATCATCCAGGGCTTCACCGGATTCGAGCTGCTCGCTGTCGATCAGGAGCGTCCGGGGGCGGGCAAGCTGGCGCCCATATTCATCGTAGTTTGAAAAGAGCGGGAATTTCCCGAGGAAGGGCGGCGGGGTGACGCCATCCTCGCGGGGAGGATGCTCGAAACCAGCCATGTAATCGTACACCAGCTTGGAGATGGCCGTGTTCTGACAAACGACGATGAAACACGGCGGCAGTTGAACGCCGCTTTCCTTCCAGAGGTGATAGGTCTTTTCGTAGTGCCCGTAGAGGGCCTCCAGCGCCGTCTGGAGCCGGGTGGGCAGTTTCAGGGGATCGAGGCCCGCCGCCTTGCCCCGGCCTTTCTTTGGCATGTCTTTGCGGATGTGCTCCCAGAGGTTCCGGAACATGGGCATCTCCCCACCGGGGATGTTGTCCGCCACCGGCACGCGCGGCAGTTTGACGATGCCGCATTCAATGGCGTCCATCAGGGAGAAGTCGTTCATCGTCCAGGGGAAAAGGGTGCCTTCGGCGTAACCGGAACCGCTGAGGAAAAACGGCGTCGCCGACAGATCGAAGACGCGGGTGATACCCAGCTTGCGGTTGACGGCTTCGAGGCCGGAGATCCAGAGCCGTGCCGCCTCAGTGTTCCGTTCCGCTTCTTTCCGTTCGTCTCCTTTCAGGTCTTCCCCTTCCGCATTTTCGGGTTTGGCGCGATAGCAGTGATGCGCCTCGTCGTTGAAGACGAGGATATTCTTCATTCCCATCAGATCGGGCATGACCCGCTGAATCATCTGGCCTTCCGTTTCCAGCGTGTCCAGTGCCGCGCCCTGCCGCCCCTGGAGGAGCAGGCGGCCGCCTTTCGAGAGTTCCACCCGTTCACGGAGCTTGAAGGCGTGGAAGTTCGTGATCACAATCTTGGCCCGTTCCAGATCGGCCAGCATATCGGCCGGAACAAGTTCGCGGCTCTGGTAATAGCTGTCCGGATCGTTCGGCCGGAGGACGCGGAGCCGATCGCGGATCGTCAGGCCAGGCGTGACAACCAGAAAGGCGCGGGTAAACTTCCGGCTGTTGGGGCGGCGGACGGCATTGATCGTCTGCCAGGCGATCAGCATGGCCATGACGGCGGTCTTGCCCGTACCCGTGGCCAGCTTCAGGGCCAGGCGCATCAGGTCCGGATTGGCGCTGTGATTGGCGTCGGCCAGATGATCCAGAAATCTTTTTCCGGCCTTTCCGGCGGTGGGGGCGACCTCCGTCAGCCAGATGGCCGTCTCGACTGCCTCCACCTGGCAGAAAAAAGGGCGGATGTTGCTGAAGGGATGATGTCGCCAATGCTTGAGCAGACGGGCGGTTTCAGGCGTCACCTGCCAGTCGTTCGGGTTCGGCAGGCTGCGCCACTCGTCCACGCGGCTTCGGAGGAGATTGATGATCGGCGTGGGGTCATACTGCTGGTCCTGGGTGGAGAGTCCTTTGCCTTCGTCGAAGACGAGATCCGCTTGGGCTGCGGCGGCCTTGCGTTTCCGGGGTTTGGGGATGGGAGTGATGTATTCCGCCTTCCGGCGTCTCTCGATAATCTGCTGGGTCGGCTGGCCCTGATCATCAAGTTCCCAGTGCCGGGAAGGGTATGCATAGGGGGAGTTGAGAATAGGCTGTTCGAAGAATCGATTGTCCATGGTTAGCCTGTCTCCTGCCTGGAATAGCGCTCTTTTAAGAGCAGTGGAAGAAATCGATGGCACTTGATACACCAATTCTAAAAAACTAGCAAGATATCATGGCATTATGATGAAAAAGATTCGGTGATCGACGGAATTCATGAGAGGTAAAGAAGAGAGAGGAAGAAGAATCCTGTCTTGCTGAAGACTGTCTGATGAGATATAAGCGCAGGTTGAGAGTTCTGGATAACCGCTGTCCAGATGCTTTATCATGACTTTTCTCTCGAGGAGTATTGCCTGGTGGCTGTTTTGACTGTTCTTCTTCAAATGCCGGACATCCGGGATGCGGACGAACCGGTGCTGCGTCCTTTGGTCGAGTCCCCTCTTGTCGAGACCATCTGGAACTCTTCCCGATCTTCGGGTCGGCAATTGGCTTTCCCAAAGTGCCGGACTGCTCCGCGGGAAGTCCTCAACTCCGGCGATGCCCTGAATTCCCTGCTCAGCAGGATCGATACCCCCTGGCTTCTTGTGATCCCAGATGCCCTGGGTTTGGACATACCCCCGTCGTCCCTGGAGCGCCTGCTGGAGGTCGGCGGACTGACCGGGGCTGGTCTGGTGTATGCGGATTTCCGGGAACGGAGGAAAGACGGGCATATGGTGGATCACCCTCTGTTGGATTATCAGTTGGGTAGCATCCGGGACACCTTCGACTTCGGTCCTCTGATGCTCTTTTCCGTCCCGGCGATTTCTCAGGCTCTGAATTACCGGGGGGCGATTCCCTCCCTGAATACGGCAGGGCTCTATGACCTTCGGTTGAAACTGTCCCTCAACTCCGCTTTCTTCCACCTTCAGGAATTTCTCTGTACCCGTGCGGAAATCGATGACCGCAGCAGCGGTGAAAAACTCTTCGATTACGTTCGAGCCGATCAGCAGGAGATACAGCGGGAATTGGAATCTGTGGCGACGGCCCATCTGAAGGGTCTCGGTGCTTATCTCGCTCCTGAATTCGAAATGCCACCCCCGAGCCTTCAGGATTTTCCTGTGGAAGCCAGCGTCGTCATCCCCGTGCGCAACAGGAAGAGGACCATTCTCGAAGCCGTGAACAGCGCCCTTTCCCAGAAAACGGATTTTCCTTTTAATGTCATTGTTATGGACAACTTTTCTTCCGACGGGACCAGCGAACTTCTGGCCGAGCGGGCAAAGGATTGTCCCGGGCTGAAGCATCGCCTTCCGGAACGGCTCGATCTGGACATCGGCGGCTGCTGGAACGCCGCCATAGGAGATCCTGCGTGCGGACGCTATGCCGTCCAGCTCGATTCAGACGACCTTTACAGCCGTCCCGATGCCCTGCAGCAGATGGTGGACCTCCTGCGGACCGGTCGCCATGCCATGGTCGTCGGAGCTTACACTCTGGTCAATGAACGACTTGAGGAAATTCCTCCCGGCAAGATCGACCATCGGGAGTGGACATGGGAAAACGGCCGCAACAACGCCCTGCGGATCAACGGGCTCGGTGCGCCGCGGGCCTTTTGTACGGAGCTGCTCCGAAAGATCCCCTTCCTCAATGTTGGATACGGAGAGGATTACGCCCTGGCCCTGCGCCTTTCCCGGCAGTATTCGATCGGAAGAATTTACGAAAGTCTGTATCTCTGCCGCCGCTGGACGGACAACACCGATTCCGCCCTGCCCATTGAGAAGGTCAACCGAAACGACCTCTTCAAGGATCGAATCCGGACCCTGGAAATCCTGGCCCGGCAGCGACGGAACCGGGAACTCCCGTGACGCCCCTTTCGGTTGCAGGGAAAATAGATCGGAGATGAAGAAGTCATGGAACGGAATATATCGCCGAACACCAGGATTTTCGCGGAATTCAATCCTGAAGACATGAAGGCAGGCGCAAGACTTCCGGATCTGTGCGAGGAGCTTCTGAACCGGCAGAAAATCGACTGGCCGAGGCTTGCCGACGGGTATAAAGCGGTTGCGCAGTCTCAATTCCGAACTGTCGACTGCGGAGATTTCTCCGTGGTTCTTCAGTTCAATCCCCAACGGATCGTCAGCAGCGCCGCCCGCCTGGATCCGGCATCCATCGCGGCGCGCCCCTGTTTTCTATGCCCGGCCAACCTTCCCGGAGAGCAGCGGGGAATCCTCTATCGCCGGGATTTTCTCGTTCTCTGCAATCCCTTCCCCATCTTTTCTCAACATTTTGTAATCAGCCATCGAATCCATCGCCCTCAATTCCTGGAAGGGCAGATCGATACCGTTCTTCTGCTGGCTCGAGACCTCGCTCCCTCCCTGGCGGTTTTCTACAACGGCCCTTTCTGCGGCGCCTCGGCGCCGGACCATCTGCACTTTCAGGCCTGTCCGGCAGGCAGCCTGTCCATCGAAGCGCAGATTGATGACGGCCGCCCCGTTCCCGTAATCGCCAGGCACGTTTCCGCCTCCGTCTGTCGGGCGGAGCGCCTCGGCCGGGCCGTGCTGGTGATCAAGGGTTCCGATTTAACCGACCTGGAAGGGGCCGTCAAAAAGGTCTTGACGGTTATGAAGGCCGCCGACGTTTCCGGGGCGGAACCGATGCTGAACCTCCATGCGGCTTATCAAGGAGGAGCATGGCGGCTTCTGCTGTTCCCTCGAGGGAAAAATCGCCCGGATCTTTATGACCGGGAAGGCTCTGACCGGATCCTGATCAGCCCGGCCAGCGTTGAGATGGGAGGATTGCTGGTCGTTCCGGTCGAACGGGATTTCCGGAAGCTGAACGCCGAACTCGTCCGGCATATCTATCGGGAAGTTTCGGTTGCCCCGGAATTTCTGCAAAGCTGGACGGATCAGCTTTCAGGCGGTGGGCGCTGATCACTCAGTCGGCCCGCGTCCGCCAGCTCCTGCAGGCCGACCCGGTCCAGGATCATGATCTCCTTTCCCTTCACGTCGATGAGTTCGCCGCCGCTCATTCGGGCAAGGATCCTTGAGAGCGTTTCGGGAATCGTTCCCAGCAGGCTTGCCAGCTGCCCCTTGGAAATGGAAAGCGTCAGATGATCCCCCTGTCCTTCTTCAACGCTGAGATAGAGGAGGTAGGAGGCCAGCCGTCCGGGGACCTCTTTAAGGGTTAGATTTTCAATCTGCACCGTAAACTGCCTCAACCGAAGCGACAGGTCGGCCAGAAGGTTCAGGCACAGGGACGGATTGCCGGCGATCAGGTCCACGAAGTCTTTCCGGGGGAAGAAGAGGAGGTGGCTTTTCGTCAGGGATTTCGCATTGGCGGGAAAGTGTTTTCCGGCAAAGACCGCTACTTCGCCAAAGGAGTTTCCCGGCCCGTAGATGTGGAGAATCTGCTCCTTTCCTTCCTGGGAAAGCTTGTAGATTTTGACCTGCCCGGCGACCACCACGTAGAACCCTTCTCCTTCATCGTCTTCGGAAAAGATCACTTCCCCCTTATTGAAAGATGTGTTCCGCGCAATGTTCCGGAGCTGGCCAAGCTGCTCTTCGATGAGCCCCTGGAAGAGGGGAATCGCCCCGATCATCTTCAAAACATTGTCCATGGTCCGTCCCTTGTAATCTGTAAATTTTCCTTGCCCTTGATCTTTGTCGGGGTAAAATGGCATCATATTGGGCAATGACTCCGTAAATCAAGGAGAACTTAAAAAGGTTCGTTGGGGGTACAAAAACATTTCATCAGGAATGGGAGGGAATCATGGCGTTTAAGGTCAAGGGAAATGTTCGTTGGGTGGGTAAGATCGATTGGGAACTGCGGAGATTTCACGGCGATGAGTATTCGACCCATCGCGGTTCTACCTATAATTCCTACCTTGTAGAAGAGGAAAAGACGGCCCTCATCGACACGGTCTGGGGACCTTTCGCCGGGGAGTACGTGTCCGCTCTGGAGAGCGTTGTCGATCTGGAGAAAATCGACTACGTCATCGCCAACCATGGGGAGAGCGATCACAGCGGCGCCCTGCCGGAGCTGATGCGCCGCATTCCCGACAGGCCGATCTACTGTACGGCAAACGGCATCAAATCGTTGAAGGGACTCTATCATCAGAACTGGAATTTTCAAGCCGTCAAGACGGGGGACCGGCTGAGCCTGGGAGGCAAGGAACTGGTCTTTCTTGAGGCCCCCATGCTGCACTGGCCGGACACCATGTTCTGCTATCTGACGGGGGACAACATCCTCTTCAGCAACGATGCCTTCGGCCAGCACTACGCGTCGGAATACATGTTCAATGACCTGGTGGATCAGAATGAACTCATGATGGAGTGCATCAAGTATTACGCCAATATCCTCACGCCCTTCAGCGTCATGGTGGCCCGGAAGATCAAGGAGGTCCTTGCCCTGGGACTTCCCGTAGATATCATCTGCACAAGTCACGGTGTCATCTGGCGCAGGGAGCCCACCCGGATTGTGGAGCAGTACCTCAAGTGGGCGGACGATTACCAGGAAAACCAGATTTCGATCCTGTACGACACCATGTGGAACGGTACCCGGATCATGGCGGAGCATATTGCCCGCGGGATCAGGCAGGCGGATACCCAGGTCAACGTGAAGCTTTTCAACGTGGCCCACTCGGACAAGAATGACGTCATTACGGAAGTCTTCAAGTCAAAGGGCATCCTTGTGGGCTCCCCGACGATCAACCGGGGAATTCTAACGGCTGTGGCTGGAATCCTTGAGGAGATCAGCGGCCTGAAATTCAAGGGGAAAAAAGCGGCGGCCTTCGGCTGCTATGGCTGGAGCGGAGAGTCGGTAAAAATCCTGAACCGGCGGTTGGAGGAGGCGGGTTTCCAGGTCGTTGACGACGGGCTTCGCGCTCAATGGAACCCCGACGGAGAAGCCGTAAAGGCCTGCGAGGATTTCGGCGGGAAAATGGCCGGGCTGGTTTAGAGAAAGGCCGTTCAGGGAGGCTGAAAGGCCGGGCATCTCGCGGCTGCGGGCACTCCGGGAAGAAAGCAGGTGCGGATCCGTCAAAAAATAAAAAACCTCCTCCTTGATCTAAGTCAAGGAGAAGAATTGCTGATTGTGAGGTAATGGCGCCAGGAATTCAGGGGATCATTCAACAGAGTGCCCTGGTGAAAGACACATTTCAGGTTGACCATAGTGAAAGGAGGAATCAGATGTTTTGTTTTCAATGTCAGGAAACGGCCAAAAATCAAGGATGCACCATCAAGGGCGTGTGCGGCAAACCGGAGGAGACTGCGGATCTTCAGGATCTCCTGATTTACGTGTGCAAGGGAATTTCCATCTATGGCGAAAAGCTGAAGGAAATGGGCACGGTTGACAGGGATGCAGGCCGTTTTGTCTGCAAGGCGCTTTTCACGACCATCACCAATGCGGCATGGGACGACGATGCCATCATCGGCCGGATCAAGGAAGGGTTCAAGGTTCGGGACACCGTCAAAAGCAAGGTGGGAGCCGCCCTGCCCGGTTCGATTCCGGATTGCGCGACCTGGTTTGCAGAGGACAGGGACGCCATTCTTGACAAGGCCAAGTCCGCTGAAGTGCGCATCACGGCGACGGAAAACGAAGACGTGCGGTCCCTTCGAGAGCTGCTCATTATCGGATGCAAAGGAATCGCCGCCTATGCCGAGCACGCGGAGATCCTCGGCCATGAAAGCGACGAGATCTACGGGTTCATCATGGAGGCCCTGGCGTCCACCACGAAGAATCTTTCCGTGGATGAGATGATCGCCCTGGTCATGAAGGCGGGGGAGACGGCTGTAAAGACCATGGCTCTTCTGGATCAGGCCAATACGACCGCTTATGGAAATCCCGAGATTACGGAGGTCAATCTCGGGGTAGGAAACAATCCTGGAATCCTGATTTCCGGCCATGACTTGAAAGACATGGAGGAGCTGCTCAAACAGACCGAAGGAACAGGCGTGGACGTCTATACCCACGGGGAAATGCTGCCGGCCAACTACTATCCGGCCTTCAAGAAATACAGCCATTTCGTGGGGAACTATGGGGGTTCGTGGTGGCACCAGAACGAGGAATTCGAATCCTTCAACGGCCCCGTTATCCTGACCACCAACTGCCTCATTCCCGTGAAGAAGGATAACACCTATCTGGAAAGGCTCTATACCACCGGCATGGTCAACTATCCAGGCGCTAAATATATTTCAGACCGGCCGGAAGGCGGGGCGAAGGATTTTGCTCCCGCAATTGCACAGGCGAAAACATGCAAGCCGCCCCAGGAGATCGAGTCCGGAAAGATTGTCGGCGGGTTCGCCCATCATCAGGTCCTGGCATTGGCGGATAAGGTGATCGAAGCAGTGAAGTCCGGAGCGATCAAGCGTTTCGTGGTCATGGCCGGCTGCGACGGAAGGCAGAAGGCCCGGAGTTACTTCACCGAAGTGGCCGAGAACCTGCCCGGAGATACGGTGATCCTGACGGCCGGCTGCGCCAAATACCGCTACAACAAGCTTCCCCTGGGCGACATCGGAGGAATTCCCCGCGTGCTCGATGCCGGTCAGTGCAATGATTCCTATTCGCTCGCGGTGATTGCCCTCAAGCTCAAGGAGGCCTTCGGGCTGAAAGACATCAACGAATTGCCCGTTTCCTACGATATCGCCTGGTACGAGCAGAAGGCCGCCGCCGTTTTACTGGCCCTGCTGTTTCTCGGGGTCAAGGGAATTCGCCTCGGACCTACACTGCCGGCTTTCCTTTCAGCCAATGTAGCCAAGGTCCTGGTGGATAAATTCGACATCAAACCGACTGGAACCGTGCAGGATGATATTGCGGCCATGATGAAGGGGCAGTAGGAGTGTGAAAACGACCCGTAAGATCATCGAAATAGACGAGGATCTCTGCAACGGTTGCGGACAGTGCGTGTCGGCGTGTGCGGAAAGCGCCCTGGCCTTGGTGAACGGCAAGGCCAGGGTCGTTTCCGACAACCTCTGCGATGGGCTTGGCGCCTGCATCGGAGACTGTCCCACAGGCGCTTTGAAGATCGTGGAGCGGGAGGCGGACGCCTTTGATCCTCATGCCGTGGAAATGGCCCGCCGATGTCCTTCCTCCCAGGTGGTTCTGAATATCCCCCCGGAAATCCCTTCCGCGGCAGATCGGCCTTCCGCCCTTTCTTCCTGGCCGGTCAAGATCCGGTTGGTTCCGGAGGGTGCTTCCTTCCTTTCGGGCGCCGATCTTCTCATCGTAGCCGACTGCGTCCCCGTCGCCTTTCCCGATCTTCACGGGGCGCTTCTTCCGGGAAAGGTGATCCTGATGGGGTGCCCGAAGTTTGATGAGGTCGATCTCTACGTGGAGAAGTTTGCAGGGATCTTCCGCCGTTCCGGTGTGAGGAGCATTACCGTGGCCATCATGGAGGTTCCCTGTTGTTCCGGACTGCCGCGAATTGTCAGGAGGGGGATGGAGCTTGCCGGTCAAAGCATCCCCCTGGAAGTCGTGGTGATCAGCCGCCAGGGAAAACGGGTGCAGGAAGGCAGAACACTTTTATGCCTGTAATAAAGTGGGGGAAACGGGTATTAACGGCCCTCCGCCGGGGAGGGATGGAATGAGTAAACCGAATAAAAAACAGGAGATCCTGCAAGGAGGGATCATGGAAAAGCCGAAAGTGAAAGAGAAGGGGATTCCCTTCAACCTGGAAAAGGAGATTGAGTACGCCGATAGTTCCGTAGTCAGCAAAACCCTGCTGAACAGCCTTGCCGGAACGGTCACGCTGTTTTCCTTCGATGCCGGCCAGGGGTTGAGTGAGCATACCGCCCCTTTTGATGCGATGGTCTACCTCCTTGATGGAAAAGCCAGGATTACCATCGGAGGCAATCCGCAGAAGGTTTCTTCCGGGGAGATGCTGATCATGCCCGCCAGCGTTCCCCACGCCCTTTTTGCGGAAAAGCCTTTCAAAATGCTGCTGGTCATGATCCGGGGAAAGCAGGAATAATCTTTTTCCCTCCGATGGACCGACGTTTTGCAGGTGCCCCGGGGCAGGAGACAGCAGCATGTCGTTCAGACAGCCCGCGCCACCATGACCCCGGTGCGCTCTTTCTTTTTCATGAGGTATCCGTAAAGCGTTTCGGGGCTGATCAGCACCTTCCCGGCGAGCCGTGAGGCGTGGAGGAGGTGAATCCTGCCTCTCCGCCGCAGGGCGATTCCCACGTGCGCCACATCCATGCCGGGCATGCGCGTCGTGATCGCCAGAAGATCGCCCTCCTGGATCCGGTCCTCGACCGACCGCAGCTTTTCCCGGGGAATGAAACAGGGCGGCCTGGCCGTGATCAGATCCTCGATTTCCCGCATCTGCCGAAACGTCTCAGGGTCCGCCAGGGCGGGGAAAAGTTCCCGGTGCCGGGTCATATAGGAGATCGGCTTCAGCAGAGGCTGCCCTCCGAGGGATTCCGTCATCGTGCGGACGAACCCCTTGTCCTGTGCATCGCTAAGCCAGTCGGAAAAATAGTGGAGGCGGGAGGCATAGCCGTTTAACGTGCCCTTCCTGTAGCGGACCTTTTGAAGGGTTGCGGCGTAATCCGCAAAGGCCGTCGCACTGGTTCGGACCAGCCGCTCCAGAACCAGGGCATTTTCCAGGAAGGTCATGCAGTCCAGTTCGCGCAGATTGATGACAAGCCGCTCCGGACCCTCTCCTTCCAGGGTGTGCTCCCCGTAGGGACATTCCAGGAAGGCAAGGCCTGCAGCGGCCATTCCCGCACCGGGGGCAAGGATTCCTTCCCGGCCCCGCAGCAGCGTCTCGACCCTTTCCCGGAAAATCAGCAGATCGTCCGGGGAATAAAGGAGCGCCCCTTCTCTTTCTTTCCCGCCTTCCATGTCCCTTTTCTGATGATGTCCCTTTTCTCTGAGCATGCCGAATCCCGTTTTTAACCCGAGACCTATTATCTCCCTTAACCCGTCGAACGCAACCGGAATCTTACTGCGAGTCGCCGCTTCAAAAGGGAAACGATCTCCGCCGATTTTTGCTTGACTTTGAAGCCCATTCTTCCAATACTTTTCCGCTCATGAAGAATCGCTCGTGCAGTTGACCCGGGGCAGGACGGAAGGAGAGGATCATGAGGACTTTTTTTTATCCGCAGAGCATGGTGGTAGTCGGGGCGTCGCCCAGAAAGAAAAATCTGGGGCATCTGATTATTCTGAACAATGTCCGGCTGGGCTGCAAGGTCCGGCTCTACGGGGTCAGTTCCGAGGAAGGCGAGATTGCCGGCATCCGTATTTACAGGGAATTTGCAAGCTTGCCGGAGACGCCGGATGTGGCCCTCTTCATTACCCCGGCAGCCGCCATTCCGGATCTGCTCGAGGAATGCGGGAAGCGGGGCATTCGCCGCGCGGTGATCGAATCCAGCGGCTTCAGCGAGTTTTCCCGCGATGAGAACGATGCCCTGGAAACGAAGATCCTGGAAATCGCCGAACGTTACGGCATTCGTTTCGTGGGTCCCAACTGCATCGGGATCGTCAATTACGATCTCAACCTGGTCATGCCCTTTCTCCTTTACAAGCAAAGTCTGCCCGGTGGGCGCGTGGGCATGATCGCCCAGAGCGGGGGGCTTGGTCATATCTACCTGGAGGGCCTTCCGGAAAACTCCGTGCGGCCGGGCAAGATGGTCAGCATGGGCAACAAGCTCCAACTCGATGAAACCGATTTTCTGCGGTATTTTCTGGGGGACGAAGCGACGGATATGGTGGTCGTTTATCTGGAGGGCTTCAAACAGGGCCGGGATTTCTTCCAGGCCGCCCTGTCCGCCTCCAAGCCCATTATCCTCCAGAAATCCAACCGCAATCCCCTGAGCGCCAGCATTGCCCGCTCCCACACGGCCGCCCTTTCGGCCAGCGATGATGTGGTCGATGGATCGTGCCGTCAGGCGGCCGTGATCCGGGTGGAGGACGAACAGGAGGCCATTGCCGCCGTCAAAATACTCCAGCAGCCCCTGATGAGGGGCAGGCGGCTGGCGGTTCTCTCCCGTTCCGGGGGCCATGCCGTCATTACCGCCGACGCCTGTTCCCAATACGGATTCGATCTCGTTCCCTTTCCCGAAAGTTTCTTTGAACGGCTCAATACCCTCTACACGCGGCGGGTCATCGCCCCGCAGAACCCTCTCGACCTCGGGGAAATATTCGATTACCGGATCTACGCCCGGATCCTCGAAGAGGCGCTGAAGCTCGACTGCGTCGATGGTGCCCTGTTCAATCACGTTTACCAGTCCCATTACGAGTCGGACATGTCGCGCACCTTCCTGGGGGAGCTGGATTCCCTGGTCCGCAAGTACAATAAGCCCGCCGCTGTGGCCGTCATCACCGATGCGGCGGAAACCATGGAAATCCTGAAAAGCTTTCCCGTATACACCAGCCCCTTGGCGGCCATAAAAGCCCTCCATATTTCGGCAACCTATGCGGAGCGAAAGGAGTTGAGGGACACCCGGGGCGAAGGGGGCGGCTTTTCCCTTTCCCCGCCATCCCTGCAGGAACGCCTGGCCGCCTTCATCGAGGAAAAACGCCATCCCCTGGCAGACGAATGTATCGACCTGTTGGAGGCGGCTGGTTTGAATTTTATCCGGAGCATCAAAATAAAACAGATCGGGGATCTGGAGGATGGGGCGATTTCTTTCCCCGTGGCGGTGAAGCTCCTGTCGAGCCAGGCGTCTCACAAGTCGGATGTCGGCGGGGTCCGGTTGAACCTGCCTGACCGGGATGCCCTTGGGAAGGCCCTGGAGGCGATCCGCACCTCGGTTTCGGAGCGTGCTCCGGACGTGTCCGTAGAGGGGTTTCTCGTTCAGGAAATGGTTGCCGAAGGCCAGGAATTTTTTGTCGGCGGCCGACAGGATCCGGTTTTCGGACCGGTCGTCGTGGCCGGTCTGGGGGGAATTTTTCTGGAGATCTTCCGGGACACGGCCGTCCGCATTGCACCGGTGACAAGAAATGAAGCCCTGGACATGCTGAGCGGACTCCAGGCCTGGCCGATTCTCCAGGGCCGCCGGGGGCAGGCGCCCCGGGACGTGGAGGCGCTGGCGGATCTGATCTGCCGCGTCGCCGCTCTGCTTGTCGATGCCCCCCGGATCGCCGAGATCGACCTCAATCCGGTTTTCGTCCATCGCGCCGGCAGCGGAATTTCCCTTGCTGATTCCAGAATTCTTGTGGCTCTTGAAGAGGAAAACCAGCTGAAAAAACGGGAATGAGCCTTAAACGAGATCCGACAGTTTGGTCATTTTCAATACGCTCGCCACAGCCTCCAGGGTCACATCATAGGAAGTCTGCTGCGTTCGCAGCTTGATCGCCGCTTCTTGTGTGCTTCCCACTTCCTTTTCGGAGATCCTGTCATTGGCGTTCGTCATGAGTTGTTTCAAACGGTCTGATTTAAACTCCAGTTGCAGAGAACTGTTGGCCAGAGAAACCTCTTCAGCTTCCAGGGTTGAGAATGCCAGGGTGAAATTCTCCCCCAGATCCACTTCGTAATCCGGATCCGTGATGGCTTCACGGGTGGCTGTGATCGCCCGGCTCAGGACGGACAGGGCATTGCTGAAAATCTGCCCCCCGTTGCTGTTGAGGGATATGGAACTTCCCTCTCCGACCATGACGGTCTTCTCCATGGCGTTTCCCTTGTAGGAAGCGAAAGCGGCCACCGGATCGCCACCGATGCCGGTAGCCGTCACCCGGAAGCCGTAATCGCCGTCAAGGCCGACAGCCGGAGTCCACGAAACCGTGTTCGCCCCCTTGACCCAGGGCTGGGCAGGGGTGATGGTCTGGACGACCGTGCCGTTGGAATCGGTAATTTCTATCGTCACATTGGAAGCGGCATCTGCCAGATCGAAGGCGATGTCCTTTCCGACCCCGGCGGTAACCGTTGTGCTGAAATCGGGTGAAAAGGGCTGGGTGTCGCTGAAGCTTCCGCTGAACATGTAGCCGCCCCCGTATTTCGAATTGGCAAGATCCACGACCTGGTCGTAAAGGTCTTCCAGCACCTCCAGGTACCCCTCTTTTGCGGCCTTATCGGCCGTTGACAGGGAGTACATGATGCCCTGGGCCGTTTCTAAAAAACGGCCGGTCGTCTCCAGGGTTGTGCTGCTCGTTTTGATCCATGTCGTTGCCTGGGTGATGTTCAGCTCATACTGCCCGAAAAGCGACAATGTCGTGCGGTCCGACAGAATCTGTCCCGCAGCGGAAGGGTCATCCGACGGCTTGTTGATCTGCTTTCCCGACGCGACGATGTTCGATAGGTCGTTGAGCCTTCCCATCTGCTTTCCCGTCCAGTACAACATGTTGTTCACCATCATGCTGCGGGTGATTCTCATGATTCCCTCCCGTATTGTTCAGCATCCACCGGCCTTCCCGGGATCAGCCGCCGGCTCCGTCATGCCCGCGGCTTCAGCCCATGGCAGGATTTCGATCAATCCATCGTGGCGATGAGCGTCTGCATCATTTCATCAAAGACGGTCATAAGCTTCGCCGCCGCATCGTAAGCGTTCTGATACAGGACCAGCCTGGCCATCTCTTCGTCCACGGATACCCCGGAGACCGACAGGCATTGATTTGTGTAAAAAGTCTGGGCATTCGACAGGCCTTCGTTGTCGATCTCCGCGGCTTGGACCGCCGAGCCGATGTTTCCTACCATGGCGTTGAAATAGTCGCTGTAGGTTGAGGTTCCGTTCATGAGAAAACTGGTCTGAAGCTCAGCGATTGCTTCCGCGTTGGCGCTGCCTCCAGTGCCGCCCCCTGCGGATGCTGCGGCGATTTTTCCCGGATCATTCAGGATAGCCGCCTGGACCTTCATGTCCGCCGCACCGGTCCCCGAAAAAAAGGCGGCGCCTGAACTTCCGTAAAGGTCATACCCGCCTTGATGAAGCGTATTGATCTGGTCCATCATGCTCACGGCCAATGCGTCCAATTGATCCTGGTACGATGCAAGCTCATTTCGCGCCTCCAGATACCCTGCCAGCTTCCCGCGCGTCACGGATTGCGTGACAACGATCGAATTCCCTTCCGTGTCCAGCCAGGTGACATCCAGAAGGCCGGTGTTTGCGTCTTTCTCAGCAGATAACATCCATGTGCTCGTCCCTTCCACAAGGGGTTTCCCATTGGCCATCTGAACATTGATCTGGCCGGCATCATTCGTGGAAATGTTTATTTCTGCGAGGGAAGACAGCTCCTGAACCAGGCTGTCCAGATGGTCGCGCACGCTGTTGGCGCTGAGACCGGAGGCCTCCATGGCGATGATCTTCTGGTTGGTGTCCGAAATTTGCCGGGTGAGTTTGTTGATTTCCTCCACCGTTTCATGGATGCCGTCGTCCATTTTCAAAGAAATTGCCGACAGGTCTGAGCTTGTGCTGTTGAAGGTCTTTGCGAGGGTGTCGGAAGAGGAGGCTAGAACGGAACGCGCCGTTGGGCTGGAGGGATCGTTGACCAGGCCTTGCCAGGCGTTCCAGAATTGGCTCATGGCCTTGGAAAGGCCGGTGTTCTCGGAATCCGTGAATACGGCTTCGATGGCTCTGAACATCTCCACTTCAACATTCGATTTCCCGAGATCCTGGCTGGCGCGGCGGAGCTGAGCCGTCAAAAAGGAATCGTATGCCCGTTTGATCGTTGAAACGTCCACGCCGTATCCCGTTCCGTCGGCAGCGAGCTTTTCCGAGATGACGGCGGTCTGTCTCGAATAACCGGCGGATTCGGCATTGGCGATATTCGTGCTTGTGACGTCAATCGCAGCGGAATAGGTGTTCAGGGCGCTCAATACAGAATAGATCGATCCCGATATCGAATTCATTGCTCATCTTCCCCTTCTATCTTTCCGAAACGTCCCAGGCCTTCAGCGGGCGTTAGGTCATGTTTACGGTGGTCTGCATGATTTCGCTTTCAGCCTTCATCAGTTTTGCACAGGCCTCGTAGGCCCGCTGTGCAATGACCAGATCAGCCATTTCCGCCGCCATGTCCACGTTGGAAACTTCAAGCGCCCCAGGGGTAATGCTTCCGTACTGATCCGTTCCCGCTGCGCCGATGACGGCTGCTCCCGAAGAACCCGTCGCGACGTAGAGGCTGTTGTCCACCTTATCCAAGCCGTCATTATTGGAGAAAAGGGCCAGTGCGACCTGGTACAGACTGCGGATTTCGCCGTTGGAGTAGTTTCCGGTGATGATTCCATCGTCGTTCACAGTGACGTTAGCCAGGGTTCCCGTGGCGTTCCCGTCCTGCGACGAGGCTGCGAGCCTGGAGTCGGAGGGGTATTGGGTCAGATCGGTGGCCGCAATGTCCCAGGTTATTGCCTGCGGAGTAGTCGCTCCGTTGGTCAAGGTTAAATTGATGGTCTTCGTACAGGCGGCTAAGTTTCCGTTATTATCGAATGTAATAGTTCCTCCTGAGACGGTTGATCCTAATCCTGCCGGGATGCCCGCTGCCCATGTCCACTGGTTGGCTGTGGCGGTTTTGGTAAAGGTGATTTCCATGGGGATTTTATTCCCAAGGGAATCATAGACCGAAACGGTCGTATCAAATGTTTCGGTAGCGGTGGTCCCCGAGTTGAGATTGAGCTGCGTGGATATTTCCGAAGTGGCCGTCGGCAGGATGGGCGCGGTGGAGAGTTGGATATCTCCTAAATTTCCAAGGGTCCCGTCTTCGTTGATGGCGTATCCCTGGACCGCCATCCTGTAATTGTTCACCAGCAGGCCGTCCTCGTCATATTGAAAGCTCCCGTCCCTGGTGTAGTAGGTCCCGTAGTCATCAGAAACGATGAAGAACCCCTCACCCGATATGGCAAGATCATTGGTGTTGCCCGTTTCGGTCAGATCCCCCTGCTCCCAGCAGGTGGTACTTCCCATGATCTTGACACCCTTTCCGGCCACAACGGAAGAAGCGGAATTCAGCGTCATCGTATTCGTAAGGACTTCCTTGAAAGATATGTTGTTCGATTTGTATGCCGTCGTTTCAACATTGGCCATATTATTGCTGATCTGTTCTATCTGGGAATGAAAGGCATTTAATCCCGTCAGGGTTGTATAAAATGAACTCATGATGTTCTCCTTCTCGTCTTTCTGGAAACGTTGATGTCCTAAGAACCGGTGACTTTTTATGATTCTGAAACCCCTGTTACGGAACCCGCGGCGACGTGATCCCCACCTTCTGTTATGAGGTAGGGAACACTGTCCTTGTAGACGACGCCGGTAACCAGGGATGTTTTTTCCGCAGAGGTTCCATCCGCATTTTTTTCGCCGGCATAGGTGATTGTTTTGCCAAGATAATCAACGGCCTGGGTATGGCTGAGGGTTTTCAGATAACCGTTGGTCGTGTTCAATTGCGACACCTGGGTGAGGGTGGCGAACTGGGTGGCCATCTCGCTGGTGCTGACCGGTTCCATGGGGTCCTGGTTCTTGAGCTCGGTGAGGAGAAGCCCCAGAAAATCCTCTGTTCTCATATCGTAGGCATTGCGGTTGGTGAGTTCTTTTGCTGATGAATCCGATGGGCTGACGGCGCTCGTAATCATTTTCTCCTCCTCGGCGATCTTCCCGTAACGGCAGCAGTCATTATCCGTAGAAGACCTTCTCGATTTTCAGTTTTTTGGCGTGAACAGAACAACGGAATGGATCCGGCCGGCTCTCGCTTTTCTTCCTTTTTTCCTTCAATCCGTTCTGAAGGTGCGTTGAGCAAAAGGGATGCCATCATAAATTGTCCGTTCGGGAAGGAGCCGAAGATCGGTCTGCGAGACAGGTTCAATGGAATGGATGACGGTGTTAACAGCTCATCACTATGAAGGATTTCAACATTTCCCTACTCCTTCAGGGGTAGGAAAATCCCTTTGTCGGCCTTTGACTCTGCCTTCCTTTCCCCTTTTTAGAATTATCAGGTTGTGACCCCGCAGGAAAAATATTCCATGAAAGGCACATTTTTCCCCTCCGAAACCTCCCTCGTGGGAGGGGAAATTTCCATTATACGACCAGCGACAAACGGTTGTATTGATCCGCCGAAGGATCCATGGAATTCCCGTAGATGTCCTTTCCCTGAAACTTGAACACGAGGTGCGAAAGGTCGACTGTCCCGTTGCCGGAAGCATTCTGGGTAACCTTGAAGCTGACCTTGGCGGACAGCGTTTTGGAATCGTAAATCACGTTGACGGGCCTTGCGGACAGGTCGATTTCTGTGGAACTCGTCTTGAAGCCCCAGTTGTAGAGACCGCCGGTCGATGTACTGGTGGACCTGCTGATGTCCCAGTTGGAGATGTTCTGGACGGAGGTCGTGTCCATCTCTTTGTCAAAGGCAAAGGATATCGTATAATTTTTGCTTTCGCCGGGTGTTTTAAGGGAGTTATCGAGGGTTGACACCCGGGTGCCCGGTCCTGAGGCGAGATTGAGCTGAGCGCTGTAGGCGGCAATGAACCTGGGGGCGGTATGCTCGTCGATCGTGAAATCCAGGTTGGAATAAAAATCGGAACCCCTTCCCGCGTTTGCGGCAAGAAATTCGAGCTCCTCATTTGCCCTGTCGATCTGCTTCGTCTCAGCATAAAGCAACCCAAGCTCATAATGGGCATTGGCAAAATCCTGCTCGATGGCCAGGGCCTTTCCCAGCTGCATTTCCGCTTCCTTGAATTTTCCCTGCTGCCGGTATGCCTGCCCCAGGGCATAATAGCCGGCGGTCTCCTTCGGGGACATCTGGATGACCCTTTGAAACTGCTCCTCCGCCTGATCAAACTTCTCCAAGGTCAGATAGGCCTGACCCAGGGCATAGTGAATCTCGCTGTCCGCCGGGTTTTTTTTGATGGCGTCGTTGTACTGCTGCAGCGCCTCCTCGTGCTTCCCCTCTGAAAACAGAAGGTTTCCAAGGCTGACGTTGAACCCGCTTTCCGTGGGGAATAAGGCGATGGCCTCGCGATAGGCCCTCATCGCGCCACGCACGTCGCCGTCGCTTTCGAGGGCAACCCCCAGATACTGGAAGGCATCGAGCGCGTTGTACGAATAGGGCTCAAAAGAAATGGCCAGCTTGAATTCCCGGGCAGCCCTCCTGTAGTCGCCGCTGGAATACGCATCAATGCCTCGCGACAGGGCCTGGCCGGAGATGAACTCCATATTGGCGGCCGTTGGCGTGGTCGAAGAAAAAAGAAGATCGGCATTGGTCTGCGTGGCGGCGGTTTGTATTTCCATGCTGATATTATCGGAACAAGCCCGGCAAACTTTAGAAAATAAAATGGCACCAATATTGCTCAATTCAGCAGTACCAGAGTGACTTTTTTCACAGATAAAGGGTTGAATCCCTGGTTTAAAACGGCTGCTTCAACCGTGATCTTCTTGAAGACATACTATCTCGGGGAAACGAAAACGTGTTTCATGACGTTTACAAAAACAAAACCGTATTGATCACTGGCCATACAGGCTTCAAGGGATCCTGGCTGGCCCTCTGGCTCAGGGAACTGGGCGCGGATGTCGTCGGATATTCCCTTGATCCTCCAAGCCAGCCCAACAATTTCGAGGCGACGAATCTCCGGGAAAAAATCACGGATATTCGCGGCGATATCCGTGATCTCGACCGGTTATTGGATACTTTCACCAGATATCAGCCGGAATTTGTCTTTCATCTTGCCGCTCAGCCCCTTGTGCGCTTTTCTTACCGGGAGCCGAAAATGACATTCGATGCGAATGTCGGCGGCACGGTGAACCTTTTGGAAGCTGTCCGCAACACCTCCAGCGTCAAAGTTTTGGTCAATGTCACCAGCGACAAATGCTATGCGGACAGGGACCGGGTCTGGGGCTACAGGGAATCCGACCCGCTGGGCGGTCCTGACCCCTACAGCGCCTCCAAGGGCTGCGCGGAACTGGTCTTCAATGCCTATTTGAAATCGTATTTTTCAAAAGGCGGCGGCCATGACAGGCCTATCGGTGCTGCCTCCGTCCGTGCGGGCAATGTGATCGGGGGAGGGGATTGGGCGGTGGACCGACTTGTTCCCGACTGCATTCGCTCTTTGAGCCGTCACCAACCCATCTTTCTCCGCAACCCACATTCCGTCAGGCCCTGGCAGCATGTCCTGGAAGCACTCGGCGGGTATCTTCTTCTTGGCGCCTGTCTTTCAAAAAATCCTGAAAAGTATTCCGGGGCCTGGAATTTTGGACCCGACGACGCAGGCCATCTGACAGTCCTCGCATTGACGGACCTCCTGATCAAATTCTGGGGAGAGGGCGTCCGGGTGGATATCTCCGATCCCGGATCACCTCATGAGGCGAAACTTCTCAGGCTGAATTGTGACAAGGCCCATGCCGAGCTCAGCTGGCACAATGTTCTTTCCGTTGACACGTGTATCCGAATGACGGTCCAATGGTACCGGAACTACTACCGGCAAGGGCAGGACCGCGATCTTTCCGCTCTCTGCATTGAACAGATCCGGGACTACATGAATCAGGCCGCCGGAAAGCATCCGGATCCGGACGTTGAGGCAATTCTCTCCGGGGCGGTGGTGTATTCATGAGAACTGCTGAAGAAATCCGTGCGGAAATTCTGGCCCTTGTCAAAGAATACCATCAGGTAAAGTTCGCCCCTAAAGTCTTCAATCCTGATGAGGAGATGGTTCACTATGCCGGACGGGTTTTCGATGAAGAGGAAATCGTGAATCTGGTCGATGCCGGCCTGGATTTCTACCTGACGGCCGGCCGTTATGCTCAAC
>Ga0123335_1003477_pt1 | contig 21833 bp, 8 predicted proteins | sample BiotimSIPDNA_2_FD_89707 | JGI IMG/M metagenome (GOLD analysis project Ga0123335, IMG submission 89707) | Anaerobic biogas reactor microbial communites from Washington, USA - Biogas_R2 time_0 SIP DNA | ecosystem: Engineered > Bioreactor > Anaerobic > Unclassified | place: Washington, USA...
CTTGTTGACATTGTTATTGCTTAATGAATTAGGATTGTTGATCTGATGGGTGATTTGTGTAACCTCTGCCGATTCCTGATCGAAATAGGGGAGTCCTTCGCTATAGGTGCAGACCCATACACGCTTTTCCTGATCATGGAAGATGTCATAAACACCATTTCCCCTCAATGAGTGGGGATTGTCGGGGTTCTCCTTGTAGATGTTCAATACCCGGTGGCTGTCACGGGTCAACTCCCAGATTCCCTGACCGTCAATCCCTACCATCACGGTGGTGTCAGTATTGGCGACAATGGCGTAGATAGGTTGTTTCGGAAACGGTTCTATTGGTGATTGGCGCAGTTTGTTTTCGTGAAGGTCGTACAAATACAAACCGTTGGCACTTGTTCCCACCCAAACCGTTTCATCTTGTGGGTTGTAATAAAACCGGGTTACTTTAAATGTAACATCCTCTTCATATTTGTAGATGTGGCGGTCGGTAAGGGAGTGGGTGTTCATCATCCAGAACCCGTTGTTGGTAGCCATCAGTAGATGTAGATCATCAATCCATATAAAGTCATGCACATCGTGATATTTCTCCTTTCCCAATGCAATTAGTTTCTGGTCCTGATACTTATAGAGACCTGAAGAGGCGGCTATCAGGATGGATCCGTTACGGTCAATAACGATTCTGTTCAGGACCAGATGGGTATCACCCAGCGGCTTGCGTATGTCAATTACCAAGTCAAAACGGTCATACACCTCGTTGTAGTGAAATATCTGACCATTGTTGGTATAAGCTAACAGGGAATCATTGTCATAGAGCAGTTTTGTATAGATGATGTTTGGCGTTTCATAGGGTAACTGATAGATGTGGTAACTGTTCTCTGTCAATCGAAGTATGCCGCTCTTGGAGGATGCCCAAACGAATCCGTTCCTGTCCTTGCAAACCGATGCGACCTCTCTCATGCTTATTCCGTGAATTGAATTGATATCATAGAATTTCACATTGGAAAAGCAGTATGAGATGGAAAGAAGGAGAAGAGCAAATATGAATCTGGCTTTCATTGACAATTACATTCTGTAAAATCTTAGAACTATTGGAAAGAGCTTACTTCCTACCGGTAATGGCTCGTTATACATTAAACATTGTACAACGATACCTCAAAGATAGTAATAATTGTCAAAAAAACATAAGAGTCTACCTGTTCTTAAGATTCAAAACTGCTCTCCTGCTGCTTCCTCACTTTTTCATCCGTTCATATTCAATTCCAGAATTCTTAATGTGGAAGTAATCGAATGATACATCAAAAGGTGTTTCCGGCTTGGAGGTGTCGGAATCGAACCAGAAGGTACTGGTCATGCTCTGTGTAATGATACCGTCACAGGCAATCAATCCCGCCTTAATATTCCGCAAAGTGGCGTCAGTACTTCCAAGCTGCTGATACATTTCTCCATCGAGTGAATAGAAGGCGGTGTAGTGGGCACCCTCTTTTGTCAGCCGTAAATAAAGTTGTTGGTCACCTGTAATCATCTCAGTCAGGTTAAACGATGCTGCTGATCTGGCAATATCGTTCTCCTCAACCAACAGGTCGATGGTCCCCGGCTGTGGCCCTCTCTGACGGGTTGTCTTGGTCACCGCACGTAGCATCAGCTTCACAAAGTTCTGGTCATCCTGCCAGGCAATGATTCCCGCATTCTCCGGTTGTGACGGGGCTCGGGAACCGGTCAGCTTGGTTTCGATGGACCAGTCATTGTTGGCGCTCTGTAACAGTAGGTTGCGGGCATTATTACTATGTTCAGAAACATCTCCCTTTTCGGTGGTGATTGTGAGTGAACCCGGAATTGAGGAAAATGAGTGATTGTCACTGTTCTCACGGATCCATTCCCACTGTGAACCGAGGTTGCTACCATTGAACTCATCACTCAGTGAGGAGTGGTCGAAATTCAGGTAGTAGCTGTTTTCCTCCATGGTATGATAGTCGATAAACCGTACAATGGCAGTGCCGGGAATGGAGGTGACCTGATCGATTTCTACGGTGGTTGTTTCACTCACTGCTGTTGCTTTCACCTTAGGTAAGGAAGATTGTTTTTTCATCTGAAAGCTGTATGCTTTCACCTCCGGTTTGAATGATTGAAGCGGTATGCCGTTCACGCTGATGGTGGCGGGTGTCAAGTCGGGAACAACCTTGACCGGGTAGCTATCGGATGCGGTGGTACCGTTGTAAGTGACAGAAGCAATTACGGAGGCAACACCTGGCTTATGTGCCGTGATCATTCCGTTCTGGTCCACCGTTACCACCGATGGATTGGTGGTTTTGTAGATAACCTCGGTGTTCTCGATCGCAACAAAGCTGTCATCCAATAATGTAGCTGACAAGCGACTCTCTGCAGACTCACCCGGATTGAGAATCATTCTATTTGACTCGACTACCACTGTTTCCAGTGTTTGCTTTAATTGTCCCTTCATCACTGCATTAACACTTCCCCTGATGTCGCGGGACGATGCTCCCACTTCGAATGTGTAGGTTCCTTGGTCAAAGGTGATTCGGTTCTGTTCCGTGTCCCAGTACCAAAGGTCACTACAATCGATGTCGATTGAAACGGTTTTGGTCTGTCCGGCAGGAATGGTCACTCTTTTGAATCCTTTCAACTGCTTGAGTGGTCTCCCTTTTGCTGTAGCATCAGCTGTTTGGAGGTAGATCTGTACAATCTCATCACCATCTCTCTTCCCGCTGTTCGTCACATCGGTGGTTATGGTGATCCGGTCATAGGGTGTAATTTCCTTTTTACTGATGTTGATCTCACTATAGTCAAAGGTGGTGTAGGAGAGTCCATATCCGAATTCGTAGGAGACCTCCTTGTCGAAATACCAGTAAGTACGCCCATTTTTGTGGTCATCACCCCGCAGGGAGTAGTCGCCCAAAGGAGGAAGATCATTTACAGATCGATACCAGGTGACGCTGCTCTTACCGCCAGGGTTAACCTCACCGAACAGAATCTTAGCCATTGCTGTTCCCTGTGCCTGGCCATTGTATCCAGTGTAGATCAATCCGGGTACATGCGGATTCTGTTTGATGGCTTCCACCTCTACCATACCCATGGTCTGCATTACCACTATGGTATTTGGGTTAACGGATGCCACTGCCTCTATCAGCTGCAACTGATTGCCAGGTAGTGAGAGGGAGTATCGGTCTGATTCTTCCCTGCCTGTATTCTGGTCAGTGCCTACGAAAATTAGCGCCACATCAGCAGAGGCTACCTTTTCCAGTGTCGCCGGGTCAATTGACTCTACCTGTGGTTCGCGAAACACAAAGTAGATATCCTGCGGTCCCGTGATACCGAGAGTGTTCACCTTTACCGGAAGAGTTATTCCTCTACCAAAAGTGCGTTCACCTTCGGCACTTTCAACCCTCTGTGAAGCAATAATGTTACCGGTGGGTGCACCCACACGCACTTCCAGTGTGCCACCTCCCTGTACCACGTTGAGTTGTAAAATCAGTGAATCCAAGTGGGTCAGGTCAATGTTGTGAAAAGCTGTCCAGTCACCATCCTTTATTCCCTGCAGTGTTGGATTGCCGAACCGTTCCGTGGCGATGATGCCGGGAGCGGCAGCATCGAAATCGGTGGCTTTGTATTCTTTACGATCACCACTGCTGCTGCGCGTGGTGAAGCTGCGCAGCGTATGGAAATCAGTTCTGCGACTCGTATTGCCTCCTTCACCGTGGAATAGCTCGATGGGAAGATTGTGTTGTTCGATATATTCGCGCAGTCCCTGCAGGTGGGAGATGCTCAGGTGGGCTTCAACCGGACCGGAGTAATCACCTAACTCCACCCTGTCGGCCTGTGGTCCCAGGACTGCAATCTTTCTGATCTTCGCGGTTTGTAATGGGAGCGCTTTTGTGGTGGTAGATGCAACCGATTCATTTTTCAACAGTACGGGACTTTTGGTAGCAATTTCTAGTGCCAGATCGTTGTGTGCAGGATCGTTGATGATATCCGGTCTGAGTCTGGAGTAGGGGACGATAGCGGGAGGATCAAACTCGCCCAGCCGCATGCGGATGGTCATCATATTAATTAATGCTCTGTCAATATCTGTCATGGTGATTAGGCCTAGTTGTAGAGCTTCCAGTGCATTACTCTGGTATTCTCCACCGCAGTCAGAGTCAACTCCGGCCTTCAAACCAGCTGCAGTTGCCTCCACTCCATCTTTAAGAAAATGATGTCCCTGGAAGATGTCGGAGATGGCTCCACAATCGCCCGTCACATATCCATTCATGCCATATGTTTTTCTGGCAACGGAGTCTACAAGAAATATGCTGGCGGACACCGGTACTCCGTTTACGGCGTTGTATGCCGTCATGATGGAGGGGAGATTGTCCTTTTCTATCAGAGCTTTGTAGGGGGTGAGGTAGTACTCACGCATATCCCGTTCATCCAACTCAGAGTTGCCATTATGGCGGTTATATTCACTGTTGTTGGCGATGTAGTGTTTGCCGGTAGGTACCGTTTTAAGGTAACGGGGATCATCACCCATCATCCCTCTCACAAAGCCGCTGGCCAGTGCGGAGACCAGGAAAGGATCTTCACTATAACTCTCTGCAGTACGACCCCAGCGGGGATCTCTGGCCGGTTCGATGACAGGAGACCAGTAGGTGAGGGTGAAGATCCGTTCGTTATTGAAACCACGGGCTTCATCTGCAATCACTGAGGCTTCTTTTCTGATTAGCTCCGGATCCCAGGTACTGCCCACGGCAATGCTATTGGGAAATGAGGTGGCTGTCATCCCGGCATTGTTGTTTCTGCCTACCACCCCGTGCAGTGCCTCGCCCCAGACATCATACTTGTTGATCCCCAGTCGGGGTACCGGAGACATGGTATTCCCCAGCAGCGTTTGCTTTTCTTCCGGTGTCAAACGTGAAACCAGATCGGCCGCCCTTTCCTCAAACGTGTAGGCTGTATTGAGGTAGAGAGGTTGTGTATTACTTTTACTGCCGGCGTTCTGGGCAGAGAGATTAATCTGAAATAAGATCAGCAACAGGGTGCTGAATAAAAACTGTTTCATGGCTTTGTGTTTTTTGTTAGGAATATGTTGTTGATGTCACCCTTCTACTTTTTCCTGATATGATATCGTTTACCCACTTTGGTTTGCAAATCATACTCATAGACCTTTAGGAGTTCATTCCTTTCATTATCAACAATCTCATCACTTATCAGGGGTGTTTTCATTTCTTCCTTTTGAAAGACGGGATTGGGATTTTCTCCTGATGCCGGTTTGAGTCCTTTTCCTTCCAGTGGGACATAAGAGCGTATGCGCAGATTCCCTCCTAGTTGCGAGATGAAAGTGGCTTCGTGCAATGTGCCATTTGTCCAATCCATAGCTACTTCGAACCCTCCACGGGCAATGATACCCTTCACTGATCCACTCTCCCACCTCTCCGGCAGTGCCGGCAACAGGTGTACTGCCTCATCGTGACTCTGAAGCAACATTTCCGCCACACCGGCTGTCAGACCGAAGTTGCCGTCAATCTGAAAGGGTGGGTGTGCCGTAAATAGGTTGGGATAGGTACGTCCGTTTCTCAATGGTCCGTTACCGGCTAGTGTCAGCATGTTTTGGATGATACGATAGGCATGATTACCATCCAGGAGACGTGCCCATAGGTTCACCTTCCAGCCAATGGACCATCCGGTAGCCTGATCGCCACGATAAATTAGTGACTGTCTGGCAGCATTAAATAGTGCCGGTGTAGAGTAGGGGGATATCTGGTTCCCGGGGTAAAGTCCATAGAGGTGCGACACATGTCGGTGTTCGTTTTTAGGGTCATCTATATCCTCAAGCCACTCCTGCAACTGTGCATGTTTACCTATCTGCATTGGTGCCAGTTTGTCGGTAATGTCACGCAGTTGTCTGCTGTACTCCGGATCATTCCCTATCAGGTCGTTTGCTGCGGCAGTACGGGTAAATAGGTCGAACAGCAGCTGATTGTCCATGGTAGTGCCGGCTGTCACAGGGCCATGCTCAGGTGATACCGATGGACTGACCACCATCCACCCATTGTCGGGATGAGGGACTAAGGTGGAGAGAAAAAAGTCGGCAGCACCCTTCATCACTGGGAAATATTTCTCCAGGAAGACTTTGTCGCCAGTGAAAAGATAGTGTTCCCATAGGTGCTGGCAGAGCCATGCACCACCGGTTGGCCACATCCCGGCTGCTGCAAAGTCGACTGGCCCAGTGATCCTCCAGATATCGGTGTTGTGGTGCACCACCCATCCGTCAGCATTGTACATGCTACTTGCGGTCTCCTTTCCTGTTTGACTCAGTTCCTCTATCATCCGGAAGAGAGGAGTATGTGTTTCCGTGAGATTGGTCACCTCTGCTGGCCAGTAATTCATCTCTGCATTTATATTGAGTGTATACTTGCTGTCCCATGCAGGGTTGGTGCTGTTGTTCCAGATCCCCTGAAGGTTGGCTGGCTGTCCCCCAGGTTGTGAGGAGGAGATGAGTAAGTAACGCCCAAATTGTGTTAGCAGCGTTACCAAAGCAGGATCTTCTGTTTCTTTGAAAGATGCGATTCGCTGTGTAGTTGTAAGCCTTTGGTTATCAGAGTGCTGTCCCAGTTGAAGGCTAAAGCGTTGGAACTGTTTTCCATAGATCTCACTGTGCTTTTTGAGGGCCTTGCTGTATTTTTTTGAGAGTGCCGCATTCAGCAGGTCTGTGGCCACTGCGGCAGGATCCTTGTCAAGAGTTTGATAATCTCTGAAGCTGGTGCCAATTGAGAGGTATAGAATCGCTTCCGATGCATTGCTGATACGAATCTTATCTTCACTTACCTCCACTGTTCCACCAATCTGTCTGACTAATGTCTGTATCTCATATTCGATTTTCCCTTCGACTCCTTCATGGTCGATACCAACTCCTCTCAGCACCAGTCTGTCATCTCTCTTCGTGATGGTATGTTGTGCCGGATTGCGATAGACAGCTTCAAATGAGATACTATTCTTTTTGTCGGCTGTCAACCGCAGTACAATCACATCATCGGCAAAAGAGGAGAATAACTCACGTTTGTAGGTGACACCGTTCACTTTATAGCGGGTGGTGGCAACTGCCTTTTCCAGGTCTAGCTCACGATAGTATTCCTGCCAATTGCTGTGACCCTCAAATTGGAGGATCAGACTGCCGGCTGTCTGGTAGGGCATGCCGTGTGGCCCACCGAAAAAGGTCTCATTGATTCGTTTGTCGGCTTCACCATACTCTTTTCGGAAGATCATATCCTGTACTTCCTTTAGCGCACCGGACGCATTCTTGTTGTCGTTTCGGTGGGGTGATCCGCCCCAAAGGGTTTCCTCGTTAAGCTGTATCTCCTCCTCCGCGGGATTGCCATAAACCATTGCTCCCAGCCTGCTGTTTCCAAGGGGGAGTGCTTCCTCCCACACCTTCGCCGGTGTGTCGTACCACAGTTTTAAATCCTGTGCCGGGAGATGTAGAGAATACATGAAAAGAAGTAACGTGACAAAGAATGGTATCCTGTTCATAACTGATGTTGTTCAAATTAATTGATAATTGCTACAAAACCGCCGCGGGGAAGACATTCCACCTTAATCGTTTCAGGGAAATCTGAGAGTGCTGATGCTTCTTCAATTGCAAAACTTCTCTGATCAACTCCATCCCTAAATAGGGTAATCGTGTCATGTGTTCCGTCGAGTAAGAGATGTGGGAGTGTCAACGAAAGAGGCTCATCGGTGCCGTTAATACCAGCCACAAACCAGTTATCCCCTTTACGCCGTGCCAACACCACCGATTCACCCGGGTAACCGTTCAGTAGTTTTGTCTCATCCCATGCCGTGGGTAGCCCGGAGAGAAACTCCCTGACTGGTTCGGGAAGAGAAAGATAGGATTCGGGACGATCCGGCATGTGTTGTAGTGCCGACTCGAATAAAACGGTCAGTGCCAGCTCATGGCCGTGGGAAGTGATGTGAGGGTGCTGTGAGTCGCTGAAGGTGCCGGGAGTGTAATCCATCGGTCCGACTACGTTTCTGGTAAAGGGAAGCGTCGCGTTGTGTCGCGCTGCTCTTTCTGTCAGTATAGGCCGGTTGTTGTACCACTCTGCACCATACACTGCTTCTACGGTCATCATGTGGGGATATGTACGCTGCCATCCACGTGGCAATGTTGCACCATGGAAGTTGATGAGCAGTTGAGCGTCGATGGCATCTTCCAGCAAGTCCAGGTAGTAATTCATCTCCGCATGCCCGTCCCCGTTGAAGAAGTCAACCTTGATCCCTGACACGCCCATTTCGTTCAGTTTACGGTATTCGTTGAGTCTGCTCTCTTTTCCGTTCAGTACAAACAGGGGACCTGGTGCCCCTTCGCCATTCCAGCTGGTTGAAGAGTTGTACCATAACAACGTTTTGATCTCCTTCTCTGCGGCATATTGGACTGCATCGTTGACTGTGCCTCCGTTACCCATCTCATTCCATTTCCAGTCAATCAGATTGTAAGGCCACTGCATCTCTGCAGCCAGGTCTATATATTCTTTAACCTTTTGAAAATCGTTTGAACCGTTGTTGTGTGCCCAGTAGATCCATGCTGCGGGACCCGGGGAAATCCAGCTTGTATCGGAAACCTTCGAAGGTTCGGAAACATCAGTAACCAGGGTCGATTCCACAACATCTGCCAGCGTTCCAATAATCAGTACTCTCCAGGGTGACTCCCAGCTGCCTGTTACGGGCAGTAGCTTATCGGCGAGCTGCAGTCGGTAGGCGCTGCTGTCGGCAGCATTGCTAAGATATGATCCACACCGATTGCGTTGGATGTTGGCTTCAGTAATCAATACAAAGACAGAGTCAACCGGCTCCAACAGTAGCGGATAGGACCAGTTGGTATTGATGTGTCCTGAGCGTGGATCCCGTTCGGATATCCCGCTTTGGGTGGGGGTATAGAAGCCTTCATAGTCGATCTTTAACGGCTGGTTCCACCGTCTGATGCCCTCAGCAATCGGGTAGGTTGTGGCCTCCTCCATGATATTTTCTCCATCATTAAAGCTGTTAAACCGATAACGGAAAGTCACCCCATCGTCATAAGTGCGAACAACGAGATCCAACTTTTCTCCCTTCGGATTTTCGTAACTGTATGTGCATTCAAATCCGTGGTTGCTGCAATCACTTTTTTTGCCAGTAATCATTGTATACTCCTCCACGATCTCCACCGGTGATGTGACAGATACAAGCTTCATGCTGTCTGTCAGGTTCCGTCTATCTGTTTTAAGCCCTGTGAGCAGATTGTCGAAGAGTGTGTAGCTGCTGCCGGCATTTCTGTAGGTGATGGTCAGGGTAGGTTGACCAACTGTATTGCTTGCCTCTACCCTTATTTTTCCGTTTGGAGATGTGAGCGGTCGCTGGCCGGATAGACAGGAGGAGGTGATGCTGAGCAAGAGTGCCAGATATAAAATTCGTTGCATTATCTCTCTTTTTTATCAAGTAATGTGATTTCTTTTCGCTTTCCGTTATAGTTGATTGTAACTGTTTCGTTCTTCTCTGTTCGCGGATTCACCACTAGCAGACGAAAGGTGCGGCTCTTCTCCATTCCAGGGAAAGTGCCTTTACGTGTTCCGATAGTTAAAGTTGCAGCCGCATCATCCCATTTCATTTCAATGGAGCTGAAGATGCCTTTTTCATATTGATAATTGTCGCCTTCATCCTCATAGAGGGTGAAGGATGCATCTGCACCCGGATAAATACGTATCTCCATTGGTTCGCCAGATGACTGAGATGTGAATTGTTTGGCAGGGCCCATCGGAATGATGGAACCGGCCCTGACAAAAAGTGGAATGGCGGTGAGATCGACAGGAACGTCCATTATTCTACCTCCCTCAAATTTCACTCCGCTTCGGAAATCAATCCACCCATTCTCCTGTTTGGGAAGATAGAGTGACCACTGTTTTACTCCCGGTTCGGTGACAGGTGCCACCAGGAGGGAGGGGCCGAACATGAATTGATTTTTTTGTTCCAGCGCTTTTGGGTCATCGGCAAAGTCCATCACCAGCGGACGCATCAAGGTGGAGCCGTTCATGCTGACTCGCGATGCTTCCGAATAGATATAGGGGAGCAATCGGTATCGTAAATCGAGGGTCTGCGACACCACTTGTTCAACTGCTTCACCATATCGCCAGGGTTCGGTATTGCTCATATAGCCATGTACCCTCAATAGAGGAAAGAAGGCAGCGGTCTGAAACCAGCGGATAAAGAGCTCGTGAAAGTCGGGATTGGTATACTGGTCTGCAGGCCGGAAGAAGCCACCGGCATCGTACGTCCACCAGGGTAGGCCCGTGCTCATCTGACCCAGCCCCGCGGCGATCTGACGACGCATTGTCTCCCAGTCGTGACCCACATCACCCGACCAGGTAGCGGTGCCATAGCGCTGCATGCCGGCAAAGGCGCTGCGTGTAAGGATAAAGGCCCGCCGTCCGGGATCATCCTTTCGCAATCCTTCATAAACCGTCCTGTTCACATAGAGTGGGTATACATTGCGCAGTAGTTCACCCGGCAGGGTACCATTTAGTATTTTTCGGTGTTGCAGATCATCATTCTCCGGCTCTGTGGCATCCAGCCACCAGGCATCAATGCCGTAAGGGAGCATCCTAGCAGAGAACTGCTCCCAGTAGGCAGCAGCCGCTTTTGGGTTGAAGAAATCAATCCAGTCGCTACCAGCTATATAATAACCCTTATCGTACATCTCTTTTCCTACCTCCGACTGTTTATCAATTTTCGACCAGACAGAGATCATCATTCGCATGTTCATTGCATGAAGCTGACGTACCATTTCTGCAGGGTCAGGATAACGATCCTCATCAAAACGCATTGCATTCCAGCCATACTTACCCCAGTATTGCCAGTCCTGCACGATCACATCGACAGGGAGCCCCCTTTCTCGGAAGGTACGGGCGTTCTCGAGCAGCTCCTCTTGTGTGTGGTAACGCTCTCGACAATGGATATAACCAAATGCCCAGCGCGGCAGCATTGGTGCCGCTCCGGTCAACTCACGGTAGCTGGCAATCACCTCATCACCACTCCCGGAAAAGATGGTATAATCGAGTGCCTCTGCCACCGGAGAGGAGAGGATGGTCTCATTGGTGACGGCTCTCCAATAAAGTTGCGGCCGATCCTGTGCTTCTCCCTCCACGATGACCTGATGGGTGCCTGCGGACAGCTCTGCGATGAGTGAGGTGGTGGGTGGCAGCCAGACGTTGTTCACATTTACCAGTGTGTCACCATCAATCACCAGGTGATGCTTGCGAGCCATTGACTGGCCCACATCGAGCATCAAGGCATAGCTGCCGGCTGCGGGAAGCGTCAGTGTACCGGAGAATCGGTTCATCTGCCTTGTCTCCTTTCTGTTACCGCTGGTGCCGGTGGCGTCAACCGTAATGCGTTCTCCCCGTTCATCATTGCGTTGCAGCGATAGTACCTTATCTGTTGGATTGAGGTCGGTGAGCCCGTAGTTGTTCCAGAGTAGACCATACCCTTTGCTTGAGAGAATGAAGGGGATGGCTATCTGACTGTTCACCTGTGTGAGCCGGCGAGACAATCCTCTGATGTTCAGTTGTCCGTCCTGGAACTGACCAGTGCCGAATAAATATTCGTCAGGAGGGGAGTGAAACCGTTGTGTTACCTTGTAGACCAATAGATTGTCCAGCGTGTCTGCCCTCATGATGCGTCCCCCTGCTTTTTCACTCAACAGTAATGTTCCGTGCTGATCGGTAAAACAGATTGTTTCTTTCTCCCGGTTGAAAATGGCAACAATCTTCTCCAGCTCCATCCTTATTAACGCATCATCTTCAGTGACCCTGTAGTGGGGTGATGTCACCTGTTCGCTGTATATCAACTCCTCCGGGTAGAGTTGCGTTTCCGATTTTTTGAAGGTGACACGGATGGTACGCTCATTTTGTGGAATGAGTCGTAGTATGCCCCCGTCGGTCTCTATCATCACACCTTTCCCGGTATCTTGTATTTGAGACTGGGGTGTGACGGTGAACGACAGGAGCATCAACCAGCAGGCAATCAGTGAAACAGTTTTACAGTGTGACATTTCAATTCTTAGGCATTACACATATTATCATGAATTCACTTGTTCAGGATAGAGAGCATCTGATCAGCATAGCGCTCGCCCAACATCTTGTATCCTTCAGTAGAGAAGTGAAGATTGTCTGGCCCATCTTTACAACCGGCAGAAGAGATGACATGGCTGTTGGGAATTACCTCAGGCAGCGTCTGGATTATCTCATTCATCGATGCGCAGACACCTCCCTGGTCGGCGTGCACCACCTCTCCGGCTAGCAATGGAACGGAGTTGGGAGCCAGCCCCACATCTTTCAACAGACTGTCATATACTTTTTTTACCTTCAGTGGCCAGTCCTTCTCACCGGTGTTTGATTCACCCTGATGTAGAAGGATTCCTTTAATTACACCTCCGTTTTGGCGGGCTACCAGTGCCATATCCACCAAACGCTGATATGGATTGCCATCATACTCCGCAACCATGTTTTTCAGCCAGTTGGGTGAGGTGGCAACATAATCCTGAAAGTTCTCCTTGTCGAAAAGCTCAATCTTACAGCCACCCACAGCTACATTGATTACTCCCACCTTGATGTGGGAGGGCAATTCAGCCGTCATTTTCCTGCCGAAGAAATCAACCGGTCCCAAACCGGTATGGCAACGTACCAAGGGAGGTATGGCTTTGTACCACTCTCCTTTTACTCGTCCCAGATCAGGACAGTCAACTGACTGCAACACCATGAAGCGATCATCGATACCAGTGGTATCTTCCGGTTTGAATCGAACATGGCCCTCCATGTTCGATTGGCCAAGACAGAGATAGACATGCATCTCTTCCTTTTGTGTCTCGAATTGAATCTGATAAGTCTTCACAACTCCGTTGAAGTCAAATTCCACCTTTGCAATCCCAGAAGGAGAATCTGCCTGAATCACGTTCACCTTCACCTTCTTGTTGTCAGCTGTGGCCGTGACAGTAGGTGTTGTTGTACCTGCGGGAAGCTCACATGTGGCTTCATAGAGGTTATATCCTACAATTCCGTTGGCGTTTGTCGATCTTACCGGATGTTTCGGCAATTCAAGTTCCTTACCGTTGACGGCAATGGTCACGGTTGGAACTACTGGAGGAGCAATTTTCTTCTTTTTTGAACTGAAGCCGAGTCCGATCAAATCGAAAAGTTCAGTTGATTTATCACCCTCTGCTACAAGGAAGATTGCATGTTTCCGGTCGAGGTGATCCACATACTTGGATACATCGATGGTAAACTGTGTCGTTTCCTGTGATGAATTTGCAGGAACAAGGATCTCACCAATCTTCGTTCCTTTCCAGGCTTCATTTTTCCAGGGACCGTCGAGCCATACATTCACTTTGAAAGATTTCGATGTCTTGGGTGTCAAGAAAAGGTTGAATGCCGTTTTGTTTCTTTTTTTGGTTCCCTTGAATGCTTTCAACCCTTTGGTGTCTTTTTTAAGACCGCCAAAACCGAAGTATTTATATCCTATTACATGACCATCCTTCACATTGCCGATTGGCATGTGATTGTTCCAGATATCCCATGCATCCTGCTGGATACTGATATCGGAAAGGTAGGAAGCATAGCCGGCAGAGTAGTATTGATAGGGATCAAGTCCATAGATATGAAATCCTTCTGAGGTTACTTCTGCACCCTTATATTCTTTTCCATTACTGTCTTTGGCACTCCATTTTTGATCGTTCGCGTAGGGATCGTAGGCACTGATTGTCACCATTCCACCTTCTGAAACCGGTTTCTCATCCCATTCTACTTTAATGGGAGCTACCATCGGTTGGCGTGCAAAACCGAAGCCGCGCGGTGGCCTGTGGTAAAAGACATACCACTGGTCGTTGATCAGTTCGATACTGCCGTGGGTATTGTGTCCGGCATAAGATGTCTCAATTGCCGATCCATCGCGATTCAGTACCGGAGCTCTTGAGTCGACCAGTACTCCTCCGCTTCTCCAGGGACCCAACGGTGAGTCGCCAACGGCATAACGCAACGTGGAGTTGGAGCTGCCTACACCATACTCGGGACCTGAATAACCACTGAATACAGTAACATATTTGTTCCCCACCTTACGGATAGAGGATGCTTCAAAGAAGTTGAAGGTCTTGAGGTCCTGATCCGGATAGATCTGTGGGTATTGAGTGCCCTCCGGATCGCGGATCATACCATATCGGGCACTGGCGGGAATGAAATAGCTGATTACCTCGGTGCCAGGTCTGAGGGAGTACATGGTGTTCTGATCCAACTGTGCAGCCAGCGATCGCTGGAATCCCCAGTATCCGTATGCCCTGAAACCTATCTCATAATCGGGATCGGCAGGATCGGTTACATATTCAATATAGACGGCCGGATCAAAACCCAGGATGCTTCCAGGAATGGTACTTCTGCCATCTTCGGTCAGGTTGATGGGGGTGAAGGGCCCATCAGGCCGGTTGCCCTTGGCTACCATCGCTTCTCTGCGCGGACCACGGCTGTGAGGATAGAGGTAATACTCTTTCGTACCATCCTTCTTTCTGACCTCTACCAGATCGGGGGCATACATCACATCCCACTGATCATCCACCTGATAGGTGAAGATTGCACCCTCGTCACGCCACTGTGAGAGATCCTCCACAGGTGCTGACCACATTCTGATATCCGGTCCACAGTAACTGGTAAGTCGTAAGTCGTGTGAGCCGATGATGTAGGCACGGTATTTACCCGGATTGTCAGGGTCTTCAAACACACGTGGTTCCCCATCGGGAAGATGCTCCCAGAGTGGCAGATAGGGATTGCCGGCTCCCTGGTGTACGAATTTTTCTTTGGGACTGTAGGGTGGAGTAGGATTCTGTTGTCCACTCACCATAAGTGTAGCTAAGAGAAAAAATGCCATGCAGAGCATCGTCAATTTCTCCTTTTTTGCAGTGAATCGTAAATTTTTCATCAATGTTTTAGTTATTTAGTGTTACAATATTATCTATTCTGATTTTCTATCTCATTTTTTCAAATTAGCTGCACTCCTGCGACTGCTTTCCGGGGGACCCAGGTAGCTGGGTTTCAACCCTCCTGTATCGATTACGATCTTTTGCAATACGATTCCCGGATCCAGTATGCGATAGCGGAGGGTATGGATGCCCGGCTCAGTGATGGTATGACGGGTGCCCGACCGAATGATATGCTCCGCCTGCCATCTTCCCAGTTCACCACGATAATGACCGTTGAAGTTGACTTGTTGTGGCGCATCCCCGTTGAAGGATATCTCGTAACGCAATCCCTTGTTGTCGTTGAAGTTGAGGGTGGGGGCCAACAACAGTTGCACCTCTATTTCTCCTGCTTTCTCAAAGAGGATGTCATACTCCAGGAATATCTCCTCTTCCGATGTGGGATATTCTTCTTGTGGCAAAGTGGTGACACCAGACAGGGTTTTCCCAAAGTGAGGAATTGTCGCCCAATGGATGCTACCAGTCTCATTGTGACGAATATAATTCTCCGCCTCAATGGAAACATATCCGTCTTGTTCAATGAAGATCTTTTCAACAGCTGCTTTTTCCGGTGAGATGTAGGTAACACGTGGCATGATGTTGCGTGGCGGTTGTTGCCATGAGGTATAACCGATACGGGTCTGGTCCATCATATGCGACCATTTGCCATCTGCAATGACCGTGTTGTATTCTACCTGTAACAACGAGTCGCGTGTAAAGCACTCTTTCACCTGGTCGGCATATTGGTTTGCTCGAAGATCTTTTTTATCCGCCAGTTTCCGGTTCATTGCCACGGCATAGTACATCTCATATAGATTGCTACAGGCATTTACAGGATAGAGCACCAGCTGGTAGTAAGCATCCCTATGCTTTACCGGTAGTTGCCCATATATACGGAAAGCATCCAACGCGAGGGAGCGATAGTCGTTCACCACACTTTCAAACTCACCGTAATTCTCTAGGCTGTATGTCTTTTCGTTTAGCATTTCCGGGGTCACCCTGCGGTTGAATTTCGCATAGAGGGTGAGAATACGGGCAATCTCTTCCGAATAGGTTGCGCCAAATTGTTGTGCAGCCCACTCTTTGGTATGTTCCTCCAGGTTGTGGGGATTAAATTGTTCGGGATCCCAGGCCATATCGAGAAAGAAGCTGATGGGGTACTCCATCGGTTTAAGATCTCCCACATTCACGATCCAGAGTCTGTCTACACCATGTGAATAGGCAAGGTTCATTTGTTCCCATACCCGCTGAATGGGGTTGATATTGATCCATTTTGAATTGCGGGGAGCACCTACATAGTCGAAGTGGTAATAAATGCCGTAACCCCCTTTTCTCGGTTTGGCTTCAATGTTGGGTAGCTTACGGATGTTCCCCCAGTTGTCATCACAGTAAAGGAGCGTCACATCATCCGGCACCCGCATCCCGTGGTCATAATAATCCTGTACCTCTTTGTACAGGGCCCACACTTGTGGTGTCTGCTCCGCTTTTTTACCGGTGACCTTACTGATAATTTTTCGCTGATCTGCCACGATCTTTTCCAACAGGGCGATGTTTACTCCCTCCTCCATTGCTTCGTCACCATCACCACGCATGCCAACGGTTACCACCTTCTCCCAGTCGCGACTTCGTTCAATACCATATTGCCAGGATTGTTGGAGTGTTTTGGCATTTTTGTTGTAATCCCAGATGTTCGAGAGGTTGTTTCGTTCCACATACCGGTGCCAGTCGGTCTGTGCCATCGCCATCGGTTCATGGTGTGAGGTGCCCATGATGATTCCCATCTCGTTTGCCAAAACACCGTTTTGAGGGTCATCGTCATAAAAGGCACTGCCCCACATTGCCGGCCAGAGATAGTTGCCTCTCAGTCGCAGTATCAACTCAAACACCTTTTCATAGAAACTGCTGTTGAACCCACCAAAGGTGGCATCAGCCCAGCCGCTCAATGCCGGTGCTTCGTCATTGAGGAAGATTCCGCGGTAAGTCACTGCTGGCTCTCCATCACTGTAACTCCCTTTTTGAAAGTAGAGATTTTCTTGTTTTTCAACAGGCACATCTGCCCAGTAATACCACGGTGAAACACCCAACTGTTCTGAGAGCTCATAGATACCGTAAATGGTTCCCCTCTTGTCGCTACCGGCTATCACAATGGCTTCCGCAATACCATCAAAGGGACTGGTGATCGATTCTATCACAAACATCTCCCGCTTCCCCTGCAGATTCGATGCGTCAAATTTATTTTGTGCTACAAGCGCATCCACTGCTGAATGGGTGCCAAGGGTGCCGATGATGATCAGTGGCATCTTGGTGGGTGTGAAGTTTAACAGCACTTCGGGCCGATGACCGGTTACCTGGCTAAAATCTTTTTGCAGGTCGTTGACCGCTCGTTCAATCCCCTTATCAGAACCCTGGAGAAGAAGGATATCCGCTCTTCTGTCGCCATTAAAAAGCACCAGGCTGTTGTTCTGCTGCTGTGTGGTGATGAACTTTTCTGCCCCTGTCAGCGTCAAGTTGATACAGCCTAATATTGCTAACAGGATGAATATGATTCTTCTTCGTTTCATAAGCATCTAACTTCTATTGTTCATTTTGTGGGAATATGATCCGGTAGTTGCCACTCAGGTGCATGTAAGCAAAGATCTGTAACAGACCATCGTAATAGGCATCGAAATAACCATCCTCGTAGGGTTCATGTCTGCTGTTCCAGAAATGATCTACAAATTCACGGCTCTTCTCATGCGAACATACCAATGATATGGCTGCCGCCGAGGACACCAGTCCCAGTGAATGGCGCAGTTTCTGATAGCCGCCGGCACCAAGTATCTCAGTCACTGCAGTACCGTCTACGTTGTATTGATCCACAAACTGATCAACTCCCTGTGCATAGAGAAAGTTCTGGATGTTATGACCATATTGCTGCTGCCACTCCTGATCCACGCATGCCCAGCTGTAATCGAGAGCTATGTTCATCGGTACACGCCATGAATCGAAACGAAAGGCATCACCGATGATGTGTCGGCTGTTGAGCAGTGATCCGTCATAATTACTGTAATCAGGATTCAGTCCTGTTTCAGGATGAATTGCCTTCTGCAGATAATCACGACTCTTGCGAGCACATTCCCTCCAGTAATCTGCTCTTCCGTCTTCCGCCCAACGTGCCCACACTTCATAGAAGGCAGGAAGATGATATGAGGGGTCAGTGAACCCGGCACCATAACCGGTAGGTACAAATGTGATCAGCTGATGTTCAGGATGAATCAATGGTGTGACACCATCTTCTCCTGTTTTGTCCATGGAGCTGTTCAGGATGAACTGTGCTTCTGAGAGGTAATCGATACCGGTCTCATTGCCCCATCGGTTGGAAGCGAAAATCAGCGATGTGATGAAATACAACTCCCCGTCGGAAGCTGGTCCTTGTGAGTTGGGTGTTCCATCAATATCACAGCTCCAGCGAAAGTATCCTTTCAATGCACCTTCACGATGTTGCATATGGTGCCTTGACCATCGCCAGAGACGGTCGAACATTTCTTTCTTATCAAGCTGTACAGCAATCATCATGCCATATGACATGCCTTCTGAACGAACATCGTTGTTCTTGATGTCTGAGATGTATGCCATTGAGTCACCGGTTTCAAAGTAGATCTTTTGTGGACCCTCAAACAGGTTTGTAAAAATCTGATCCAACCTTGCATTGATCTCTTTCTTTTTGTAACCCATCTCGGCAAGGAGATTACGGTATTCACCGGTTTCAAATGCCCCTTTGTCCCTAGGTAAAAGGGCTGCAGATGTGCAATTGGTCAGTTGCATACAACTTAAAATACAGAATAACAATAACAGTTTATTTTTCATATTATTGGATTGTCTGTTGACAGATTCAATAGCCGGAATAAATTATTAGATGACGACTATTCTTCTGTGATACGATCTTCAACTCTGTAGTAGTCGAATTCGGAATATCCTCCTGCTTCCTTGGTGGCATAATATGTCAATCCAAAGCGGTAACCCATGAAATGGGGGAGGGTATATGCCATTTGCAGCGTGTTGCCGATGGGTTCCCAAGTCACGCCATCAAAGCTGTAATAGCATCTTGCTTTGTCCGTACGATTTTTGAAATCACATTCAATCTTCAGATGCACACCGCTCTGGTTCAACGGTATGGATGCAACCTCTACAGGTTCATCTCCTGCACCGTTGATCATCACCACCGAATAACAGTCGTTATCCTTTTTTACACCCACAAAGGCATATCTTCTTTGCAGTGCAATCATACCAGCATAATCACCGTTTTTCATTTGCGTAACTTCCACGAAAGTGGAAGCTGCACTCTCTGGCCCAAAGGTGCGTTGGGTCAGCGTGTTTCTTGCCTGTAGGGGGGAGTTGTCAATTCTTCCGCTGGTGAACCTGAGGTATCCCGGAGAATCGGTGAGCGACCAGAAACGGTTGTCAGGGTTGTGGTTCCATTGCCAGTAGAGGGGCAGCGGCTCATCATCAGGCATCCGGTTGAACTCGTCAGAAGCCACGATGCCCCATACTCCTTGCTCTTCTGATGCCGGAATATCTAGTGTATCGGGCACAGCACCATCTATTCCCAGCACTGGCCAATCATTCTCCCATTTCATCGGCATCAGGTAGGGGATTCTACCCACTGCACCGTAATCGCGGAACATATAGGCATACCACTCTCCTTCCGGTGTGTCGATAATGCTTCCCTGGGCGATACCTCTGTCCCTGAGCAGGAGCTTGCCCTCGTAGGGACCTTCAATATTTTTTGCCCTGTGCACAATTACCGTCCGCATGTCGTTTGGTGGCCAAGTGATGTTAAAGAGATAATAGTAACCATTGTGTCTGACCATCTGAGATCCTTCTGCCGGGAGTCCTACTTTTTCAGAGGCCACCTTGCTGGCATTGGGTATGATCACTTCGTGTATTCCCCCCTCCTTGAGGCCTGTTAGTTCCGGAGTAAGTTCGGCTATGCGGATGTCTCCCGCGCCGTAGATCATGTAAACCCTGCCGTCTTCATCAAAGAAGAGGGTGTGGTCATGTAGGACAGGTGTAAAACTCTTTTCTTTCCACTCCCCTTTTTCGATGTTGTCGGTTGTAAAAACATGTGTTTTACCGGATGTGGCTGAAAAGGTGGAGACGTAGAAGAGTCCATTGTGGAAACGAATGCTGCTGGCCCATGAGCCGGCACCATAGGCGTTATTTCCATTTTCCAGGCGCAGCTTTTCGTTGTCGGCAATGGTGTCATAGGCATAACTGACAAGTCTCCAGTTAACAAGGTCTTTCGATTTCATGATCGGCAATCCCGGGCTCATGTGCATGGTGGTGCTGCTCATGTAGTATGTGTCACCCACTCTTACCATGGCCACGTCGGGTACATCGGCCCAGATGATCGGATTGGTTGCCTTTTTATTCTCACCTTCAGACGCTGTGCTGGTAAAGTGCGAAAATAGGCAGAGTAGCAAAATTGTTGTTGCAAAAATACGTTTCATATGTTGAATTTATTAGGGTGTTGTATCTGAAAGATATACATTCTTAATGACTATCGGTTTGTTTCCGGAAGACCAGAAACCGATGATATAGATATGTGTAGGATCCAGTTTTACCTGTTGGTCTCCAACCTGCTTGTACATGTTGTGCAAGTCAACTATTACACGGCGCTCATTGCCAAAATCATAGAGTGCCGCTTGCGACCAGTAGTTGTTTTCGTCGAAGAGGCGGAATGATACTCCCGATTCATTGTTGTTCCCCAATTCTGCAATTAGGTATTGGTAGCTGGAGAGGTCTACCCCCTTGTTGTACCACCATCCACCAAAACCCCACTGTCCGGTAATTAGTGTTTTGGTTTCCTCGTCGAACGATCCCTCCTCAAAGATGGAAGGGTTGAACATATCTGCTGTGAGGGGGAAGGTGGTGGCTCTGACATTGAACACTGCTTCACCCGTATCACCACCGGGAGATGTGTAGGAAGCTGTAACCATTGCTGTACCGTCTCTCAGGGCATGCATGATGCCATTCTCATCAATTCGGAGAATGGATTCATCGGATACCTGAAAACGCGTTTCTGAGGTGACATGACGGATAGAACCGTCGGCAAATATAGCTTTAGCAATCAGGTAGCGTTCACCTCCTGTCAATATCGGAAGTTCATCATCCACACCCACAAGTTCCAGTTTCTCCAGAGCTGATGAAGTGGATGAGCCCTGATTCGCATATTCTTTAAACCAGTGATAGATGGGCCATGGACAAGCTTCCGGATCGTTAAGGAAACTGTATTGTCCCGGTGAGCCAGGGATATTGTTGAATGCCGCCAGCCGGTGGCATTCGGTGAAGAGCAGCCAGCTCACGTTTCCGGTCATATCGGCAATGTACTTGAAGTTGGCACCAAAACCGGGGCCACCTACCGTGCCGGTGAAACTCTTTCCCCATGAGGCATCGTATTTGGCCGGTGCCCAATCCATTTCGGTCACCATTATAGGTGCAAAGTCTGCGACAGGTTTCACCTGTGCATTCCATCCTTGCTGAAAGCTTTCATAGCCACCACCCATTGTGCCGCCCAATTCCGGACTGGCTTCTTCGGTGTCGCTGCCATACCAACCGGGATAGGCATGAACAGCATAGCCGATATTGTTACCCTCTACAGGATTATTGGCAAAGCCGCTGAAGGAGGACTGATAGGCAAGCCCCGGCACCCATATGATATTGTCAGCGTTGGCTCTGATCTTGTCAACAATACGTTGACAGAATGTTTTCATTCGGTCGAAATGTCCCTGTCCGCTGCTGGAATAGGTGCCGTTAGGACCAAGTATGTTGATGGGCTCATTCGCCA
>Ga0123335_1003478_pt1 | contig 21823 bp, 14 predicted proteins | sample BiotimSIPDNA_2_FD_89707 | JGI IMG/M metagenome (GOLD analysis project Ga0123335, IMG submission 89707) | Anaerobic biogas reactor microbial communites from Washington, USA - Biogas_R2 time_0 SIP DNA | ecosystem: Engineered > Bioreactor > Anaerobic > Unclassified | place: Washington, USA...
AAGACCAGGGTAGTGGGGCTCGTCGTGGACAAGATCGATAAGATCATGCACGGCATGCAGCTCGGTTCGGCTGGAATGCACAACCAGGTAAAGCAGTGGTGCCAGGGCGGATTCCTTGCTGAATTGGTACGGATGCTGCTGGATTACAGGTTTGATGTTTGGCTGACCGCAGACCATGGCAGTATTCAATGCGAAGGAAGAGGCCGCCCCTCTGAGGGCGTTATTGCCGAGACTAGAGGCGAGCGGGTTCGGGTGTATCCCACACCGGAACTTCGGTCCAGGGTTGCCTCGTTGTTCCCGTTTGCCCACGAGTGGGATCCGACAGGCTTGCCGGCGGACTATTTTCCCCTGGTGGCCTGCGGATTTGATGCATTCGTGAATCCGGGAGAGATGATTGTAGGGCACGGAGGTATTTCAGTCGAGGAAGTCATCGTGCCCTTTGTAAAGATAGAAAAGAGGACGCGTTGATGGGCAAAAGGCATGAATCTATCGGCATCAAGCAGGTGATCCGGTTTGAGTGGATGCAGAAAACAGTCAATCTGCTGCTGGCCGGGCTTGATGCTAAAAAAATCCGACAGGAATTGCATGAGTTCCTCGCTGACAAAAAAGGGAACGGTTCAAAAGGGGAGCGGAGTGACCAGACCCGGACATTTGCTGTCAACAATCTGATGAAGATATGGGTTTCTCCTGATTCAGAACTAATACTTTTGCGGGATGCATCGCTTTCCTCTTTGAGGGAAAACTCGTTAATGCCTCTTGCCGTTCACTGGGGAATGATTTCAGCAGTCTATCCTTTCTGGTTCAACGTCGCTCGTCAGACAGGACGTCTGCTGGCCTTGCAGGAGCAAGTGACCCAGATGCAGATCATCGGGCGCATGAAGGAGCAGTATGGTGACCGGCAGACCGTTAGTCGCTATGCGAAATATGTCCTCCGTTCCTTTGTAGCGTGGGGGGTACTGAAAGACTCTAAGACCAAAGGCTGTTATGAGAAAACACCTGTGTTGAGCATTACAGATGGAAACCAGGCAATCCTCATGCTTGAATCTGCACTTATGGCTGCCCCGGAGGCCAAGGGCGTTTTGAGATTGCTCCTGAACAATCCTGCTTTTTTCCCATTCCAGTTTCCGGTAATTACCGGCGACTTTGTTTCCAGGCACAACATCAGAATCGAAGTGGTTCGATATGGGCTTGATGAAGAGTTGTTGAGGCTGAAAGGGTAGGAGGATTAACCAGAGGGTGGGGGTTACTGCAAAATTTCGGGTATGTGCGAAAAGTGGTTATTCCTGATGACGCCCAAGACAGGAAGAAAAAGCATTACAACTTTAGTTGCTTGCGAAGATAGTGATTTTTTACGTATATAAATAATTAGATTTTTATATAAGCTTGTGAATGTTACCTTGAAAAATGGGAAAGTACACCGTTATTTGGAAGGCGTTGATCTCTTATGGTTTTGAACACCGAAACCCTCCAATCTCAGTGTGAGAAGTACCTCCCGGATCAGAAATTCCTTCTTGTTCCGTCTTTCGCCTATGGCAGCCAGCTTGTTGCGGAGGCGGCGCTGCGCGGTACGCCGGTGCTCAACCTTCACGTCCGGACGCCGCTGCTTCTGGCCTCTGATGTGGTTGACCGTTTCTCCGGCCATCCGAAGCGCGAGCTTGTCAGCGACGCGGAGGCCTTGTTTCTGCTGGAAGCGATCTGCCCGGAGGTTCTGGACGATTCTTCCTATTTCGGAGGGCTGAGGGACCAGGAGGGATTCTGGAGGAGGCTGCGGAGCGCACTCCGGGAGCTTGATCTTGCCTGTGTCGATCTTGCCTCTGTGCCTGACGGGGTGTTCGAGGACAGCAGGAAGAACGCCGAGCTTCTTCTTATTTCCGAAAAATGGAAAACGGAACTGAAGGAACGGGAACTGACCACGGAGGGCGGTGTGCTTCTGGAAGCTCTGGAGCTTCTGCACGAGGGATCCGTCCATCCTCTTCTGGGGAGTTCGGTGCTTCTGGTGCCCGAGGACGCGGAATTTTCCCCTCTCGAGCAGCGTTTCGTGGATGCCTTCTTCCGATCCGCCCCGATTCCGCTGAATGTTTCGGGCGGAGGAGGAGCGGAGGTTGACGTCTTTTCTGCCCTGGGTGAGGAAGCGGAGCTTCGGCAGGTCTTCCGGACCATCCTTGGCGAAGGTATCCCCTTTGAACAGGTGCAGGTGCTTTTTACCGGCGAAAGCCGCTATCTTCCCGTCATCCGCAGCCTCTGCCGAAGTTTTGACGTTCCGGCGACCTTCGGGTGCGGCGTTCCCGCCCCGTCGTCCCGCGCGGGGAAGGCGGCTCTTGCCCTGCTGGACTGGATGGAGCAGGGGTATCCCGTTTCCGGCCTTATCCGGTTGATGCTCTCCGGCCTGGTGAACCTGGCCCCGTCTCGGCGGAGGAGAAAAGTTTCCCGTATCGGACATCCTGTGTCACCCTGCTGCGCAGGGCGTGGCCGGCCCTGGACTGCCGCCGCTTTGAACCCGAGGGGAAGGACGAGACGGCGGGACGGCTCAAAGAGGCTCTGAACTCTTTGCTGCAGGATGCCCCTGATGTTTCGGCCGGGGTCCTTTCTTTCGGCGCCCTGGCGTCTTTCGTCCGGCGGATTCTGAAGGTGGGGCTCAGGGTTGGCGATCCTGCGGAGGCGGCGGCAAAGTCGGATGTTCTGGAATTGTTCGGCTCTTTGGAGAAGATTTCCGGGAACCTCCCGCCGGCGAAGGCGCTGCGCCGCCTTCGGGGCATAGTGAAGGAGCTGAGGACGGGTGTCTGCGGGCCCCTTCCCGGCCGGGTGCATTTCGACAGCCTTTCGGCAGGAAGGGCTTTTTTGCGGGAGCGGACATTCGTCGTCGGCCTGGATGGAAGCAGCTTCCCCGGTGCGGCTCCGGTGGACCCCATTCTTCTGGATTCCGAGCGGAAGGCGTTGACCGCCCACAACCCGGACAGCCCCTTCACCCTGCTGTCCGGAGAGCCGACGAAGCGGAGGAAGGCCGCGGAGCGGCTGCTCGATTCGCTGGAGGGGCGGGTGACGTGCAGTTATTCCGTTCTTGACGGCTCCGGGAGCGGAGGGAATTCGTCCTCCGGCCCGTCCTCCCTGTTTCTTGATATGGCGCGAAGGGCTTTTGGGAAAAAGTCGCTGGATTTCGACCACCTGAACTCCCTTCTTGGGGAACCGGCCGGCCTTGCATCCCGGGGAGGCTGCCCTGACGCCCGGGAGCTCTGGCTTCATCTTTTGCGGAAGCGTGGCTTCGACGGGTCCCTTTTCGACCTGGCGGGGGAGCATTTCCCCTGGCTTGCCGCCGGACGGCACGCCGAGGAGCGGAGGCGGTCAGGTGTGTTGACGGAATTCGACGGAAGGCTCACACAAGACGATGACCTGGATCCTCGGGTAAACAGGCAGCCTCTTTCCGCATCGGGGCTCGAGCGGTTCGCCGCGTGCCCTTTGCGTTTCTTCTTCGAGTCGATTCTCCGGGCCGAGGTTGTGGACGAGCGTGAGCACGATCCCCGGACCTGGCTCGATCATAAGGACCGCGGGACGCTGCTGCACGAAATTTTCGACCTATTTATAAAGGAGCTGGCCCGGCGGAAGGAACGCCCTTCTTTGAGGGATCACGAAGATTTGCTGGACAGCATTGCGGCCGGTGTGGTGAGCCGGTGGAAGAAGGCCTGTCCTCCGCCGTCGGACATGGTATTTGACAGGGAAGCTGAGGTGATCCGGGAGGTTTGCGGTATCTTTCTCCGCTCCGAAGAAGATCGCTGCCGTTCTCTGGCTCCGGCGTTTTCCGAGGTGTCTTTCGGCCTCGGCCGTCCTCCGGAGCCGGGTGCCCTCGGTTCTGAGAATCCGCTGGAAATTCCCCTCTCCGACAGTTCGTCTTTCTTTCTGAGAGGCTGCATCGACAGGATGGACCGGCAAGCGGACGGCAACTGGCAGATACGGGATTACAAGACGGGCGCCCCCTTCGATCCGGATCCGTCGGACCCTCTGGATGGGGGGAGGCGCCTCCAGTTCGCCCTCTACGCCCGGGCTGCGGATCTTCTCTTGGCTGCCTGCGGAATGACCGGTACGGTGGCGGAGACGGGCTACCTTTTTCCGGGCCAAAAGGGGCAGGGGAGAGACCAGAGCCTCCCTGCCGCCACGGTGGTCCATGCCTTGGACGGAGTGCTTGCGGAGGCTTTCGGCAAGATGAGGGACGGTCTGTTCCCCGGCAGTTCCAGCAAAAAGGTCTGCGAATATTGCGACTGGGCGACGGTCTGCCGGTGGGATCCGGAGAAAGAGAAGCAGACCGCTCCGGCCGCTGAAGAGGACGATGCGAAGGAGGCCGGGCAGTCATGACTGGTGTGGGCGGTCTTGTGGATGCCGCTGCACGGAAGCGGATCGAGGACGACCTCGACTGCAATTTCGTCGTCGAAGCGGCGGCCGGAACAGGCAAGACGACGAGCCTTGTCGGAAGGATGCTGAGCCTTGTCCTGAGCGGCGTTCCCCTGGAGAATATCGCTGCCGTGACCTTTACCCGGAAGGCTGCGGCCCATCTGTCGGAAGCCCTGCAGGAACGGCTGGAGCAGGCTGCGGCGAATGAGCGGAGGGGGAAAAGGAAAAGTCTTCTAGTGCAGGCCCTTGATACGCGGGAGCAGGCATTTATCGGGACGATCCATTCGTTTTGCGCCCGAATGCTGAGGGAGCGACCCGTCGAGGCGGGGGTGACTCCCGATTTTTCGGAGCTTGACGAGGCGGATGCAGCCGTTTTGAGAGACCGTTTCTGGAGAAAATATGTCGAAGAACTGCCGGAAAAGAACCCGCAGGCCTGGGGAGGGCTGAAACAGACCGGTCTGGACGTGGATTCCCTGCAGCCTCTCTTCAACAGCCAGGCGGCCAACCCGGATGTTGAAATTGCCGTGGACTCGACAGGTGCCCCTCCTGATGTTCGGACCGTTTCGGGAAAGGTGTTTTCTTTTCTGAATCAGATGCAGAGCTGCCTCCAGGATGTGCAGTCGGCTGCAGGGAATGGCGACAAGGCGGCGGAGGTTATTCGTCATCTTCTTGCCCGGCGCGTCCATCTGAACAGCGCATCGACTCCAGACGTGATCGAGTTTCTCGCCCTTTTTCCCCGAGAGAAGGCCATCACGCTCAAGAAATGGCCTGACAGGAATGCTGCGAAGGTCATCAAGCAGAACCTGGCTTCCCTGCGGACGAGCATCGACGATCTGCTGACGGAGTGGGCCGGCTACCGCTATTCCTTTGCCGTTGACGTGACCCGTCCCGCCGTGCCCCTGTACGGGGAATACCGGCGAAGCGAGGGGGTTCTCGATTTCGGAGACCTGCTTTTGAAGACCCGGGATATGCTGCGGGACAACCCTGCGGTCCGCCGGTATTTCAGCGCCAGGTACGCCCGCCTTCTGGTGGACGAGTTTCAGGATACGGACCCGGTCCAGGCGGAAATCATGTTCCTGCTCGCCGGAGAGTCGAGTGACGGAACCGACTGGCGCCGCCTGTCTCCCCGGAAAGGATCCCTCTTCATCGTCGGGGATCCGAAGCAGTCCATTTACCGGTTCCGCAGGGCGGACATAGGCACCTACAACTTTGTCCGGGACAGGATTCTACATACTGGCGGGGAACTGCTGACGCTGCAGACCAATTTCCGCTCGGCCCCTGCCGTCTGTGAATGGGTCAACGAAACCTTTGCCGAAAAATTACCGGCACGATCCACAGCGGAACAGGCTCGGCGGGTTGACCTTATTCCGGGAGTGCAGTGCGGGGCCGGGCCGTCGGGCGTGTTCTTCATCGACCACCCCGCGGAGGACAGAATCCGTCAGGAAGTCCTTCAGAGGCGGGACGCGGAAGTGATTGCGGAATGGATAGAGAAGACTGTCGCAAGCGGAGCCTGTCCGGACGGAAAACCCCTCTCCTGGGAGGATTTTCTCGTCCTCACTCCCTACAAAAAAGAGACGGCCATTTATGCCGATGCCCTGGAGGTCCGGGGCATTCCGTGCGATGTGACAGGAGGGGAAGGCATCGGGAATTCGGAAGAACTGGCGTTGTTGCTCCCCTTTCTTCGGGCTGTCGCGGACCCCGGAAACAGCGGCGCTTTACTGGCGTGGCTCCGCGGCCCCCTCTGCGGCATAGACGACGAGACGCTGTACCGTTTCGTGAAGGACCGGAAAAGACTGTCCTTCGGCAAGGAGGATCTGCCGGACGGAACGGACCCGAGGCTGACGAGGGCCAAGGGGCTGCTCGATGAATCCCGGCGTATCGTGGCTTTCTATTCTCCCGGCGCGGCGCTGTCGAAGATTGTCGATCTGCTGGGCCTTTTTTTGTTGGCGGGTTCCGGGAAAGCAGGTGAACGGAGGGCCGGAGTGCTTGCAAAGGTGCTCCATCTGGCGGGGGAAAAGGATTTTGAAGGCGCCACCTTCCGTGACCTTGTGAAATGGCTGGAAGACGGTCCGGGGCAGGAGCAGGGGCTTCCGCTCCGGAGCGGAAGCGCGGTCAGAGTGATGAACGTCCATCAGGCAAAGGGCCTTGAAGCGCCCGTGGTATTTCTGGCGAACCCCGTACCGCCAAGAGATATTACAGCGAATTCCCATATCGACAGAGGCAGCGAACCGCCCCAGGGGTATTTTCTTGTCACGGCCGGGGAGTATAACAAGACCGAACTGCTGCGGCCACCCTGTTGGGAAGAGATAAAGAAACTGGAAGCGAACTACCTGGAGGCCGAACGGGACCGGCTGCAGTATGTCGCCGCCACAAGGGCCGGGAGGCTCCTTGTCGTTTCGGCGACGACGAAAAGCACCGGGCGAGAGTCGTCCTGGAACGGTTTGGCGCCGTTTTTGAAGCGGGATCTTTCAGACATTCAATTTGAACTGCCCTGCGTGGAAAAACCCGCTGAAGCTGAACAGCTTCTCTTGTTCGGCGAAGAGCCTGATGAGTTGTTCCGGAAGGATGTTTCCGCCCTCCGCGGCATTGGAGAGGAACGGGCGAAGAAGGTATCATCCCTTTCCGGGGAGGGGTATGAATCCCTTTCGGTGACGGAATTGACCCATCGTGTCGGCGGCAGGTTCCCTTACGGCGAGGATGGCGACGGAATGGCCTGGGGAACGGTTCTTCACAGGCTTCTGGAGATGCTGGCCACGGACCCGGACATCGACATCCCACTGACGGCCGGGCGTGTCGGGATCACGGAAGGCCTTGATTCCGGACAGATCGCAAGAATGACGGAATTGGTGGGGAGGATCAGGGAAAGCGCGTTCTGGAACCGGATAATGGCCTCGGAACGCAGGCTTGCCGAAGTACCCTTCATGGTGAAAACGGCGGCGGTCTCGGAAAAAGAAAAACGGGGCGCCGGCTATCCGGAAAGCCTGTTATTGAGCGGGACCGTCGACCTTGCCATGCTGGAGGGCGAATGCTGGACCCTGGTTGACTACAAGACCAACTCGGCAGGCAACGAAACGGACACACTGGCGGCATACTATTCGCCCCAGCTTTCCCGGTATGTCCGCCACTGGCAGGAGCTGACGAACCAGCACACCCGGGGGCTGCTCTGGTTCGTCGAGAGCGATGAATTCTTCGACGAGAAGGGAGAGCGGACCGCCCCCTGATACGGGTTCGCTTTCCGGAAATTCGCCGTTATAAAAGAAACAATGGTAATGCCCGGAGCGAGAGGAAATCCTCGCCCCGGGCATTGTTCTTTACTCCTGTTTTTCGGGAAGCGGGGTGATGGTCACGCTCTCTATGACGTATCCGTTTTTTGTCGCCTTCATCCTGTATTTCCCATAGTCGGCCTCGATGGTGATGCTTTCTTTTGCAAACTCTTTTGAAGTAAATACGTTACAGTCCGAATCGCCGTCTATGCTAAAATTGTCCAATTTTTTGAACATGCTTTCCAACTTGATTTTAAGTTCCTGCATATCCTTCTCGAAATCCCACTGATAGTTCGGCTGTACATCTTTGAATACATGCAACGCTGCTGTTGCATCATTATCTGTATCGTCGCAGGTATCCTCCTCATCGTAAATGTTGTTTAAGCGGCTTGAATAGAGATAAAGGTCATGAAAGTAAAAAATGCTATGGTTCTCTTCACCATAGGAAACACGCGCCTGAAGAGACAAATTTGGATTATTCCGAAGGATATCCGAAAAAATGGAAACAGGTTCAATATATTGAGCAGGCTGCTGGACGATAAAAATACAATGTCCTTTGTGGGGATCCTCCACTCTGAGAAACGTGCCGAATCCCCACGTGTTTGAAAGATCCTTCGTTGCCTGGAAAAAAGCATCGCTGTCATTGCTCCAGAACAAATAGTGTCCGTCATTTCGCATTATAGTATCGCTCCTTGCTTGAGGTGGGTGTGAACGTGCCTGTTCCTTGTGTTCATGCCATACGGAATTCCGGGGCCAGTTCCGGTGTTGCCTTCATTCCCCTTGTATTGTCATTCTTCTTCCCCATCATTTCCCGAAGCGGGAAGTCTTGCGGGAACGGACGCCTGGCTTTCATCCTGCGATGCTGGAGGGTTTAAAATAACCAGAAGCTGCGCCACTTCTTCCTGAATGTTCTTGCTGAAGGCCGTGATGCTTTTTTCCAGATCTTTTGCTGATGTTGTTATTGTTTTGGCTGTTGTCGTCAATGCGGATGTGTCCGCGACAAGTTTCAGGATGTTTTTGATTTTTGCTTCAAAGAGAATTTTGTCGAACCCGGCCCCGGTGTGCTCGCGCTCAAGGGAGAGCAGGACAACTTTGGCAATGCTATAGGCTGCGTCGAGATAGGGCAAATCTTGGCCTGCCTCGAGGGCGACTTTATCGATGGTAATAAAAAAGTCGTTATTGGTCATTGCAAAATCATCCATGTTTTTCGGCTCACAGCCTTTTTCAAAAGCGAAGATGCCGATGTCGGCGGACCGGTTCTCCTTGGCTTCACTCAATTCAATCTTTGCCTTTGAAAGAGTGTAGCCAGCATTTCCTTTGACCTCGATGACGATGGTGTTTTTTTCGCGGTAAATGGTTTCATCCAGCTGAATGAGGACGTCTCCTTTTTTGCAGTTCTTTAATTTCCCCGGCGTACTTCCTATAGGTGTAATCGTAGCTTCACCGGAGTATCTGGTCTCCAAATAATCGCAAACATTATCCTCCAGTTCTGCTCCTTTCGCTGTTCCCCGTTCTGCTTCCTGGGCCTTTCCTTTCGCGAATTCGAGTTTTCCCTTGATATCCATGAGATACTCTGCGTTGCTTTTCTTTAGCCCGTCAATTTCCGTGCTCAGTGCTTTTTGGAGGCGTGAGAGCGCACTGCTCTCTTCATCAAGGGAGAACTGCTTTGTCAGAGAATTGAGTGATTCCGTAAGGTTCTTCTTGACGGTATCCTCCAGTTTGGCTATTATGCTTTCCCTGTTTTGTGGATCCAGGCTCTTGTAAAAATCGCTGCCCGGGCCGACAAGACTCAAAATTGTTTTTGAAAGGGTCCCATTGTCGCCGACCTGGTTCTTAAAAACTTTGGCCAGCTCTCCGCTTCCTTCGGCGAAGTATCTGTCGATGGTAGACCTAAGAATTCCATTGTTGCCTATAAGGCTATCGAGTTTTACCGGGAGTTTTCCCGTATCTCCGAAATGAGATTCGAGGCAGGCATTGATCTGCCGGTCAAAGCCTTCAAGGCAATTATTTATTTCTTTTTCTGCCGCCTGGAATTTTTCTTCCACAATCTTGGCATCGAGGGAAGGGCTGGCGGAATCCAGGGCAATGATTCCGATTTTGAGCGCTTCTACAGCTTTTTGCGGCCAATTTTCTTCAGGAAATTTTTTCAGATAGGTTTGTATCTGCGGATCGTCGATTGCAAGACTCAGCTGGATCGGGGGCAAACTTGCCGTGGTATTCAACAGAACGACCTCCTCAAAGAAGATAATAGATATAAACTTCCGGAAATCTTATAGTTGCCAGGGTTCTGAAGAATTTAATAAAGTTCTGTCTTTCCAAACATATATACTAATATCATAGCAGGCTTTTCCAAAAGATCAGATGGTAAGTTTGCAGCGGGGAAATCCCACGGCGCTTTTTTCAAAGAGTATTATGTGAATGCACTTTTGGTATAAAGTGAAAATATAGTTCCAAGTTACACTGAACGGGAGGCTTTGGCGAGTCAAGCTTTTCATCACTCGCGATATGCAAAAAAAGAAACTACCTCGTGGTAGACGAAAACCAAAAGAACTTCGCTCTGGTTGAAGCGGTACCTGGACGATATTGACGGGCGGCGGGAATTTTCGCTGTGTTGCTTTGGGCACTTATCATGTCCTGCGCAGCCAAACAGACCCAGAACGCTAGGGGACAATTCAGTGCCCGGTACAGTCTGTTCCCCCTCCTCCCGGAGGAGGGGAATAGGTGTTAATCACGCTCATATTCCGAATCCGGAATGGAATCGTCGCCCTCACAACTGAGAAATTCGGCCAGCCTCTCCCCGAAACCGGTATCCCATTCCTGTTCTTCGAGAAGATTTTCTTCGGATATCTCTTCACCCTTTTTTGATTCGATAAACTTGTCGACGCCTATTTCTTTTTGAGTTTCCAGTTGTTTTTCACTCAAGGCGACCACGAGATTGCGAAGCTCTTCGGGTTCATTCGCGAAAGCTTTAGGTGCGCCTCCAAGCACGTAAAAGGCAACGCCCTGCAGATCGGGTACTTTCGTGCGGAGAAGTATTTCCCCCCTCTTCTTTCCTTTGGTGATCTTCACATCTTCTGCCCATTCAGTTTCCTCAATGCTCGCCGCAAGAGGCGGAAGAAACGAGAGCTCCACATCGAACCGCGGTGTTCCTGGACGGGCTGCCCAGATCGACCGGAGTATCTTTTCCGGTTCCTGACCCTTGGGTGGAGGTGAATACTCCTTTTCTTCGCCGAGTATGAGATCTTTCATGCGGCAGAGTTTGTATGGTATTCCATTCTGTAATTTCTTAAAACCACCCCAGACGTACCAGCTCCTGTCGGTGAAATAAAGTCTCCAGGGTGAGTAGAACGTGCACTGTTTCGCTTTTTTCCCGCTCCCTGGATTTGGTGAGGTGTATGAGAAAGAAATGGTCTTTTTTTCACGGATCGCCTGCTGTACCAGAGAAAAAACCATACCGTCAATCCGGGCGGTCGGAAGGGCCATGGTCACCGATGAGGCCAGGGAACGACCTTCTTTAAAAAGGTCCTGTTCGAAAAGCCGTTCGAGCTCCGTTTGCAGTGAGGAAGAGCTGCCTGCCAGGTGGGGGAGGAATTTCTGAACGAATACGTTTCCCGCGGAAAAAGCCGCGAGCATTTCAGGAGTGACCTGGAGGCTCAAGTTCAGGTTGACCACGAAATTGGCGGAATTATTCAGGACGTATCGCTTGTTCGCCCTGTCGTATTCAAGGTCTGCCTGATGAAGTTCTCTCAATTTTTCAATATAACGGGTTCGTGCCTTGTTAATAGTCTCCTGTTTTGATTTGCCCCCGAGTTCGCATATTTCATCAAGCTTCTGTGTTGTAATGAATCCTTGACCATGATGTGCCCGGTTTCGGGAAATTTCCAGCAGAAGGTTGTTCAGGTGCAGCAGGGTGATGTTGCTGAGCGCTTTGGGCATGAAAGTGACCTCCCGGAAAGCTGAAACCTTTTTCTGTTTTGATGAATGCATTTCCAAGAACCAGTTTACCATCATTCCCTTTGCATTCAAAACTCGCAAAATCCATTGAATATACAGGGAAATTTTCACCCCGGACGGCTGATCAAGATCTGAAAAACCGATGTTGCAAACCCCTTATTGTTTCCTATTGCTCCTGTAAGATTGAAAAAACGAGGAAACGAAGGGAGCCCGTGCCAAGAGTACGCCTAAAGATGCCACGTCAGAGAATGAGGATCTTGAACACCTTCAGGAGTTGTATGAGGTCATTGATTCCATGAATGAATTCAGTGGTTTTAATGAGAAGTAAACTGCTGCACGAAAAAAGGATTGGCCGGGGCTCCGTTTCCGTCAGGCTTTCCGGAGACGAAAAAACACTCTTTCACTTTGAGAAAAGTCCTTGATAACCATTTGCTTTACCCTATTGCCCGATTTGACCCGGTTTTTTGGGAGCAAAATATCTGCGAGCCAGGACGGCATTCTCGGCGCTGCGGACACAAGCCTGTCGAAATCCTCGGCTGAGATATTTTTCTTAATGATGTCCACGACATCTCTGTCGACGTTTTTCGCACCTAAAGAAAGCAACCCTATAGCTGCGACTCCGGCCATACTACCCATGAGAGGCGCAATGGCCTTTTTCCGGAGCACGTATTTCAGGTGTATCGGATGCATTCCGCTCATTTTCAGCGTCCGGGGGTGCCCCGTTGTGGGAAAAGTCCTCCCAAGCTGATTATGCGTCGTCAGCCTTAATGCGTAAGGCGGCATTTTGCCTATCACGGCGGATACGTTTGGCAGAACACACATGCATCTCAGAAGACGCGTCAGCCTCCCGGCGCGGACCAGCCGTGACAATGGCTGGTCGAGGGTCGCTCTTTTTCCGAGGTGCAAAAGCTCGTACATCGAGAAGGGTTTGCCCTCACCCATCCGTCCGGCGCACTTCATGACGGCCTCAGTGATACCAACGGATTTTTTCCTGGAGTTTTCCTGTTCGTCGAAGACGGCTGGCTCATGACATCACCTCTTTGTCAGAGATCTTATGTGTTTTCTTACAAAGAACAAGAAGGAAACGCAAAAAATTGAAATATTGCATTGAAAAGGGCTCCTGGAACAGGTTGCAGGAAAAGAGGAACGACTGAGGGGTGTCTTTCCCGTCGAAAGGAAATGAGAAAAAATCTTACCCCCTTAAACGGTCATAGTGGCATATTACGATTACTGAAAAGAGAACTTTTCCCCCTGCTTGACGAACTCCGGCGATGTTCCGGAAAGGTTTCGCTGGGCTAGAGTGGCAGAGATTTAGGCATTGGCCTTCTCCGACGCATTCCGGGGCTGAAACTCTGGTGGGGAAAAAGGGCCCTAGCCGACCTGATGACGGACGTGGTCACGGGCACCATACTCGTCTTTATCGCTGAGGGGGGGCGGAAAGATCCTCGTGAAGCCCATGCCTCGGTAGTATTGTCGATCAATTCGGGGCGGAAGTGTTGAACTATACATGTATTATGTTTTTTCCGAATGTTTCAAAGGTGAGTTTGGTAAAAGAGTTTTTTTTGGCACAACCCTGTATTCTGTCCTAGTTCCACTGTAAAATGAATAAATAATGCCCGTAAGTTCAAACCATATTAGACCTCCGCCCGGTGTAAGGAGTGCGGCTCCTCATGAATGAAAAGGTGAAAAAACAGCATGTTTTTCGTCTGCTTTGTTTCTCCTTCAACAGAAGGAGTTTTTAAACGAAAAGTGTTTTTTGGGTTCAGGAGGTACTTTAAAAAACAAGGAGGGTTTTGCGAGTGAAACTCTTCATCACCGGCGATATCCACGGCAAGCAGAGTTTCCAGAAGCTGCAGCCCCGCTTCTTTCCCCAGGGGCCATCCCTGTCCGCGGAAGACATGCTCATCGTCGCCGGGGATTTTGGCCTGCCGGTCCTTCCCGGCAATCCTGAGGGTGACTATTATCTCGATGACCTGGCCTCCAGGAAATACACGACCCTTTTCATCGACGGGAACCACGAGCATTTCGACATCCTCGCCGGGCTGAAGACCGAATACCGCTATGACGGACCCGTGGGCCTCCTCCGCCCGAACGTGCTCCATCTGCGCCGGGGGTACGTCTACGAGATCGGCGGCCTCTCCTTCTTCGCATTAGGAGGCGCCCGGGGGATGGGCAACATGGCCGGGTACGGTTTCGATTGCCGGGAGATCCCATCGGAGCGGGAATTTCAGCGGGGGTTGGACTTACTGGAGGAGCGGGGCTGGAGGGTGGACTGCGTGCTGACCCACGCGGCCCCGGCCCGTTTTATGCCCCGCCTGTACGAAACCTTCAACGCCTGCCCTGTGTCGAAGTACCTGGACGGCATATACGACAGGCTGGAGTTCACCAAGTGGTTCTGTGGGCACTACCACAGGGACATCGACTTCTCCGGGGCAGGAGTCCATTTTCTCAGCGAGCGGATCCTGAAGCTGGATACCTCCGTTCCCCTGGAGCGGGGCGCGAAGCTCAGGAACTGCCGCGCGGGGCTGGAGGAGGGGAGAGACTGGACCGTTATCGAGGGATTGCTGTAACGTGGTTTTTTTGCACGCCCAGGCAAATCTGCAGACAGGAGATGACTCTTCATGGCTGAACTTTTCGTCACCGGCGACAAGCACGGGGAGATCGAGATCCGGGACCTCTCGCTCCGCCGCTTTCCTGCGGGGAACGTCCTGACTAAGGAAGACTTCGTGGTCATCCTCGGTGATTTCGGCCTGCTCTGGAGCGATCCGCCGACCGACACCGAACGATACTGGCTGGACTGGCTCTCGAGGAAGAAGTGGACCACCCTCGTGGTAGACGGAAACCATGAGAACTTCGACATCTTCGATGCCCTTCCCGAAGAAGAGCGGTGGGGGGCCCCCGTGGGCGTTATCGCCCCCGGCGTCTACCATCTCAGGCGCGGCTACATCTATTCCATCGCCGGAAAAAGCGTCTTCGTCTTCGGCGGGGGAGAGAGCATCGACAGGGACCGGAGAACGCCGGGAAAGAGCTGGTGGTCACGGGAACTGCCTGACATGGAGGAGACGGAGCGGGGATTCGATTCCCTCGACCGTGCCGGGTGGAGGGTGGACTACGTGTGGACCCATGCCGCACCCACACGTGCTTTTCAGCACCTCATGGAAAACCATTATGCCCTAGTCCGCTTCCAGAGGGAGAAAGTCGACGACCCGGTCTCCAAGTACCTGGACGAGCTTGCCGGGCGGCTGGAATTTTCGCTGTGGTGCTTCGGCCACTACCACATCCAGTCTCGCCCGTTCAGCGCGAACGCAAGCGGCCTCTTCCGCGCCGAATACAGGGTCGTCTCTCCCCTGCTGGTCTCGGGGAGGATGGAGAAGGCCCTCGGGGAGAACGACTTCAGGGAATGGAACATCCACTTTGATGAGTTGATTGAAGAGGAAGGTATGAACCCCGAAAATCCGATCGGGTAATGGCAGCCGAGGCAGCCAGGAGCGGCCCCGCGGCTCCTTTCCAGTTTACCTTTCCCGGTTTCAGCAGGTGAATCGTAATAAAGATTTTCCGATGTGGGGTGTTCCCGGACTTCCGCACCGCTTTTTGGACAGAATAAGAGACGCCGGAAAGGCTGCCCGTACGACTCAACAACACTGAAATTCCAGGTTTTGACGGAATATGGATGGCGAAAAAAATATTTTTAAAAAAGTTTTTTAAAAAAGTATTGACAGCTCAAAAAGAAAGTTATATGATAATTCAGCTTTTAAAAAACAGGCGATATAACAGGCAGATTGTTCATTCCCCCATTCAGTAGAAGCCTTTATACAGGCTCGACACGTTCGGAAAATCCTTTTTTCTTTGAAGCAGAGTGCGGTAAGCGTCAGAACGGCGGTAGGTAAGGGAGCGTTTCGTTTTTCTTCAAGCGAGGGAGAGGCGGGAATCGCGTTCGGCTCTATTGCAGCCGCTGCGTGGTTTTTTCCCCTGGTTTCAGTCGGCAGAGGTATCTGTAGCTGGGTTTTGTACTCCATGCTCCTCTCTTTTGGGCGCGGGACAGGTAGTCTGTTGCCTTTTTTCGTGACTCTCCGGGGAAAAGATGGTGTTCTTCTTTGTCGGCCTGACGTGAAAAGAACGGCAGGATCGCGATGATGCAGGGCCGGTGCAGGATTTTTAAACGCAACAAACCTTTTCTCTGATTCCATTACACTTGAAGTGTCTCAGCAATAGAACGAACTCCGCCGGGTGAATGTTAAGGAAGCAGAGCGATTCGGCTTTTTCGGGATAGGATGTGATGCCCGCATAGGATGCGGGTTACGATTGAGGGGAGGACGAGAAGGTTGGAAAGAATATCTGAACTCTGCGAAGGAAAAGTCTCCGTAGTCGGCAACGGCAGGAGCGTAGCCGCCGTCATGTCGGAGATAGTCTCCTCCTGTTCCCGGGACATGCCTACGATCGCCCTGTGCCTGGAAGGGACAACTGCTTCCGGACTTGCAGGGCGGGAGGACAGGATCATTTTCGTCGGGAAAAATGCCGGGGGAGGGGAACGGCTTCCGGACCTTCTGGCCCCCTACCTCAACAGCCCCAATTGCGGGTACGAGGCGGAAAGCATTGTGGAGGCCCTTGCCTCTGTCCTCCTTGACAGCCACTCTATCAGGGACGGGAACGACGCATACTGGACAGGATCGGCAAATCGCCTTTTCCGGGGAATCATGCATTCGTGTCTTCTGGGTATGGTCTGGGAGAGGGATTTTTCGTTCAAGCGTTTTGTGGGGATCTACCAGGATCTTGAACGTTGGCTTCCGAATATGGTGCAGCACGACCCGGGAAGGAACGGGAGTTCATCGTTCGTTTTTCCGAGAGAATCATGGTCGGTGCCCTTTCTTTCCCGAAGAACTTCCCACCCGCTGGAAGAGCTTCTGGCAAACGTTCATCCCAGTACCGCCCAGATAACGTTGAATACATACTATTCCCACACCGGCAGCCTGCACAGCGTCCTAAAGTCCCTGCCCGGCAGGGAAGGGGAGGGTGATTATTTTTCAATTGCCGATGAACTTGAAAAGACAAAGGGAGGAGTGATCTTCCTCGTCCTTTCCAGGGAGCTGAAGCATTTCTCCCGTTGTCTTTTCCGGTTCCTGCTGGGAGGGCTCACGGAAATTCACGCAGCCGGGGGCGGGAAGGCCCTGAGGGTGATAGTCCCGGATATTTCCCAATGGAAGGACGTCACGGGATTGGGCCGTATCATCGAAGAGGCGTCTGACAACCTGTCGGTGGTATGGGGGGCCTCTGACATAACGGGAGCTTCATCCTCTGAAAAGGACTCAATGCAGACCGTTGTCTCCCTTTTCGCCCGGTGCGACCGGAGGGGCTGGTGCCGCAGTTCGGACCCGGTGGCGGTAAGGGCCTATAACGAGCTTGTGCCAACCCAACTGCATTCCTACGAGCTGACCGGGATCCCTGAGGGGATGTGCATGCTCCAGACTCCGGAAGGAGAGTTCGAGGGGGTTGCAGTCCCTCCGCTTCCCGTCCCGTCGGAAAGGTCCGCAATATCGTCCGGCAGACTGGAGGGGCGGAAGCTTTGGAAGGATACGGCAGTTCGGGAACCGGAGATCCGTGAGGATTCCTCCGATGGGGAATTGGATGTTGATTCCATGCTGTCCGACTTTTAGGCGCGGCTTTTCCCGGTTCGAGTAAGAAAGATGTTCCCGCCTCCGGAATTCGGCGGGAGTGGGTGAAGAGACGGAACAAAAAGACAGGAATACATTCCATGTGAAAGGACGGGAGATGCCAATGACACAGGTCAACCCCGCAGCAAAGCCGGCAGGAGAGAGGAAGGGCCCGGGACCCTTCACCCCAAACACCCTTCCCTACTGCGCCTCCTTGGGGAGGGAGATAACGGCCGACTTCAGCGGCAACGTGATCGCCACGTCCGACCGTGAGAAGCAGGTTGAGCATCTCCTGGCCGTCCTGAACTCGCCGGAACGGAGGAACGCCATCCTTACCGGAAAGCCCGGTGTGGGAAAGACGACCCTGGTCCGTGAGCTCGCCGGCAGAATAGCCGCCCGGAAAGCCGGCTCCGGGCTCATCGGAAAGGTCATCGTGGAAATCGACATGAACAGGCTGAAGGGTACCGCTTCCGCCGGAAGTTCCCTCGAGAAGAACGTCCAGGGGCTCTGGAATGAGGCGGCGAGACATGGAGGCGTCATTTTCTTCATCGATGAAGCCCACAGGCTTGCATCCGGAGGAGCCGACAGCATCGGCAACATGCTCAAGCCCCTCGTCACCAGCGGCAAGGTTCCCGTTATCCTTGCTACGACGACTGATGAATACCGGATGTATATAGGGAACGACAAGGCACTGAAGCGTCGTTTCGAGGAGGTTTTCGTGCCCGAGCCCGGAAGAGATGCCATGGCATCCATCCTGGCAGGGAAGGCCGCCCGCTTCGGGGAAAAGCTCAGAGTCTCCGCCGGCGATGAGATATGCAAATTCGTCCTCGAAACGGGAGCCCGTTTTCTTCACGAAACTGCCGATCCGGACCGGAGCCTTTCTCTGCTGGAGCGGTCCTGTTCGATCGCTGTCACCAGAAGGGGAGGAGGTGAGGTGACCAAGAACGATGTCATTGAAGCGGTATCCTTCCTTAAGAATATCCCCGTACCAATGACGGAAGGTCCCGATACCCTGGCGGAAGCGGCTCAATTGCTGCGGAAAACCATCGTGGGGCAGGAAGAGGCTGTCGCCAGGATGGCAGGGTTTCTCGTCCGGGAACGGGCCGGTTTCTTGTCAGAGGGAACCCCCAGGGGGATGTTCCTGTTCTTCGGCCCGTCAGGATGCGGCAAGGCTTCCATGGCCGAGACCGCTGCGGAACTGATGGATCTCCCCGCCGGCGGCATGATCATGATAGGCCTCTCGCCCGCCATATTCCCAACGGACCTTACGGGAAGAGGGCCGTCGCTGCCGGGGATCTTGACCGAGCCCGTGAGGCAAAATCCCCGGTCCGTCATTCTCGTCGAAGGTCTTGAGATGGCACGGCCAGAGGTCTGTTCCCTCTTCGCAGGATTGGCGTCCCGGGCTTCGGTTAGGAATTGGGACGGGGAGATCGTTGACTTTTCCGAAACAGTAGTCTTTCTGACCGCATCCTGCCCCGAAGGTTCACTGCAGCCGGAGAAAAGCATAGGTTTCTCCGAGGTAGAGAACAAAACCACCGGTACGGAGATGTTAAGGACCCTCCGCGCTCTAGCCGTGTCGTCCTTGTCTTCGGAGTTGGCGCATCTTGCGGAAAACGCCGTCATTTTTCTGCCGCTCCAGAGGGAAAGCCTCAGGGAGATCTTCCTCAAGGAGCACGAAGAGAGGCTGAAAAAAGCTGCGGCTGGAAAGGGGATATCGCTTGCCCTTGAAAGCACCGCGATCGATGCTGTCCTCGACAGGGCTGAGGCTCTTGGCGGCTACGGGAGATCACTCGAGAGGGCCGCCGAAGAGCTGCTCCCTGTACTGGCCGAGGCTGTGCTTCAGGCGGCAAGAGAAGGCATGGAGGGAGAAATACGTATGTCCTTCGGCAGCAGCGGGTATACGGCCATTCTTAAGCCGGAGGGCAAGACCGTGGATAAGGAACCTGGTATGGCCGCCTGAAAGATCGCAACGAAAGGTTGCCGCTCACTGTGGGGGCATCGGATGGAAACTTTTTCCCGGGAAAGGATCGGTGATAGGGGATGCTGTTTCTCTCAAACAATAATACGTTAAAAAAGTCTGTTATGGAGAGCTTCCTTTTGGACAGGCCGGGGAAAAATCTCGTCATTTTCAGGGACGAGACGGAAATTCCAATCCAAAAGGGAGGCATCAACCTCTACGCTCCAGGGTATGAATGTACCTTCGGGTTTGACCCTGCCTTCGACATGCTCTCCGCTTCTCCAACTCTGAACGAGGCTTCCCGATCCTTCTGCGAGGCTCTCGTAACTGACGGGGATATCCTCAATTCCCGTGACCCGTTTTGGGCGTTCAATGCACGGAACCTTCTATCGGCACTCTTCATCGGGGGCGTTTTTTTCTGGAAATCTATACACAAAAGAGCCGGGGAGTTTCTCCCATCCGATTTACCCAGCCTCACAGATGTTATCCTCGGTATGGTGGATGACATGGCATCCGCAAGGATGAAAAAAGGTGAAAGCACTTCCCGTGTGTCCGCATCTTTACCTGGATGGTGGAATCTTGTTCCCGAGGAAGAAAGGGACATCCTGAGGGCCATCATGCTTGATGCCCCTCTGAACACCGCCGGATCGCTTATCGCCGTGGTCAATTCTTTCACCGGGGGGCTTTCGGCGTTTTACAGCTCCGGTAAATGCGACCTTCTCTTCGACCCGGACACAGAGGAGAATATTTTCGCCTTTCTCCCGGCCCTGAACGCCGCAACCCTGAACGTGCTTCTTCGCACCGCCAGGGCGGCCTGGGGAAAAAATCTCCGCCTGGCGGCCTGCGGTGTTTCGTCATGGCCGCGCCGTTCCCTGGACGTTCTTGGCAGTTTCTGGTCGGAGACGTTTTCGGGAGATGACGGTTTTCTTCTCCTGGCATCAAATCCGCACAAGGAGCTTGTATCATGGTATTCGGGAGATTGCGCATGGGGCAATGCTCTCACTGCCTCTGCATCATCCTTTTTCCGGAAGTCGGTGGAAGAGACGACGGGCAATCCCGACGGAAGGCTTACCGCGTTGTCCGTGGAAGCTCCCGAACTTTGCGACGACTACAGTTTCCTCCGTCTCTCCGAAGAGGGATGGTCGCTCGGCAGCATCAAAGAGGAGCTTGTGGACGAAATGCAGGGCAGAGGGCATGTTCTTCTCCGTCCTGCGGACTGCGGACAGTCCGAGGAGATACGGTCGCTTCGCGCCATTTTCGAAGGAAGGCAGGGTCCCGTGTTTTCCTATCAGAATGGCGAGGAAACATTCATTGTCCATCCTCATTCTGAAGAGAATGGCTCAGAAGAAGAGCCGTTCGATGAGCTTGGTTTTTTCGGCATTATTGAAGAATTGGAGAGAGAAAGAGACGTCTCGTTGTCGTACCCCGGTGATTGCCCGGATTCCCAGGAAAAGGACGAAAAAGGGGAAAGGCAGCCCGGGGATACAGAAGATGAGACTTCGGAAACCTGAGGTCTTCCCGAACCTCGGCGGAAGTTTTCCCATTGGCCGGACCCGTGAAAGGGGGAGTTTCTTTAATGTATTCTCATTATCTCTCGAAGTCCGTCATGGAGCCTGTTTTTTCTGTGGAGCACAGGGAAAGAATCGCGGAAAAGATGGGTGTGAAAGCGGCGGAATTCCGCTCCAGGAGAGTGGAGATGTACAGGAAAAAGGAATTGGCCCAAAAGGTATACGAAAATATGACCCTGAGACAATTCGATAAAAGGAGCGCGGAGAACGATATTTTCGAGATTGAGTTTGAGCTTTATTTTAAGGGGTGCAGGATCGTTCAACGACTGATACCGGGCAGCGGAACCGCAGAACCGGTCACCTGGATGCCCCGTCTAATGATTGCCGGCGAAGAGAAAGGTTCATTTCAGTTTCCGCGCCACCGCAACGAGCGGGGGAAATACGAAATCCTGTGTTCCAAGTATGGCTGGGAGAGGAGCGAACTGTGCTTCCTGTTCGAGATAGACAAGGCGACTTTATCCAGGAGGATGAAAAGGATAGAGAGGCTGTGGCCTGAAAAACTCCGTGGAGCGGTAATCGAAGCAAAAAGGGATGGATGCAGACCCTCCAGCCTGTACCACGAAAAAATCTTCGACCTTCTGCTCGACCTCGAAGAAGAGGATTATCTCGACCGTTTTCTGCGGAAACTCTCCTCCGGAAGCCGCAAAAGGACGCAGAGCGAAAAAAAACGGGCCCGGCAGGAAATCCGTGAGCTATGGCATGAGGTAAAGAACCAAGACGCGGAAAACGATTTCCTGTTCTCTTTTTGAAATAGAGACCGGAAAACCGGCACGCTGCCAGAGGAAAGATCCTTCAAGGCTCCGGGCAGAATATTTCAGGGCGGGAATGACCCATTATTTTTAAAAGGAGGAGAATACCGATGGATAGTTCTATGAATCCTTTACATGGTCCGAAATCTTTCCACGGAGGTACACCAACCTTCGCGAAGGTCCTCGGCGCATTCTTCCGCCCCATGCGGAAGGTCGAGCTGCCTGAACCTTCGGCGGGGAGGAAGGTGTACCTCTCGGCGGACCACCACCTGTTCCACACCAACATCCTGAAGCATTGCCCGGA
>Ga0123335_1003479_pt1 | contig 21823 bp, 18 predicted proteins | sample BiotimSIPDNA_2_FD_89707 | JGI IMG/M metagenome (GOLD analysis project Ga0123335, IMG submission 89707) | Anaerobic biogas reactor microbial communites from Washington, USA - Biogas_R2 time_0 SIP DNA | ecosystem: Engineered > Bioreactor > Anaerobic > Unclassified | place: Washington, USA...
GGGAATCACCTAATGGGTGAGACGCGGGAACAAGCGTTGTAGTATCCATGACCCTTATTTTGTTACATTTAAACGCAGCGCAACAAATTTAACTGCCGTTTTTAGGATGATACGTCCCAACCGGGCGTAAAAAGATGCCTCTTTCAGCCGGTTGTATTGATTTGAAGGTGCCGGACCTCTACAATAGACGGTGTGGGCATCGATAAGGAAACTTTTCCTTAAACGCCAGACGTCATTCCCCAGGGAGTCTATCCGGCGGGGTGTCGAGGATGTCTTTTTTTTCACGGCCCCCCCGGCCGCACAGTTGCCCACCGCAAAGGAGTAAGCAACATGCCATTCTCTCAAGAGGTCCAGTTCGTCACTTTTCTGGAAGAAAAAAATATCCTATGCCATATGCAAGCCGCAACCTGGAAAGACGCGGTGGCTCAATTGGCAGAGGTTTTACATCGTAACGAAGGCGGGTTTCCCCTGGATGAGGTAGTATCGGCCTGTATCCGCAGGGAAGAAGCGGCCTCCACGGTAATCGCGCCACTTCTTGCGCTGCCGCACGCGCGGGTCAAAGGACTGGAACGGGTGCTGGTGGCCATAGGCACGCTGAGCGCCGGTATTCCTTTTGCGTCTCCCGACCATGGCCCGGTACAAGTGGTCATTCTTATCCTGACACCCCATGAGGATCCCGGATTATACCTGCGGGTCCTGGCGGCGCTTAGCCACAACCTGGGCGCCCCGGGCGCCCCGGACCGCCTCGCGGAATGCACTTCCAGCGCGGATATCTACCTTGCGTTTTCGAGCAATGGCGCGGAACTGCCCCCCTACCTGAAAGCCCAGGACCTGATGGAGCCGAATCCGGTTACCCTGCTGGAAACCGACCACCTTAAAACCGCCATTGACACCTTCTGTCTCCGGAAAGTCATGGACATCCCGATTATCGATGAAGAACGGGACGTCCGGGGCGTGCTTTCCGTGGAAGACATTCTAAGACACAGCCTGCCCGAGCACTTGCTGTGGATGCACGACCTTTCTCCGATACTTCGATTCGAGCCTTTTGCCGAACTGCTCAAGCGCGACCATGACAGTAAAATCTCGGATTACATGCGTGAGGAGTATGTGTCGGCGGAACCGGGCATGCCGGCGGTACAACTGGCGAAACTGTTCCTCACCCAAAACGTTCGGCAAATCCTGGTATTAAACCACCGGCGACTGGAAGGCATTGTGGACCTGCACGCATTCATGGCGAAACTTTTCTGGGGATGATTACTGTCCAACTACCAATGTCGTCCGCCGGAAACAACTACCCGGCATAAAAAACGCCCTCAATAGGAATTACCACTATGCACGCTGAAGAACACGAACATACACTGGATACAGCCTCCCTGGTCCGCCGCCTGGCGCTGCTGCTGATTTTGAGCACGCTCGCCGGTTTTTCCGGCGGCTACATCGGCCTCGAATTTCATCAGCAGGTTGCAACCGGGGTTTTCCTTTCGATTATTTTGGGAACCCTGTTTTTCTGGTCTTTCCGGCTTGCCGTGGCGTTCCTCGGCGTGGCCGTTCTTATTTTTACCAAATCACTGAGCATCCCCCACTTTGTCGAATCCGCCGCGCTACCCGTAATTCTGTTCCTGGTGGGCATGATGATTGTAGTGGGCGCCCTGCGCGACCTGGGCTTCTTTACCTGGGTGGTGCAGATGATCGTTTCCATGCCCAACATGACCGCCCATAAATTCATCATAACCCTGTGCCTGGCCTCGTCCCTGCTGGCCTGCGCGGTGGACGAGGTGACCTCGATTATTTTCATTTCCACGCTGGTTTTTCAGGTGTGTGAACGCCTCAAACTGAATCCTGCGCCCTACTTGATCACCTGTGTGCTCTGTACAAACGTGGGGAGCGCGGGCACCATGCTCGGTAATCCCGTCGGCATTTACATCGGCACCCAGGCCGGTTTTTCCTTTCATGATTTCCTGTTCTGGGCCTTTCCCATCATGCTCGTATGCCTGGGGGCAACCATAGGTGTCACAACCCTCTGGTACCGCAGGGAACTGCGCGAGTTTGACGAGCGCCTGGCCGAGCGCCTGAGTCAAAATCTCAGCCTGGCGCCGCGTGTCAACATTCCCTACAAGAAGGGGCTGGTCATCCTGCTGCTCACCGTTCTCTTTATCGCGGCGCACCACAGTATTGAAGGGGCGCTCGGCCTCGACAAAAACAGCATTCTGCTGATCGCCCCGCTGGTATGCGCCGGGGTCATCATGATCATGCGCCATGACCGCGCACGTCATTATGTCGAAAATGAAGTGGACTGGTGGACCCTGTTATTTTTCATGCTTCTTTTCGCCATTGCCGGCACCTTGGAATACACGGGAGTAACCGTTTTTATGGCGGAACATTTTAAAGGCAGTTTCGGCACCAGCACAGCCATTCTTGTTCCGGTAATCCTGGTGACAACCGCCATCGGCTCCGCATTCGTGGATAATGTGGTGTTCGTGGCAGCCTTCTCGCCCATCATCAAGGAAATGGCGACCACGCTTCCGGCCATGCCCTTGTGGTGGGCATTACTGTTCGGCGCCTGTTTCGGCGGTAATATCACCATGATCGGCAGCACGGCCAACATCGTCGCCCTGGGCATGCTGGAGAAACATTCCAAGACGCATGTTTCCTTTTTCGGTTGGCTGAAAATCGGCCTGCTTTGCGCCCTGGTAACCTGCCTTATCGCCTGGGGTTGCCTGCTTCTTCTCGCTCCTTACATGACCACGCTTTGACCGTGGCCCCGCCGGTCTGGTGAGACCGAAACAAGGGCGGGACAGGGGAGGTCAACCGATCGGCGCTTTTCCGGCCGCCCATTGGGCCACTGCGATGGCCCCGAGCACCCCCGCCCGGTTGCCCAGCGCGGGCGGCACGATATACCGATCCATTTCCTCCAGAATTGCGGGAGACTGAATATATCCCTTGAGTATCTGTCGTACGTACTGGCGCACCCTGGGGAAAAGATGGCGCTGCTCCATCACACCGCCTCCCAGAATTATTCGTTGCGGCGAAAGAATATAAATCTGCGGTATGAGACCATGGGCGAGATACTTCGCCTCAAGATTCCACGCAGGGTGGTCTTCCGGCAGTTGTTCCGCTTTCTCCTTCCAGCGCCGTTCTATAGCCGGCCCGGAGGCCAGTCCCTCAAGACAGTCTCCATGATACGGACATACCCCCTCAAAAGGATCCTCGTTCCGGTCATGAGGCGGCAGTACATGACCCATTTCGGGATGTATCAGCCCGTGCACCAGCCGGCCGTTCACCATGGCCCCGCCGCCGATTCCCGTGCCAATAGTCATGTAGACAAAGGTATGCAGCCCCTGTGCCGCGCCCCAACGAAACTCACCCAGGGCGGCGCCGTTCACATCGGTGTCAAATCCCACGGGGACACCGAGCGCCCGGCTCACCGGCCCGGCAAGGTCGGTATGAGCCCATCCCGGCTTCGGGGTCGTCGTGATATACCCGTATGAGGGAGAAGCGGGGTTCGGATCCAGCGGACCGAAGGACGCGATCCCGATTCCAGCCAAGGGGCCATGGGATGTGCGCATCGCCTCAAAAAATGCTATCGATTGCCGGATACACGCCTCTGGAGAGGTGGTGGGAAACCGGATTTCCTCCCGCACATCTTCAGGCCCCGTGCCCACGGCGCAGACAAACTTGGTTCCACCGGCTTCAATACCTCCATATAGAGACATATCATGCTCCTAACTGTTACTCTTTCAATTATATTGAAACGTTCCCATTGATTATCCCGGTAGCGGACCAGCGCTTCAAGTCACAATAACCTGTATGTCATAATCTCCTGTGACCCTTGGATCACCGGATAAGAAATACAAATGCGAGGTCCCCGTTGGCAAACGACATTGATGCAATGGGAGCGGTATAAGTGATCAACCTAAACTCCGGGCAGCACCGACAGGGTGAAACCAGTAAAGGGAGAGATTGAGCCTGTGTCAAAGAGTTTTGTTATTCATTACAAACACCTGCGACACACGTCATTCCGGTTTTTTCGCGACCTATGCCTTGTGTCAAAGAGCGCTCCCGGATAACGCGAAAAATACCGGAATCCAGATTTATGCCGCTCAAAAAAGGGGGATTTATCCCTGCCCACGACTTCTGAAGATGGCTTCCGGTCTTTTCGCGGCCTGGTTGAGCTCTTCGCCCCCGTCCTTCTCACCGCGAAAAACCGGAATGGCCCATTGTTTCGGCGATGGTGCCAATAAGTAGGAATCTTGCTATCCCATTTGTCATGTGCATAGTCTGTGTCCAGGCAGATGCCTCGATCAACAACGCGCACCCGATACAACCTGTTTTATCGGGGCTAATCCGGAGCCCGGCCTCGTTTAATGACAAGCGGACCGATATGATAGAATAAAAATTCTTTCCGGGAGCAATGATAGAAGGAAACGTGAAATTGAAGTGCTTTGTCTCGGGGCTGTTTCTTTTCCTGGCTGTGTGCGTCGGCGCCTGGGCCACGCCGATGGAGTTTACGGGAAGCGTTGTCGGCATTGTGGACGGAGACACCATTGATGTCATGCGCGATGGGAAAGCGGTTCGCGTGCGTCTCTGGGGGATCGACACGCCGGAACGGAACCAGGCTTTCGGCACAAGGGCCAAGCAATTTACCGTTGATTACTGTTTTCAAAAAGTGGTGACTGTCCGGGTGAACGATCTGGACCGGAACAAACGACTGGTGGCTGAAGTAGCCCTTCCGGATGGCAGCATCCTGAACCACGAACTGGTCCGGACCGGCCTGGCATGGTGGTACAAAAAATACGCGCCCCGCGATACCCTGCTCAAAACGTTGCAGGCAGAGGCGCAACAGAAAAAAGCCGGATTGTGGCAGGATGCCTCCCCCATCCCGCCCTGGGAATTCCGCCACCGCGGACAAACAAGGCGAAAAGATTTCACTTTCAGGACACATCGCGAAGACGCTTCCACAATTGTATTTATCACCGAATCAGGCAGCCGCTATCACCGGCGGGATTGTTCAACGATCAAGAGTAACAAGAAGGCCGTCACTTTGGGAGAAGCGGAGAAGAAGGGTTTAACCCCGTGTCGGGTGTGCAGGCCCTGACTCGCTTTTCCAGAATACCATAATTGGCAAATAGTGGATTGTTCGCTTTGTAGTACGAGGCGCACAACCCCTAAAATAAGCAACCCGTAAACACAAGGAGTATGAGTGTCATGTTTATTCTGAAAACGCGTACGAAAACAAATATCGTCCTTATGGCGGTAACCCTGTTCCTCTTTAGCGGCACAGGGCTTATCGCGGATGCGGCGGACTCCGCGCCCGGAGAAAAATCCGGTTCCGGCATGTTCGTATCCATGCGTGAAAGCCTGCTCACCCACAAAACCTTTCCCACCACCAGCGAGGGATTAAAAGCCCTTGGGATCAACGCTGTGGAGCTAAGTCTGGACCGGGACTTCTCCGTCCACGCACCGGACAAGGAGGAGCGGGTGATCCTGGCCACCGATGAGGACGCGAAAGCCTACCGGGTACGGGCGGAGCAGCATGGCGTGTACATTTGCGCGGTGCTGACTGCCTGCGATTTCAGCGCGGGCGACATAGAGTCCAACGTCGCCTGGATCGCCCGTGCCATTGAACTGGCGGAGTTGCTGGGCGCGCCGACTGTCCGCATTGATTCCGCCATGTCAAGAGAGCGGGAACTGGACTTTGAAACCCGGGTGAATCTGTTCGCGGATAATCTGGGCGCGATCCTGGAGCGCACCGCCGAATCCGAAATAACCCTGGGTATTGAAAACCACGGATTTCAGGGCAACAATCTCGCCTTTCTCCTGAACGTTTTCAAGCAGGTCGGCTCGGACCGGTTAGGATCCACCCTCGACCTGGGTAATTTCTACTGGCGGGGCTACCCCCTTTCCGAAGTCTACGGCATCCTGCGTCTGCTGGCGCCGTACGCCAAACACACCCACGTCAAAAATATCAACTATCCAGAAGACCAACGGGAAGTCGTGCGCGAGGCGGGCTGGGAATACGCCAAATATGTGTCCCCCCTCGATGAGGGCGACATAGATCTGGACAAAGCCCTGCGTATCCTGGCCGAGGCCGGATACAGCGGGGACATCTGCATCGAAGATGAATCCCTCGGCAAATTTGAGACGAATGAAGAGCGCATTGCGGTGCTAAAACGAGATGTGGAGCATATTCAAAACATACTCAAAGGGATTAACTAACGCAGGCTTTGCCCACAACCCAGTTTTGACCCGACTTATTCAGCCGGCACATTTAAATCAGCCAGCCACGCATCAGTGATCCGTTTCCCCAACAGGAAGAATTTGCGTTCCGGGTGCCACAATACGAAATTTCCCTGTCGGTGGGTAACGCTGGGATACACGCCGATATCCGTTCTTTTCAACGGCCCGATCTCAGCGCCACCGTTATCCATGAACTGTTTCGAGGGGCTGAACCATATGGGCTGCTCCGCGTCCGGCCGGTATTCGCCCACAGCGATAAAGGCCGGGCGCCGGTTCTTGCCCGTGTCTTCCGGGGCGCATCCGTCGACGCGCCCGTCATTGTTATGGTGCAGCAAAATGTAACGGCCCTCGCTGTACTCGTAGATGGGGCAGCAACATAGGGGTTGTAGAACGGGTTGGCCAAAATCACGCCGCAGCAGCGGGCGCGGGGCGCACCAGTTGCGGCCGTCATCCGCGGACAGGCTGTACCAGATATACCCGGACATGGTGCGCATCACACAGAAAAGCCGCTGATCCGGCAGGCGCACAAGGCTCGGCTCCTGTGCCACACTCAGTACAGGGTTGGTGTAATGAGGCACGCGCAAGGCATTTTCGCCCCAGGCGGAATAGGAAATCCGAAGGTCGCGGGGTTCGGGATTGTCATCAATGTTCTCAAAACGCATGAACTCGACCACGCTTTCCATGGCCGTCCACGAATTCACATGAGGCGGATGGCGGCGCGCCTTGCTGACCCAGCGCGTAAAGCCCGTGAACCATTTCCCGTCCAAGTCACGAATGGGTTTCTGCCAGACGATCCAGTTTGAAAAAATATCCTCGCGGGGGTCGTCCTGGGGGCTTTTGGGCATGGGAACGGTCTGCGGCACAGACCACGTCGCACCGAAATCATCAGAATACGAAGCGTCCATGCTGCCCGTAAACTGGCGGTGCAAATCAACCGGGCCCCGTTCCTGGTTCCAGATGACATAGATTCTTCCCGATTTCGACAGAAGCGGGAATCCCCAGCTCGACATTTTGCTGTCCTTGCCGGGCTCCTCGGGCCCGGCAATTTTTAACGGGGAAGACCAGGTAACGCCTTCATCGTCAGAACGGCTGAACATGATACGGTGATCGCCCGCGCCTTCATAACTGCTCTGGGTCCACACCGCCATTAAAGAACCGTCCGGTCCGTCAAACACCAGGAAATGCTCGTTGCCCGTGTCATGCGTGACGCCGTCCAGGCTTTTGGGAACATAAACGACATGATCAGGACTGCTTCGGACGATTTCCTTATCCAACAACGCCTTAAGATTCGGTTCCTCAGCGAAAGACATCGTTCCCGTTAAGAACATGATAATCAACACGAGCCTCATTTGCCTGTTGCAAAGAATTGTATGCCGCATGTTTTCTTTCATTTTCCGATACCTCCTTCCGGACGACAGCGACCTATGTCCCATCAAAATTCAGTATACCTTATGTTTGGTCTGACGGCAAAGGACACTTGCCGCACCAGATCCCTTCTTATTTTTTCGCATATATGCTACAATAGACGCCGTTTGGCAATGGTTTGTATTCAAACCTTCGGGCCTGATTTCAACACCGGATAAAGAGCCAGATTTCCGAGAGGCACTATGATGGAACAGCGGAAACATCCTCGGCATTCGATTGGCGGTCGGCTTGTCGCCGCCATCAAGCATCTCCTCGTCGCCCCCAATGAAATTGTCCATGCTGACATAGTAGACCTGAGTCATGAGGGCGCGGGCCTGAGCGTGGAAGTGTTTAGCGTTCGCCCCTATGAACCGAACGATCTCATCTATATTGAGATTGAACTCTCGGATGGTTCCACAATCGGTTCTTATGGCGAGGTCAAATGGGTGAAGGCTCTTGAAAATCAGGGCGGCTATCGATTGGGGGTGCTGTTTATGAAAATCGACAATCAGAACAAAGCCCGGCTTCAAAAATTCCTCGCCGATTTGGATAAGACGCTGTCCTGATACCCGGCCATCTCACCGGCTGTTTCCTTTCGCCCATTCCGCAAGTTGACCGCGTTCGATCTTGGAATTGTGCCGCCGGTCCGTGGGCAAAGCGCCGGCATAAAAAAGTATGTCCGTCAAGGGTATGGAGTGTCTTTCCGCCACGCCCATGAGTTCTTCTTTTCTTTTCCGAGTGTCCGCAGGCTTGCCGTTCTCATTGAATTCAACCACCAAGGCCATGCGGGAGCCCGAATTCGTCCGGAATCCGACAAGAGCCGTCCTCCAGATATCCGGCTCGGCGTTAAAAATGCCTTCAACGCACACCGGATAATAGTCACAGTCGTTGTGTATCACAATGTGCTTGAGCCGCCCGCAGAACCATAGCCGGCCCTTTTCATCAAAATATCCCGCATCTCCCATGCGATGCCACAGCGTTCGCAATCCATCCGAATGCGTCTCGAAAATCTTGGCCGAGCGCGTCTCGGCATCTTTTCGAAAATACCCCTTTGTCACCTGCGGCCCTGAAACGACTATTTCCCCAATGCATCCGCGCTCAAGTTCCAGGCCGTCCGTCCACTCCGGCATGGCCTCATCGGATATGCGGATGATCCGGATCCTCGTCGGCCCCAGGGGCTGGCCGACACATGTGCCGCCGCCATTTGCGGTGATTTCCGCCACATCATCGATGATTTCATCTGCGGATATGGATGTCACGGGCAGTGCTTCCGTTGCACCATAGGGTGTCAGAAATTGTCCGCCCTTCATAAGCGAACGAAAGGCGGCAACCGTATCCAGCGCAATCGGGGCGCCGGCACTGCAGGCGAACCGCATGCCGGAAAGATCGATATTGTTCATCTTGCAGTGCCGCGCCAGGTTTCGAAACACGACGGGCGAGCCGAAACTGACTGTGACGCGACATTGACTGATCGCGGAAAGAAGCGCTGCGGGGTCCACCGAGGCGAGATTCGCATAATCAACTGCCGGCAGCACCATGCTGCGCGCGAGTGCAATGCTTATCAGTGCGAGCGCGGGTAGACACAGGAGGTCAACATCCCCCTTGTCCTCCCCAACCATCGCGCTGAATATATCCATTGAGGCCATCATGTTCGCGCAGGTAAATTCAACACCCTTGGCTGGACCGGTGCTGCCCGAAGTAAACGCGATCATGCACAGGTCGTCCCCTTCCCTGGGCACGGGACGGAATTCCCCGGCATGGCGCCTCAGTTTCTTCAAGGGAACTGTAAACGGAAATGCCCGGCCTCCGGCCGATACCGCAACCTTTAGACTGGGAAAGCATCCGGGCCCCAACACTCTCAGCAGGCACGCGCGCGGCTCGACCACCATGGCATGAATGTCGGCATTCCGGATACAGGCAAGCATTTGTTTTATCCCGATACCGGGGTCAATCAGCACCGGTACCGCCCCAACTCCGAGAAGCGAGACGATGACGGAGAAGAAATCGAATCCCGGCCGCATCAGAACCAGGACACGCGTATCGCGTCCCACGCCGATGCCCTTCAGTCCGTGGGATACGTAGGCGACATCCGCGACAATCTGTTTGTACGTATACTTCTGAAAACTGCCGTTTTCCGAACCTACCATGATCATCCTGTCGTCCGGCGCATTTGTTATCCGCCGGAATACTTCCGCAACGAAATCCGTTTTTATCACTGGTACTTCCTCTTTTCTTTTCTTGTCAGCTTCCTTGCACCCTGTTCTGTGCGAAAAAATTCTCAATAAGCGCGTTCACCTCCGGCGCCGCTTCGTGCATGACAAGATGTCCCGCCCCCTCAATGACTTCAAATTTTTTGGGGCCAAGCGTTTCCACGAGCCGCCGGCCGGCAGGACACGGCAATACGTTGTTGTCTCCGCCCCACAGTACGAATGTGGGCGGGAATCCCTCTTTTATGCTGAAGTCGTCAAGTACATCGAACGAATCTATATCTACCAGTATGTCAGCAAGGGCCCTCACCAGCCCCTTCCGGCCATACAACGCGCTTAACTCGGCATACAGTTGTGGATCACGCGCACTTCTTCGGCCGTATTGTTTCGCCACAGAATACCTGCCGACAATTCCCGGCAATCGCATGCCGCCGAAGACCGACCTCAGCAAGGGACGCAAAGCAGGCGCCGGGGCGGTCAGTTTGAAAAACGGCCCCAATATGCCATCCCGCACGGTCTGTTGGGTGAGTATGTTGAACAGCACTAGCCGCTCCACACTTTCAGGACTCTCGATCGCATAACGCAGCGAGATCGCGCTCCCGACACAGTTTCCGACCAGGGTTACCTTTCCCATGCCCATCTCCCCCATGAATTCCCGGAGAAAATCGACGTAAAACCGTAGTGTATACGTCATGGACGTGTTCGCCGACCTGCCATAACCGGGAAGATCAAACGCAAAACACGCATAGGAAGACGCGAAATGGCTTACTTGCCGCTCCCAAATAACATGGGAATTCCCCCCATTGTGAAGGAATACTATCGGACTTCCCTCCCCTGCCCTGTGATACCAGACTTCCATTCCCTTATGAGCAATTCGTTCCATCACACCTCTTTCTGCCCCACCCCCTCATTTTCTCTCCATTGACTCACTGTGTTGCACTTCAAAGAAACCACATGGAGCCATGTTAAGGTAATGCTTCACTTATATTCAACTTCAGGATTTCAAAGAAAGGATTGACTTCCGGCGCAAAGAGGTATATAGTAATAATTATAGCTTTTGTTACTATTTATAGCATGTAAAACAAGAGACATGGCCATGCACAAGAATCATATTTCAAGCATAGTCGCCGCTTTTTCAAGCATTATCTTGATTCTTTCCATTACAGGGTGTCCCCCCGGTACCGGAAATATTCTGGAAGGTCTTTTCAAGGGCTCTTCGATGGGGGGATGCCGAGGCTGTGAAACGTGTAACCCGGAGGAAGGCGAAGGGGAAAGCGAAATTTACTCGTTGATGCTTGGGCTGGGAAGCGTTAACCCGGTTTATGTCCATGGGAGCATCACCGCAAACCCGCAGCCGTCCGAATTTTGTGAGCCCCTTCCCGGCCAGCCGTGGTGCGGTCTGTACCCTTCGGCGACAGAAGTATTCCTGACTCCCGGGCCCAATCCGGGCTATGCGTTCAGTCATTGGACCGGCGACTTGGACGGCAACGAAGTGCCCGGCCGGGTAATCATGGATGCAGACAAGCATGTAACCGCTGAATTCACCGCCATTAACGAAGGGGAAGGCGAGCCGCTTAACGAAGGTGAGCCGCCCCTTGAGGGTGAGGGTGAAAGCGCCGCAGAGGGCGAAGGTGAAGTTGTCATCGAAGGTGAGGGTGAAATACCCGCCGAAGGCGAAATCCTACCTGAAGGCGAGGGTGAAACTCCCGTTGAGGGTGAAATGGTCGTAGAGGGCGAAGGTGAAAATGCCTTTGAAGGTGAGGGTGAAATACTCGCCGAAGGCGAGGGTGAAAATGAACCTTCAATCCAAAAGCCTTCATTGGCGAAATACTATGTGCCCTTCGTGAATACGGCAACCCCAAATTCACCTTCCTACACCTTGCCCATAGACGCAAATGACGCCATCAACTGCGGCGCTGTCAAAGCATACCTTGATATTTCCAGCGCTGAAAGCCTGATTGCGCAAAATGGGTTCGCCGTCATGGAATATGACTGGACCCAACATTTCTTTGAGGTAGAAGACAATGATGACATTATTTCGCCTTATCAGTTTCTATCCAATGCGTCCATTCCGATGTTTATCACTTCGGACACGCTGCTCCACCTGTACCATGTTCAGTTTGACGAATCACTGAAAGAGGTGGAGGAAACGGAATTCATCGATGATATATCCGGACTCACGGCAGCCCTGCTCGGAAGGGCGCAAACGGAATATGAAAATTTCGAAGGGAATCTGAAGGAGGCGGCGAAGCGAAATGTTGTTTTCCTTTCCGTCGCAGCGCGTCTCCTGGATGAAACCACCGAAGTGCCCGATTATGCGAATGACACCACGGAAGCGGAATTAGCCCTGATCAGCGCCCATGGGGGCTTCGCGGCAAGCCCCCTGTTCATTTACGAGGAAGATTATTCCCAATATCTGCCCCGGGGCCATTACACACGCAGCGATGTATTAAAACGGTATTTCAAGGCGTTGATGTGGTATGGACGCCTCGCATTCCTCATAAAGGGTCATGAGAATTGGGGGCCGGACGGCGAGGCCCTCATCAGCCCCCTTGACGCCGATATCCAGACCCTGCAGGCGGTGCTGCTCTCCCGTGCCCTGGAAGAAGTGAGCGTCCCGGACGAACGCACCGGGCAGGAGGTCTGGGACCGCATGTACGCGGTTACCGCCTTTTATGTGGGCCTGGCGGATGATTTAACGCCCATTGAATATATGCAGGCGGCGAACGCGGTTTTGGGGGCCGGGTTTGATATCGGGACGTTGGAGAACGAGAAAACACTGTTCGAACTCCGAAAGACACTGGCCCTCTTGCGCATGCCGCAAATCTATGGGGGCACAGGTAACCTTGTCCTGACGGAACCCATCACCCCAGAGTCTCTTAACGAGGCGCTCGCGAAGACCCAGGGCATGCGATTCACGGGGCAGCGGTTTATCCCGGACTCGTACATGTTCCAGCATCTCGTATTTCCGGAAGTACTCGATTATACCGGCGCGGGACTGCCCTTCACCCTGGGCGATACGGGCGGGCGCCTGGCGCGATGCTACCCGCGCGGCCTGGATGTAATGGCCGTGATGGGTTCTCATCGCGCCCATGACATCCTGGTCGCCGAGGGCGACACGGAATACGTTGATTTTGAGAAAGCCTTTTCAGCGTTGCAGGCTGAATTCGCCGCATTCGATGAAACCGACTGGAACCGCAACCTGTATTGGGGCTGGCTCTATGCGCTGCGGACACTTACCCAACCTTTCGGGGAAGGATACCCGTCCTTCATGCGCACGGACGCCTGGGAAACCAAGGAACTCAACGCCGCGTTGGCATCCTGGACGGAACTGCGCCACGACACCATTCTCTATGCCAAACAAAGTTACACCCCCACGGAAACCTCCGTACCGGACCCGCCGCCAGGGTATGTGGAACCTGTGCCTGAATTCTTCGGTCAATTGCTGGCGCTCACCCGCATGACCCGCACCGGACTTTCGGATATGGAAGCGTTGTCCGAAGCGGCGGGCAACCGCCTGAACAGCTTGGAATCGCTTCTTGAAACACTCATTGCCATCGCGAACAAACAACTGACTGGCACGGAGCTCAGCGATGACGATCTCCTGTGGCTTGCCGGTTTCGCCGCCCAGCTCGAGTTCACGGTTCTTGGCGTTGGGGAACAGGGGGTGAAGACCACGCTGTCCGCGGACGTGCACACCCACGGGGCTGAAGCACTGGTTGTGGAAGAAGGCGTGGGCGAAGTCGATCTGATCGTGGTGGCCTGTCCGACCGCAACCGGTGATTTTTTCCTGGCCGTAGGTCCTGTCCTTTCCTACTACGAATTCAAGCACCCGATGAACGACCGCCTGACCGACGAGGCGTGGCGGGATCTGCTCGCATCTGAGGCAGCGCCAGCGCGTCCCCCGTGGATGAGGGGGATCATGCCCTGACCCATGCGATGATGCCTTTATACTCCGCCGCATCCGGTTCCACGTGATTCCGCCTTTGCGAACGGAATGGTATAATGTTTTCCTTCTCTCAAAAACAGTATGAAAGGAATTTCCCTTGTCTAGAAAATATGCCCGTCGCTCACGTTTTCATCGGTCGTGCCTGCGGCAAGCCACAAATTTCCCGTCTGCCCTCTTTGCGGGAATGATCATAACCCTTGCTTTTTTCATGACGCAAGATACCGGAGCCACCCCGCTGGATGATTATGTGGCGGCGCCGGACCCGGCGTTCAACTACACCAAGATCGTTTCCGAGGAAAAGGAGGACTGCACGACCACGGTGTATCACCTCGTTTCACAGACTTGGCTGGATGAAAGCAAGGTGAACCGTCCCCTGTGGGAACATACGGTACTGGTAACCATACCCAAGACACTAAAACACACCAAATCCATGATGTTCATCGGTGGAGGGAACAATCGGAATGAAGTTGCCCCGGACACAGATAACAGCCCCCTTGACCGCGTGGCGGTGATGACCAATTCCATTGTGGCCCAGATAAAACAGATTCCCAACCAGCCCTTGTTTTTTGTCGGCGACACCTCGGAAAAGTACAAGGATACGGGCCGCGAAGAAGATGAACTGATAACGTTCGGCTGGGACAAGTATCTCAAATGCGGCGACCCGCTTTGGCTGGCGCGACTGCCCATGACCAAGGCGGTGGTCCGGGCCATGGACCTTGTCCAGAAGGAATTTCCCGAAGTGGACGGCTTCTTCGTCGCGGGCGGCTCCAAACGCGGGTGGACGGCATGGACCGTTGCGGCGGTAGACAAGCGGGTCTTCGGCGTCGGTCCGGCCGTCATCGATGTGCTGAACTTTGAGCCCTCCCTCGCCAACCACTACGATGCGTATGGATTCTGGGCTCCGGCAATTGAGAACTATGTGGAGACGGATATTGTCACGCGCATACACACCCTTGAATTCCGGAACCTGTTGAGCGTAGTGGACCCCTACAGTTACCGTGACCGCCTGACCATGCCAAAATTCATCATAAACGCGGCAGGTGACCAATATTTTCTTCCTGATTCCTGGAAATTTTATTTTGACGGGTTGAAGGGTGAGAAATTCCTGTGCTACATGCCGAATGTGGACCACGGTTTGAACGCGGACGCCTACTTCCATCTCGCGTCCTTTTATAAAATGCTGCTGGACGGAACGCCATTCCCCAAGTTTACCTGGGAAAAGGCGGAAAACGGCACCCTGACCGTCCTTTGTGAAACGCAGCCGGACAAGGTGCTGCAATGGTCGGCGCATAATCCCGACGCCCGTGATTTCCGCCTGGCCACTCTTGGAGCCGTATATGAAAGCACTCCCCTGCAGGAATCCGCGCCGGGGACCTACACCTCCACAATCCAGACTCCGGAAAAGGGCTGGACGGCATTTTTCATCGAACTCGAGTATCCCAATCCCGGGTTCAGCGCCCCCCTCAGGTTTACGACCGGTATCCATATCCTCCCGGACACATATCCCGGTCGTAGCGCAAACAAAATTGCTGACACACAATCGGACGCCGAATAACTATGAATTGAGGCGAACGCTCCGTTTTACTGAATGGGAATCCTGCTGCTCGGGGGTAAGGCGGTGTCTTTCGGGATGGTGACGGTCAGCACACCATCCTTATAGTTTGCCTTCATGCCGTCCTGTTTGACGGGACCGGGCAGTGTCAACACCCGCTCAAATCGACCCAGCCTGCGTTCGCCGCGCAACTGCTTGCCTGCCCGCTGGCCGGATATCTCTTCCTCACGTTCACCCGAAATGGTCAACGTGCGGTCCTCGATGCTGGCATTGATTTTCGAACTGTCCGCGCCGGGAATGTCCATGCGCACAATATATTCCCGGTCATTCTCCTCGATATCCAGTTTCGGGTTATATGAAACACCCGGCGAGAACTGGTTGAACAGAGGACTCGAATTAAAACGCTTGAACGTCTGGTCAAACAGTTGGTCCATTTGCTTTCTCATCTGCTCGATGTCATCAAAGGGATTCCATTGGTCGGGATCAAGAGGGGTGCTGAAAAAACTTCCGAAAGGGTCTTGCGGCCCCCATACGCCCGACGGCGGCGCTGCCCCTTGACCGTCGCCGTTTGACACCCGATTTGTATCGGCGCTGTTTCCGTTTGTCACGGGTATCGTGTCGGCGTTGAGCCGGTGGTGCACCTGGAACAAGTAGTACCCTTGAACGGCGACAACCGCGACCAATAACGCCACCAGAAATACAAGCATTTTGTTTCGCCTGGACACGTTGCTTTCACTCATGGCCATAACCTCCTATCTTCTTAGGGGGCTGACAGACAACCCCCTTGGTTGATTCTTGGTAACATCCGTTGGTTTCATTTTCCTTATGAAAAGCAAAGAATATGCCTGCTGCACCACAGTTTTCACCAGGTGATAACCGCAATAAAATAAATAACATACGACGGACCTATCCGCTAATGACGCGAAGAAATCTGCCCCAAATAAGGCATAGACAGAATAAAGGCGGTCAGCAATAAACCGACCGCCAAGAGGATGTAAGCGCGAACTTTAGAAGAACACATTTTTGTTTATTTTGAAAGCACTTCACGAAGAACCGGTACGAGGGCGTCCGCCATGCGCAGGAAACCCAGGTCGGTGGGATGTACGCCGTCAACAGCGGCTTCGCCGTCATTTCCGAGCAGGGATTCGCCGGAGACATAGGTCAACCCGGCAACTCCTTTTTCCAACAAGTGCTCATAGCCTGCGCGCAGTTCCTTATTGCGGTCCAGGTTGCCCTGGCGCACTGCAGGCAGGAAAGCACCCGACTGGAAGTGCACGCTCTCCACAAGGATGATGGGCGTGTCGGGGCGGGCGGCGCGCAGGGCCGTCACAAAAGGTTCCACCCGCTCCGCGATCAGTTCCGGTTTCATGTTGGGCACGCTGTCTATCACGTAGGCGGCGACATCCAGTTCTGCGAGCAATTCCCCGATCTCCGGGTCCATGGTGCCGTTCCCGGAAAAACCCAGGTTGATCACGGGATGCCCGAGGCGCCGTCCCAGGATGGCGGTATAGGCCATGCCGGGACGGGAAGCGCAGCCGCCCTGGGTGATCGAGGAACCATAGAAGATGACAGGCTTGTCGCTGCCTGCGGGCCGCGCCGGTGGTCTGGACAGGGAAGCGTTGGGCGGCACCCCGATTTCAAGGGATTCCGTGCCGTTATACAGGGGCAGGTACATCATGTATTCATGGTCGCCCTCCGGTATGCCCGAAGCCAGCACCGCCTGCGTTTCCTGCCCGGACGGCCGTCCCGCGCCGATCCACCGCCATACGCCGGCGTCGTTCACATAAAGGTCCAGGCCGCTGACCCCGGTGGCGGGCATGTGCGGCATGGCAAGATCCGGGTTGACAACCTTCCATTTCGCCCCGATTTTCTCCGCATTGGTAGAGAAACGCACGGACAGGCCGGCGGAATGGGTGCCCAGGCTCCATACGGCATCCCGGACCACCCCCTTGGCCTTTGCGGGCAGGCGATGATAAAAAGATTCTGTTTCCATCCAGCCCTTGCCCTCCACGGACAATTGCGTTGCGGCATACCAGAGCCACTCCCCGCCCGGATCCGCCACGGCCATGTTGGGATCCAAGGTTTCGATGGACGGTTTTCCGATCTCTCCGGAAAAGGCAGAGAAGCCACAACACAAGCCGAGGATAAGCACGGTAGCGAAGATAAAACGCTTTTCGGTAGGAAATCCCATTACAGTCTCCTTCTATTTTTTGGGGTTCAATTCATTCTACACGCCGGGATTCCGGAACACCAAACCGCGAGATGAAAACATCGGAATTGATTTTCCGGGGAGTATCTTTCGTAAAATAGGCTGAGTGTCGTCAAAGGTGTTTGACGGCGGCGATCCCACCGATGGGATAAACAGGCAACAAGGAGCCCCCCCCATGGCTGACAAGGGAAAAAAAGACAAAGGAAAACGGGAGACGCAGAAAAAGGCCAAAATGACCCTGATGGAAAAACGCAAGGCGAAAAACGAAAAGAAAAAAGAAAAATAAAGATCACCCCTCGAATCCCGATGTTAATTGCCACCCGCGCTCCCTTTCACGCTATTTAGTTTGGCGAACGGGAGCGCGGCGTTTTGTTTGCGTTCGCCGCACGGTTCCGGTTTTCTGTCAGCGTTTTTGGAACCCGCCCAGGATACCACCCAGCACACCGCGCAGTATCTGCCGGCCTACCTGGCTTCCCACGGTGCGCGCCGCCTGTTTGGCCAATGTTTCCACCATGCCCTGACGCCGTTTTGTTCCCCACAATAGTTCGCCCAGTTTGCCCCCGCCCTTGCCAGCCGGTTTCGCGGGCGTTTCCTGTCTGCCCGGCGCCGGCTGTTCCGACCGTGAAGGGGATGTCTCAGACGGTGCCTCCTTCCCAGCCTTCCGGTTGAGGATTTCATAGGCCGATTCACGGTTCACCAGGGTGTCATATTTGCCGCTTATGGGACTGCGCGCACGCACGGCGGCCCGTTCCTCAGGCGTCAAGGTTCCCATCCTGCAGCGGGGCGGGCAGATGACGGTCCGCTCCACGGGCATGGGCACCGCCTTTTCCTGCAGCGTGGACACCAGGGCCTCCCCCACGCCAAGCTGGGAAATGACTTCGGCGACATCCAGCCGTGGATTGGCCACAAAGGTTTCCGCCGCCGTTTTTACCGCCTTCTGATCGCGGGGTGTGTAGGCGCGCAGCGCGTGCTGGATGCGGTTACCGAGCTGTCCCAGGATTTCATTAGGCACGTCGTCGGGAAACTGGGAACAGAAATACACGCCCACCCCCTTGGAGCGGATGATGCGAACAACCTGTTCCACCCTTTGGCGCAACACGGGCGGCGCGTCATCGAAAAGCAGGTGGGCTTCATCAAAAAAGAACACCAGTTTCGGCTTGTCCAGGTCGCCGACCTCGGGCAGCGTTTCAAACAGCTCGGAGAGCAGCCACAACAGGAAACTCGAGTAGAGCCGGGGCTTCAGTATCAGCTGGTCCGCGGCAAGGATATTGATGATGCCGCGGCCGTTGAGATCGGTGCGCATCAGATCATTGATTTCCAGCGCGGGTTCCCCGTACAGAACCTCCCCGCCCTCCCGCTCCAATGTCAGCAGGGCACGCTGAATGGCGGCTGCGGACTGGGCGCTTACCAAGCCGTACTCCGTGGATATTGCCTTCCGGTTGTCCGCGATGAATCCGAGCAGGGCGCGCAGGTCATCGATGTCCAGCAGAAGCAGCCCCTGGTCGTCCGCCAGTTTGAAGGCGATTTCTAGCACACCCGCCTGGGTATCAGACAATTCGAGAAGCCTTCCCAGGAGGCTGGGGCCCATCTCGCTTATCGTGGTGCGCACGGGATGACCGTTCTTGCCGTAGATATCCCAGAACACCACCGGACCGGCTTCGTTCACATAGTTTACAACGCCCGTCCGAGCGACGCGTTCCAGCACTTTGTCATTGCTTACGCCCGCCATCGCCAGGCCGGAGACGTCCCCTTTCACATCGGCCATGAAGACCGGCACCCCCATGCGGGAGAACCCTTCCGCCAGCACCATCAGGGAAACTGTCTTCCCGGTACCAGTCGCTCCCGCCACCAGACCATGACGATTGCCGTACCTGGCCAACAAGTGGACTGGCTGTTCGCCCTTGCCAACAAGTATCTTATCCACGGACGATCTCCTTGACAACGTTTTTCTGTTGTCCGACACCCGGACGAAGTCATAATATAACAAAGCGCCTGGCTTTCAAAAGTATACGCGGGAAGCTTGGCTTGAACAACAGGAACCGCAAATCTTCCGATGATTTAATGTAGATTCGATATACTAGTACATGGACAGAAACGGGCTTGGTCCTTGATATTCATCTTTTGTGGCCAGCCCATCCAATTCGATGCAGGCAACGGGAACAATACGGAGCATTCCTATGGGTAAAAGCCCCCGAGATAACTTTAACCAGGTCGTCCGACATGAACGCGCGGACTGGATACCCTTCACCCTCGATGTGGGATCGAATCCCGGGTTTACAGCACCGGTGATGAGACTATTTCGGGAGAAGACAGGGCATTCAAATCCGGAAGAGTATTTTAATTATGACTTCCGAACCGTTTCATTGAAAACGCACTTTGGGGGCACCGATCCCACAGCGCTCCACGAAACGATTGAACCGGGCGTTGTATTTGACGAATGGGGTGTCGGCCACCGCCCAGGGACTATTGAAGGCGCCTACGAAGAAGCCTTCCCCCCCCTGGCGCATACCGGGGATCTTCGGGAAGTGGAGTTGTTTCCCACGCCTGTAATCGAAGCGGGAAACGCCTCCGAAACCGTCAAGGGATACCAGTCCCGGGGCTACCCGGTATTCGGTTATGCCGGCAGCATTTATGAATGGTCCTGGTGGCTGCGGGGCATGCAGCAGTTCATGATGGATCTGCTCGCCTGGCCGGAAATGGCCGGGGCGGTCATAGACAAAGTCGCGGGATACACCAAAGCGCTCGCGCTCCAATCCGCCCGTACTGGTATCGACGTTCTGTGTTTCTACGATGACGCCGGCATGCAGAACGGGATGCAGATTGACCCGGCGCTCTGGCGGCGCTATATCAAGCCCCGCTGGCGGGACGTGTTGGACGCGGTTCGGCGGGATCATCCCACGTGCAACTTCTTTTTGCATAGCTGCGGCAAGATTGAGGCCATTATTCCCGATATCATCGAACTGGGCTTTCACATTCTCCATCCCATTCAGCCAGAGTGCATGGATTTCGAGAAAATACGAAACACTTACGGCAGGGACATCGTATTGTGCGCCTCCATCAGCGCCCAGCGCCTTTTCCCCTTCGGCACTCCGGAAGAGATCCGGCAATGGGTCCGCTCGACAAAAGCATTGTGTGCCGGGGACAACTGCGCCGTGCTGTGTCCCGCCAACCTGGTGCAACCCGAAACGCCCTGGGAAAACATCCTCGCTTTTGCGGAGGAAGCCCGAAACGGTTCTTTCCGAGATGCCAATGGGTAATTCACATTTCAAGGAAAAGTGTCCAGCAATCGGGCTCCAAACCAGGCAGGTTTTAGGGGACGGGGTTTAGCGTTTAGTCAGAAAAAAAGAGGTCTATAAAACGTTGGGCGATTCAACCGAAACAATTACAGCGCAACATGGCAGTACCAGAACCGCCCCTTTGGGAATAATGAAAGAAAAATGATAACATTAATGGCCTTGGTGTCGTTTATAGGGTAATCATACCTTGTCATAGAAGAAAGAAAGACGCATGGACCTTGCTTCCGTAATCCGCAACATCCCTGATTTTCCGAAACCGGGAATCCAGTTTAAGGACATCACCACCCTGCTTCTTAATCCCGAAGCGTTTCAGCAGGTGATAGAGACGTTTAAGAACCGTTATGACGCGTACAGCCTGGATGCCCTTGTGGGGGTGGAAGCGCGGGGCTTTATTTTTGGCGGGGCACTCGCGTTTGCCATGAGCCTTCCGTTCATACCGGCACGCAAACCCGGCAAACTGCCCGGCGAAACGATACAGGAGTCCTTCGCGCTTGAATACGGAACCGATGCGGTTGAAATACACCGGGACGCGATTCAGCCGGGGCAGCGCCTTTTAATTGTGGACGATCTGCTCGCGACAGGCGGCACCGTCGCCGCAGTGCAGCGCCTGGTGCGCCAGTTGGGCGGAGAAGCGGTGGAGGCGGCCTTTGTCATCGAACTTCCCCTTTTGAAAGGCCGGGAAGTCCTGTCCCCCCTGCCCGTATTTTCCCTTGTGGAATTTATGGTCGAATAAAGACTTTGAACGCGACTGCAACTATACTTTTATGCAAGTTGAACACTCAAATGCAGTAAACAGATAAATGCCTTTACTTAACAGGCTTAGCCTTAGGCGCTTAAGGCCATTTCGCTGACAATTAATTATGAGTTTCGTTTGTTGCCGAGAGGAGCGGTATGTTCCGGTTCAGTTCAAGAATCCAAAAACAACGCGTCATTCCGGTTTTTCGCGGTGCAAAAAGGACGTGTATCGAA
>Ga0123335_1003482_pt1 | contig 21817 bp, 24 predicted proteins | sample BiotimSIPDNA_2_FD_89707 | JGI IMG/M metagenome (GOLD analysis project Ga0123335, IMG submission 89707) | Anaerobic biogas reactor microbial communites from Washington, USA - Biogas_R2 time_0 SIP DNA | ecosystem: Engineered > Bioreactor > Anaerobic > Unclassified | place: Washington, USA...
AAGCAGGTTTAATAGGTAAATATGCAGCTAATAATGCTAAAGAAAATGCTATAGAAATTAGTGAATGGCTATATGATGATAATTTGCCAGCATCATTATTAGAAACTGTATTACAACAAAACCCAGATTGTGTCTACTCTGGTTCTATTTTTGTAGAGATAGTAGAAGATACATGGGAGGAATCTATAAAAGGTGTATCACTGAATTGGATTATCTTTGGTGCCATAACTAAAGAAGCCATGTATAAAGGAAGCGATTTTTCAATGGTTCATCTATAGTAGAGGGTAATGTATCTAATGCACTGAATTTAGAAAAATTATTTAGCAAATATAGTATTAAAGATAATACTGTTTCTGGAGTAGTTATAACTACAATTAAAAATATTAATATAAAATAATCCCTTTTGGGATTATTTTTTTATACTCTACCTAGGTAAAAGGAAAAAATCTTTGTTAAAAATACCTTCTTATTTATTTATATTAATATAAGAAGAACATTAGTATGTGATGAGACTAATAAGAAACACTTATTAAATAAGGAGGCAATAAATAATGAAGAAGCTTGATTTAGTGAAAGCAATAACAAGTGAAGTTGACATAACAGCTGATAAAGCTGGTAAAATTGTCAATATTATTTTTGAGAGAATAGCTCAAGCCCTTGAAGAAGGAGATTCTTACAATCATGATAAGTTTGGCACTTTTAAGGTGGTTGATCGTGCGCCAAGAAAAGGTAGAAATCCGCAAACCAGCGAAGTTGTAGAAATTCCTGCAAAAAAAGCTGTAAAACTTGTTGTTTCTGGATATTTAAAGAAACAAATTAACAAGGAATAATTTCCCGAGAGAAAAGATATAGAAGTGTTGCAACATTTCTATATCTTTTCTTGTGTTGTTAACAATATGATAAAATTATTCTGCATATTATTTAATGAAAAATTAATTTTATTAATAAAGTGTGCTGATTAAAAACAAATTCACCCTGGAGGTGCCAAAATGCATAAAGAAGTTGGTAAACTCTATAAATCTTTAAGAGGTTTACGACAGCCAAATGGCTTATACATTGCGTCCACAGGAAATTATTACAGACAGTTTTGTTGGCTGCGTGACGTGTTTTATCAATCTCTACCAGAATTAAAGACTAATCCAAAGAATTATGAACAAACATATCATACTTTACTTGATTGGTTTCATAAAGTAGAAAAGAAGTACAAGAAATTTTCTTTTTTAATTAAACATCCTAATCCTAAATATTCTTACCGATATTTACACGCAAGAGTAACACCAAATATGGAAGAAGTCCATGAACATTGGCAAAATAAACAGAATGATATTTATGGTGAGATGTTTTACGGGATCGCATTAGGGGAAAAAGCTGGTTTAAATATAATACGTAATGATAAAGATAAAGAAATTATTAACTTAATGGTTAAAGCTCTAGAGGCAATAGAATATTGGCATGATAATGACAGCGGATTATGGGAAGAAAATGAAGAGATGCATGCAAGTTCTATAGGTGCTTGTGTATCAGGTTTAAAAGCTCTTAAAGAAATTGGTTTCGATATTTCTGATGAGTTAATAAATAAGGGTATAGAATCATTAAACAAATTACTACCAAGAGAATCTCCAAGTAAAGAAGTTGACCTTGCACTTCTTACATTAATTTACCCATTTGGAGATGTTATAGATGATGCAATGAAAGCAATTATAGTTGAAAATGTTGAATCTATGATACTACGTAATAATGGAGTATTAAGATACATAGGAGATTGGTATTTCAACACATGTTCTTCTGGTGGAACAATTGGAAGCGAAGCTGAATGGACATTTGGATTAGCATACTTAGGAATGTATTACACGCAAAAAAACAATTTAGATAAAGCAAAACATTATTTAGAAAGAATTCTAAATCTTGTTGAAGATGGAAATGTACCAGAACTATATTTTGGTGGAACAGATAAGCCAAATGAGAATACACCTTTAGGATGGGCAGTTGCAATGACAATTTTATTATACGAAGAAATTTTAAAACATGAACCAAATTATAAAGCCGAGTAGTTAGCGGCTTTTTTTTTATGTACATTTTTCCATTTTAGTTATAGAATATTTATAAGAGGTGTTTCTATGAATATAAAAAATATTTGTGATGCAATTGATAAGTATGATATTAACCAGAAAAGGAATATTTTTAGATATGCTATACTAGAAGATTTGGTTGAATTAAATAAATATGCAATTAAACTTTCTGGTCACAATGGTTTAGTAGATTTTTATGCTGATAAAGTCTTTATTGGGTATGAAAAAGACCCTTTCTATTGTAAACAATTTGATATAAAAAATACCAGTTTTGAACAATTGATGAATGATTGGAATGAAAATAGTCTCCCGGTTTGTAAGAAAAGGATAGAAGAATTTGCAGAAATAAGCAAAAGGAATTATCAGGATTATATGGACTTTGGAAATAGTGTTCTGCAATATATAGAGAGTATTGAATTTTTAAAGATACCATTTCAACATGAGTATCGTTGTTTAAGCTCTGGGTTTATGTTATTTAGGGTGAATGCAATTAGTAATCAATATTATGTTGAGAAAAAAATTGAATTGCCAATGTTTACTGAATTTAAAGACTTTGATAAAGAGAAATGTCTCAATGAAATTAAAAATGATATTTTCAGACAAATAAAAAGTCAAATTCTAAAGAAGTTTTCTATTAACAAAAAGAAAAAACTTTCATTAGATGATAAATTCCATTTAGTACATATTGCAGCTGAAACTGTAGATTTTGTATTAGCAAGTAACCTAAATGAACATCGAAGTAAATTGCCCAAACATTTAAAAGAGATATTAATTGGATTAATAACCGCACAACAATTAATAAAAGTTACTTAAGGGATTAACAATCCCTTTTATTTTGTTTAAAAATATATTTACATTTACAAAAAAATATGATATAATAGATATGATATTTAAATAATAATTATTTAAAGGAGAGAGTTTAATCTAAGCCTAAATTGTTAACATTTAATAAAAATATACATATATTATTTAAAAATGAATTATAGTGACATTTTCGTGAGGTGAATGTATGTCTGAAAATAATAACGACAAATTTGTTGTAGAAACAGAATATGGTGTAGAACAAATTGATTCATTGGAAGGTTTAGAAGCTGTCCGTAAAAGGCCTGGTATGTATATTGGTTCTACTTCTCAAAGAGGGGTAACTCATCTTGTTTGGGAGGTAGCAGATAATAGTTTTGATGAATATGTTGCGGGTTTTGGCAAAGAAATAACATTGCATGTTGCCAAAGATTGCACTGTAACAACTATTGACCATGGTCGCGGTATGCCAGTTGGACCACATCCTAAATGGAAGAATCCCGATGGTACACCAATGGAAACATTAACAGGATTATTTACCAAACTTCATGCTGGTGGTAAATTTAATGCAAGTGATAGTGGTTATAAAGTATCTGCCGGGTTACATGGTGTTGGAATAAAAGCTGTTAATGCTTTGTCTGATAAATTAGTTGTTACAGTCAAAAAGAATGGCAAAATCTATCAACAAGAATTTTCGAAAGGTAGTCCTGTTCATGATGTAAAAGTAATAGGAATATGTGATAAAAATGATTCCGGTACAACAGTATCATATCATCCAGATCCAAGTATTTTTAAAATTACATTAGAACCTAATTGTAAAGATTTACAAAATCGCATTGATGAATTAGCATCATTGAATGCTGGTGTCAAAGTTCATTATAAAAATGATATAACTGGTGTCGATAAAACATATTGTTATGAAGATGGAATTATTGGTTATACTAAACGTTTAGTAGCAAATTCAAAGTTGCTTTATGATGAGCCTTTTTATATGAAGGGTAATTATCAACTTCCATCTGGTAAAATCATAATGGTTGAAATTGCTTTTGTTCATGACGATGAGGAAAAGCCAAATGAAACAATTAAGACATTTGCAAATAATATCAATACTTATGAAGGTGGATTCCATTTACAAGGTTTCAGAAATGAGTATAAGAAACAGATAAATAAGTATATTACTGATCATAAATTATCTGACGATACAATTGAATTAAAATATTTGTTAGATGGTATTTATTCAGTTGTATCAGTGAAGGTTCCAGAAGCTGAATTTGAAGGACAAACTAAAACAAAACTTGGGAATGCCGAAGTTCAAACTGCTGTAGAAGAGGTAATTAAGGCAGCATTTGAAACAAAATTCTTTAATAATAAAGATTATAAAGCTATATTAGAAGCTTTGTCTATGAGGGCTATAAAAGTTAAAGAAGCAGAAGAAGCTGCACGCAAAGCAAGAGCTATAGCTCGTAAAGCTGGTAAAACAGCAAGAATGTCTTTACCAGGTAAATTAGCTGATTGTTCAAATAAAAGTGGATATTCTGAATTGTTTTTAGTTGAAGGAGATTCAGCTGCAGGGTCAGCAAAACAAGGAAGATATAGAGAATTTCAAGCAATACTTCCATTAAGAGGTAAAGTTCTTAATACAGAAAAATCTGATTTTGAAAAGATGATTAAATCTGAAGCAATCACAAACATTATCGCCGCGTTAGGTGGTGGTATTGGGAAAGATTTTAATATTAACAAAGTAAGGTATGACAAAGTAGTTATTATGACTGACGCGGATGATGATGGAAGTCATATTAGAGCTTTATTACTTACATTCTTCTATAATTATATGCCAGAATTAATTAAGGATGGAAGAGTATTTATAGCTTGTCCTCCATTGTATAAAGTTCTTAAGGGTAAAACAAGTGTTTATCTTAAAGATGATCATGAATTAAAAGAGTACAAACAAAAATACGGAAAAGTTGAAGTTAACCGTTTTAAAGGATTAGGAGAAATGGATTATGAACAATTAAAAGAAACGACTATGGATCCTGCAACTAGAACCTTAAAACAGATTACTTTAGAAGATGCAGAGAAAGCAGCAAATGTATTTGCAATTTGTATGGGTGGGCAAGCAGATCTTAGAAGAGAATTCATTGAAGCAAATGCTTACAGAGTAAATTTGAATTTCTTATAATAAAAGGGGAGGGTATAAACCCTCCTTCAATACATAAAGGAGGATATTATGTCATCATTATATTTAGCTGTAGAATTTAATGCAGAGACAATACAAAAACTAACTTATAAACAACATTTATTAAAAAGTCAATTTGAAGGTGAATATGAAGACCCGACTCGTTTTCATATAACAGTTTGTTTCTTAGCTAAAAATGAAGTAAATGCTAACACTGCAATTTTGGGAATGAATTTACTTCGTCAAATATATACACCTCAGAAATTCACAGTAGTTGCTAATTGTTTTAGACAATTTGACCAGGGTGTAGCTTGGGTAGGAATGGATAATACAATGCCATTATATGAATTAAAATACCAGATAGAAGATTGTATGAGACGTTGTAATTTCCCTATGGTTGAAGATAAATTTGATGGGTATATTCCGCATATAACTATGGCTTATGATTTTAAAGGTGATACAAAATCAGTTGTTTTTGGTGAACCAATACAAATTGAAATTGATAATATAAGCCTCTGGAATGCACCGAAATGTAACGATGTGTATATACACAATAAATTATGTGATGTAAAATTTAAATAACTATTTACTTTTTTCACCTTTTTGTATATAATATAATAAGAATATTATGTATAAAGGGTGATTTTTTATGAAACCAATATTAATAGATTTATTCAAAACTACCGCAAGACCTTTTATTGGTCCTAAAGTTGGCAATATATATGATACAAATTTTGATTTCCCTATTATTTCAGAAACTGTTTGTTTAGCAGGAGTATCTTTTGAAGACAGACAATTATTAATACCTAATCTTGAAATAGGGAGTCCTATAACCTTAACCAGAGACCCCAAGAATAAACATGATAGGTATGCTATCAAAGTATTTGATAAAAACAATAATCATATTGGATGGATTCCGAAAGATGTAGCATTTCATTTATCTCAAGAGATAGATGCTGGCGTTATCTGGAAGGGAAAAATAGAAAAAATAACAGGAAATGAGGAAACCTTGCGAGGTGTAGTTGTTAAATTATATCATATAAATAAATAGAATATAATCAAAACGCTGTAAGGGAGAAGTTCTATGGAGCTACTTATAATTGTTAATGTATTTCAATTAGTAGGAGGCTTAATAATTGGTTTAAGTTATCTTCCACAAATATTTCAGATTATAAAAACCAAGTCAGTTAAAGATTTGAATTTAATATCATTCATCACTTTACTTCTGGGATTAGGTTTGATGGAAGTATATGCTTTCTATCTTTTATTGGTGGAAGCTTTACCAATGTTTTTAATTACTAATAGTGTTGGTTTAATTACAATAGTTATTATGATTGTTTTGATTTTGAAATATAAGAAGAGGTGAGAAAATGGCCAAGAAAAAAGCGACCAAAGGAACCGGTGGTCCCGATGTCCAAGCCCTAATTGCAAATGAAAATATTATACACAGCGATATTACCGATGAAATAGAAAATGCGATGCTAACCTATGCCATTAAAACTATTATAGACCGTGCCATTCCTGATGTAAGAGATGGTTTAAAACCGGTTCATAGAAGGGTTCTATATGGTGCATTATTAGATAGGTTAATGCCAAATGGAAAATATGAGAAAAATTCCGGTGTTGTTGGAACGGTTATGAAATATTTCCACCCTCATGGTGATGGGTCAATATATGATTCAGTAGTAACTATGTCCCAACCATGGAATTACCGTTATCCATTAATTGATTTCCATGGCAATAATGGTTCAATAGATGGTGATTCAGCAGCAGCAATGAGGTATACTGAGGGTAAGTTAGATAAACGAGCACTTACTTTATTAAATGATGTCGATAAAGAATGTGTTAATTTTAGGGCTAATTATTCTGAAACAACAGTGGAACCAGAAGTACTTCCAGGATTATTCCCTAATCTACTTTGTAATGGTTCCTCTGGTATAGCTACTGGTTATACAACAGAAATACCTTCTCATAATTTAACTGAAGTTATTGATGCTATCATAAATGTTATTCAAAAACCCGATGCAACAATTGAAGATTTAATGAAATATATTCAGGGACCAGATTTTGCAGGTGGGGCACAACTTCTTAATAATGAAAAAATTAAGGAATTATATGAGACAGGAAAAGCAACATTAACATTTAAAGCAAAATACGAGCTTGAACAAAATGATGAGAGTGATAATACTCAAATTGTTATTACACAATTACCTCCAAATGTAAATAAACCAAAGTTGGTTGAACATATACATCAAATTTGTATTGAAGAAAAGAAGATACCAAGGGTTATTGATGTTAGAGATGAATCCTCTGGTAATAATATTAGAATTGTTGTAGAACTTCATAAAACAGGGATTGCAGATATTGTCATTAATGAATTATACGAGAAAACACATCTGCAAAAAAATAACACTTACATTATGAGGGTTATTGTTAATCAAACCCCAAAGGTATTAACTCTGAAAGAAATAATTGAACACTATATTGAACATCGTAAGGATGTAGTTACAAGACGTACACAAAATGCTTTAAATAAAACTAGAGCAAAATTGCATATTCAAGAAGGTTTACATTTAGTAACAACTGATATTAATAGAGCAATTAAAATAATTCAGAATGCTGAAACCGATAAAGAAGCAAAACAAGGATTAATGACAGCTTTTAATATATCTGATATTCAGGCATCAGAAGTATTAGAAATTAAATTACGTCAGTTAACTAAATTAAACAAGAATGATATCTTAAAATTAATCCAAGATCTAAAAGATGAGATTGCAAAACTAGAACCAATACTTAACAATGTTAAAGAACTTGAAAAAGTTCTTATACAAGAATTAAGGCAATTAAAGTCTGAATTTGGTGATGACAGACGTACACAATTAGTTGATGCAACGGTGTCAACAACAGCTATAATCGCAGCTAATAGTAATGAACCAATTGCAGTTGTACTTACTTCTAAAAACACAATCAAACATATAACAGTTAGTGCATTAGACGACATGATTAAAAATAGAAGTTTAAAGGAAAGAACCGAAGTATTTATTCAAGGATTAAAATGTACAATTGGAGATTCTTTTATACTAATATTTGAAAATGGCGAGTATGCTAAAGTAGAATTTAGTGATATCGTTGGCGGACTGACCGGGTTAGATACAAAGGCAACAATAAAAGCAATTGTAGTATACGATGAAGAATCAAAAGATAAATGTGTTGTAGCAATGACTAAAAAAGGTCTTATAAAGAAAGTACCAATGTCAGGATTTAAAGCAAGATTTAAGAGAGTTACTTCTTTCCTTGACCTTCAAGATGATGTTATTATTGGTGTTAGAGTAATTACAATGAATGAGAATAATATTATCACATTAGCTACAAAGGATGGTTTGGTTCATAGATTCTTTGAGAAATCATTTAAAGAAACCTCTGCTGGTGGTAAAGGTATAAATGGTATTAGTCTAATGGATGACAATGAAGTTATTGACTTTGATATAAGTAATCAAGATGATGATGATAGAACAAAGATAATACTCTTTACACAACATGTAGATGGTTCATACGGAATGAAGAGTATGCCATTAAATGAATTTAAACCAAAGGGTCGTATTGCACAAGGAATAAAAGGTGTAGAATATAGTAAAAAGTGTAATGGAGTTGTAAGTGGAATGCTTATAGCAACTGACGACTTCTTTGTATTAAATCCTAAAGGCGGGGTGAAAGAATATAAATTTGTTTCATTACCTCTTTATAATAGGTACAATAAACCAGACCCAATAAATGATGAAACAACGGTACGTAAATTTTTTATTGAATAATTAAAATAGGCCATATGGCCTATTTTTTATGTACTTTTTAAAATGTGTTTGATATAATAATATTATACATGGCAATTTAACTGTTAACAAAACGGTTAGAAAGTTATATAATTAAAATATACCAAACAAAAGGAGAGGTCAAAATGAGTGAAATAATAAGACCAATGAATAGTTTAGTCCCTATGGTAATAAGCAACGATGGTAGAGGTGAAAGATCATACGATATTTACAGTAGGTTATTAAAAGACCGGATAATCATGTTAACTGACGAAGTTAATTCAGTTACTTCATCATTAGTTGTATCACAGTTGTTATTTCTAGCTTGTGAAGATCCTGATAAAGATATCCAATTATATATAAATAGTCCTGGCGGTTCGGTTTCGGATGGTCTTGCAATATATGATACTATGTGCCACATAAAACCAAATGTATCAACAATTTGTATGGGAATGTGTGCTTCAATGGGTGCATTCTTACTTGGTGGTGGAACAAAAGGACAAAGATACATCCTTCCAAATGCAGAAGTTATGATTCACCAGCCACTCGGCGGAGCAAAAGGTCAAGCGACTGATATATTAATTAGTGCAAATCATATTTTAAGATTAAAGGAAAAATTGACATCAAAATTGGCAGATTTTACTGGCCAAGATATTGAAAAGGTAAAAGTTGATTGTGAGAGAGATTACTGGATGACAGCTGAGGAAGCTCTAGCATACGGCATTGTAGATAAGATACTTTAATATATAGAGGGAGAGTGAAACTATGGCGCCTAGAAAAAATAGTGGGACTGGAACTACGTCAACTGGCACAACAAAAAAGAAACCGGAATTAAAATGTAGCTTCTGTGGCAAATCTCAAGATGAGGTAAAAAGGCTTATTGCTGGACCAACGGTATATATTTGTGATGAATGTATTGGATTATGTTCTGATATCCTTGAGGATGAGAAAACTGAAGAAAAAACAGAACAATTAACAAATATACCCAAGCCAATGGAAATAAAAGCAGAACTTGATAAATATGTTATTGGTCAAGACAGTGCTAAACAGACAATGGCTGTTGCTGTGTACAATCATTATAAACGTATTCACACAAATTTAAAAAGTCCAAGTAAAAAGAAGAATATTGAACTCCAAAAAAGTAATATTCTCCTTGTTGGACCAACCGGTACCGGTAAAACATTGTTAGCGCAAACAATTGCTAAAATGTTAGACGTACCATTTGCAATTGCAGATGCAACAGGTTTAACAGAAGCAGGTTATGTCGGCGAAGATGTAGAAAATATCCTCTTAAAACTTATACAGGCTGCTGATTATAATATTGAAAAAGCTGAACAGGGTATAATCTATATTGATGAAATTGATAAAATTGCTCGTAAAAGTGAAAGTACTTCTATAACAAGAGATGTTAGTGGTGAAGGTGTACAACAAGCTTTATTGAAAATCTTAGAAGGAACCGTAGCAAGTGTTCCTCCTCAAGGTGGTCGTAAACATCCACATCAAGAAATGCTTCAAATAAATACTACTAATATTTTATTCATCTGTGGTGGTGCATTTGATGGTATTGACAAATTAGTAAAACAGAGACTTGGTAAGAAGGTGATAGGCTTCTTATCTAATGACAATAAAAAGAATGTACATGAGGATGATTTATCAATCATATATAAACATATTCAGCCACGAGATGTTATGAAATTTGGTTTGATTCCTGAATTTACAGGCCGTATACCAGTTATAGCTACATTAGAGAAGTTGGATGAAAATGCATTAAAGAGAATTCTTACTGAACCAGCTAATTCTATTGTTGAACAATATAAGTATTTATTCGAGATGGATAATGTAGAACTTATCTTTGAAGATGATGCTTTATTAGAGGTTGCAAAGGTTGCTATTAAAAGAGAGACAGGTGCCAGAGGCCTTAGAGCAATATTAGAGGATTTAATGGGTGGTTTAATGTATGAAATACCATCTAGGGATGATATTGACAAAGTGGTCATTACTAAGGATATTGTTGAAAAGTCCTTTAATAATCTAGGTGATGTTGCAAATGGTTAATAATTAAAAACAAAAATCCCCCTGTATTGGGGATTTTTTTTATGTGTAATTTTCCGCTGCATTATTATATAATATTATTATAGGGGGAGATATACATGAAATATAGTTATAAAACTCTATTTAGGGAATTAGAACCTATCTTACCTAGTAAAACTAGTAAAACCATAACAAAATGGGCATATGCTTTTGATTTTGATGATTATAATGAAGGTCTTATAGATTTCAAACCACAAACAGCTATTATTCAATATAATAATTTTGGTATTGAATTTCATTTTACTGATGAAAATTCTGAACAAAAATGGTCTGAATGTCAAATAGGCGATGAATGGGACTACATAAACATCTATGATACAGAAGAAGAATGTATCATAGAGTATAATAATGCAGTATGGACAAAAATTAAAGAAATAGAGGGAAGAATTCATTACCTCGCTGGTATTAAAGAAGTATACAAACATAAGTTCATCAATAGTGATTATCTAATGGAGAAGTTACGTCGAGGAGAATAAAAGGGGTTGCAATATGAAGTATACTGAAGGTCAAATAATCACACAATTACTAAATAAACCAGGGAAAAAACAATTTAGCAAATGGATTTGTTTATTCGATATTAATGATTATATTGATGAATGTTTTTCCGTGGAAATTTAAAGGAAATTGTACCTCAAAAAATAGGTATAACTTTAAATAAAAACTACAACGATTGCATAGTTTTTAAAGGTAAAAATGCAAAAGATATTGAAGAACTTGATGTTCATTATGATTTAATGTTTTTTGATACAAAAGAGGAATGTATTGAATATTATAATAGTGAGATATATAATGCATTAAAAAATGTAAGGTTAATACTTGATAATGTAACAAAATTTATAGAAGAAAATGAGAATAAATTTATCAAATCTAATTATTTAATGGAGAAATTAAGGAGAGGTTAGTATAAAAATGGATGTTAAAAGATTTCAAGAATGTAACTTTTTTGTGAGATTATGGAGAAGACTAAAATATCAACCAAAGTATTTTTTCAAAGCACTTTATATTGCTACTAAAGTAAGATTTTCACCTAACAATCAATATAGATTCAAATTTATTTTTAGTTTGATATACACAGAGTGGCAGATGAAAGCAGAATGGCATTATACAACAGAAGAGGTTTTTGGAAACTTAAAGAGAGAAATAGAAGAGGCAAAAAAAGAAATTGGAGAGCAAGATGATAGGTAGAGTTCACTCATTTGAAACCTTTGGAACCGTTGACGGTCCAGGGATAAGATTTGTGGTATTTCTACATGGTTGTCCATTTAAATGTTTATATTGCCATAACCCAGATACTTGGGCAATTGATAATTATAAAACGATGACACATCAAAAAGTTTTTGAGGAAATAATGAAGTATAAAAGTTATTTTAAGAACAATGGTGGTGTAACGATAAGTGGTGGAGAACCATTATTACAAATAGAATTTTTAATAGAATTATTCAAAATCTTAAAACAAGAAGGTATTCATACTTGCATTGATACCAATGGTTATGTCGATTCTAAAAATAATATTAAGTTGAATGAATTAATACAATATACAGATTTATTTTTATTAGATATAAAACACGGTAATAAAAATGAGCACAAACAACTCACCGGATGTGTTAACACAAACACTATAAAATTTGCTGAATATTTAAATAAAAATGGAAAGCCAGTTTGGATAAGATATGTATTAGTTCCTGGTTATACCAATTCTGTACAAAACCTAGTAGAATTAAATGATAGAATTAAAGATTTGAATAATATTGAAAAGGTTGAAATTTTACCATTCCATAAAATAGGAGAAGAAAAATGGCATTCATTAGGATTAAAGTATAAGCTAACCGATGTAAGACCAGCGACAGATGATGATGTAAGTAAAGCATATCAAATTTTAGGAATAAGACCTTAAAGGTCTTTTTTTTTGCCTTTGTTAACTTTTTGCAATGCATTGTTTATATTATTTATAATAATAAAATCTTTCTGACCTTAGGAGGTCCAACATGAATTACCAATGGAATATTTTGAACAGATCAAACAATGCAAAAGAAGTATTAACAGGAATTAGAGATTGGAAGAAAATTCCTGAAGGGAAGATGCGTGAGTTTATTGATTGTAATATAACTCCCCATGACCCGTTTCTACTTACTAATATGGAGAAAGCTGTTGCAAGAATTAAAGAAGCAATGGATAAGAATGAAAAGATCTGTATTATAGGAGATTATGATGCAGACGGAATTACTGGTACCTCAGCTCTGTACATAGGACTAAGGAGTATATTTACAAATGTTATTTGGCAAGTACCAGATAGATTTAAGGACGGCTATGGTATGAACAAAAGATTGGTTGATGTTGCTTACAATGACGATTGTAAATTAATTGTGACTGTAGACAACGGAATTGCAGCAAAAGAAGTAATTGAATATGCTAATTCTTTAGGATTAGATATAGTTGTTACCGATCATCACCAAGTGAAGCAATACGGTATACCTACTGAAATAACTGTCGACCCACATATAGATGACAATTATCCTTTTAAATCTATTTGTGGTTGTATGGTTGCTTTTAAACTCATACAAGCATTAATACCCGATTTAGAATTTAGCAATATTGATTTATATAGGGAATTATTAGCTATTACAACAATAGGAACAATTACTGATGTCATGGATTTAGTTGATGAAAATAGATTTTATGTTAAACAAGGTTTGAATTGTTTAGCATTTACAAAGAATATAGGATTAAGAGTACTATTAGAAAAGCTTGGTTTATATAAAAAGGATCTTAAGAGTGATGATATAGGTTATACTATTGGTCCATGTTTAAATGCAACGGGACGTCTGGAAAGTCCAGATATTGCTGTTAATTTACTATTATGTGATGACCCCGCAGAAGCAGACAAATTAGCTGATAAGATAATTAAACTCAATGAGAAAAGAAAAGACTTACAAAAAGAAGCTCTTGATTCTTTAGTTGTTAATGATGATGAAAAATTTATTGTTGCAGTAATGGAAGATATAGGTCATGGTTTATTGGGTATCATTGCTGGACAAATAGCTGACAAATATAAACGACCATGTTTTGTACTTGGTGGCAATAAAGAAAAAGGTAAATTATCTGGTTCTGGAAGAAGCATATATACTTATAATATTTTTAAGATTATTGAAGAAAATGGAGATATTATTGTAAGTGGTGGTGGACATACAGCTGCATGTGGTGTTGAAATAAATTATGATGACTTAGAAGAATTCAAAAAACGTTGTAATAATAATTTTAGTGAATGGATGCAAAATGCAACCGAAGAAGATTTAACACCAACATTAGATATTGTTTCTGAAATTGATTTAGGTTTAGTAAATGAAAGACTAATAAGTAATATTGATAAATTGAAACCCTATGGAAATGGGAATGAAGAACCAATATTTGCATCATTAAATTTAAAGGTTGAAAGTTTTAAAGTAGTAGGAAAGAATCTTAATACAATACAATTTACATTTTCAGATGGTCATTCAGAAATAAAAGCAGTTGGATTTAGGAGTATAAAAGAGAAATTTGAAGAACTTGGAGAACCAAGTGTAGTAGATGTTGCTTTTACAATTGCATTAAATGAATGGCCAAAAGGAAAATTTACTCCACAACTTCTTGTAAAAGATATTAGGGGAGTTGTTGAAACATGGTAAATCTTTCAGAGACAGCTTGTAAATTTCATTGTAATAGAATTGAAAACTATGTAAAAGTATATCTGGATGATCTTAAATTTTTAAAAAAAGTGAAAGCTGAAGCAATCCGTTATAATTATGAGTACAAAATATATGTAAAGATCACAATAGATGAATCATTATATATAATGTCTTTATTGGAAAGTAATCCAACGACAATTGATTGGATAAAAGAGTACATTAAAGATATTGAAGGTGAGAGATATATCTTTGAGGTTGGGTTTGATGTCGAAATGGAGTGATTTTTATGGCTGGAATGGTAACAAAACATAATACTGACGACCCTAATATGTACTATGCTTCACAAATTAAAAAATACATCAGAGACAATATTGTACATTATGATTTTATTAATCATTTTAATGTTTCTGTGAGAAGGGAACCAGGTTCATACTCAAAATATTATATTCATTTAGAACTTGATATAGATTTTTCTAAGTATATTATGCGTTGTATTGTTGGTGAATTTTTAGAACACGATATTAAAAATCACGTAAAAGGTGACTACAAATTAGAAGTACACATAAAAGAAAAAGGACATCATTTTAATTAAATTTTTTGAAAAAAATTGTTAAAATGTAATATTTACTTATATATTATATATTTATAATTTTGCCGAAAGCAATTTAAAAAGTACTTTTTGAAATTTAACAGGGTGCTAGTAAGTCTACATTGATAGAATAGCCGGCCTCACATGAGTAGGTGGGCTTAAAATTGACTTACTAATATGTCTCTTTAAAATTTCGCCCTAGCAGGGTGCTAGAAAGTCTACATTGAACAAGAATTAAATTAAATTACAGTTTACAAAAAGACTTATCTAGTAAAGAAATATCTTTAAAAGAAAAGATTGTTATTTTATGAAAGATTTCTCCTCAATTGGAGATACAAAAAAGCCGAGTATAATACTCGGTCATGTAATTCCGGGTAATCCGGTTTTTAGAAATTAACGACTTTCTACCATGTCTCTGCTTTGTAATAAAACTGAATAAAAATTAGGGTGCTAACAAGTCTACATTTATAGTATTAATGAAAATGATTTTATACACATGTAGTACAACATTTGTTAGCTCAAGGTTTACGAATTCGTTTTTCCAGATTTTGGTTTATGATACACAGAACTTTGATTCTGTGGCCTGAAATATGGACTTCGGTCTATAATTTTTGATTCGTGACTTGTTAATTTGTCCCTATTTTTATATTTAGTACCCACAAAGCAGAATGTTAAGAAATGGCGGGCGTTACCTTAGTGTTCTGTTTTATTTTGTCAAAAGTTAAAGGAGGAAACAAAAATGTTTAATCAATCATTAAGAGATGCTTTCAAAAAAGCCACTGAAAACAAAGAAAACAAAGGGTTAACAAAACTTGTTAATGACATCGCCGCTCGACCACCAAGAAAACCTTTTGACAAAAACAAGAAAAGGAGAGACAGAAATGATAGAACTGAGAAAAGTGGAAGTTAAAAAAGGTGGGGAATGGATCCCCATTGCTTTTACAGATTTACATAATGGTGATACTTTCAGGATGTTTGAACTAACTGGTGAGCCAGTAGTCGGTGAAAAGCAAGACACGGAATGGGTCGCGGCTTCCGAACCCTATCCAGCCGGTAGTACTTATGCAATTGATATTAAAGAGTAATTAAAATAAAAGGAGTGTATTTAAACAATGACAAACAATAATGGTGTAAAAGGATTTTTGGGGTCAAAACACAATGCAGCTAATCAACAGGTGCCTCACAGAACTACTACACTTCAAGGTGGAGTAGGATATACTCTTACTTATGAAGAAGAACTTTGTAATGCTTTTACGCTAGGTTTGTTGAGAGGAAACTTTTATACAGATCAAGAAGATGTTATCAAACATTCCAGAGATCTGTTTGAGAAAGCATTAATGGACAATCCAGTAATTGCAACAAAATATGCAATTTATGCTGCAGAAGAATTGGGCATGAAACTTATGCCTACTATTTGGTTGGTATATTTGTCAACTCTTAAAGACAAGAAATTGTTTAAGAGAGCATTCCCAAGAATAATCGGTAGTAATGTTAAGTTATTACATGATTTTGTTGACCTTTGCAGAAATTCAGATATACGTCCAGGTGGAATCCATCACCAAAAAGTAAAAGGCACAAATAGAGGACTTGGACAAGGATTAAAGAAAGTAATTAACGAACTTATGTATAATCAACTTAATGACTATAATGTAACTCGTTTTACTGGTAAGTTAGAGGATGTATGTCGTTTAACAAGACCAGAAGATAAAGTTGTAAAACGTCAAAATGCTAAGGGAGAAGTTTATGACTTAGACCTAAAACAATATTTTGAGTATATATTTAAACCAAAAGATGAACCAAGACGTTTAACATTTGAAAGAGCTAGGGTTTTACAAGAAACCATAGATATTCTTCAAAATGTTAACAGAACCGCTGACGAATTCCAGAAAGCTCTTGATAACATAAAAGTTCAAAGACTACAAATGGATGAAATCAAATTTACTTTTGGTAAATTGACAACCATTGAGAAACAATCTGTATTTGCTTATTTCTTACCAGGATTGAGATATGCAGCTTTAGTATCTAACTTGGTGGCAATTGAAAGAGCATTTGCAACAAATACTCGTAAGATAAAGAAAATAGATCCTATGGGAAGTGGAAAATACTTTGATCAAGTTGAAGTATTAGAAACTAACATCCCAAAAGAAATAATCGATTTAGTAGCTAAGAAATTAGCTAGTTTCGAAGATTATAAAGCTTCTAGAATGTTGTTCTTTGGTTTATTAACAGCTCATGAAATGATAATTACCTCTGAATGGAAGAGAGCTCTTAATACAACTTTAACCCAAGCTGGTAAAATAGCTTTTGCAGATATGCCAGAAGGGAGAACTATTCGTTGTTCAGCAGATACATCCGGTTCAATGACTACATCTGTAACAAATAGTTTAGAAGCTGTTGACGTAGCTGCTTACTTAACTGCAGCTATAGCATTATCAACTGGTAGTAAGGCATATGCAACCGCTACATCAACTAAAACTGTACCTCTATCAAATGACAATTTAATAGATTGTGCAGTGAAGATTAAACAAACTAATGTGGGTCATGGGACTAACTTTGAAACATTGTTACAAGGTTATGCTGGTGAGGATGTGACAATTATAGTAACAGATGGGCAACAAAGTGATGATATGGAACGTAAGTGGAAATCACTTACTAACAAACCAAAGGGTGCCAAGTTAGTTGTATGGCATGTTATTGGATATCCTAATAAAATATCAATGGACCCGGACATAATTTATTTAAAGGGATATAATGACAATTTGTTAAAAGCATTGGTAAATATCATCAATGGTAAGGCTGGACAACTCGATGCTGTTCGTAACATTAAAATTTAATTAAAATAAACCCTCTAGATAATTTCTAGAGGGTTTTTTATTACAATTTTATAGAAACTATTATTATTTTTTCTTTTAGATTTATATTATTTCTTATGCCTATAAATTTATATTTTTAATAGAAGGAGTGCAGTAGCACTTCGGGAATTAAGAAGGGGCATCATAATGAATAGTAAAATTAATGAGATAATAAGTACATTAACAAATAAGAGAAACAGAAATATTGCGATCGCAATGCACAATAATCCTGATGGAGATGCCATTGGTTCAGCGGTAGCCTTAGAAAAAACTTTGTTAAAGTTAAACAAAAATGTAGATATAATATTACAGAATAGAATTTCTCCTTGTTACTCTAAGATAATAGGAGAGAAAAGAGTAAATAAAATATATCTTCCACCAATGGGTAGAATATATGATGTATTAATAATAGTTGATTGTTCGGACCCAAATAGAACAATAGATAATATTAGAAGAATGGCAAAGTTTGTAATAGTTATAGATCATCATTTTGGAGCAAAACCATTTGGAAATATTCATCATTGTGAGAAGGCAGCTTCAACTGGAATTATCATTTATAATATTATTAAGAGAATAGTATCAATTGACGAAGATATAGCTAATGCTTTATATTTAACAATACGAAGTGATACAGGAAGTTTTAAAAATAGCAATACAGATGTAAGGGCCCATGAGATAGCTGGAGAATTAATATTTAAAGGTGCAAATATAAATCTCATTAATGAGATTTATGAAAATAAAACATTAAGTTTTATTAAACTTCTTGGAAATACTTTAGCTGATATTTGTTATGACCAACAATATAAAATCACACATCTAAGTGTAAGATATGAACAAATCAAAAAATCAAATTCGAATTATGAAGAAGCTTCAATGCTAATTGATTATATCCGTGGAGTAAATAACTCTGACATAACATTTTTATTTATTGAAAGTAATGATACAGTAAGAATTAAGGCTCGCAGTAGATATACTAATGTAGCAGAAATATTATCTAATTTTAATGGTGGTGGACATCCAACAGCTGCAGGAGCAATAGTTTGTGGGGATGACGTATACAGTGTATCAGATAAAATTATCAAGTATACTAAAGAATACATAAATAATAACCAACACGAAAGGATGATAAACGATGGAAATGGAAAAGAGATGGAGGGCACCAAGTAGAGGACATTTTACTTTCCAAGAAATGTGTGAAGCAATTAAAGTATTTATTGACGCAGAAAAAGATCAAGAATATCAAATCTCAATCGGAACAGATGCACAAAAACATAAAGGTTATACAAGATTTGTTACAGCTGTAACCGTACATCGTGTTGGAAAAGGCGCCCAATATTATATCCTATGTGAGGATGTTGAATATATAAGTTCTTTAAGACAAAAGATAATGTATGAAGTAGGCCTTACTTATCAATATAAAGAACAAATGAAAGATCAATTAGCTGACTTTTTACAAAGTCACAATTTACATATTCAACCACATGCCGACATAGGTGAACATGGAACAACTAGAAAACTTATTAATGAAATAAAAGGAATGTTTAAGGGTTTTGGAGAAGAGGAAGAGGTAAAAATTAAGCCATATTCAAATGCTGCATCGAGTGTAGCTAATAAACATTCAAAATAGGAAGGGTGAATAAAGTGAGGAAAAATGGCCCGTTCGTAACGACCATAGTTTCATTGTTCGCCACAGTACAAAAATCAATGAACAATCAAGAAGCCATTAGACAAATAATTATAAATAAAGGAACACAATTTGATCCAGAAGTAGTAAATGCATTTTTAAAAGTAGTAGATAAGTATCATATTTAGGGCCAATTTTTGAAAGTCTATGTAATGTTAAATTGACGTTTTAGTAATATAATTATTACAATCCGCGGTTCGTAATGATTTGACACTAAAACTACACATTATAACTGATAAGTAGTATGAGTAAAGATGCGGCTCTATTATTATGTACTTTTTTAATGTTTTAGTATATAATAAATATGATAGGAATAATAAGAAAGGGTGAGTACATTGCCTGAATTACCAGAAGTTGAAAATGTAAGATTAAGTATAAAAGATAAAATAATTAACCGAAAAGTTATTTCGTGTAATGTTTATGAGAGTAAATTAATTAAAGCGCCTGATGTTTCTCGATTTAAAAAAGATATTGTCGGTTTACAATTTGATAATTTAGATAGAAGAGGTAAGTACCTCATTGCAACTATGGATTTTAATTATGAATTAATTGTTCATTTAGGTATGACTGGTTTATTAATTCATGTAAATCAAGTGAGTGACATACCAGCAAAATATAGTAAACATTTAAAGGTACTATTAGAACTTGATGATAATACTTTTTTATGTTATTGTGATATCCGCAAATTTGGTTCTCTAAGATTACTTTGTCAGATAGCACCATATGATTCAATAGCTAAAATGGGACCTGAACCTTGGGATAAAGATGCTTTACAAATAATGAAGATAAGATTATCTGCTAAAAAATGGGCAAATAAAACTATTAAAGAAGCAATAATGGATCAAAATATTATTGCTGGAGTTGGAAATATATATGCATCAGAGTCCCTCTATGCAGCTAGAATTGACCCAAATAGAATAGTAAATAATATATCTGATCAAGAATTAGAAATTCTCTTAGCTTATATTAGAGACATTCTACAACAAAGTATTGATTTAGGTGGAACATCTATAAGTGATTATCTAAACGGACAAGGAAAATCAGGACAATTTCAGAATTATTTAAAAGTTTATGGTAAGACTCATTGTTCTTGTGGTAAAAAATTAAATACCGTTGAGATTAAAGGACGTAATACATTTTATTGTTCAAGTTGTCAAAAGTAAATGAAGTTATAAAAAAATGGTCAGATTCTATATTAAAATAGAGTTTGGCCATTTTTATTGTCAAATATTGTTAATTTAAGGAGAGGGTCGAAATGAAATTTATTACTTTTATTCTTCAACTTTTGTCAAGAATTTTCACTAGAATATCAGGACCTAGAGAACCGCAGCAATCTCTTCCTAAAAAAGATCCTAGATTCAATGGAGCAATACCTTCACCCCAAGATGACAGAGATTATCGAGTAGCAGCTGCAGTACCAATTGAGGATGAAACCTTATTACCAAATGAATTTGAAGTTTCTTATAAAATTGATCATATATATGATCAAGGGAATACAGGGATGTGTGTAGCTTATTCATTGAAAAGAATTAAAGAGGTACAAGAATTAAAGAATCAAAAGAAGTATATTCCAATGTCAGCTGGTTTTATTTATAATAACCGTGAGTTAATGGATGAATCATTAACACTTACTAGTGAAGGAATGATTATGAGAGAAGCATTACTACACTTAGTAAAAGAGGGGGTTTGTAAAGAAGAATTATTTAATTGGAAAGGTTTTTGGGTTGAAGTAAAAAATAAACCTTCTTTAATAACTTCAACTATGATTGAAGATGCGAAAAATTATAAAATTAGTCAATTTGTAAAAGCTGAAACTAGAATAGAAATGAAATCAGCATTAATGCAATTAGGACCATTGATTGCAGGTATTCCAGTTACAGGTAAATTAATTGGTGGGTATAATGAATTAATAACAATGGAATGGGCATTACAACCTTGGAACTATTATGGTGGACATGCAGTTGTTATTGTTGGTTGGAAAAGATATAATGGTATTAATTATTGGACTTGTATTAATAGTTGGGGTAAAGATTGGGGAGATTTTGGTGGATATTTTTATTTACCATTTAATTACCCAATGTTTGAAG
>Ga0123335_1003486_pt1 | contig 21811 bp, 22 predicted proteins | sample BiotimSIPDNA_2_FD_89707 | JGI IMG/M metagenome (GOLD analysis project Ga0123335, IMG submission 89707) | Anaerobic biogas reactor microbial communites from Washington, USA - Biogas_R2 time_0 SIP DNA | ecosystem: Engineered > Bioreactor > Anaerobic > Unclassified | place: Washington, USA...
ATCCACCTCTTTGCCATCGGCAATAAGGGTATAGAGGTACATTCCAGGTTCCATAGTGTTGCCTTCAATCAAAATCGATGTGTTTTCGCGATCCCGTATGTTGAATTTTTTAATTTGAGCGCCCTGCATGTTGTACACATATAAAGCGGCTTGCAAAACAGTTTTAGGAAGGAATAGTTGTATTTGCGTATTTGATGAAAATGGGTTGGGAACATTTTGCCCCAGCGTGGCTACCTGCCCCAACTGTTCAGGTTGTATAGTCGCTGATTTTGTGAGTGGGGTATTTTTTAAAAGTTCTATTTCGGCCGATAGCTCTTTAATTGCCTCAACCAGCACAGGTACTATTTTACCATACTCGATGCCATAGATATCAGTAGAATCATCGTAAACAACCACCTCTGGTAATATTTCGTTTACATCTTGCGCTAGGAACCCTATTTTGTTCTTTCTCTTCTCATCTAGTCTTGCACGGGTTTCAGGGTCGGTTATAACTTTTTCATCGTAAGCAAATTCTTTCTTTATGTCATACTTAACCCCTTTTAGCTTTAGTATTAAATCTAAGGCTCCATTAATATCCCTGATATTTTCCTTTTTTCTCTTGTCTGAAAGATCGGTAAACGCCCAGCTATACATATTTGCAAAGGCGTTACCTGATATCCCTACCGATCCAGAATTGTCTGCGTAAGGATAAATTTGTGGGGTAGTATAATAGCCTCTTAGGGTTAAGTAGCATTGGCCGTTGGTAATTTTGGTTTGGCCGTTAATAAGGACATCATCGGTAGGTGAAGTTGTAGTGGTGTGCAAGCCAATTTTCCCGGTTGTGGCCACCGTAATTTGGGCTTTCATAACGTTACTGCCAAGTAGCAGCGCACATAAAATTAAAAGAGAATAAACAACCGTTTGTTTGTTTGTTTGTTTGTTTGTTTGTTTGTGCCTTTGAAGGACAATAGAAATTCTGTTTCATGATCGTTAATTTTAATTAATAATTATATTGGGTAAAGAGAATAATTTCTGGCGTATGTTTTTTAACAGTATAAAGTTGTTGAATAAAAATGACAAAAATTATGATTTTCATCATATTTCAATTATATTTTTCCTGAAAATGAGGAGGCTGCAATATTCTTCATAGTGTCGGGTGTGTGTCTTCGCTATTGTTAAGTAGGGATTTCGGTGGCATAGGAATATTAAAAAAAGCAGCATACATGCTAATTGCCTGCTTGCTGCTTTTGTGTTTTGGGACTAAAGGATAAGCCCTATCAATTGTTAAAAAGGATACCCCAGCGAGATACTCATAACCCGGTGGTTCATTGTTGTATTTTCTGCCGAGGCCGCATCGGTGAGGCCTAACCCATACAATGCCCCAATACTTATTGAATGAATACGCACCCCTGCACCAAGTGAAAGGCCATAATCTATACGCTTTAGGTTGGCATCATTGTCGTTGCCCCAAATGATTTCATTTTCCTCGCTGCCGCTAATTGAGCCTAGATTGCCTTCGATCAACGTCTTACCCGAAATCCCAATGCCTATGTATGGGCCGGCATCGAGATAAACCGTAAGGTTTCCAACAGGGTACGATAGTTTTGCCACAATGGGTATGTCGATATAGCTAAGCGAAGTTTTTGTTTTGGCACCTATGGGTATTCCCAGAAACGAAGTTTGGGAGTTGGTATGGTAGCCTTTAGTGTTGAATATGGCGCCGGTTTCAATCGATAATAATTTTGATACAGGAAACTCAAGGCTTGGCCCAATGTGAAAACCTGTATTCGACTGAAAATCTTCGCTCAAAATACTGTTCCCCATGGTTATTTTGGCATTCGAAAAATTTACCCCGGCTTTTATGCCAATATTTTGCGCAAATAGGTTTGCCTGAGCAATACATACTAAAAATAAAAGTAGTGCTAGTGTTTTCTTGTTCATGTGATTGTTCTTTTTATTTTACAAGGCCGAGTCGTGTTTAAATAATCTCTGGTGTTGTATAAAACACTGTTTATTAATAATTTACATCTTCACTTAATGACTCTTTAAATTTTTCGTATTCAGTATCTTTTTTCAGGATATGGTCAATCCACCAACCTTTCAAGAAGTGAATTAATTGCGTGGCAATGTCCAAGTGTTTCCATGTGGTCATCATTTCGTTGTTTAGCATCGCAACATTAACAATGTAATCGCGGTGCATTTTCTTGTGTTCCTCAAATCGCGGGTAGTTCATCGCTTTCATATACAGTTCTTCGCGTTTGAAATGACGCTGAACATAATCGGTCATAACCGAAAGCACTTCAACCAGTTTGAGCCTCGAACCGTTTTGCTCAAGTATATCAACAATGTCGTTATATGCATCCACAATAATTCTGTGGTCATTGTCGATGTTCAGGTTGCCAATTGAATATTCCGGTTCCCAGTTTATTTTCTCAGTATTTTCCATCGTGTATTTTTTGTTGTGTTGAACTTAACTTGCCCATATCTGCTTGCTGGAAGAACGGCAAAAAAACCAGTAGGGTAAAACTACACAAATATTTTGTTTCGTTCAATGAATTTACCCCTTTTCTTGTTCAAGCTTTTTGTGTTGTCCGCTTAGTTTTCTATCTAATTGTTTAAATTTGACAGCACTTATACATAACGTTATGGTTAATCAGCGCAACCTTGTCAGGGTACTTGGCTTAGGCTATGTTATTATTTTTGTGGTTTCCAATATAATAGGTTCGGGTGTTTATAAAAAGATTGCCCCTATGGCGGCTGAGTTGCATTCGGCGGTTTGGATTTTACTTGCATGGGCTGTGGCCGGGTTAATTACCATTTTTGGGGCATTGAGCAATGCCGAAGTTGCTGGTCTGCTTGCCGATACTGGTGGCGAGTTTGTGTATTTGCGCAAAATTTACAACCGTTTTTTTGCTTTCATATATGGGTGGTCGTTGTTTGCGATTATTCAAACGGCCACTATTTCGTCGCTGGCGTATGTTTTTGCCCAATCATTGAACAGCATGCTACCGTTGCCGGAAGTTTTTTCGTCGTTGGCCGGCTTTTCCATTGGCGGTGTTTTTTTTCCATTTCAGGATTTTGGGGTAAAACTTGTCGCCATAAGCATGATAATGCTTCTTACTGTATTGAATATTAGTGGATTGAAGAGTGGGGCGGGGCTAAGCAAAGCAATCTTGTTTTTGGTGTTGGGCGGACTCCTTACCATTATTCTGTTTGGGCTAACCAGTAATGTTTCACAAGCTGCGCAACCTGTCAATTTTAACGAGCTGACAACACGTAGCGTTTCGTTATCAACTTTTTTCACAGCCATGCTTGCCGCTTTCTGGGCATATCAGGGGTGGGTTTCTGTTGGCTTTATCGGCGGAGAAATTAAAAATCCCAATAAAAACCTTCCCAAAGGGATTGTGATTGGGGTGTTTATAATTCTGGCAATTTATTTGCTCATCAATTATACTTATCTGAAGGTTTTGACCATTCCGCAACTTGAAGGGATTCATCAGGCGGGTAACCAAATTGCGGCTGTTGAGGCTGTACGGGGTTTTTGGGGCAATGGAGGGGCCATGTTTATTTCCTTACTGATTTTGATTACCACTTTGGGCTGCACCAATGCCAGTGTGTTGACGGGGGCCAGGCCTTATTTTGCGATGGCACGCGATGGCTTGTTTTTCCGGTCGATAGGAAATCTTAATAAAGCCAATGTACCGTCAAATTCGTTGCTCTGGCAAGGCATTTGGGCATCGGTGTTGGTGTTGTCGGGAACTTTCGACCAATTGACTGACATGGTGATTTTTGCCGTATTTATTTTTTACGGAGCCACAACATTAGGCGTATTTATCTTGCGCCGAAAGATGCCCGATGCACATCGTCCGTACAAGGTTTGGGGCTATCCCGTTGTTCCTGTTATTTATTTCTTGTTTTGTATCGCGCTGTTTCTTAACACCATAATTACCCGTCCGCGAGAAGCTGCTATTGGCATTGTGTTGATTTTGCTGGGTATTCCGGTTTATTTTTGGCTAAACAGGAAAGGCCGCAAACCGCATTCTTGCGAGTGATGATGTAATGGCTTATTTATTAAATGAATATGTTTCGTTTTTTTTCGAGTCCCTTCCATTTCTAGTAAATAAAAGTTGTATATTTGAGTGTAGAATACATCACAATGTGTTTTATAACTGTAGTATCAATTTAAAAAAAATCGGACATGAAATCAATTGTGGCAATTAGTTTAGCATCCATGCTGGTGTTTTCGTTTTCGGCATGTGATTTAACCGACATTGGAACCACCAAGTTGGGAGGAGAAGAGTCTGTGATGAGCAAAGAAGGTGTTGAATTATGGTCGTCGTCGGCTGTAGTTGCCGGGGTTTCTGATTTCTCAGGAGTAGTTACCTCTTATGAAGATGGCATTTCGGTATACGAAGGTAGAGCTGTTGTGAAAAATAGCTATTTGAAGCAACTGTTCTCAAATATTCCTGAAGTTAAGGTAGTTGGAGATACATTGAAAACCGATAATTTCCAGGTAAAGCAAACAACCAATGGCATGGAGTTGCTTTCGGGGCCAACAGCCGGAATTTTGGTCAAGTATGATTCAAAAGTTGGCGATAAATACAAAACCGACACCAAAGGCATTGAGCGTAAGGTGGTAAGTAAATCTACAGACAACGATTTTCCGTATGCTTTTTTCAATATTAAGGTAATTGAAGTTGAAGAACCAACAGTGGCGCTTAAAAGTGGTGGCGTTAGCAAGATTACTTATTGGGCCAATCATAGGTTTGGATTAGTGGGGATTCAATTTACTTTCGACGACGGAACAACCGCAAAATTTCCGGTTTACTGCACTGAGGAAAATCAATGAAGCATTTAGTAATTCAAGGGAAAAAGGAGAAAATACCTTCACATCCACATCATAAAGAGTACATTTACCGGAGCCGGATGTTTTTTCTGGCTAATAATCTATATACATTTTTTGCCGTCAATGGGCTTAAGTATTACATCCGGAAAGTGTGGCTTCAACACAAATATAAGATACCGGTTCCCTATGTTCTTCTTATCGACCCCACTACAGCATGTAATCTGAAATGCATTGGTTGCTGGGCTGCTGATTATGGACGGAAAAGTGAAATTTCGTACGAGAAATTGGATCAGATACTTACTGAGGCCAAGAAGCTTGGAATCGATAATATTTCATTTACCGGAGGAGAACCATTGATGCGGAAAAACGATTTGCTGAAACTATTCAAGAAGCACCGTTCGTTCCCTTATACTATTTTCACCAATGCCACGCTTATTGACGAAGAATTTGCAGCCGAAATAGCCCGGCTGGGAAATGTAACCTTTTTGATCAGCGTGGAAGGTTATCGCGAAAATACCGACTTCAGAAGGGGAAAAGGTACTTTCGACAAAGTGATGGAAAGCATGGATTTACTAAAAAAACACGGGATTGCTTTTGGGTTTTCAATATGCTATCATTCAAAGAACTACGAGGAGGTTAGCAGCGATGGTTTTCTTGATTTTTTGCGTGACAAAGGAGCTTGGTTTGGTTGGATGATCAATTATATGCCCATTGGGAAAGGTGCCGATGTTTCGTTGTGCCTCAATGCTGAACAGCGTAAGTTCTTAAAAGACCGGATTGATACGTATGTTGAAAAACACCAGTTTACCATTGTCGATTTCTCAAACAACGGCCATAAAGCCTATGGTTGCGTGGCGGCTGGCGATGGTTTTCTTCATATAAATGCGGCCGGAGATGTTGAACCGTGCGCCTTTTTTCATTACTCCGATGTAAATATTCATAATGTCTCCTTGGCAGAGGCCTTGGCTTCACCCTTTCTTACCCATTTCAGAGAGCAAAAGATAATTTCGGACAACCCACACAGGCCATGCCCAATTATGGATGTGCCCGATGCTTTGCTGAAGATTACTGATTTAGAAGGTGTCTGTTCTACTCACTTGCATTGCCATGAAACTCCCTCCGAGTTGTATGCCAAAACCAAACCCCTTGCCGATGGGTGGAAACCTGTTGCCGACAAATATTATCAGGATATGTCGGATAAAGAGAAAGAGCGATTCAAAATGGTCGCGAAATATTTGCTTTACAGGGATTCTAAAAACAATATTTAATTGATATTTCTTTGTATGACTGAATTTAAAAGATATTGGAAGTTTGTTGGTGTATTTTTGCTCTTCGCCGCGATTGTTTTGGCTATTGTTTCTTCGCTTACCGGTTTGAAAATAACACTTCCTGTTTTTGCAATCTTTTCTAAATATATTGAAGCAAAGTATTTTGCATTCTTCTCAACAAATTTCACTGACGAGTTGGTGCTGCTGCTATTTATAGCTGGGTTGATGCTGATCGTATTTTGCGGAAACAAAAAAGACGTTGATCGTGAGATTATTCGGGGTAGGGCTATGTTTAGGGCTGTGCTATATAACTCATTTGTCCTGATTTTTTCAATACTTTTCTTCTACGGTCAGGGGTTCTTTGCAATTATGGTTTTCAATTTGTTTTCAACATTACTGATCTATTTGCTGGTGCTGTTTCTCCTTCAACGAAACGAGCAGGTAAAAGATAATGATGCAGAAAATGAAGAATTGCATTGAATAATAAAAGAAGACCAAGTAATACAACAAGGTCTTCTTTGAGATAAAAATGTTTCACCAAAAAAAATCGGTAAAAATATGAAACCGATTTGGAAAAAACGGACTGCTTGTGTTTTGTCTATGCTTAATCCGAAATCGTAATAATTCTAAGTAATTCAGTGCTTTGGGTTTTTAATAAATTTGAACTCTGGTTCAATATGTAACCATTGGTTCGAGCCCTTTGGCTTGTTCAATAAAATCAGCTATCTGGCTCAATGCAGGTACCGCTTTGGTGAGTTTTTTCTGTTCCTGAATTTCCATTAATTTGGTGTGAAGGTTTTCAGTATTTCTGTTTCTTAATTCCTTAACCGTGTCAACACCAGCAGCTTCAAGAAGCTCTGAAAACTGTTGGCCAATGCCTTTTATGCGAAACAAATCGGCCATATTGACCCATTTTAAAATTTTGGATTCATCAATTCCCGAAGCTTCAGCAATTTTCTTTCTGCCAGCTTTCGACGCACCTTCTTCAAGTAGTTTTTCTACTGTTGTGATTTCCAATGCAGCTAATTTTTCTGCATAAACGGGTCCAATCCCTTCAATTTCTGCAATTTTTTTTGCCATAATTATAGATTTAGAATAATATAACTTGTTAATAGTTTCAAATCAGTGTTCTGACGTGATAAGACATCACAATTTTTTAAGTATTCATAAAATCACTTATTTTAGATCTGATTTTTATAAATTGATTTTTTTACTAACTTCCGTGTAATTTATAACTATTATTCGAAATGGACAAGAAAACCTTTGTAGAAAAGATACAGAAATCGTACACATTTAAAGGTGAATCGATATTAATTGGCTCAGCCATCTTGGGCGATGATTATGAAACAGGTTGTCAGATAAGGTTGCCACTCAAAACATTAAACCGTCATGGGTTGATCGCTGGGGCTACCGGGACAGGGAAAACAAAATCACTTCAGGTAATCATGGAAAATCTTTCCGATGCAGGAGTTCCTGTATTGGCCATGGATATTAAAGGCGACCTTAGCGGGATTGGTGCCGAAGGCGAAACCAATGCTATAGTTGAAAAACGGGCAAGTCTGATCGGGATGGAGTGGAAGCCCAAAAGTTATCCTATTGAATTTCTTTCGATATCTGATGAACCCGGGGTGAGGCTTCGTGCTACCGTGTCGGAATACGGGCCAGTTCTACTCTCTAAAATCCTGGGGCTGAACGACAGTCAGGAAGGAATTTTGTCGATGGTTTTCAAGTATTGCGACGACCGCAATTTGCCCTTGCTCGACCTGAAAGACTTGAAAAGCGTGCTGAGTTATGCCCAAGAGGAAGGAAAGGAAGAATTTAAACGTGAATATGGTTTCTTGTCTACCTCTTCTACCGGAATCATTCTTCGCAATATAATTACCCTCGAACAGCAAGGAGGCGAGCGCTTGTTTGGAGAGCCATCGTTCGATGTCAACGATTTGATGGTAACAAACAATCGGGGGCAAGGAATGATTAATATTCTACGCTTAACTGATATTCAGGATAAACCAGATTTATTTAGTTCGTTCATTCTGTGTTTGTTGGCCGAATTGTTTCAAACCATGCCCGAGTTGGGAGATCCCGAAAAACCACAATTGGTTATTTTTATCGATGAAGCCCATTTGGTATTTAAAAATGCAACACAAAACCTGCTCGATCAGTTAGAGATGACCATTAAATTAATCCGTTCAAAAGGTGTTGGCATCTTCTTTATCACGCAGTCGCCTACCGACATACCCGCTTCAGTATTGGGGCAGTTGGGAACCAAGGTTCAGCATGCCTTACGTGCCTTTACCGCCAAAGACCGAAAAGATATTAAAACAGCTTCGGAAAACTATCCATTTTCCGATTTTTATACTGTAAACGAGATGATTACGCAGTTAGGTACAGGTGAAGCTTTTGTTTCAGGGCTCGACGAAAAAGGGCGGCCTACCGAGTTGGCTTACACCTTGATGCGTCCGCCTTATTCACGAATGGACGTGCTAACAGAGCAAGAAATCAATGCCCATATCAGAAGTTCTTCGTTAGCAAGGGAGTATAATGTTGAAATTGATCGCGAGAGTGCTTTCGAAATTTTGCAGAGTAGGGTAGAAGCTAAAGAGGAAGAGGTTGAGCAGAAAATGGAAAATGCCAGAACAGCACCTAAAGGAAGGTCAAGAACAGAACAATCGACATTTGAGAAGATAATTAAAAGCCCGGTAACCAATACGATAGCACGCGAAGTAACCCGTGGATTACTTGGCGTTTTAGGAATTAAGACCACTACACGTTCAAGGTCTCGTTCCCGGTTCAGATTGTAATTAAATAGAAATAAAACTCTCCGAAGGTGTGATAAATCTTTCTTCTCATTGAATAAGAAGATTTTATAATATCTAATGTCCTTCGGAGAGTTTTGTTATTTTAAATCTTTCCTTATAATACCATGAATAAACAGTATTCAACCATAGGTTGTTGCGGTATCGATTGTGGCCTTTGTCCGCGCTTCTACACGCAGGGTAGTTCGGCTTGTCCGGGGTGTGGGGGCAAGGATTTTGCCGAAAAGCATCCCTCGTGCGGGTATGTAACCTGTTGTTCTGTGAAGAGAAACCTTGAAGTGTGCGCCCAGTGTAACGAGTTTCCATGCAAACGGTTCGATTCAGAAAAAAAAGGGTACGATTCATTTGTTACCCACCAAATGGTTTTTGTGAACCAACACTCAATAAAACAACAAGGGATTAAATATTTTATTAATCAGCAGCAGCTAAGGATAGATCATTTGGTTTGGTTATTGGAGAACTTTGACGACGGGCGATCGAAGAATTTCTTCTGTTTGGCTTGTGCTTTGCTGCCATTGGATTCACTTAAGGAAAATTATAAGAACCTTGTAAAATTGGATGCCGAATTAGATCTGAAAGTGAGGAATATGTTGGTTAAAAATAGTTTGCTTGATGCAGCAAAGGCTTTAAATATCGAACTAAAATTAAGGAAAAAGCAATAAGAGTCCTAAAATTTAAGATTTATCCCATGATTATATTATTCAACGTTCATCTTTGATAACTTTGTATTTATGTTTTTAAAATACTTTTCTGCTCTTTTGAGATAAAGCATTGATTATAAATTTAGTATATGCTGCTGTTAACCTACGATCGATATGGTGGAGTAATTGTTGATCAGGATTCTTTCCCCGATACAATCCCCGAATTCAGGGAACAAATTGTGCAACTCATTGAAATCTTAAATGATAAGAAACTTCTTTGGGTAAAGGTTCCCATTGAAAATTCTGAATTTATTCCGGTGCTTACCCATTTGGGTTTTGAGTTCCATTATTGCGATGAGAAAAATCTTATGCTTGTTAAAAGGTTGATAGATAGCTCCTTTGTGCCTACTGCCCGTAACTTTGTAGTGGGCATTGGTGCCATAGTAATCCATGAAGGAAAATTGCTGGTTGTGCGCGACAAATTTTCTCCCGATTTTAAACTTCCGGGCGGTCATATCGAGAAAAATGAGCCGATGAAAAAAGCACTGAAGCGAGAAGTTTTAGAGGAAACCGGTATCGACACAGAACTTGAATCGATTATCAACATTGGTCATTTCCCCGTTGGACAGTTTGGCGAATCTGTATTGTACATTGTCTGTACTGCGCGTGCTCTTACCACTAACATCAGCATAAACGATTCCCTTGAAATTGTCGAGGCAAAATGGGTAGATCCACTCGAATATGTTGAGGCTGACTTTGCCAATGTGTACAACAAGAGCGTGGTTAAAGCCGCCTTAAACAACAAAGATATTAAGTTGACTGAGCGTACATTGCCTCTTAAAATTGCAGGGAGTGAGGTCTTTTTGTGAATTGTAAATGGTGGTGTTGTTTGCCTGTAGTTTATGATTATTAATGAATTTATTGACGATCAATACTTTATTATTATGCTTTTATCTAAAATACTTGAACTCTTATGAAGACAGCATTATTGTTAATCGATATTCAGAATGATTATTTTGAAAATGGAGCTATGGAACTTCACGGTTCTTTGGATGCCTCCGAAAATGCCAGATTACTCCTCGAAACCTTCCGTGTATATAATTTTCCGGTAGTTCACATTCAGCATATTGCTGCCCGGCCAGATGCCACATTTTTTCTGCCCTCAACTTACGGTGCCGAAATTCATGAAAATGTTAGACCATTGGCAGATGAAAAAGTGGTCGTTAAGCATTATCCGAATAGTTTTCGGGAAACAAATTTGTTACAATTTTTAGCCGATAATGAAGTACGTAAATTGGTAATTTGCGGCATGATGACTCACATGTGTGTCGATTCAACAGTAAGGGCAGCAAGAGATTACGGGTTAGAGGTTGTTTTGGTGGGCGATGCTTGTGCTACAAAAGATGCAACTTTAGGTGATCATCTGGTATGTGCCCACGATGTTCATGTCAGTTTTCTGGCTGCACTGAACTATTTCTATGCCTCTGTTACTTCAACCCAAGAGTTTCTCTTTTCCTTTTCTTCACAAAATATTGACTGATATACTCATTGTCTTGCTTATTCGTAGGAGACTAAATTTGAATCAAATTCCTCCGCTTTATATATTTAAAATACCTCATTTTATTGTATATTGTTGTTTCGATATTGAATTTGTATGACTAAGCATAATTCTAAGATAATAAAGTAATTAAAAACATGAAAGTTATGAGGGTTTACCTAATTATTGCAGTTGTGGGGCTATTCTTGTCGTGCTCTGGTGAGAAAAAGAAAGCCGCAGAACCAGTTGAAGTAATTCAGGCGCAAGTAGAAAGTGACGAGCCAGTTAATGTTGAAGATGCTGGAATAATTGATGCCTCCGATGTGGAGTTGGAAGATGCGCAGAGTGAGATAGATTCATTGCTGAATGACATTTAATACTATTTATTATGAATAAGATTTTTTTAACAGCGTTGATAATGATTGCGATGGTATCGTTCACCTACGCACAGGGGCAAGGCCGTGAGAAGCAAAAAGAAAAAGTCGACAAAGTGCAAAAGCAGGAGAAAAAGAATGATAGGGGAGATAAGGAGGTTAAAAACAAAAAGGCTAACAAGCAAGATAGTGATGAAAAGAAGATAGAAAAAGAGGCTGAGAAAGCTGAACGAACCGATAGTACAGCCTCAGAAGGTAACGCGTACGGTAAAAATAAAGGCGACTTGAAAGGCAAGGAATTTGGACAACAACGCGCTGAAGAAGCTAAAAAAATGTCTGCCGAACGAAAAGCCAATGCCAAACAAAAGATTGAAGAGCAGGAACAGCAAATTAAAGGCAACGAAGAGAAAATTAAGAATGCCCGAGATAAAGTGAAAAAGCAAAAGGAAAAGGGCGAGATCTCAGCCGAAGAAGAAAAAGCAAAAAATGAGAAGATAAATAAAGCCGAAGATAAGGTCAAAAAAATGAAAGAAACTGTTGCAAAAAACAAGAAGAAAATAGAAGAAACACCCCTTGAAGAGCCAGAAATGGAATAAGCATTCCTGAGGTTGGGAAACATAGTATTATATTTGTTTGTAATTGGCAAATAGTCTGATTACCTTTGGGATATAGTTGATAATAAATGCAAGATGAGAACTATGTTTTCCATTCTTTTGTTTTTTTTTCTAGCCGTAAGCTGTGATAAGAACCAAGGAAATAGTACACAAATCTCAGGACACGTAGTTGGGAATCCTCCCTGTAAGAATGCGTTGAAATCAGAAAATTTGCCACCGACTGTTTCCGACACATTGTCGTGCATCGAATACTCTTATAATGCAGACCGCGAAACACTAACATTGACCCATATTAATGCCAGTTTTAATTGCTGTCCCGATAGCTTATTATGTTCGGTTGAATTGCTGGGTAATACAATTGTTGTTGATGAATTTAATAAAACAGCTTCATGTCGCTGTAATTGTTTGTACGACTTAACAATTGATATCGTCGGGGTTAGGGCTAACAGCTACAAACTAAAAATTGTTGAACCATATATCGAGGATCAGGAAGAGTTGGTTTTCAATATTGATATAGCAAAAGAACCTGCAGGTTCTTTTTGTGTAGAACGGAATTATTATCCTTGGGCTGAGTCGGGGAAAACCATCGAATAATTAATAGCGTGTGTTTTTGTTTCGCTTTGTTTTACTTTTTCCTTTTTTTCCCTCTTTGGGTAAACAAATCGTTATCTTATTCTGTTTTCTAGCTTGATAATGAAATGTTTGTTCAACTAATCAAAATATCTCGTGAATTCGACAAAGAAAGAGCTTTCATCTCAACAAACCGAAGAACTGTTTTCGATATTGAAAAGCAGATTTCTTCAAAATATGAACAGACACCGCCGGTTGAACTGGGAAAATGTATGCTCAAAAATTTCGGCCCAACCCGATAAGCTATTTACGCTGAGCGAAATGGAAAGAACTGGTGGAGAACCCGATGTTGTTGCGTTCGAAGAGTCTAGCGATGAATATGTTTTTATCGATTGTTCGAAAGAGAGCCCTGTTGGTCGGAGGAGTATATGTTACGACAATGAGGCGCTTGAGGCGCGAAAAGCGAATAAGCCCTGGCATAGTGCGGTGAGTTTAGCCTCTGAAATGGGAATTTCACTTCTGTCTGAAAATCAGTATATTAAATTTCAGCAATTTGGGCCATTCGACACCACAACCTCAAGTTGGATAATAACCCCTGAACCGGTTCGCAAACTTGGTGGAGCCTTGTTTGGTGATTTTCGCTTTGGCAGGACCTTTGTGTATCACAATGGTGCCGAATCGTATTATGCAGCCCGGGGATTTCGTGGCTTTTTCATAGTTTAGTGGGCTATTTATCATGTGCGTTCATGAAATTTGACGCAACTATACTTGCTCCTAATATATCTTGGACATAAAAAGATTTTATGAGAACAATTCTTTTAGTATTGGTATTGATGTGGTTCTTTTTGTTTTCCTGTAAAAAAGAGCCATCGTTGGAAATTGTCGATAAGAGCTCGTTTATCGATTCAATTGCAATGAACCGATATTATTCATCAGAAATTCAATTTCTCTCCGAGGATGGATTGTATAAAACATGGAAGTTAATTCGTGTAACAGGAGGGATAATGGGAGGCGAACATCCGCTTCCGTTTGATTATCTGGTGATGAAACCCCATGGAATTTATGGAGTTATACTTAATGATACGCTGACAGAATACGGTAAAATTTTCGTTGGTGAAAAAGGAGAACTTGGTGTGTTTCTTTCTTTTCATCCCGATACAGTGAGTCCATCCTTTGTTTACGATTTTGAAAAATATGCATCAATGATAAGTAATGACACGTTGTTACTTATTGCGCCTTGTTGCGATCGGTTTAGTTTCGAGTTTGTTGCCGAAAAGTAAAGCAGAAACTCTTTCGACCTAAATTACAAAGAAAATGAAAGAACAAAACGACCGTAGGATGTTGTCATATACAGACAAATGGTGTGAGGAACTCTCATATTTATCGTCGATAATTCAGAAAACACCTCTTGAAAAAACGATAAAATGGGGTTCTGACGTTTATACTTTCAATGGCAAAAATGTATTGAGCTATGGCGGTTTTAAGAACTATTTTGCGCTATGGTTTTACAACGGAGTATTTTTACAGGATAAGTATAATGTTTTGATCAGTGCGCAAGAAGGAGTAACTAAGTTGTTGAGGCAGTGGCGGTTTTCATCTGCTAAAGAGTTAGATGAAAAGAAGATACTGGAATATGTGCATGACGCAATTGCCATTGAGATGAAGGGGTTAAGAATAGCACCTGAAAAAGAAAAACCGATTGAAATACCTCAATTATTTGCTGAAATGCTTTCAGAAGATAAAACCTTAAAGGAATCGTTTGATCGCTTAACTTCTGGAAAGCAAAAAGAATACATGCATTATATTGCGGAGGCGAAGCAAGAAGCGACAAAAGTTAAGCGTTTGGAAAAGGTAAGGCCAATGATTTTGTCGGGCATTGGGCTAAACGACAAGTATAAGAAGTGAATTTGTTATAATGTTCTTTCTTAATATCGTTTATAAACCCATTGCTTAGTTGTATGTTAGAAAAAGTAAATTAGAATCCCCTTTAGATTTTCTCGAATGCGCCACATTTAAATTCAGTTTCGTTACGTTGATCGTTACGGTTGAGAAGGCATAGAATATTCTCCTCGGCATCCTCGGTATAAAATGATTTACATAACATACAAAGGCTCGGGGTGGGGATAGATTCTTTATCGACTCGTGTGCCATCGTCATTATATATACCGTTGATTTCACTTAAATAATTAACTGCTTTTATTTCCTGCCAAATGATAGCCTTTATATGATCTTCGAGCCATTCTTGCCTAAAGGCGAGCCAATTATTTTTTTCGTCCGATTGTAGCACAATGGTGGTGAAGCGTTCTATCGGGTTTATTGTGTCAAAGGCATCGAACAAATTCTTCCTAAGAGGTTCACCCCTTACGCGCGAAGCAAATTCTTCCATCATGTTTTCATGTTCGTAGCGCAAAAGGGGTTCAAAAATAAACCTTTCCGATAATTCAAAAATGTTATCATCGCCCCTGTTCAAAAAGCTAAACAGCGCATCAGTATCTTTAGGGGTATAAAAATCATCTTGACTTAGCGTCTTAAGCTCCAAGGTATCGTTATACATTATACATACCCATCCAGCATCAATTGCTTCGGCTATTTTGGGCAGCATTGGCAGGTATTTTTCAGGAATTTTCATTTCCAATTCAAAGTACTCTTCGTCATCGGGCCACTCTATGTCACAACTGCAAAAAATACCGTATGGACAAGAATCATTATCGCCAACACATAGCTCAAGGTCCATGCCTTCATCGGGTAGATATTGCACCGGATAATTCCAGTTGCTTCTAATGGCTTCGTAGAGCCATTCTTTGGGTATGCCTATTGGTGCATCTATTAATTTGATTTTCAATGAGTCGAATACTACGAAGATGGCATCGAGCAATGCTCTCCAATGGCGGCCTTCCAAATAGGTAAGATCAGGGAAAGCCTCCTGTTTGATGCCAGTTAGCTGTTCAATGGTTTTGAAGGGTGTCAATCCCAAATTAACGATTGACTGAAAGTCCTCAAATCCTTCAGGTGTTTCAATATACGATGGTTTTGGTGGGTTGTGTGCAGCCAATTCCAAGTCTTCTACTAGTTGTTGTATGTATTTATCCATCATTGGGTTTTTGAGGTGTTATTTATTCGGTTATTTCATTCCCTTCCAGTTGCCATGAAATTTCGTACCACACCAGTAGTTCAAGCACCGATTGCTTGAAATCGAACCATTGCTTTCGGTATTTCGACCCTTCAACAAAAGACTTGAAATTGGCAAAAGGACGTTTGTGGTTTAGTATGTCGGCCATTTGTTGGACAACCTTTTGATCATTAATTTCGGCTATAAACCGCTCCATAATTTTGAAGCTTTCAAACGATTCGCGCGGTTCGATGGTGACGCAGCGTTCCCACTCTTCGTGTTTTAACGTATCTTCCCAAGATTCTCCGGTCAGGTCGGTAAAATCTTCGGGAAACAAGGCCTCGTTTTGGGGCATATATTCTAGCTCAAGTGTTTCGGGGTTTAAGAAACACACCAATCCTGAGTCGATGAATTGTGCAATGTCGTGCACCACTTTTCGGTATTTTTCGGGTATCTGTTCTTCTTGGGGTTCTTCGTAGATCTCGGCTTCAAGGAAATCGAGGATTTTCTGGAGTTTGAGATCATCGTCTTTCACAGCATGGAGTATTGACAGAATTTGATTGAGTAGATGATCCTGGTTCATCAATTTTAAGTGTTATTAGTTATATCTGTTTGAGTGTTGCAGCAAATATAATTAAAACAGGGCAATGCTTTGTGTCCTTGTCCTGAAGAAATGGCAGAGCAAAATCAACAATCTTTATGGAATCGGGATAGTTAAAACCGCTGCTTACAACAAAATAGCCCGATATATGCGACACACTCTTTTTTAAATTTTTGGCTATTGTAAAATACGTTGCAGAAAGACGTTTCAATTCCACTTTGGTACGATTAGAAGTCCATTTGTTTCCAAAATCTGCCTTGTGTTGTGCGTTTCAATTCCACTTTGGTACGATTAGAAGAACTTTGCAAAAAATATGCAACGCTAAGAACTTTGTTTCAATTCCACTTTGGTACGATTAGAAGATCAGAGACCAGATAAAATTAGAACAGGCAGCGAGGTTTCAATTCCACTTTGGTACGATTAGAAGTTCCCCCCTGTATCTGAAAGATATGATTTTAATGTGTTTCAATTCCACTTTGGTACGATTAGAAGCCGGCCTAGAAAGAGTAAATGAGTTTGAGCTAATGTTTCAATTCCACTTTGGTACGATTAGAAGAAATATTGCCTCTTTTTAATGAAATCCTTGTCGAGGTTTCAATTCCACTTTGGTACGATTAGAAGTTTGAAAGATGTTAGAAAGTCAATTTGAACAACGAGTTTCAATTCCACTTTGGTACGATTAGAAGCAATTAAATAGATTAGATTACCCCATCGACTTTTGTTTCAATTCCACTTTGGTACGATTAGAAGGGGTGTCGGAATTGTTTGAAATAGAAAGATGGTCCGTTTCAATTCCACTTTGGTACGATTAGAAGTGTTACCACCAAAGACAGGCACGTATTGGTAAGCAGTTTCAATTCCACTTTGGTACGATTAGAAGCTGTGCTTTCAACTCGTTGAAACGCGGATCGGTAGTTTCAATTCCACTTTGGTACGATTAGAAGTCTTTCTGATCTGGGAAATCAATTCCCTTATCAAGTTTCAATTCCACTTTGGTACGATTAGAAGGAAGCCGGCTGCTTTGGCTTCATCGGCAGTAAACCAAGTTTCAATTCCACTTTGGTACGATTAGAAGCGCCCCTGAACTGAAACGCCTAAATCCTTATAGTCGTTTCAATTCCACTTTGGTACGATTAGAAGCTTTTCGCTGCGAAGCAACGGGATAACACTTATGTGTTTCAATTCCACTTTGGTACGATTAGAAGTTAATGACAGTGCGGAGGTGCCAGGTAGCAAAGCGGTTTCAATTCCACTTTGGTACGATTAGAAGTCTTGATAATAATAGTGGAATCACTGAAGAAACATGTTTCAATTCCACTTTGGTACGATTAGAAGCTCTATCGGAACAAAAGATAACGTCATTGTTGACATGTTTCAATTCCACTTTGGTACGATTAGAAGTATACACGTCATTATACTCCAATGCCATTGCATTGTTTCAATTCCACTTTGGTACGATTAGAAGAAGAAGCAGCTGCAACAGCAAGGAATACCGAAGCATGTTTCAATTCCACTTTGGTACGATTAGAAGAGAGAGGAGATATAAAAGACATCTGCATTCGGACGTTTCAATTCCACTTTGGTACGATTAGAAGTGAAAAGGGCGATATATTTAATGGATATTATACTGTTTCAATTCCACTTTGGTACGATTAGAAGAAACAGCATCTTCTGAATGTTCTGTTTCATATTCAAGTTTCAATTCCACTTTGGTACGATTAGAAGCAGTTTATAACAAATGGATCTCCATCCTTTGTGGGGAGTTTCAATTCCACTTTGGTACGATTAGAAGTTTAAGGCTATCAAGTTCGTTTGTCGGGCTGTCGTCGTTTCAATTCCACTTTGGTACGATTAGAAGCCCCGCCCCTCACGGCTTCGGGGCAACAAACGCAAGTTTCAATTCCACTTTGGTACGATTAGAAGCTATAAAATTAACTGGCTTGATGCGAATGTCATGAGTTTCAATTCCACTTTGGTACGATTAGAAGTGAAAGCCTCTTTTTTTTTATCTCAATTTGGTAAACTGTTTCAATTCCACTTTGGTACGATTAGAAGCGAACATACATTCTTTTTGAAGGTCTGCGCCAACTTTGTTTCAATTCCACTTTGGTACGATTAGAAGAGCAACAGGAGCGGCAATTGCAAGTATTCCTATTGTGTTTCAATTCCACTTTGGTACGATTAGAAGCTTTGACATCACGATAACCTGCAAAATCCCACCATGGATGTTTCAATTCCACTTTGGTACGATTAGAAGCGATGTTGAGGAGGATAAACAGCTTTGATAGTCTGTTTCAATTCCACTTTGGTACGATTAGAAGGTTATTCCTGCTGCTACTGCCAATATTGCTCCCATGTTTCAATTCCACTTTGGTACGATTAGAAGCAACAGTAGAAAATGCAATTAACATCACATATACAGTTTCAATTCCACTTTGGTACGATTAGAAGCATTGAAACAATCTTCACCATAACTAAGAAAATGGTTTCAATTCCACTTTGGTACGATTAGAAGTTGAGTCATCAGTGAAACTGTACCAGTTGGAGCAAGTTTCAATTCCACTTTGGTACGATTAGAAGCTGCGAAGCTTATTACAATAGACTCACAAACAACGGTGTTTCAATTCCACTTTGGTACGATTAGAAGCTGCTAAAAGACACAATTGAATTGCTTCGCTTTTGTTTCAATTCCACTTTGGTACGATTAGAAGTCTGACAAAGAACATTCAGATGAAGAAGTTGGGTGTTTCAATTCCACTTTGGTACGATTAGAAGTGATCAAATAATTCAAATACTTCTATCCAATTCATGTTTCAATTCCACTTTGGTACGATTAGAAGCCCGTTACCTTGCCTCTCACATTTATACAACCAATTCGTTTCAATTCCACTTTGGTACGATTAGAAGAAGCATTTAACATATGAGGATGAAGAGACAACCATTGTTTCAATTCCACTTTGGTACGATTAGAAGAAGGTTATTTTGCGATACATATCTCTTCATTCCTTTGTTTCAATTCCACTTTGGTACGATTAGAAGACCTAACCAGGCATCGATAAAACCAGCGTTTACAAGTTTCAATTCCACTTTGGTACGATTAGAAGAATAATAGCAACATTTGATCACAATTATTATTTAGTTTCAATTCCACTTTGGTACGATTAGAAGAGTCGAAGGAGGACACAGTTTGCCATACTTTGTCGTTTCAATTCCACTTTGGTACGATTAGAAGCTAGTGTCCCCGGGATTGTTTCTAGTGCATTTTTTCGTTTCAATTCCACTTTGGTACGATTAGAAGATTCAAGCAGGCTGAATTCTGATTTAGCAAATTTGTTTCAATTCCACTTTGGTACGATTAGAAGATTCTATAAAGCCACTACTGAAATATGTTAAAAGGTTTCAATTCCACTTTGGTACGATTAGAAGCAATTTTATTGACGTTGTTACTAATTGCTTGTTTGTTTCAATTCCACTTTGGTACGATTAGAAGTTTAATGATCTTCTTAAACCCCAATTGACATATAGTTGTTTCAATTCCACTTTGGTACGATTAGAAGCGTTCACCCCCTTTTTTTGCGCCTTCGTATGTGTGTTTCAATTCCACTTTGGTACGATTAGAAGTTCTTTTTGATGCTTTTTCGCAGCAGCGTGTGGGTGGTTTCAATTCCACTTTGGTACGATTAGAAGCCAATCAGTTTCAAACCAAAGAATATCATTTAGATGTTTCAATTCCACTTTGGTACGATTAGAAGAAGTTCTTCTGCCTTAGTTTGTCTCCCGCCTTTCGTGTTTCAATTCCACTTTGGTACGATTAGAAGCTTCACTGCATCCCCTTTGGCTGCTTCAATTTCTTGTTTCAATTCCACTTTGGTACGATTAGAAGATTTGAAACAACAATAAACACAGCCGCCGCAATTGTGTTTCAATTCCACTTTGGTACGATTAGAAGGATGTCGAAGCCATTGAACATATCTTTTTAAAATTGTTTCAATTCCACTTTGGTACGATTAGAAGCAAAATCGAGTATTAATACTCAGGTTTAATCCGAAGTTTCAATTCCACTTTGGTACGATTAGAAGACTGAAGAAGATGAAATATCAGAGATTGGAACAGGTTTCAATTCCACTTTGGTACGATTAGAAGCTTAATGTTTCAACCTTCGTTTGTGATGTAATATAAGTTTCAATTCCACTTTGGTACGATTAGAAGTGCTTGCCATTCAGCAAATGTCTTAGAGACACCCGCGTTTCAATTCCACTTTGGTACGATTAGAAGCGCAAGGCTTTTGTATTCATAATCTGACAATTTCATGGTTTCAATTCCACTTTGGTACGATTAGAAGCCTTTTCAGATAGTACCAGCCGACACTCAATTGTGTTTCAATTCCACTTTGGTACGATTAGAAGTTAATAGCATCCTTAATTTTTGCCGCCACTAACTCGTTTCAATTCCACTTTGGTACGATTAGAAGTGGAAAACAACAAATCATAAAGCGAAACAATGCACTGTTTCAATTCCACTTTGGTACGATTAGAAGTCATGTACCCCATAGTTGACATAATTGCATTTTTCGTTTCAATTCCACTTTGGTACGATTAGAAGTGAAACTGTCGAAAGTCGAATCGAATGCTTCGGCAGGTTTCAATTCCACTTTGGTACGATTAGAAGCAACTAACACGCAATATAGCAAATGGCTGTATTCGGTTTCAATTCCACTTTGGTACGATTAGAAGGTTATGATAGCCATCGTCGAGTCGCCGGCAAACAAGTTTCAATTCCACTTTGGTACGATTAGAAGCCGATTCGTTGAACGGTTACGTTAAAAAGAAATCTGTTTCAATTCCACTTTGGTACGATTAGAAGGATAAGGCAATTATACAAAGAAGGTGTTTTTGATGTTTCAATTCCACTTTGGTACGATTAGAAGGCCGAGGTTCAGGATTTAACAGCATCATTTAAAAATGGTTTCAATTCCACTTTGGTACGATTAGAAGTTAAATTAACCAATGCGGAAATGTCTAGTGAAGTGATGTTTCAATTCCACTTTGGTACGATTAGAAGCCTTGCAGCTGTTGAACCAAAAAGGCTGGTTGCTTGTTTCAATTCCACTTTGGTACGATTAGAAGTACGCCGTACTGGTTGATGAAATCATCGTCGAAATCGTTTCAATTCCACTTTGGTACGATTAGAAGCTTAGAAATTTTTTAGATAAAACTGGTTTTTTTTATGTTTCAATTCCACTTTGGTACGATTAGAAGCCGATTTTATCCACGCTGAATCGGCGGAATAAATGTTTCAATTCCACTTTGGTACGATTAGAAGTTTAGAGATTTGTTCAAAATTAGAGGTTTATTGTCGTTTCAATTCCACTTTGGTACGATTAGAAGAGTGAAACAAATCCGAAGCCGCAAGCATTTACACGTTTCAATTCCACTTTGGTACGATTAGAAGCGCCC
>Ga0123335_1003488_pt1 | contig 21809 bp, 19 predicted proteins | sample BiotimSIPDNA_2_FD_89707 | JGI IMG/M metagenome (GOLD analysis project Ga0123335, IMG submission 89707) | Anaerobic biogas reactor microbial communites from Washington, USA - Biogas_R2 time_0 SIP DNA | ecosystem: Engineered > Bioreactor > Anaerobic > Unclassified | place: Washington, USA...
CGCGTCTTTTTTCTGGCATGGGACCAGATCGTCCTGACCGGTCAGGACGAAGGTGTCTGATTCGTCCGCGTCACGGTACTCCGGGATCCGCTGGTCAGTTTTTCGGAAAATGGCGGGCAGGCCAAGATCCCAGCCCATGCCCAGGATGCCGTTCCCGTTAGCAGAGCTGTAATGCAGCGCGATCGGCTGATTGAACGCGTGGCGGTTTTCCAAAAACGGCAGTTTGACCGTCATGTTGAGCATGCCGGTCGCCTGGCTGACCGACAGGTTCTCCTCCAGCCCCGTCAGCGCCCCGCCGCCTTGCGGAAGCTGCAGCTTGCTGCCCATGACGAGCAGCTGCTGTTCCTGGTCCTGGCGATTCGATTCCTGCAACACGCCGCTCCCCCCGTTTCGGCCGAAAACATGCCTTCGGGTGAATCAATAGAAACAGGCGGAAAATACGCAGGCGAAGCTTGTTATGGGGATCGGTCAAAAAAACGGATATCTGCCATGCAACCCAATAATACAAGGGCCGGCCCTAACGGCCGGTTCGGCCGGTTACGCTACGAGCTCCTGTCTGGTCAAGCGTCCAGATAAAACCAGACCATCATCGCTTCCGAGTCTTCCCAGGGTGCAAAAACAAAATGAACGGCAAGTTTTTATTGCCATATTTTCATTTTAGGCTCGTTCACAACGGCTGTCAAGACACGCATCTTGTCAAATTCGTCTGGCACCTGGCACTGCCTCTGCGCTATAATGCAGATAACACGAGCCAAGGTTTCGATCTGCCGGACAGCCGGCAGGGATAGCGAGGATGACATGCCCGATAGCCCATGTCTCGATGATGCCAACGGCAACGCACGCCAGCTCAGCCTGGATCAGATCCGTGAGCTGTGGTCGAAAACCTACAATACGGACGGGAAGCCGGACTGGTCGCACCTCTTCCCCTACTATCATCCGCAGATCGTCTTCCAGGACTCCATCCAGCGGATCGAGGGGATCGACGCGTTCCAGGCGATGTGCCTGCGCCTGACCAGCCGCTGCCGAAGCCTGAGGATGGATATTGTCTCGCTGGCCCGCGAAGGGCCGGTCGTCCTGATGGACTGGAAGATGACGATGTCTTTTAAGAAGTTCCCGGATACGCCCATGTACGGGGCGACCAGGCTGACGTTCCACGAGGATGGCCGGATCATCGGGCAGCGCGATTACTTTGACCTGTGGGGGGATATCTTTAACGGCATTCCCCGTTTCAAGAAGATGTACCGCCGCTTCATGCGGCGCAAATTCGGCTGATCAAAAAGCTTCAAGGAGGCTGCTTTGGCATCCGAATGGCCGGACAAGCGAAAGTTATTCGCCGACCGCAACGCACCCCAGCAATTATTACCGTCTCCATGTCGGGCAAGGTCTGCGTCATCACGGGCACGACCTCCGGCGTCGGGCTCGAAGCTGCCCGCAGCCCGGCCGATTGGGCATTCGCTAACTTTCTCCATGGGATAACCTCACGATCAACACCGTGCATCCGGGCGATGGGCAAACGGATCTGGGATCTGAGCTTAACGCTGTCCGGCCTTTCTTAATTCCTTGCTGACGCGGTCGGCAGCCATTTTGCCTGTCAGGATGGAGATCGGCAGGCCGGACGGGCTGAACGTCCATTGGCCGGCCTGGTAGACATCGGGCAATCCCGTCAGGATTGATTTGGCGATTTTCGTCATGGTGTGTACAGCCGGCATTTCTGAGTTGGTGAAGGCCCAGCCGGTGATCGCCCCGTCGCTGTTGCCGGTTCGCCGGGCCAGTGTCAGGGGCGTTGCGACAAACGAATCGATAACCTTGTCCTCTAACGCGGGGTAAACCGAATCCTTCAGGATCCGGATCATGGTCCGGGCGCAAAACGTCTTGAACGCCTCGTACCAGCCCGTCGTTTCAATCTGGCGCACCAGGTCATAATCGAATAAAGCGCTGACGATCAGGCCGGTCTGACCGGGTGGAGCGAGCCGCTTGTCACGCAGCACCGGACAGGCTATCTCATAGGTCGTGTGTTCGAGGTACTGCCGGATCCAGTCAAGGACGGCCCGGGAGTCATCCGCTTCGACCGACTCGCCTGGCCGCGCGGGCGGTTTAGGCGATACGCGGCTAAGACCGGCCTTTTGGGGTGTATAGAAGAAATGGGGCTGGGAAATGCCGGCGAAATAGGCTGGATCCAGGTCGACGGTCAGGTACAATGTCAGGATCGAGTCGCCGCCGGTTTTGTCTTGCAGACAGCGCTTGCGCGCGGCAACGGCCTGCCGGACCTTTGGTTTTGAAATGGCGATCTCGTCGATGGCCCGGTAGAACGCTTTCTGGTCGGCGCACCAGATCAGCTTCCGGTACGGGAAGGCGTTGCCGGCCTGGTCAAAAACACAGGTTTTCTCCAGGTCGATCCGGACGATCTCGGTACCGCAGCGGATCTCCCCGTGGTGATCGAGGATAAACTGCTTCATCCGGTCGGACAGCACGCCGGTGCCGCCGACGGGGTATTGGTAGTCCAGATAGAGGCTGAAATAGCTGAGGGCAAAAAAGGTGGGCGTGTCTTTGAAAAAGTGCTGGGCGATCATGTCGATTAGGGCCTGGTTGGCCGAGATCCGGCCCAGGTACTCCGCCACCGGCATGTCCAGCCGGGTGACTTTGCGGATGGTCAGCAGGTACTTGAAAAGCCAGGGCAGGATCGTTTTGACCAGATATTCCTTATCTTTCATGAGGTCAAGGAACAACGGGTTGTCGATCCCGTACAGGATATCCATGTACTGCATGATTTTCCGGATCTCGGCGCCGAACCGGCGGACATCCGGGGCGCTTTCGGAAAATTGGTCCTGCAGGAGCCTCAGGTAGTCGTCCAGACTGTCCTTATCGCGCAGGTGGACGATGGCATCTTCGATGCCGATCGACACGCCGTTGCGGATCAGGGGGATATCGATTCCGAGCTGGCGCAGCATGGGCAGCACGATGCCGGAATTTTCGACCGCGCGGATCCCGCCGTCGAAGACGAACCCCTTGTAATGGAACGAATTGACCAAGCCGCCGACCGCGGCTTCTTTTTCGAACAGCAACACCTTGTGTCCGGCCTGCACCAGGTAGGCCGCCGCCGTCAACCCTGCCATGCCGCCGCCTGTGACGATGACCTGATCGTCCATCCTCGATCCTCCAGTATCCTGCGGTTGGATGCGTGCCTGAGGTTATTTTACATCTTCACCGCCAAAATTTAACCCGGTGCCGCATTGCCCCGGATCAGCTGGTCCATCACCCAGCTGGTTCGTGCGGCGCTTTCACCGTGGCTGGGGCACGTGCCGGTGCCGCTGAGCTCGTCGACAATCGTCTGGATGAGCGGCTGCTGGATATGGCGTGGGTTTTCGAACGGGAACGCCTCTTCACCGTCTTCTGTCGTCAGCACGACGGGTTCCGAACCAAAGGTCGAAAACGTCAGCTTGCCCCGGCTGCCGATGATCTCGTTGCGATCGCACGTGTCGTAGGCGCAAAAGCACCAGGTTCCCGTACCCTGCACACCGGAGGCAAAGACAAACGAACCGGTGACCATGTCTTCAGCCGGGTACAGCCCGGCCTGGTTCGCGGCATGGCCTTGTACCGCCTGGATCGGGCCGAGCAGGAAGTCCAGGATATCCAGGGTGTGGCTGCCCACATCGAGCAGCAGGCCGCCGCCGGAAATTTGTGGCACGACCCGCCAGGGCCACTGGCCGGTTTGAGGGTCCCTCTGCAGGGGTTTACGCAGGTAATGGACGTGTACGGCGCGCATCTGCCCGATGGCGCCGCTCTCGATCAGGTCCTTGACCTTGAGGAACCGGGGCAGGGCCCGGCGGTAATAGGCGACAAGGAGCGGCACCCGGGCCTCACGGCAGGCCTTGATCATCTCCAGGCATTCGGCATGGTTCGTCGCCATCGGCTTTTCCACGTAGACCGGTTTGCCCGCCTTGGCGCAGCGGAGCGTATAAGGCTTGTGGAAAGCTGGCGGTGTCGCGATATAGACCGCGTCGACCATCGGATCGCGGATCAGATCGTCGGCGTCATCGGTCCACTTGGGAACCTGGTGCCGCCGGGCGTAGTCCTCGGCCAGACGGCCCTGCCGGCGCATCACGGCGACCAGTTCCGAATGTTCGGCTTTCTGAAAGCCCGGTCCGCTCTTCACTTCGGTCACGTCGCCGCAGCCGATGATTCCCCATCGAATCGTCATTTGATCAGCTCCTTACCTCGTCAATAGACGAAAAATGCATAATCAATCTTGTTCGTGTCACAATAGTCCCTGAACTTGCCTTCGCCGTCGATGCCGCCGAACCGGACCGCGAGCAACGTCAGCAAATCGTCGCCCGATCCCGATTCGGTCTTCAGTCGCTCGTGGAGCAGAGCCGTCATTTCGGCAGAAAATGAATAAAACCATTCGCGGTCGGAATCGCTCCACGTTTGCTCAATATCCCGCCCGACATCCTGGCCTTCCAGCTTGAGGCATCCGTCTTCGATCCTGGCGGTCAGGCTGCTGCAAAGTCCGGGCCGCTCTAGCTGAAACAGGGCTGTTTCGAAAGCCGCAGCAGCCGGTATCTCCGGCAGTTTGCGCAGGATCTGCTTGGTCGCAGCCAGCGGATAGGGTGCCTGATCGGGCCGGCAGCGCTTGACGGATTCCACCAGGGCTATTTGTTCCGCGTCTTCCGGCCCCACCGGCACGACAACCCGGTCGCCGACCTGGATTTGGCTGTCCGTTGTCTGATACTGGTACCGTCTGCCGCCTTCCTGAAACGAAACGGCGCAAACGATGACCGGCTCCGGTTCACCGGCAGAGATGCCGAACAGACCGAGCAGGCTGTCCCAGTTCTCCGGACAGGATCCGCAGCCCTGATACAGGATGCCGCGAGAACCTTCGAAGCGGACTGACAATGACCATAATATGCCAGGGCAGGACAATCCTTCTTTGGTCTCCGGGTAGGTCCAGCGCCAATACTCGGTCTGCAGGAGGTCCCAGGCCGTTCGTAATTGCCCGGCCGCATGCGGGGAAAACCGTTTGCGCAACATGAGCTGATCTGGCGCTTTCCCGGAAAACAGGAACGCTCGCTGGCCGGTAAAAAGAAGCAGATGCGTGCCATAGCCGCCATGGTTCAGGCAAATCTCATTGACATCCTGGCTTCGATACGGCCAGTCGATTGTCTTCAGCCGCTGCAGCCAGCGCCGCACAAGGCTGGCGTCAAGCCATTCAGCGCGGATCGCGCCCGCGATCAGGGCGAGGAGACAGGGGGCATCCAGCTTATCGATCGCAAGATTTCGCACACCTTCCTGGCTCCAGATGATATTGTTCCGGGCCAAAACCTGTTCACAGGATGACAGCGTGTGCTGAGGGCTGCTCTCAGCAAACTGGCTGAACTCCCGGGCAAAGGCTTGCATCCGGTCACGGCCGTCAGCATGTGGATCGCAGAGCGAGGATGGCGGCAGATTGTGCAAATACTTGGTCAGGATCCGGTATTGCTCCCGATGCTTGCCGGTAAACGTTTCCCATTGATCGAATATGGCCCGCAGCGTGTTATCCAGAAAGGTCAGAGCCCTGTTTCGGATGTCCTCAGGGATGCCGTAGTAGGCCTCGGCCAGCGGCCCGGTGATGGCTGCAATCGTGTCGGAATCCCCGCCCAGGGAAACAGCAGTCCGGATGGCGTCCTCGAACGATCCGGATTCCAGAAAGCACACGATCGCCTGCGGCACGGTCTCCTGGCAGGTTTCGTTGAAGCGGTACGACGCACGGATCTCGTCAATGGTGAAGTCCAGCGGATAATAGCCGCTGGCTATTTTTCGGCGGATTTCGTCTTTCAGCGCCCCCTGACGCGCCATATGGATGGCGACAGCGACGGCTTCGGCGCCCTTGATCCCCTCCGGATGGTTATGGGTGACCGCCGTAACCGCCCGCGCCAGGCCGATGGCTTCCGCCTCGCTGCGGGCGGCAAATCCGGCCGGGCTGATCCGCATCGCCGCCCCGTTGCCGAAGCTGTTATATGGCTGCGGCCGGTCACGGAACATCCACCTGGCAAACATGCCGCCATAACCGCAGTCCGGATACTGGCGCCCGATGGTCTGCATGCATTGCACGGTCCGTTCACGGAGTCGGCACTTATCGGTCTCGGTAAGACCGCCCACAGGATACGATTCTTCCCTGTCCTGCTCGAATGTGACGATCGCCTGAGCGACGGCCAGGGTCATAACACTGTCATCGGTCACGAAACATGCTTCGCTGAACAGGTCGAAGTCTTTACTGCGATGGTTGCAGAACTCAAACCGCGAGCCGACGATATCGCCGATGATGGCACCTAGCAAGAGTCACCTCCCTGCTGCGAAAGGCAGCCGCGCTCGGCAATTGCCAGTCGCCTCCGTTGTGCTCAAGGGTTCGCCATACAGGCGCAGGACACGGATCACCCCAGGGATGTCGGTAAGGCGCAGCGGCTCTTCCCCGTTGACGTCGCGCAGGTTGGGGCTGAACCGACCCCAGCCGAACGACCGATTTGTGCCGCCGTCGCACAGGATGCCGTCGATCACGAACGTGACGATGCAAGGCCCGCTGTCGACCGTTACCACCACGTGGTGGATCGTTCCCGCCGGCAGCCGGCCCCGATCTGACCGCCAGTGGTTTTCGGTCCGGCCGTCGCAGAGCAGGATCTCAAGCGTTCTGTCTCCGGTTACCTTCAGGCAAAAGCCCTTGCCGTTGGCTGTGCGGCTATCCAGCAGCACGCCCGCTTTGTCGCCGCAATCCAGATCCAGCCACAGCTCGATCGAAAAACCGGCGCGCGTATGGCGGCTGCGGCCATCCGGCATGTCCGGGTCCCGGACGACAAAGGCCGGCAGGCGCGGCAGGGCGACCTTGTCCGGCAACGGCGCCAATTCGTCGCTCAAATCCAAAATCCGGCCGCGTGTCGTTTCCCCGTTTCGTTCGAACACGTGCCATAGCCGGTCCAGCCAGGCCGGATCGACGCGGTGGACCCGCGCCTTGTCTTTTTGCGTCTCGAACAGGTACAGCTCCCCGTCCTCCTCAATCAGGTCCGGATAACTCATCCGGATGGCAGGGTCGTCGCCATAGAGGGCGATTTCCGGCTGCGACCAAACCAAAACCTTGCCTTGGTCGCTGTCCGCTTCGCGGCCGCAAGCCAGCCAGGCCGGATTGCGGTCCTCGTACCCGGTGCCGCCGTGGTTGTGGTACCAGTACAGGTAGCAGCCGTTTTGGCAGCGCCAGGCGAAATTGGCCGCTCTGGGATGTTTCATGGGTGCGCCGTCGGCGTATGCCTGGTATTGCGGCTGAGACCAGGTATGCCCTCCGTCCCGGCTGTACGAACAAGCCGGGTGACCGGAGATGGTGCGGTAGACACAGAAAAAGGATCCGTCACTCAGAACGGAAAAGCTCTGTTCCTCGGCAATCGGTCCGCCGCCCGGCGGAGCCCTCAGGCCGGCATCCCCGTCCGGCAAGGTTTCCCAGCGGATTCTTGCCGGATCCGGTTCGTGCAGCAAGTTGGGGCTCTTGAGCAGCACCCCTTCTGAACGCGTGAAGAACCCCGCGCCGAAACCGCCTACCTTGTGCAGCGGCACAAAGGCGTCCGTGCCGTACATGAAGGCTTTGCCGACGTTCCAGAAAAAGAGGATATCCCCGCCGTAAGGATTATCCCGATCGATCGCCATGCGGCGCATCGGGATGTCGTAACGTTTGGCCGACCAGGTTCTGCCCTGGTCGTCACTGTATTTGAAGACGAAATGACCTTGCGAATCCACCCGGCGGCAGAACCCGCCCGGAAAAACAGCCGGATCCGCCCGAACCTGACGCGTGTTGTCCGTGTTGTGGTTATAGAAGCAGTACACGCGCCCGCCAGGCGCTGCGAGCAGCACGGCATACGAGGATTCGGGGCCGTCCGCCGGTTCGACATCCGTCCGATCAATCCAGCTGCGCCCCCGGTCAAGGCTGCGCATCGACACGACATGCTGCCCCCGTTCACCTTCACGCCCCGTTCCGGTCGTCATGACACACAGCCAGGCGCCGTCCGATGTCTTGACGACAGAGGGCTGGTCGCTGTACGTCTCGGTCAAAATCTCAGATCCTGTGCGGATGTTGCGCCAATCCATGAGCATCCCTCCTCTCGGCTGCGTCAGCAATCGACCCAGGTTCCGGTCCGCTCGGCCTCGTAGGCTTTGTCCATGACCGCCTGGATGACGGCGCCGTCGAGAAACGACGGCGTGGCCGGCCGATTGCGGGCGACACAGTCCAGGAAGCTGTACAAGCTATGCACATGGCCCCTGATCCAGCCCAGGCTTGTCTTGGGCGCCGGGAACCGGCCGCCCGGGCTGTCGTAGCGCTGGACGCACTCGATCTGCGTGAAGCCGCGCTCGCCGCCCAGGGAGCGTTCCGGCAAGGTGTTGTCGTAGTAATACAGCCAGTTGGGGTCCATCAGGCTGAAGCGCAGCGCGCCGCGGTCGCCATGGATCTCAAAGCGCATGTCATCCTGGCTTCCGGTCGCGATTTTGCTGGCTTCCAGGGTGCCGATGCTCCCGTCCGCCATTTCTGCGATCAGGCAGATGCTGTCTTCAGCGGTCATCTCCAGCGTCTGGCCGCTGCCGGTCGGACGCTGCGGGTAGAGCACCCGGGACCGGGCCGCAATTTTACGGTAGTCGCCGACCAGGTAACGGACCAGATCGAGGATGTGCGAGCCCATATCGACCAGGACACCGCCGCCGCTGACCGAAGGGTCGAGTTTCCAGCCGGCCGGTTTTTGGGGATCGACGGAACCGGCATGCAAATAGACGGCGCGAAAACCCAGGATGCGGCCGATCCGACCTTCGTCGATCAGCTGCCGGGCACGCATCGTGGCGGGCAAAAAGCGCAGGTTGAACGCGACCTGGTGGACCAGCCCCTTGCCCTGGACAGCCGCCACGATCTCGCTGGCCTCGCTGCCGTTGATGGCCAATGGCTTGTCGCAATAGATATGCTTGCCGGCCGCCGCAGCCTTGAGGATCATCTCGCGGTGCAGGTGGTTGGGGGTGCAGATGTCGATCACGTCGACATCCGGCCTGGCCAGCAAGTCGTCGAATCGGTCGGTGGCAAAGGCGTAGCCCAAATCCGCCTGGGCCTGCCTGGCGTTTTCGAGATGCCCGCTGCAGACACCGGCCAGATACGGTTTGAAAGGCAGCCCGCTGTAATACAAAGGCATCGTCAGGTAGGCATAGGAGTGGGCCTTGCCCATCGCGCCGTACCCGACCAGCCCGATCCCGATCTCACGCATCTTGAAAACCTCCCCGGATAGCGTTCCGAATGACTTGACTTCAGCATACCACACCCTGTTTTACGGGGACAATCGCAAAGCTGACATTGTGCCCGAGCATCCGGTGCTTGCCCGCCGGCTGCTCTTTGCGGTATGCTGAGGCAAGATGCCCCGAAGGAAAAGAAAGGCGGACACAAACAGCATGGCGGAATATGGCCTGATCCTGATCGCGATCGTGATGTTCACCATCCAGACGATCAGCTTCAAAGATTTTAACAGCCGCCTGATGAAAAATCTGGACAGCTATTTCCTGTTCAACGTTTTTTACTTTACGCTTGCTGTGCTGGTTTTCGTCGTGTTCAACCGCAATTGGGAATCGATCGGGCCTTTGACGATCGGCCTGTCGGTCGGTTTCGGCGTGTTGTTTATGGCGACGATCCTGCTCTATGTCAAGGCCATGGAACTCGGACCGCTCTCTTTTTCGACCCTGCTCTTCTCGATGGCGCTGCTCGTTCCGATCGTTGTCGGGGCCGCTTTCCTGGACGAGCCGATCCGGCCGCTGCAGGTCGCCGGCCTGGCTTTATTGATCGTGACCTTTGTCCTGGCGGGGAAATCGTCTGGCGGCGATGACAAAAAACCCAATCTGCGCTGGCTGATCCTGATCATTCTGGCCTGCCTTGGCAACGGCACGCTGATGACCACCACGCGTGTGCACCAGGCGATCCTGCCGGGCCAGGAAGTGGAAGAGTTTTTGATTCTAGGCTTCTCGACGGCGGCATTGCTCTCGCTGGCCCTGTATTTCGCCCGCCGCACCCGGAAAAAACAAGATATCGGCCATCTGCGCAGCAAACGTTTTCCGGTCGTGGTCTTGGCGGCTGGCCTGACCACGGGGTTTGGCAACCTGGTCGCGATGATCCTGGCCGGACGGATTCCGGCGATCATCCAGTTTCCCATGATCAACGGCGGACTGGTCATCCTGGCCACCGCCTTATCCGCCCTGCTTTACCATGAACGCATCACCCGCCGGACCGTCGTCGGGCTTGTGATCGGCCTGGTCGCGCTGATTTTGCTCAGCTAAGGGACTTTTTCATTTTTCGATGTGAATGATGACATCCTTGGGCAAGGCCAGGCCGCAGGCCACTTCCATGCCCTTGATGATCGCGGCGGGCACCGGGCAGGCCAAGTGCTTGCAGTGCTTGTCCGCGGCCGCGTAGACCGCCGATTCGCTGAAGCGCGCAAAAACTTCCGTGTAGCCGTCCAGTTCGGCCAGTTCCGCCTGCATCGCCTGGATGTGCGGACAAGCTGACTCGATCCTAATCGTGACGAGCTGATCTTCGTCGGCTGTCAGGACCACGCGGGTCGACAGGCCGCATATGCCGGGTGTTATGTCAACATTTGCCATGGGAGTCCCCTTTCAGATCCGGGCTAAGCATCCATATGACGGCGGTCAGCCCGTTTATACCGCTATTTTACCCGTTTCGGGTCGCATGTAAAGCGGCTTGCGCCGATCAAAAGATCGCCAATTGACGAAACCCGCTTGAAAGGCTAGCCTTGAGTTAGCAGCAGCCATACCCGGAAAGGGAGGATTTTAGACTATGAAACCGATGACGACCCACGAACGGTTCTCCCGCATGTTTGCCCACCAGGAAGCGGATCGCGTTCCGATCATCGACAACCCCTGGGAGGGGACCTTGCATCGCTGGCAGCGGGAAGGCTTGCCGGCGGGCATGGACTGGCGCGATTTTTTTGGCATCGACAAGGTCGCGAGCATCGGGGTCGACATTTCGCCGCGCTACCCGTACCGCGTGATCGAGGAAACCGATGATCACATCGTCTTCACCTCACCGTGGGGCGTCACGATGAAGCAGTTCAAGCACGCCGATTCGACTCCGGAGTTTTTGGATTTCACGGTCGTCGATCCGGAGCGCTGGGCCCAGGCCAAGCGCCGCATGACGGTCGATCGGGATCGGATCGACTGGAAGCGGCTGGAACAGGATTACCCCGCCTGGAGGGCTGAAGGGCGCTGGATCCAGGCCGGCTTCTGGTTTGGCTTTGATGTGACCCATTCCTGGATGGTCGGCACGGAGACGTTCCTGATCGCCATGATGGAAGAACCCGAAATGGCCCAGGACATGTTCCGCCGTTACCTGGAACAATGCATCGCCCATTTTGACCTGGTCTGGGATGCTGGCTATACCTTTGACAGCATCTTCTGGCCTGACGACATGGGCTTTAAGAACACCCAGTTCTTTTCGCTCGACCTCTACCGGGAACTGTTAAAGCCATTCCAGGCGCGCGCCGTCGCCTGGGCGCACGCCAAGGGTATCAAGGCCCATTTGCATTCCTGCGGCAACATCATGCCCTTTGTCCCTGAACTGGTCGGGATCGGGGTGGATGCTTTGAATCCGCTCGAAGTCAAGGCCGGCATGGATGTGCTGCGCCTCAAGCGAGAATTCGGCGACAAGCTGGTCCTCCACGGCGGGATCAACGCTGTCCTGTGGGACCAAAAGGATGCGATCATGGCCGAAATCGACCGGATTGTTCCGGTTTTGAAGGAAAACGGCGGCTATATTTTCTCTTCAGACCACTCGATTCCCAATTCGGTCAGCTTGGAGAATTTCCAGGCGATCGTCGCCGAGGTGAAAAAAGTCGGCGCCTATACCTAAGCGAGAAAAACCGCTCATGGCTGGCTCTCTTCTGCTGCGAACACCCGGATTACCGGTTAAGCAGCCGAGATCCAGGTACAATGATACAATAAGAACATGCAGAATATGATTTTCGGAAATGAGGACTAGCCATATGAACGGCGCTGTTGACCTCTTCGGTCAATTTTTCAAGATCATCGACGATGAGGAAAAAAGCATGCAAACGGCAAATCTGATGGTTATCGGCAAAACGGGCGCCGGCAAAAGCACCCTGATCAACAGTGTCTTCAGGGACAACCTCGCGGACACCGGTATCGGTACGCCGGTGACAAAGCATTTGCAGCGGATCACCAAGAGCGGGATTCCGCTGGTCATCTACGACACCAAGGGGATCGAACTGAACCAGGCTGTTCAGGAGGAGATTAAAAAAGAGATTCTGGGGGAAATCGACCGGTTGATCAGGCTGAACGAAAAAGAAAACCTGGTTCACATGATCTGGTTTTGCATCAGCAGCCTTTCCAGGCGGATCGAAGATTTCGAAGTCGAATGGATCCGTTCATTTGCCGAAAGATTGCCGGTCATCGTCGTTTTGACGCAAGCGGTTGGCAAGGAAGCCGCCGCGCTGGAAAAGTACATCAAGAACCTCAATCTGCCCGTCAAGAACGTCAGGTCTGTTCTGGCGCAGGATATTGAGATTTCAGACGATTACACATTGCCGGCTTTTGGCTTGAAAGAACTCGTCGACATCACCTTCGACTGTCTTCCTGAAGCCGCGCACACGGCTTTTGTCAATGCCCAGAAAGTCAATATCGAACGCAAGCTCGAGACGGCCAACAAAGCGATCATCCCCTTTGTGACGGCGGCTTTTGCGGAAGGGTTCAACCCGCTGCCCTTTGCGGACGCGGCCTTGCTCGTGCCTACCCAGCTGGCAATGCTGGCACGCTTGACGGTCATCTTCGGCATCCCGGTCAACAAGTCGCTCCTGACCGGCACCATCTCCGGTATCCTGGGCACGGGGGGCGCGACCTTGCTTGGCAGAACGATTGTCGCCAACATCGTCAAGTTCATCCCCGGCATCGGCACGGGCGTCGGGGGTACCATCAGCGGGACGACCGCAGCGATCATAACGGCCGCCCTTGGTTTTTCATACAACCAGGTGATGGTGATCATGGCGAAAAAGATCTTTGCCGGCCAGATTGTCGCGGAAACCGAGATGATCGACCTGATGAAAAGCGCTTATGCAGAGCAGATGAAGAAAGGGAAAGATTTGCTGAAATAAGATCGAAATTCTGCTTTTTTCGTGTTGCCAAGCAAAAAACCAGCGGTGCAGGCGGCCTGATTCGGGCTTGCTCTGCGCGCCGTGCCGCCTGCGGCAGTGTTTCAGTGCGGCCTCTTTTTCCAGCGCGGCGGAAACAGCACGAAGGTCAGGATGACGAGAACGGCCAAGCCGATGTAGATGACCTCGAAGAACCAGGCCGGGCAGTCGCAGAACACGACGGAGCGCATCAGCCGTTCGACAAAAGTCATCTCCCATTTTGCCGTCTGGCCTGCTTTTTCGCGAAGCTGATATTCCCAGATTGTCAGCGGACACGGCTTGTTCATCAGGTCGAGGACGGCAACCGCGCAGATGGCGGCCAGATGTGTCAGGCGAAAAACAAGGTTGCGCACCCAGTGCCAGCGTAGAGCCCAGCCCAACAAGACAGATGCCTGACCAACGACAACAAACGAAACATACAAAAAGTGAAGGAACAAAAGCAGATTGGCGGTTAGACCATAGATATTGGCAATGCGCATGAGGATCACCCCTGATAACATGTCCATCTATATTATAGGCCCGCCCGACAGGCGGTACAAGCGATCCGGCATGCCAGGCGTCCATAAGCAGCTTGCCCTTCCGTATCCGCGGACTTTTACCGTTTCAAGCAAATACCCTCTATACAATCGCGTCATCTCGTGTAAAATTCAAAATAAGCCCTGACCATCCACGCGTGTTTCCGGACGCGGTGCCTGGAGGTGACCAGGAGCTTGCGGTTTGACCCTTAGCGCTCGTGTTATGAATTCTGATCCAAGCGCACATTTTCAAACGAGAAAGGCATCTCCCATGAAAAAACACTTGATCATCCTTAACCCGAGTGCTGCAAAAGGGACTGCGCTCAAGAAAAAAACCGAAATAGAACAGCTCTTAAAGCAGCACCGACTCGATTACACGCTGATCGTTTCTGAAAAGCCGGGTGCCCCTGTGATACTGGCGGCAGACGCCTGCGATCAGGGCTACGATGTCGTCGTGGCAGCCGGAGGAGACGGCACGGCGAACGAAGTCATCAACGGACTGATGGCCGCCAAGCTGGCCGGAAAACAAATCCCGAGCCTGGGGGTAATCCCGGCCGGAAGAGGCAACGATTTTGCCGCCAGCATGGGGGTGCCGTCACAGATCGCCCCGGCGGTCAAAGCCATCGCGGATGGCAAGAACCGATTGATCGATATCGGCCATCTCACCGGCGGTGATTACCCGCAAGGGAAATATTTCGGCAACGGAATCGGCATCGGCTTTGACACGATTGTCGGCTTTGAAGCTGCCAAGCTGCCTTCTTTCCTTTCCGGAACGCCCGGCTATCTGCTGGCAGCCATCAAGACCATCTTTTTGTATTACCACGCGCATCGGTTCCGGATCGTCATCGACCAGGAGACCATCGAGCAGCCCTGCCTGATCGTTTCCATCATGAACGGCAGGCGCATGGGATCCTCCTTCATGATGGCACCGCAAGCCCGGCCGGACGACGGTTTTCTTAATTTGATGATCATCGACCAGATCAGCCGGTTCGGCATCGTCGGGCTGATGGCCAAAATCATGGCAGGAAAACAGGAAGGTCATCCATATGTAAAAATGCCTTTGACAAGTACATTGGAGATAACCGCCGTCACGGGCAGTTTGCCGGTTCATGCCGACGGGGAAACCATTTGCCAAGCGGGCAGCACATTATCGGTTCGGTTGTTGCAGCAACAAATCGACCTGATTGTTGCGGATGAAACACCATGATAAAGGTTGCCGTCTATCTGGTGATCCGGTTCCTGCTGTTCTTTCTGTGCAAGGTGGACAGGCACGCGCTTAAAACGGTTCCCAAAAGCGGGCCCATGATCCTGGTCGGCAATCACATCAATTTCCTGGACGCACCTGTCGCGGCGACGTTTTTGTTCCCGCGCAAAATCATGTCACTGGTCAAGGAAGAGACTTTTGCAAACCCGATCCTCCGCTTTCTTTTTCGGGCTTGGGGCTCGATACCGGTGAAACGAGGTTCGGCAGATTTTCGCGCGTTGACCCAGGCAGTCAACGTGCTCGAAGACGGGATGTTCTTTGCCATTTTCCCGGAAGGAACACGAACAGGCGATGGCTGCCTGATCAAGGGCCATCCCGGTGTCGTCCTGGTGGCGCTGAAAAGCAATGTGCCCATTCTGCCGCTTGTCCACTACGGGACCGAGTCGTTTCGCGACAACATCCGGCATTTTCGCCGCACGCGCGTCACCTTTAACGTTGGCGAACCGTTTATGATCAAAACGGGGCATTCATTTCCAGATCGCCAAGAGCGTCAGCAGATGACCGATGAAATCATGTACCAACTGGCCAAGCTGCTGCCCGAAAAGAATCGCGGCTATTATGCGGATCTTGGCAAGGCGACCACGCACTATCTCAATTTCGATGTACGCAATGAAAAATCCCCCGGTACGGAATTGACGACACAGACACAGCGCTAGGCCCTTGTATCTTGTCCTCATGACGAGGATCAGCAAACCTACCCCAAGCAGCAAACCTTGCCAGTCCTGCAAACACGATCTGCAGGATGGGTGCACCGAATGGCCGATTCTCAGCGATCGATCCCCTCACCGACGGATTCAAGGCTGCCGGCCGGCTGGCCAGATAGCAGCGGCGGCTTGAGGAACCAGAACAATGCGGCGCCGACAAGCGAAGCGAAGGACGCCAGGATGAAGGCCGCGCCAAACCGGCCCGTATCGCGGAATATACCGGCAACATACGTGAAAATGATCGATCCAAAACCAAAACCCAGCAGGACCATGCCATAGTTGGCAGCAGCATGGGCCATGCCGAAGAAGTCGGCAGTCAACGACGGGAACACGCCCAGGAAACCGCCGTAGGCAAACGCGACCAGGGCCATCACCGCAAAGATGCTCCATGACCGGACAACCATCAGCAGCGGGATCGAAACGGCGGCCAGCACCAGCAGGATCAGCACCGTACGCTTGCGCCCGAGCTTGTCTGAAATCCAGCCCCAGAACAGGCGGCCACCGGAATTGAACAAGGAGATGATCATGACGCCGCCTGTGGCGGCTTCCGGCGACAGCCCGCCGGCGATGCCGATCGTCTTGGCGTACGGGATCACCATGAAACCGGCCGAGCAGGCAAGCATCAAGGTCAGGGTAACCAGGTAAAACTGGGGCGTGCGCACCATGCCGGCCGTTGCCAGATCCAGTCCTGCCGGGCGAGCTTTGGCTCGCTGCGGCGTCCATCCCGCGGGCCTGTACCCCGGGGGCGGGTTCTTGATAAACTGGGCACCGGCCAGGCAAACGATGACAAAGATCAGGCCAAGCCAGACAAAGGTCTCCATGACACCGCGCCGGCGGATCAGGGGCGCGGCGACGTTGGTGAAAATGATTCCGCCAAACCCGAGAGCCGATACAATGCAGCCGGTGATCAGGCCCCGCTTGTCCGGAAACCATTTCTGGCAGCAGGCGATCGTGGTCGTATAGGTCGTTCCCATGCCCAGACCGCCGATGACGCCATACGTCAGATAGATCCACCAGGGGGTGGCGGCCGTTGTCAGCGAGGCAAGCACAAAGCCTAACCCCAGGACGGCACCGCCAATCCGAATGACCGGGCGCGGGCTGAATTTGTCCTGAAAGCGGCCGCCGAGATAGCAGCCGACTGACATGAAAAAAATCAGGAGCGAAAAGGGCAGCGCCGCCGCAGCCTGGCTCCAGCCGAAACGGGCGATCAGCTCAACTTGAAAGATGCCCCAGATGTAGGCGGTTCCCAGGCAAAGCTGGATGGCTACGCCGGCTAAAACCGGAAGCAGACGATTGACAGACTTTTCCCCGATTGTGGCTTGGTCCATGGACAACCTCCGTGGCATCGCCGCTTACTATCAGGCTTAAAAGGACACTGGAATGATATCCATTGTAACGGCTGCAGCGATCAGCTCCTAGCGTGCTATGCGAGAAGCGCAAAAACAGCCAGGATCCTTCGCGAAATAGCATCTGCTGGAGCCAGTGCCCATTTCGGCGCAAAGCCTGGACGGTACGGTCATCCCATTTAGCTTGTTACCGGATGAATGGCCCCATATAATGGATATACAGATCCATACAAGCCGTTATAGAGCCAAGGGAGATTCATGCATGGCAACGTCACCGGGCCACCTCGGGCATTTGCCGGACAGCGGATCCTTCACCAAACAGGTGCTGGCCGTCGCCTTTCCTGTCATGATCCAGCAGCTGATCATGTCATCGATGGGCTTTGTCGACAGTGTCATGGTCGGCCAGATCAACGCCGAAACACTATCTGGCGTTGTGGTGACCAATCGCTACTTCATGGTTATGCAGGCGGTGCTGTTTGGCGTTACCAGCGGAGCGGGTATCTTCATCGCCCAGTACTTCGGTGCATCTGAGCACGAAAAAAGCCAGGGTTTTTTCATGCTCAGCGTCGGCGGTTCCCTGGCGACGGCCAGTTTTTTCCTGATCTTGATCAGCGCCATGCCAGACCGGATTCTTCGCCTGTTCGTCACCAATCCGACGACGATCGAAGCCGGTCTCAACTATTTGGTTTTTATCCGTTTCAGTTATCTGCCCTATGCCGTCAGCCTGGCCAGCATGACGGCGCTGCGCGCCATCGGATTGTCCCGGCCGCCGATGCTGATCGGGTCACTGGCGGTTCTCCTCAATACGGCGCTGAACTATCTTCTGATTTTCGGCCGCTTCGGATTTCCTGAGATGGGCGCGCGCGGCGCCGGGCTGGCCACCTTGATTGCCCGTTGCCTTGAGATGATCCTGTACCTGGTTTTGATCCTGCGCGGCCGCCATTATTTCACCAGCCAGTTTGATGCAATCCGCAGCCTCAACCGCCAAATCCTCAGTCGGGCCATCGGCCGGGTCATTCCCCTGATCAGCAACGAACTGTTCTGGTCACTGGGCATAGCCACCTTGTTCTGGACGTACGCCCAGGTCGATGAGCCGCGTATCGCCAGCCTGGTCATCGTGGAGATGACCGGCAACATCAACTTTATCATCTTCAACGGCCTTGGCGCCGCCGTGTCGGTGTTTGTCGGCACCCGCCTGGGTTCTGGCCGCTTCGCAGAAGCCAAAGCCAATGCCGGCCGCCTGATGACCCTGGCTGCGGTTTGCTCCCTGTCTTGCGGCGTGATTGTGTTTGCCTTATCGGCGTATATCCCCAATCTGTTCAATGTGATCGACGAAATCCGGCATAGCGCCAGCCAGATGCTGCGCATCAACGCTTGTCTTTACGCCGTCATCACCTTAAATGTCAGCATCTTTTTCATCTTGCGGATCGGCGGTGAAACGCGTTCCACCCTGGTCATCGACTCAGGATGCATGTGGCTGATCGTCATTCCGATCGCCATCGCCCTCAGCCAGCTGGCTCAGCCGACCATGGTGATGTTTTACTTGGCGCTGCAGTCGCTGGAGTTGTTCAAGCTGCTGCTGGGCGCCTGGTTTTTCCGTCGCGGCCGCTGGATCCGCAATCTGACCTGATCCAGAACCTGGCCGGTATCTGCACCAGATCGCATCGTAATATCATCAGGATGCATCAAGAAAGAGCGTCGAAACCTATCGATTGAACGGGCTTGACTCACTTCTTGCATCAGACTATAATGGCTATATTAGCTAAATTAGCCAACAGCGCAAGGAGGTGCCTATGCTGGTCAATGCAACGGATCTGAAGAACAACCTGGGCAGGTATCTGCGCGAAGCGATGCGCGAGGAAATTATCGTGGTCAGCAGCGGTCATAAGGTCGCTCGTCTGATCGCCTACGACGAACCAAAGTCCCAGCCGTCTTCTTCACTGAAGATTTCAGAGCCGGCTGAAGCCACCGCGGCCTACCCGAGGGAAGCAACGTACGAAGAATTCCTGGAACTGACGCAGTCAAGCGAAAAACGCTATGAATTCATCGACGGCGTCATCTACGAAATAGCCTCGCCCAAAACCGTGCACCAGCAGGCGTTGGGTGAACTGTATTATGTGTTTGCATCCTGGTTCCGCGGCAAGCCCTGCCGGCCGATGCTGGCCCCTTATGACATCACGCTGCACCGCTTTGCCGAGAACATCAATGTCGTTCAGCCGGACCTGATGGTCATCTGCGACCTCGAAGAGAAAGTCAATCAACAAGGCTACTACATGGGTGTTCCGGACCTGGTGGTGGAAATCCTGTCCGAAAGCACCCGGGGCAAGGACTGCATTAAGAAGATGGACCTGTACCTGTCCACCGGTGTCCGTGAATACTGGATCGTCAATCCCTTCAACGAAGATGTGACTGTCCACCGGTTCGAAGAGCAGGATCTAGCTGACAGCCGACACTTCAGAACTGGTGATGTTGCGGAATCGTTTCTGTTCAGCGGTCTAATGGTTCCGGTCCAAGCGCTGTTTAACTGAGGTTCTCCGGTAAACGGCCCGGCCAGGCGGCTGACCCAGTCTTGGCATCGCTTAGCCGATCCGATTGATAAAGCAGATGTCTGACATTTTCCGCTTGGGAACATGCAGCGTCTGCTTTTCATCCTTGTAGTAGCGGATTGATCCGGCTTCTTCCTCTGCGACGGATGCTTCGGCGCTATAGCCCAGCGCAATCACGCTGTCGATCGCGTACCGGTCGGGGATTTGGTACAGTGAACGCAGCTCATCCCTGTTGACAGAACCGATCCAGCAGCTGCCGATACCCAGACTCCAGGCCAACAGGCTGATGTTTTCAATGGCGGCTCCGGCGTCGTGCTCAAAACCGCTCGCGCGGATGGACGTATCGGCCAGTACCACCACATAAGCGACCGGTTTCTCACCATCGCGGGGATTGCCGTGCGGCGCGATGTAACCGGCCCAGCGTACGAGACGAAACACCGGTTCGAGCATGGCCGGATCGTCGATGACCAGGTAGGCGAGCGGCTGCAGGTTGGATGCCGAAGGGGCCAGCCTGGCCGCGGCGATAAGCTGTTCGAGCACATCCCGGCTGATCGGCTTTTGCTGGTACTTGCGAATGGTCCGTCGGCTCATGATCGCATGTTGCATATCCATCGGTTATTCCCTCCCGTTTATCCGTCCCGGCACGGCACCGGCTCGCCGGCCAGGATGGTCCAGACTGCTATAAATCTTCTGGCAACCGTTTCCAGATTGAGGTGTGAGTCGGACAGCATAAACGCGCCTTCCTCCAGGCGCAGGACGGCGATATCCGCTGCCTGGCCCACTTTCAGGCTGCCGATCCGGTCCTGCCAGCCGATGCTCCGGGCCGGATTGATCGTCGCCGCGGCCAGGACCGCGTTCAGGTCCATGCCCAAATGCAGCATTTTGGACATCACATCGGGCATGGATATGGCGATTGGCGGCTGGATGCTGCCGGTATGCAGGTCGGTTGAGATGATGTCCGGCCAGAAATCCTGCTGCAGCATCAAGCGGGCGGTCCGCCAGGAAAAACTTCCCCGTCCGTGGCCGACATCGAACAGCACGCCCCGGGCACGCGCCTGCTCAACCGTCTTCTTGACCCGGCCGCCCCTGTCGATCGGGCAATGCATCGGGCCTTGCCTGAAGCAATGGGTCAGAATATCGCCCGGACGCAAAGCCCCCAGGATTTCATCGTAGGCCGGCGGCGGTTCGCCCAGGTGGCAGATCACGGGCACGCCCGCAACCTCAGCCGCTTCGCGGGCCATCCACAGCGTCTGAATCGTACCCTGGTCTCCCAGCGCGTTGCGGCTGGCCCGGATTTTCACGGCGACCGCGATGTCCCGGTTCGCCCCGATGCAGGACGCGGCCTTGTTGCTGTCGACAAACGGCGCATAGCCGCACTCGGGCATGTCCGCCAGGCCGATCGTGGCGATGTTGACGGCGGCCAGGATCCTGCAGCGCGCTTTTTCGACACAATATTTTCTGAAACCCGCAAATGTCGCGGCGCCTGATGTACCGCAGTCGACGACCGTGGTCACACCCGTATTCAACGCGACCGGATCCGCCGGTACAGACAAGGCGGTCATCGCGTCGTAGACATGCGTATGCAGATCGATCAGGCCCGGCACCACCAAGAGCCCCGCCGCGTCGATCACCTGCCTGGCGTCTGCGCGGATGCCGCGCTCAATCCGGACGATCTTTCCATCCTGAACCGCCACATCCTGATTGACTGTGTCACGTCCCTGTTCGGGATCGATGACCCGGCCCCCTTGAATCAGCAGATCGTACCGCTCTGAATTTGCGCAAATGGCCATTGCTTCCCTCCTACCCGCGCCCGTCATCTGAAAGCAGCGCCTTCAGCTTGTCGGCGATAAGAAACACCTCTTCTTCCTCCAGAGTCAGCGGATTGATGTACAGCGTCTGGCGGTCATGGGGATAGGCGCCGACCACGATCTTGGGATCCCCTGCGGCCAGAGCCTTGATGACGGCCTGACAGCGGTCAGCATTGGGAAACAAGACCTTGACCCGCGGATATGTTTGACCATGCGGGCCGGGATAGATCCGCGAGGCGACGACGCCAGGGGCCTCGATTCCCGCGACCAGGCGTTCCACCCACTGCTCGCGCAAAGCCCGTTCCGCTTCGTGATCGCGAGTCAAAAAGCGCTCCAGCGCCGTCAAAAGGCCCATGATCTCTTCCTTGCCGACCTTGGCGACCCGGCCGATGGCGCTGTACGGGTTCCCGTTCAGGCGGCAGGCGTCCACCAG
>Ga0123335_1003489_pt1 | contig 21803 bp, 21 predicted proteins | sample BiotimSIPDNA_2_FD_89707 | JGI IMG/M metagenome (GOLD analysis project Ga0123335, IMG submission 89707) | Anaerobic biogas reactor microbial communites from Washington, USA - Biogas_R2 time_0 SIP DNA | ecosystem: Engineered > Bioreactor > Anaerobic > Unclassified | place: Washington, USA...
AATGCAGGATTAAGTTTGACCGCTTGTGAAATCAGCGAAACATATTATTTAAAAGCTTTAGAAAAAATCAAAGAAGTTGTTCCTGAAAGTGCAATCCATACGAATGATTTGGATGCCTTTTCTTTAACATTTCCTGAACAAACGAAATCAAAAAACGGACTTCATAAATTGTATAAAGAGCACGTTGAACAGCTTAAACTCTTTAAGGAGCAACGAGCAAAATATCGTGCAATGGCGAAATAAAAATTATACCTATGTCAAGGAAAGCCAGATGTCAGCATTTACTCGAAAAGTCGGTACAAGCGGCATTGTCGGCTATTGAAATATACAACAAACCCGACTTCAAATATCGGGAAGAAAGTTTTTCTATTTTAATGGTCAATGCTTGGGAATTGCTTTTGAAAGCACGTATTCTTCAACGCAACAAAAATAAGTTAGAAAGTATTTATGTAATTGACCCAAGTAAAACCAAAAAGGACGGCACAGCTTACAAAAAGGCAAAGTACAAAACGAGTCGCTCGGGCAATAATTTGACCATTGATGTTACCAATGCTATTAAAGAACTGAAACTTCCTGAACGACTGAAAGAAAACTTAGGATTGTTAATTGAAATTCGGGATAATGCCATTCACTTTTTGAATGACAGCAAACTCTTTGAAAAGAAAGTTTTGGAAATTGGAACCGCTTCACTGAAAAGCTATGTGAATATAGTAAACAAGTGGTTTGACCACGATTTAAGTCAATATAATTTTTTCTTGATGCCTATTTCCTTTTTCCACAACCACGAAATGCAAAGTTTTTCAATAAATAAAGAAGACAAACAGCATCAGAATCTTTTGAAATTTATTGCATCCAAAGAGAAATCGTTTCCCTCTGACGAAGCACAAGAACATAACATTTCATTAATTCTTGAAACCAAATGGGTGAAATCAAAATCGGTTGATGCTTTAACTACATTCAAATATGACCCTGACGACCCAAATGCAATTTCTTACAAAGTTGATTCAGAAGCAGAATTTCAAAAGAAATATCCTTGGAATTGGACAGACCACCTTATGCCAAAACTAAAATCAAGATATAGCAACTTAAAATTTAATCCTGACTTTTGGCAACTTAAATCACAAATTGAACAAGACAAATTATATTCAGACGAAAGGTATTTAGATTGGAATAACACGAAAGGACAAAAGAAAAGATTTTATAGTACGAATATCATTAAAGAATTTGATAAACACTATGAAAAGAAATAATGTGCAACATCCAACTTTAAAACAATACACATTGCCAAGTCGCACCAGCCAACACACAAACCAAAACTTGTCAAAGAGTATGGTTTCCCTAACGCTGACAGACAAGCAGAACGAAAAAGAACAACGAAGGCACAACATCACCTATACGCAAGCAGGGGTTTCGTGCTTCGTAGGACAGAAAAGTGGTAAATTTATAGTTCAGTTCTTCGTAGGAAGATTAGTGGTAAAATCCCTACCTGCGTATAGCTGAGAACCGTTAGGCGTAAGGCAAAAAAAGGGAACATGCAACTAAAAAATATCAATTATGGATTTTGAGCCAATACCGTATTTTTATGATTCCATAGATAGAAATGCGATAATAGTAAGACCAAAAAAACCTTTTTACGATTGGTTGAATTCTGTATTTCCTGAAGATAAACCAACATCGTCTAAGGATGAGAATAATATCTATTTAGTGAGAGAAATGGATAACAATGAAGCGGTTTTAAGATGGGTCAGAAAAAACTATGAGAAAATATTTATAAATGAACTAAATGATTGGTATACCGACGAAGAAGAATGGCCTGACAATAGAACATACGTTTGGCTATCTTTCGGGTAACTCGACAAACGAGCGCTCTGAAGCGGCAACTGCGCATACCGCCAACCGTTGCCACCACTTGAAAAACATTGTGGTAAAATGATAAATGCTTAGAAACTGTAATTTGTAAGAATAGTTGTACCTTGGGGAAAATTTATCATTACATGAAGTTACTTAGATTTGAATACCGCATTACAATATTATACTTGCTGATTGGAGGTTTTTGGATACTATACTCTGATAGGATACTCTATTTACTGATAAATGAAAGTAGCAGATTAAGCGAATTCCAAACATACAAAGGATGGTTTTATGTAATTATAACCGCAATAATCTTATTTTTTTTCATAAAAAAGCATCTGAACAAACGTCGACATTTAGAAAAAGAATTGAAGGAATTCCAGAATCTTCTTGAGAAGAAGGTCAAACTTCGTACGGAGGAACTGGAAACAGCTATAAAACACCTTAGGGAAACACAAGCTCAATTGATACAATCTGAAAAAATGGCTTCATTGGGTATTTTAACTGCGGGGGTCGCTCATGAAATTAACAACCCTTTGAATTATATTATGGGGTCTTATGTCGGTTTGCTTCGCCATTATAAGGAAAATACGTTTTCAGATAACCCTGAGCAAGTTGGAAAATTGATCGATGCAATGAAGATTGGCATTGACCGTTCGTCTGCTATTGTTCAGGGATTGAATCAATTCAGTAGAAAAAGCGATTCGTATACCGAGAAATGTAATGTGCATGAGATATTGGAGAACTCCCTCACCATGTTGAATAGTCTTATAAAGCAACATATTACTGTCAAAAAGGATTTTTCAGCATCTGAAATCGTGATACCAGGAAATGTAGGGCATTTGCATCAGGTGTTTGTAAATATTATTGTAAATGCTGTCCAGTCGATTGAGTCAGAAGGTGAAATTACAATCAAAACAGAAGACAACGAATCAAATGTGTTCATTACAATTACCGACACTGGTGTGGGTATTCCGAAAGAAAACCTGAAAAAAATCACCGATCCTTTCTTTACAACCAAAGCCCCCGGAGAAGGTACGGGATTAGGTCTGTCAATCACATACAATATAATTAAGGAGCACAAAGGAAAACTTATATTTGAGTCGCAAGAAGGAAAAGGAACTACAGTAAAAGTAATATTAGCAAAGCCAATAAATCATGAGCAAGAAAGTAAAAATCATCTATGTTGACGACGAAGAGGTTAATGTGATGCTGTTTGAAATTAACTTCTCCGTTAACTTTGAAGTATATTCGGGTTGTAGTGGGTTCGAGGGGCTGGAGTTGTTAGATAAACATCCGGATGTGAAAGTCATCATCAGTGATATGAAGATGCCTAAAATGAACGGGCTTGAATTTATAAAGATAGCGAAAGAAAGATACCCTGATAAGAAGTTTTATATTTTAACAGGATTTGAAATAACTGAAGAAATTCAAGATGCACTACAGTCGGGATTAATTCAAAAGTATTTTCAAAAACCTTTTGATATACAGGAAATTGAAAATACTATTAATGAGCACTGACATGCCATTGCAGATATTGTAGTCCACAAAATTTTTACACCTCAACCAAGTGCCTGCCGGCGTAGAGACTGTCGGATACCTGCGTAAAGTCGGCCGACATGAATGCGATATAGGTCTCCACGGAATCGCCTTCCCAACCCATCGGTAAAGCAAGCCGAGCCTCCAGGTGCTCCCTTTTGCCGGCATGGAGGTCGTATACCGCAACATTTTTTTCAGGGTTGTAGGCAAGCATCATCACCTCATCGTCGCGTTTAGTGTTGTCAACAGTGACACTGCTCCACGTCACATCGAGGAACCCCTCAGCTATGGTGGCTGATGTGATCTCCGATGTCCCAAGCACCCCCTTCGAAACAAGGACATTCGGATAATCAACAACAAAACCGTTGTTTTCAACTTTGATCACATGCGGCATATTCACAGACATGGCTGCATTGAAGGTGCTTTTCATTCCCATTGCTTCGAAACGAAAGCCCATACGAAGAAAGGGTGAGAAGGTTCGCAGAAACGACTGGGTCACTAAAAACTTACTTCGTTGCGTAACCTGCTTTTCCGTCCTGGGATCTTTTGTCTCGACTGGCAGACTGCGAAAGTAAAAACTGCCATTTCTACTGACTCCAACTACGTTCCCAATTTTACCGGAGACACCGCCCGTTAACCCATTTTTTGCAATTGCCATAACTCATCTCTTTTAAAGGTTTATATTGAATCACTCATTGTCAAACAGATACTGTTGAAACGCAAAGTAAAATAATACCTTTCAGAAATCCAAGAAAAGGGTTTGATTTGCTTCATTTGTCCGTCAAAGTCCCTGTTTTTCCGCGAAAGTCCGTCAAAGTCCGCTTATGTCCGTCATTGTCCGTCATTGTCCGTCATTGTCCGCCATTGTCCAATGAACTCTTCAATTTTTCTTGAAAGAGATTTTCGCAGGTTCTTCGGTTAGGACTGCTCTAATATAAATCTTATTTCGGTCGGAATTGAGTCCTTTCTTGCTTTAAGCTATTAGACGCATATTAGAACGAGATTAGAACCATATTAGAACGAGATTAGAACCTGTACAAGTTTTGAACAGGTAAAAAGGGGTGCAAAAGGCAAGATATGACACGGTGAGAAAAGCCAAAAAGAATAATGAATCAAAAAGATATCATTCTCCCAGCGTAAATCGCAGACCGACCTGGAGGTTGAAGTTGAACGGGTTGTCGCTGTAAATGGTCTCCAACTGACTTCCGTTTCTGAAATAATAGGAGATGCCGGGCTCGGCATAGAGCCCTACATGGTTCGAAATCCGGTATCCCAGTCCGATGGCAGCATTGGCGGACCATTGCAGTTGATCCATGGATATTTTCTCCCAGGTAGTTGTTTCCAGCTGATTGTCGATGTAGTAGTTTGAGGTCAGGCGTCCGGCCACGTTCTTTTCCACAAGAGCGCCGGTTGAGAGATAGGCCGATATTTTGGGACTCTGCCAGAAGGTGTAGGCGAGATTGACGGGAACGCCAATGAAATGCAACGTCTGCTTGTCATCGTAATAGTAGTTGCCGCTTCCCGATTGAAGCTCTGATGATAATTTTGAGTAGCTTAATCCGCTCATCAAACTCCATCTTTGGTTGATGTTGTAGCGGAAGGTGAGTCCGAACCTGAGGGGTTGATGGTGTCGCACATCGGTGTATGCCCGCTCCCTGGTGTCGTTGGCAAGAAAATGATACTGCTCCTCCACCGTCTCTGTAAGCGCGAGGGTGACGTATCCGGGATATGTTTCTGAAGATCCGCCAGGGAAATTAGATGCGGAGAGGCCGGTCTGCCATCTGGAGGATGGTTGTTGATCACTGTTTTCATTCATTGCCAATAACTGGTCGGGGCCCATACTGGTGTCCTCCTCTTCAGGGGCAATGATTCTCTGTTCACTTTCGCTTTCACTCGTCCTGATTTCTTCGGTTGGCTGCTCAGCAACAAGAATGTCGGGTGCAGCAAGGGTTATTTCCGGTGTGGATGCTGGTGTGGCTGCAGGTGTGGATGCAGGTGCAGTACCAGGTGAGATAGGGAATCGATCCTCCCTCTGTTCAACAGGTGTGATCTCCACTGTGGGAGGTTGGGGCTGCGGCGAGGTGGTCACCTTCTCTTCGGTAAACAACTCACCGGTCGGGGTGTCTGCCGGGTTGAAGCGCACAATAAAAAACAGCACGATGGCTGCAGCCGCGGCAACCGCAACCGCTCCTGTACGCCAGGCCCACAGCCGCCGGGTGACGACCGCCTTCGCGGGGGGCATATTCCCGGATGTGATGCGCTGGTCAATTGCTTCCCACAATCCTTCCGGTGCAGGCTCTTCATGCATCGCCATCCGGTTGCGCAATTTATCTTGCCATTGATCGTTCATCGTGCTTTTTCTTTAAGCGGTACAACTCAATCTCTTTCATCAGTATGGCCTTGGCCCTGTGCAGTTGTGATGCGGAACTGCTTTCTGCAATGTGAAGCATGGAAGCAATCTCCCTGTGACTCTTCTCCTCAAATACATAAAGGTTGAAGACTGTACGATAGCCGGGAGGCAGCATGCGAATCATCTCCTGAATGACCGCAACGGGAATATCGTCGAAGTCCGGCTCCGGTTCCTCTGCCGCAAGGGGCAACTCTTCCTCGGGTAAACTCATCAGCTGCATCTTTTCATTCGCGCTGACATGCCTCAATGCTTCGTTTGCCACGATGCGTGAAGCCCATGCCCGCAACGATCCCTCTCCCCTGTATTCAAACATATGAATGGCGTTGAAAATCTTCAGAAAACTATCCTGCAATACATCCTTGATATCATCCCTGTTTGAGATGTAACGGGCAGATACCGCGGTAAGATACCCGGCATAATCCTCGTAAAACCGTTTCATGGCACATCTGTTGCCCTGCACGATCTGTCGGATGAGTTCCCGCTCACTGTTTTCTTTTTCAATCATTGACCAATCTTCTCCGGACTGATTACTGGTGCCCCTCAACCGATGAAAGGGGTTGGTTGCACATGGTGCAAATGTACAACCAACCCTCATTTTTTTGTGATAAAAAATTGTAAGGATGCTGAAAAGGTCTATCCCTTTCAGCAATCGGTTTACTTCAGGGGTATCACGCTTCTCGCGGCGGCAATGGCTGAAGATGCCGGTGTGGCAGCGCGTGTACGATAATCAAATTCCATCGATTTCTCTCCATTGAACGAATCCCATATCAGCTTCAGCTTCACTGTTTCTCCTTCCGTATCGGGAAGCTGATCCAGCCTGAAGGCGACCAGTCCGTCTCCTACCCTGCCGGATACATCGCCGTTGGCATCGTGCTTGAATTGCACCTCGTAGGGGTTTTCGGGATTGTTGGTGGGGATGAGGTTCACGTAATGGGTGATTCCCAGTTGGCTCCACATTGTCCGGAAACGAAGGGTCAGATAACCATCTTCAGCTATTGTCACCCAGTCGGATACGATCTCCACGGGGTCATTGCCATATTCATTATCATTATCCTCTCCCAGATTGGGTGCCATCGGTTTTGTCCGGATGCTGTCGATCCAATTCACCTTGACGGCCTGATCATACTCCTCGCTAGAGTCGTCCACCTCCTCGTAATTGACCAGTGCCCTCACCTCTTTTGAGTCGAAAGGGTGTGAGGTGATGTTCACCGGCAGCAGGGTGGTAGTCTCATCCAGCTGGAAATAGACTGTTTCGTCTGCTGCTTCCTTTACAGTCACGAGGGCGTTGGGATAGAGACGACTCACATCATCGTCGTCGTCCAGACATGAGGGCAGGATTAACATTGTTAGCAATATTCCCGTTGCAAAAAGTAAATGGGTAATCTTCATAATCTTGTTGTTTTAAATGTTACGAATTCATTTGTTTCAATCATAAAAGCAGGAGAGGAGGAATTCCTTGCGTGAGATATTGTTATTTTTTCTAAAAATCCGGATGGGAATGACAAGAACCGTTACTGCCGGGAGCAGAATCACGTTATGTGTCAGACTGGCAGGTCGGTGGAAAGACCTTGTTTCTGGGTCCCGATCAAAGCGGCATGATTGCCACAATTACGAAACTGGACAGGCCGTATGAGGTCATCTTTAACCATCAGGGAGAATGGGTACACGGCATGGAAGGGGAAAAATATGGAGAGGGATTCTATGAGAAATACCTGTTGAGTGAGAAGGATGGAATCACCACCCTGACAATATCCGTTGATGTGGAAGCTGAATATGAAGACCATATGAATGAAGGCTTTACCAAAGGACTGGAAGAAGTAAAACGGATGGCAGAAAACAAGTAGTAATGATTTTTGTGTTATGAAGTATTACTTAATTTATTAATTTGTATCTTTGTCCAAAATTTCCGTATATGAACCGTATCGGCGAAAGAATCAAGCGAAAAAGAGAACTGCGCAACCTCAACCTGGGGGAGCTGGCGGAGAAGGTGGGCATCAGCGCCAGCGCCCTCTCACAGATTGAAAAATCGAAGTCCTTCCCTTCCGTCATCACATTGAAGAGCATTGCAGAACAGCTCCGTACTACCGTCGGCGAACTGATTGGCGAGAATGAAGCGAGCGGGGGCAACCCTGTTGTGAAGCGAAGTGAGATGAAACACTATGAAGGGAACAGCTCCGGCACCAATGTCTATATGCTCTCACACAACGACACAAACAAGCAGATGGACTCTTACCTGCTCCGGTTCGCCAAGGGATCGGGCATAGAGCAACTGTTCGCCGGCACCCATGGAGAGGTGTTCTGCCACCTACTCACCGGCGAGGTGAGATTTACCCTCGGAGAGAAGCAATATATCCTGAATCAGGGGGACAGCATCAGCTTCAGCGCGAAGACTCCCAGGGACGCGGTCAACAATCACGACGGAATCAGCGAGATGCTCTGGATCCAATCGCCGGCAAACTTCTGAAACATGGAGTACAAAAATTAAGCATCGCTTAATTAATAAACTACAATCACTATCTTTACAGCCAATATTTAGGTTATCAACTCCTCAAATTACAAACGATGAATCATTTATTTCAACTTCTGGAAACAAAAAACATAGCTTTGCCTGCAGACGCTGTGGAAATTCTCACGGGATGCAGGTCTTTTCAGGTTTTCAACAATACGACAGAGCTGGCCACTGCCGCCGTGGGTGGCAGTGACAGCCAGAGTTTTGAGGTAGCATACAGCCTGCCGGACCGCGGCAGTGTGACCGAAGCGGTGGTTCACAGGGTCTCGAACGTGGTGCACAAGCGTTCAGCGGAGCTGCACGAGATCTTCTCCTACAACCTCTACCCGGGACCCAGCGCCAAGAAGGGGCTCTACGGAGCCCTGCTTACAAAGGGTGAGCGGGAGGGGTGGATCACCGCCCACTGCTCCACGGTGCAGGTTGTGAGTCCCTACGACAACATCACCACCTTCATGCACGAGGGTGCCAGCGGCGGCGGCAAGAGTGAGATGCTGCAGAACATCGTACGGGAAGAGAATGGACAGGTGCTGATAGGCACAAACAGCCTCACCGGCGAAAGGCGACTGATCAACTTCCCCCTCTTCTGCTCATTCAACCCGGTGACCGACGATATGGCGTTGTGTCACCCCTCCCTGCAGAAGAACAATGGCAAGCTGACTGTCACCGATGCGGAGAACGGCTGGTTCATTCGTGTGGACGGCATCACCGACTATGGCGATGAACCGTTTCTGGAGAAGCTGACAATCAAACCCAAGGAGCCGCTGCTCTTCCTGAACATCGAATCAATCCCCGGTGGCACCGCGCTGATCTGGGATCATACGGAGGACAGTCCCGGCAAACGTTGTCCCAACCCTCGTGTAATCGTGCCCAGGGAGATAGTGCCCAACGTGGTGGGTCAGCCCGTGACGGTTGACATCCGCAGCTTCGGAGTACGCACCCCACCCTGTACAAAGGAGAACCCCACCTACGGAATCATGGGCCTGTTCCATATCTTACCCCCTGCCCTGGCATGGCTCTGGCGACTGGCAGCACCGCGCGGTCATGCCAATCCCAGCATCGTGGATGGCGGCGGGATGGGCAGCGAGGGAGTCGGTTCCTACTGGCCGTTTGCCACGGGAGAGATGATCACCCACGCCAACCTGTTGCTGGACCAGATTATCCACACCCCGCGCGTGCGTTACACGCTGACCCCCAACCAGTATATCGGCGCCTGGAAGGTGGGCTTCAAACCGCAGCTGCTGATGCGTGAATACCTCACCCGCAGGGGCAATGCCAAGCTGCGTCACGACCAGTACCAGGCGGCCCGTTGTCCGCTGCTCGGCTTTGAGCTGAATTACCTCACCATTGAAGGGGCCAAGATCCCCTCCCGCTTCCTGCAGGTTCACAAGCAGACGGAGGTGGAGAACGCGGGCTACGATGCGGGTGCTGAGATCCTGTACGACTTTTTCCGCAGGGAGCTGCAGAAATACCTGGTGCCGGGACTTCATCCCACCGGACGGCGGATCATCGAGACCTGCCTGCGGGGTGGCAGCGTGGAGGAGTACCTTGAGATCATCCCGATGGATTACCAATATACCTATGTAAATGGTGATGATGAAGAGTGAGGAGATTGAGAGGGCTGCCGCCATCATCCGTGAGGGTGGTTTGGTGGCGTTCCCCACAGAAACAGTCTACGGACTTGGTGCCAATGCTCTCGATCCACTTGCCGTAGCGCGCATCTTCGCGGCGAAAGAGCGTCCCTCATTCGACCCGCTGATCGTGCACATCGCCTCAATAGACGAGTTGGAGCTGCTTACCAGTGGACCTACCGACCTGGCAAGGCGACTTGCCGGCAAGTTCTGGCCCGGTCCGCTTACGCTGGTGTTGCCCAAGAGCGAGCGGGTACCAGATATCGTTACCTCGGGATTGGGAACGGTGGCCGTCAGAATGCCGGACCACCCGTTAGCACTGGCCCTTATCAGCAGCGCCGGTTGTCCGGTAGCCGCCCCCAGTGCCAACAAGTTCGGCCATTTGAGTCCGGTGACCGCCGCCCATGTAAGGAAGCAGCTGCCGGAGGTGGATCAGGTACTGGATGGGGGGAAGACTACCGTGGGCATCGAATCGACAATCGTCTCTCTTGAGGGGAACCACTGCACGCTCCTCCGCCCGGGCAAGATCACCCTGCAGGATATTGAAGATGCCTTTCCCGGTCTGTTCGTGCTGCAGGAGGGCTCGTCGGAGAAGGTTGTGGCCCCCGGTTTACTGAAGAGCCACTACTCCCCCACCAAACCCCTTTTCCTCTTCGATCCGCAGCAGGAGTTGCCACCATCGTCGGGGGTGATCCTGCATGGGGTTCCGCAGCAACCACCTGCCTGTCGGCGATTGATCTACACCTCGAACGACCACAACAGTCTGGAGGTGGCCGCCCATCTCTTCGACGCACTGCATGCCATGGAAGATGACCCTGCAATCAGCCGGATCTACATTGAGCCGGTTGAGGAGCAGGGCGTGGGCAGAGCCATCATGGACAGGATCCGGAAGGCGGCGTACAAATACAACAAGGAGCGGTAACCATGTGGGTGCATACCAGAGAAAGCCAGGAGCAGCTCACACCATCTGATGCATTGCTATTGCTGAAAGAGGGGAACAAGCGGTTTCTGAACAATCTGAAGCTGGACAGGAACCTGTTGAAGCAGGTGAACCTCACCTCGGAGGGGCAGTTCCCTTTTGCCACCATCCTGAGCTGCATCGATTCCCGCACATCGGCTGAACTGGTTTTCGACCAGGGATTGGGAGACATCTTCAGCATCCGCATCGCAGGCAACATCATCAACAATGACATTCTCGGCAGCATGGAGTACTCGTGTGAGATTGCGGGATCGAAAATAATCACGGTGCTGGGGCATACGAAGTGCGGCGCAATCATCAGTGCCTGCAACCAAATCAACCGGGGACACCTGACAGGATTGATGGAGAAAATAAGACCTGCCATTGAGCTGGAAGTGGAGACCAGCGGAATGCGAAACGGTGAGAACCTCTCTTTTGTAGCCAACGTAAGCAGGCTCAATGTAGTGAACATGTTGCATCAGATAAGGGAACAGAGTTCCATACTGGCCACGCTGGAGCGAGAGGGAAAAATCATGATCATCGGGGCCCTCTATGACATCGATTCGGGAGCGGTGTCATTCTTCACGCCCTGATCCCGTGTGCTAGTATTTGATGTTCTTGAAGAGCACCCGGTTTTCACGCGCCTCATTGAGGCGTGCAAGCATCATCTCGCGACTGTACTCCGGATAATCATCCTCACCACTTGTGGAGAGGAGGGTGAGAAGGGAACGGAGCTCCTCATCGGAGAACTGCGACATGATCTGATCGAATGGCTCCTTGGAGCCGATCTCGAAGCGGACGAATGCCAGCCGCGACTTGGCGGAGGGGAAATCAGGTGCGATCTCCAGCAACTCTTCCAGATAGGCAGCTGCCTGATCAAACTTCTCCTGTGCCACGCTGATGTTGGCGAGGCGGTCGAGGATCTCCTCATTCCCCTCTGAGATGAGTGCCGCTTTCATGTAGGCTGTTTCGGCACGTTTAAAATCGTCGTCGTGGAACGCCAGTTCCCCCTCCAGCATGTAATAATCGAGTGTCTCCTTTTCGTCTTCGGGTATCTGTTCGAACAGCTCCCTGGCCTTGTCCACCTCCTCCCGATTGAGATGTACGAAAGCCCGTTTGGCGAGAATTCCTTTGGTTCCGAAGATAGATTCCTTCAAGTCGATCAACTTCAGCATCTCATCATATTGCTCCATCACCTCATAGGCTTCAAACAGGGAGTCATAGAGTGATTCGTCGTCGGGAGCCTTTTGCAGACACTGCTGAAAGATGGCTATCGCCTCGGGCGTGTTGTCGTTCAGGTAGAGCGACAGTGCTTTCATCTTCAACACCGGCAGGTCATCTTCAACGATGGTGAGTGCAAAGTCGAACGCATCGATCGCCTTGTCGTACTGGCCGTTCATGGAGTAGAGCTTGCCGATATTGGACCATGCGTCGTAGGAGTAGGGATCAGTGTCAAGCAGGTGGTTGGTCTGCAAGATGGCCTTCTCCAGCTCCCCGTTCATCTCGTAGGCGTATGCCAGTTCAACGATGGCATCGACATTGGAATCATCGAACTTCAGGCTTTCTTCCAGGAAGTAAATTGCAAAGTCGTACAGATCCACATCGTTGTAGAGGTATGCCAACTCGGTGATGAAGTAGTTATGCTCTTCGGCCATCAATTCCTCGCCCAGTGTTTCCAACATCTGCTCATCCGCTTCGTCGATCCGGTCCAGGTGCAGCAGTGATTCGATGCGGAGCAGGGCATATTCTACTCCACCCTCATCTGAAATCAACCGCAGGTAGTCGAGCGCCTCTTCATAAAGCTCCTCAGAAACCAGGGTCTTGGCTCGCAGCAGCATCAGCACGGGACTGTCGGGGTGTATCGACAGTCCTTCCCGAATCAGATGCTCTGCCTTTTCATTGTCACCCTCGGCATTATAGAACTCTGCCAGGATGGCGAACTCATCGGCATCGAAGTAGATGTTCCTCCCGAGTGCGCGCATCTGCTCGTACTTCTCAATCAGAGGGGTAATATCGATATCGTACTCTTCCATGCTTTATCTACGGTTTATTGCTGGCGTTAGCCGTTCTGCTTCTTCCAAGAGTCTTTGAGCGCCACGGTGCGGTTGAACACCAGGTTGCCGTCGGTAGAATCATTGTCGACATTGAAATAGCCGATGCGCTGAAACTGGAAGCTATCGAGCGGCTTCGCCTCTTTCAGGGATGCCTCTACCTTGCAGCCTCTTTTGACTATCAGTGATTCGGGGTTCATCAGTTCACGGAAATCCTTTTCTTTCTCGGCCGAAGGATCTTCAACCATGAAGAGACGGTCATAGAGCCTCACTTCGGCATCGAGGCTGTGTGGAACGGATACCCAGTGAATGGTACCCTTCACACGGCGGTTAGCTTCCGGCATGCCGCTTTTTGTTTGTGGATCATACTCGGCGTACACCTCGGTGACGTTGCCCTGTTCATCTTTGCTGCAGCCGGTACACTTCACGATGTAGGCATTCTTAAGGCGCACCTCGTTACCCGGTGTGAGGCGGAAATATTTCTTCGGCGCCTCCTCCATGAAGTCGTCCCGTTCAATCCAGAGCTCGCGGGTGAACATCACTTTTCGTGTGCCCATCGACTCATCTTCGGGATTGTTGATTGCCTCCATCTCCTCCGTCTGGGTCTCAGGGTAGTTGGTAAGCACCAGCTTCACCGGGTCGATCACACCTGATACACGCATCACCCGTTTGTTGAGATCCTCGCGTACGGCGTGTTCCAGAAGGGAGATATCGTTCATGCCGTCATACTTGGTATAACCTATCTTGTCAATGAAATTGTGGATTCCCTCAGGCGTGAAACCGCGACGGCGCATTCCGGTGAGGGTGGGCATGCGGGGATCGTCCCATCCTGAGACAAGCTTCTCCTGCACCAGCTGGAGGAGCTTGCGCTTGCTCATCACTGTGTAGGTGAGGTTGAGGCGGTTGAACTCGGTCTGGCGGGGGCGGTAGTCGCTGTCGGCCAACTGGTCGATGAACCAGTCATAGAGTGGTCGGTGCACCTCGAACTCAAGCGTACAGAGTGAGTGGGTCACCCCTTCGAAGTAGTCCGATTGCCCGTGGGCGAAGTCATACATCGGGTAGGCTTTCCAGGTGGTACCGGTACGGTGGTGCGGGATGTGGATCACACGATAGATAATCGGGTCACGGAAGTGCATGTTGGAGGCGGCCATATCGATCTTGGCACGCAACACCATCTTCCCCTCGGGAATCTCGCCGCTGTTCATCTGCTCAAAGAGGGCAAGTGACTCTTCCACCGGACGGTCACGATAGGGACTGTGGGTACCGGGCTGGGTGGGTGTTCCCTTCTGACGGGCAATCTCCTCGGCCGACTGCTCGTCGACATAGGCTTTGCCCTCACGGATCAGCTTCACGGCGAAGTCCCACAGTTGCTGGAAGTAGTCGGAGGCATAGTAGACGTTGCCCCACTTGTAGCCCAGCCACTGGATGTCTTCCATGATGGAATCGACATATTCCACATCCTCCTTCACCGGGTTGGTATCATCGAAGCGGAGGTTGCAGATGCCTCCATATTTTTGTGCAATGCCGAAATCGATGCAGATGGCCTTGGCGTGACCGATGTGTAGGTAGCCGTTCGGTTCGGGCGGGAAACGGGTTTGCACACGTCCGTCGTTACGTCCTGCTGCCAGGTCTTTCTCTACCATCGCTTCGATAAAATTGAGGCTCTTTTTGTTTTCCTCAACGACATTGTTTTCTTTTTCAGTCATACTATCTGGATAATTGTTTGTTTGCTGATATCAAATGGAGACTCTCGCATAGGGTGACACCTCCGGTCCGCAGAACTCGCCGCGGAGATACTTGTAGTAACCCGTGATGGCGACCATGGCGGCGTTGTCGGTGGTAAAGGCAAATTTGGGAATATGAATCTTCCAACCGTAACGCTTGCCGTATGCTTCGAAAGCGCTTCTCAGTCCCGAGTTGGCGGAGACACCTCCTGCCACTGCCACTTCTTTGATATGTAAATCTTTCGCGGCATGGTAGACCTTGTTCATCAGGATGTCGATGATAGTCTGCTGGAGCGAGGCACAAAGGTCGTTCTTGTTTTGTTCGATGAAATCAGCGTTCCTCTTCAGCTCATCCCGCAGGAAATAGAGGAAGGAGGTTTTCAATCCGCTGAAGCTGTAATCGTAGCCGGCAATGTTGGGCTTGCTGAAGGTGAACCGTTTCGGATCGCCCTCCTTCGCCAGGCGATCGACCACCGGTCCCCCGGGGTAGCCCAGTCCCATCACCTTGGCGCACTTGTCGAACGCTTCGCCGGCGGCATCGTCGATAGTCTGTCCGATGATCTCCATCTCGCTGTGTGACTTCACCAGGATGATCTGCGAGTTGCCACCCGAGACGAGTAGACAGAGGAATGGGAAGGAGGGCTGGTCAGCATCGTCTTCATCCTCCTTGATGAAGTGTGCCAGCACGTGCGCCTGCAGGTGGTTCACCTCAATCATCGGGATATCAAGTGCGGAGGAGAACCCTTTTGCGAAAGAGGTGCCCACCAGCAGTGAGCCTAACAATCCAGGTCCGCGGGTAAATGCCACAGCTGTCACCTCTTCTTTGGCAATTCCCGCCTGCTGCAGGGCGTCGTGTACCACCGGGATGATGTTCTGCTGGTGTGCGCGCGATGCCAGCTCGGGCACCACGCCTCCATAGCGTTCGTGCACTGCCTGTCCGGCGATCACGTTCGAGCAGATCACCCCATCGCGGATCACCGCTGCCGAGGTGTCGTCGCAGGAAGATTCTATGCCTAATATCGTTACCATCTGCAAATGTTCATAAGAAGATACAAAGATAATACAAAAAAAACGTTTCGTCTTGAAACAACGAAACGCTTTTAAAGAGCTCAGCCGCTGAAAGGCGCGCGTGCGGTTGTCAATTCAAATTATCCTGTATGAGTCAGCGTTTTTTGCAGGTCAGTTTCGTTTTGACAAAAGCCTCTATTTTATGATAATCATCCTTCTCCTTTGCCGTATCAGCTTCCTTGAAAATCAGCAGATCGACCAATGATTCTCCCACAAAAAGTACCAAATAACCTTTATAGATGCTGTAACTCTGAAATATGCTCCATTTCAGATCGAAGTGCTTTTCAACATCCCAATAGCGTAGCGATTCATCGGTAAATTCATACACATAATCCACCCCAATGTCATCAGAATTACTGCCGCCGTAAGCATGATCCTTATCTTCAGCGTCACATCTTTCCAGAGGAAATCCGATTTAATCTTTTGTTTTTCTATGAATTACTGTTTTTCAAAAGGAATCTCAATCCGTAATGCATCCATCATGCTGTAAGATTTGATTTGTGGTGATATCGACCAAATGTGAATGATCAGAAAAAAAGATTGATGGCTTCAAACAGCCAGATACCGGATAAAAAACCCGCACCGTAAATCATCAGTAAGCCTGAGTTTATTTCTCCTGCAGCACGCATTCTTTTTACAGACATGACAGTGGTATAGGTAAGTGTTACCGCCAGAAGCGCATTGGCTAACCCGAAAAATGAATCACTGATGTGATACAAACCTGATTTAGAAAGAACAATAAGAATAATAAAAATTACTACTGCAGCTACAAAAGTCCAGCTCACTATAAATTGTGTTTTTAGATTCATCGTAAAAATATTTAGACTAAGACTGTTTTTCTTCTACCTAAAGGATATAACCAGATGACGTATATTTCAAACCTGGATGAACAACTGAATTTATTTTTCCGGCAAAATTCCCATAAATAAATTATTCCACACCACTTTTTTCGACTCATAACTACAAACGATATAGTTGGTATATGCATTTCCATGATAGGTAAAGTTAATCGCATAGACCCTATCGCCTTGTTCCATAAATATTAACAAGACAAATATAGCAATTATTTCATAACCCCCTTGAATGGATTCACTTTATCACAACTTCCAATAATCCTATTTACCGTCACCTTTACCCTCTTTCACGATTGATTTTGTCTCGATCAGCAGCTCACGGGAGACGTGAGCGATGTTGTAGATTAACCCTGCCCTGCGGTTGGCCTTGTCCTGCTGCAGCTCCTCGATGCGTTCTTCCCAACAGTTGGCTTCCTGAAGCAGTGCTTCCATCTCCGTTTGGTCTACATTGCCTGTCAGCAGTTCCGAGGCGTGATGCAGTACCCGGCTCACGTTATGACAGAATGATCGTTCTTGCGCTGTGAGATCTTCGGTATGTTTGTGGACCCCGAAAGCGGAGATATAGGAGAGCAGTGCATGGTTCAGGTTGGTCAGGTTGAATGCTCTTTCCTGGTACAGGCGGGTATGCTTCGGTTCCAGGCGCATACCCTTCCAGGCGGAGGGGAGCGCATTGTCGGCATTGTAGGCGGTACGCCGATTGTGCTGGTACTCCTCTTCGCTGACAGAGCCGTCGTAGATACTTTCAAAGTAGCGTTTGTTCTTCACCACTGCCGTGTGCAACAGCGTGGGAAGCTGTTTATACTGCCAGTCGGGCCACACGAAACGAACCACCAGGTAGGCGATAAGACCGCCAATCAGGGTGTCGATGATTCGGGGCAGCATCACCTCCACGCCCTGGCTGGTGAGCAGGTTAAATACCGCCAGCACGAAGGTGGTGATGAAGATGGCAGCGATGGTGTAGTTCTTCTTGAGCCAGTAGAAGAAGGCATAGATAGACCCGAGTAGCAGCAGGATATGGCCTGCCTGTGTGGGCAGTAGCTGCGCCAGGGTCACCCCGAGGATGACACCCAGCAGTGTGCCCAGCACACGGTGAAAGAGACGCATGCGGGTGGCGCTGTAGGTCTGTTGAAAAACAATCAGCGAGGTGAGCAGGATCCAGGCCCCTTTCTCGAAGTGGAGCAGCTGCATCATCCCGTAGCCGAGCAACCAGCCTAATGTAAGCCGTACAGCAAAGCGGAAACGAGGGTGTGCAGGCTTGAAGAGTTCCCTCAGCCCTTTTCTCTCCGGCTTGCGGTTGTAAAAAGCAGAAAGATCGATCGGGGAAGCCGTCACTAGATTCTCCCGCAGACTCTTCTCCAGTCCGGTAAGGTTACGCATCAGCAGGGAGAGTGTCAGATAGTGCGACTCCTCCTTTTCATCCTCAAGCATTCGCTGCATGGCTGTTACGGTCCACCGCAACGACAACGGATGGCGGTACGCTTCCCCACTAATCATCGATTCCGCATACTGTGCAATCGCTTTTGCCAGTTCCCGCATCAATTGTCCGAAGCCCTCAATCAGTTCATTGTTCTTCACCTGCTCCGACAGGAGATCGTACTGCTCATGGCTGGAGATGGCCCGCTCCTGCATCTCCTGCAGCAGGAACCACTTTCTGTAATAATCGCTCAACAGCGGTTGCGTTTCGGGGCTGCTCTCTTCAGAATAGCTGTAAAGATCATTCTTACAAACCTCAATCTGCTGTGCCAGACGGGTGTTCTTCTGTGCCAGCTGGTTGCGGATGAAACGCTGCATCGTGGGGTTGCTGGGGAAGAGACTTGCTTTCAGTTCGATATACTCCGCCAGGTAGCGGAAGCCGTAGGAGAGATGATCGTTCAACAACCGGTAGGGACGATGATAGAGCAACAGGATCGAGACCACCGAGTAGCAGAGGGCACCGGTGGTGAGAAGCAGTGGTTGCTGATACCAGCTGTCGCTGTTGTCTGCACCCAGCATGGTGTAGACAAGAATCAGCAGAGCTCCAAATGTGACTCCCTGCAAACGGGAGTCGATGCCGCCGACCAGCACAAGGGCAAAGGCCATGATGCCCAGCACGATGGCAAAGAGTACAGGATAAGGGAGGGTGAGCTGGGTGATGCCACTTGTGAACAGGAAGAGCAGCAGGGCGATGGAAGCCGACTTCATTCTGCCCCGCGGGTGGACGTCGGTCTCCCCCAGGGCCATGGCCACGACGCCCAGAGCGAGTGTGGTACCTACAAAGGAGTTGTGCAACAGCAGCTCTGCGGGGAGCAACAGAAAAGCAATGGAAAGGGATACTTTGAGCGCCCACAGGTGGGGCGGGTTCTTCCAGAACAGATTGCTCCAGATTGAATCAATGTTACTTTTGATATTGCTTACCCGGGTTTTCATGCGCTTCTGCAGATGATTGGGTGAATACAGAATTACAGGGTTACATCGACCCTCACCTTGCCCAACAGGGCTTCAGGGTGATCACGGTAGGTGAAACGGTGTACATACTCTACTCGCAACAGTCCCAGGATATTGGTAATGCCGATAGTTCCCTCCATATAGGGAGTGTCTCCATAACGGTGCGATAATGCGGGAAACCTGTATAGTTCCTGTGTCCGTTCAGGATCATTCTTGTCACTCAACCGCCCATAGGAGGCTCTTAGCGAGAGCAACTCACGGAGTCCCAGCCTGTCGAGAAGGGGCACTTTTGCAAGCAACAGATTGTCACCCACAAAGGTGGTACGTATGGTAACCTGTTCATCGGCCATGAACTCGAGGGCGCGGTTGAGGAAGAAAGCGTTGTTCTCTATGTGATGGCGCTGCCGCTGGTTGGGATAGACAAGTAATGGGAATGGCACCCCGTTCCAGATCTTCGACACTTCACCCACGGCATCAAGGCGACCGGCTGTACCCAGCTGGAACCTTTTTTGTGCAGAGAACTCCGAGCGATGATAGGGCTTCTCCTCATCCATGAAATCATACTGCCCCACTGTGTGGGAGAAGAAGAAAACTGGTGAGGTTATGTCAATTGGACGCCGTTTGCGTTTTTCCTGGCGGTATGCTTCTCGCCCAGCAAAACGCAGCTGCACACCCAGCTCGGAGGTATAAAGTGCATCGTCCTGAATATACGTACCGTCAATCCTGTTCTCGAAAAGCAAATTACCTTGCGGCATCATCCTTGCCCTTCTCACCCATGCCGTCTGGGCAAAACCGTTCTTGTACTCCCTTTCATAGTTGATCTCCGCAAAATTGCGGTAAGTGGCCTGATCTTCCGAACGGCGGTAGGTGATCAGCAGCAGGTTGTTCGGTGAGCGGGGATGCATCTCGCCGAGAGAGTAGAGATCCTTCTCATAGACCAGGGTCAGGTTGTTTTTAGGAAACTCCTCCTCGTGATAAACCTTCCTGTCGAACGACCAGGTGGCTTCACCACGGTACTTGAACTGCTGGTCCCCGAAACCGTAAGCCAGATATCCTTTCAGGAAAAGATTGGGACTGAGGCGGGAGTTGGAGGCAACACCTGCTCTGAGACGTACACCCTCGATGGGATTGTAAGTGGGAAAGGTCTGTAAACGACCGAAATCGAACTTGTTGGTCTCAGGATCGCCGAGTGGAATCCAATCGTTCAGTACCAACTGCACCGCTTTGTTGAGAAAAGAACCGAAGGCACCCTGTTCTCCGTGGTTTCCACCCAATGGTGATGCAGCACCGTTGACCCCTCCCCGTGGTTGCAACGCGATAACCATGGCTTCCGGTTCATCTACATTGGAGGAGAAATAGGCAATGGGATACCCGTCCCCGACTCCTACAAGACGGTAGTGCCGGAGTGAATCGGGAACCATGAACGAAAACTCGCCTACATTGTCGGCTACTGCACCAAACTGGGTGTATTCTACAAAGACAGAGGCGTAGGGTACCGGCGTGCGATAGACAGCATCAATCACCTTGCCTTTGTAAAGGGTTTGCTGACCGTAGAGTGTGGTCTGAAAAAAAAGAATCAGAAGAACAAATATCGATTTTCTCATTCTGTATGGTTTATGCTTCGTGCTATTCCGGACTCAACAGTTCTGTAGCATGTATGGTTTCGAATCAGAAGCCACAAAGATAATAAACAATCTGTTACAGTTTCCTGTAGCGCACACGTTTCGGCTCCACATTGCCGAGACGCATCTTCTTGTTCTCCTCATACTCACTGTAGGATCCCTCAAAGTAAAATACTTCGGAGTTCCCCTCAAAAGCAAGTATATGGGTACAGATACGATCCAGGAACCAGCGGTCGTGCGAAATCACAACGGCACATCCGGCGAAGTTCTCAAGTCCCTCTTCCAGTGCACGGAGGGTGTTCACATCTATATCGTTGGTAGGCTCATCGAGCAGCAGCACGTTGGCCTCAGCTTTGAGGGTGAGTGCCAGATGCAGGCGATTGCGTTCTCCTCCCGAGAGCACCCCGCAAAGCTTCTCCTGGTCGGCACCGGTGAAGTTAAACCGGGAGAGGTAAGCGCGTGAGTTGATCTCCTTACCGCCAACGCGGATGAACTCCGCACCGTCAGAAACCACCTGGTATACTGTTTTGTTTGGGTCAATCGCCTCGTGTTGCTGATCCACATAGGCGGTCACCACGGTCTCACCCACCTCGAATGTTCCTTTATCCGGATGTTCCATCCCCTCGATCAGGCGGAAGAGGGTGGTCTTACCTGCACCATTGGGACCTATGACCCCTACGATGCCGTTGGGGGGGAGCATGAAGTTGAGGTTGTCGAACAGCAGCTTGTCGCCGAATGCCTTGGCCACGTTTTGTGCTTCAATCACCTTGTTACCGAGGCGGGGACCATTGGGGATGAAGATCTCCAGCTTCTCTTCCCGTTCCTTCTGATCCTGGTTGAGCAGTTGCTCGTATGAGTTAAGACGCGCTTTCCCTTTTGCATGACGAGCCTTGGGAGCCAGGTTGATCCACTCCAGCTCACGCTGCAGTGTCTTGCGGCGCTTGCTCACCTGCTTCTCCTCCTGCTCCATCCGTTTTGTCTTCTGCTCCAGCCAGGAGGTGTAGTTCCCCTTCCAGGGGATTCCCTCACCGCGGTCCAGCTCCAGGATCCAGCCTGCTACATGATCGAGGAAGTAACGGTCGTGCGTGATGCAGATCACGGTACCCTTGTACTGCTGGAGGTGTTGTTCCAGCCAATCGATCGACTCGGCATCGAGGTGGTTGGT
>Ga0123335_1003493_pt1 | contig 21794 bp, 16 predicted proteins | sample BiotimSIPDNA_2_FD_89707 | JGI IMG/M metagenome (GOLD analysis project Ga0123335, IMG submission 89707) | Anaerobic biogas reactor microbial communites from Washington, USA - Biogas_R2 time_0 SIP DNA | ecosystem: Engineered > Bioreactor > Anaerobic > Unclassified | place: Washington, USA...
CAGGCAGTATTTTGATATTGATCCTGCAATCAAGCTGGTTGTGTTTGGGCATACGCACGAAGCCAAACTAATAAAAATGAAGAATCTGGAGGGCGCTGATGTCCTCTATGCCAACAGCGGCACATGGGTGGATCATTGGTATGATTTCCCTACAAGAACCTATCTTCTCATCGGCCTGGCAGAAAAGGAGATGACCGTGTCCCTGCGGCAAATGTCTTTTGACGGGACATCCATCACGCTATCCCAGGAAACCATCATGAAATAGCTGGAGATGACACCGTGAACAACACATCGCACGTGCATTGCCCAACGAATATTCCGATGTCCCTCAGAGCAAGCTGGACACCGGAAAAACGAAGAGATGCTTCCCTTCATCTGATGATCACCAGGAGTTTTGCAGCGTGATGGAATGCTGGCCGGCCTGCGTTATCCGGACATTGCCGGGAACCACCTAAAAGGAGACATCCCATCATGATGAAAGGCGCTTCCAGCCCATCTGCAGCCTCAGGAAAGGATGCCAATACCATGAAGACACGGATTTTCATCGGCAGCGAGTTCGGCGCACTCAGGGAGGTCATCGTGGGGGAAGCCAACGGCCGCAATCCATCCCTGGAAGCAGCCTGGCTTCGGGAGGCGCTGAAGGTGCTGCCGGAGGCGGAACGGCAGGTGGCCATCGCCAACGCCGGCAAAAACTGGAGCGAATGTGTTGTTGACCCTCAAACCGGCACCACTGAATATGACCTGATCAAGGCGGAAAACGACGCGTTTGTCAAAATCCTGGAGAGCCTGGGGGTAAAAGTCCTCCGCCCAGCATTGTTTGGCGAACGGGATGTGGAAAGGCGCTATGGCAGGGAAGCGCTGGCCAACGGCTACTCCCAGGATTTTCCCCGGGACAACCTGATCATTATCGGCAGCAATGTGGTTGAGGCAAACCTGCGCACACCCCTGAGAAGGGTGGATATCGAAGGGTTCCGCTCCCTGCTGATGGAACGATGCATGGCTCCGGAAGTCAGGTGGGCAGCCATGCCGCATGTGCCTTTGCTGGGAGAGGTTGCTGACGACGCCCCCCTGCTGGAGGGCGGGGATATCATTGTGCTGGGGAAAACAGTGCTGGTGGGCAATTCGGAGAACAAATCGGTGGGCTCCAGTGAAGCAGGATACCGGTGGCTGAAGAACTACCTTGGTGATGGCTACGATGTCATCCGGGTTCCGCTCCGCGAAAATGTCCTGCATCTGGACTGCACATTGTCCGTTCCCCGAAACGGGCTTGCGATCCTGTGCCCCGAGGCGTTTACGGAAGGGATCCCTGATGTCCTCAAAGATTGGGATCTGATCCCAGTCGGCATGGAAAGGCTTCCTTACCTTGTGGTAAACGGGCTGCCGGTCAATGAAAACACCTATATCATGGGCTATAACAACCATGACAGCAACGCCCAGATCAGGGTAGCACTGGAGCAACGCGGCATCACCGTTTACCCCATCTTCTTTGGCGCGCACAATGCCCAGGGCGGGTCCCTGCGCTGTGCCACGCAGGCCCTCCTGCGGGATGCGTAGGCTGGCGGACTGCCCGCTCACAGGGATTTGATGATCAAGGAGCGGAGGGCGTTCACTGCAGGGACGCCCATGGAATGAATTCATTGGAGCACCGCATCCGCCTTGGGGAAGACAGCCGTCCAAATCCGTCATGCTCCGCCACCAACATCTATATAAACTGCCGTCTTTTTGTGCTATCGCCGTTGCCGATCGTGCGGTTGAGTCCCCAAAAACGCGCAGGCAGGATGTGGAAATGGCGATCGAGGTTCGGGCGAAACGCGGCTGCCTGGCGTTTCCGGAGCCGTCCCGCGCCCTGGGCCAGGTCAATGATGTGGCCCTGGTGGCAGTACAGCGGCGACTATATCGATTGACGGGTGAGGTTATGATGATGACCCGGTCACACCATTTGCTTCGCGGGGCACTCCCCCTGGTGCCGGCGGTATGCCTGGCGCTTATTTTTCTATTGGCGATATCCCCGGTCGGCGCTTCGGGCCTGACCATGTCCCTCAGCTATCCGGCCAGTGGAAGGGAGTTGGCCAATCCCTACATCGGGAACGCGGTTTGGGCCACCGATCCGTCACAGCACGAGCAGCCGTTTTCCCTGGCCTATGCCACGGTGTTATGGGCAGATCTTGAGCCTGAGGAAGGCGTCTACGCTTTTGATGCGTTCGAGAATACCAACCAGTTCAGCCGGTGGCGTGAGGAAGGCAAGCACATCATTTTCCGCTTCGTCATGGACCGGCCGGGCAAAAAAACGCACCGGGATATTCCCGACTGGCTGTGGCAGAAAACCAACAGGGACGGCCAGAATTACGACAACTCATATGGCCTGGGCTACAGCCCCAATTATGAGAACCCCATTCTCATACAGGCCCATGCCAAAGCAATCCGGGCCCTGGGCCAGCGCTATGGCCAGGACCCCTTGATCGCCTACGTTCAGCTGGGCTCCCTGGGCCATTGGGGCGAATGGCACATCAGAAGCAGTCTGCACCCGATGCCGCTGGCGCCAACCAGGGCACTGTACATCGCGCCCTACCTGGAAGCGTTCCCGCTGGCAAAACTGATGATGCGCAGGCCGTTTGCCGAGGCCAGCCGCTATAACATGGGGCTGTATAATGACACGGCGGGCGATTTGGAGCCCACGGAAACATGGCTTGAATGGATTGCTTCCGGCGGCGCTTTTAACCAGACAGACGAACAGGACGCCCTCGTCCCGATGGGTGACGCGTGGATGACAGCGCCTGTCGGCGGCGAGTTGTCCACAAGGCATGAGAAGACGGATTATCTGGAGGCGGATACCCTGGAACAAACGCTGAGCCTGTTTGAGCGTTCCCATACCAGCTGGATCGGGCCTGGAAGCTTCGTGGATGTGGGCCGCGGCGGGGAATACCAGAGGGCCCTGGATGAGGTGAACCGAACGATCGGTTACCGCCTGCGCGTATCGCAATGCGACATGGAACTGAACGATGATGGGTCCATGAACATCATCCTGGCATGGGCCAACAGCGGGATTGCCCCCTTTTACTTTGATTGGCTTCCCACCCTGCGCATAAAAGGGAGCAACGGGGAAGAGACCCTGCTGCCCCTTGATATGCGCCTTCAGGATTTGCTTCCCGGCGAACCCGTTCAAACCGTCACCCGCATCGATGCCCGGGCGCTGCCCGAAGGCGGCTGCGCCGTGTTCGCGGGAATCGTAAACCCGGCCACGGGAGAGGCCGGCATCGCGCTTGCCATGGACACGCCCAGCGATGCATACTGGTATGAGCTGTTCCGAATGAAAAACGATCCGTAATGGCGGCACCATGGCTCGGCCCGGCGCAGAGCGCTCCCTTCCCCGATGCCGAATCATTGCGCTCTCCCCCAGCCCGATCCCAAGCTTTGATACTGCCGGTTCACAGCACGGCCTGCCCAGCCTGTTCCTTCCTGCCCGGCCAAGGGAAATGGATGCGTAATATGGACGAAATGGCATTAAAGGGCTTTTTCAGGAAACTCGACCGTTCGTTGTTTCTGGATGATGCGCAAAAGCCTTTCTCGGGGCATGATGTCCCTTTGCCCATCGGCAGCGGGCAGACGATCTCCCAACCGTCGCTGGTTGCCTATATGACGCATTTGCTCGATCCCCATAGCGATAGCAGGGTGCTGGAGATCGGCACTGGCTCCGGCTACCAGACAGCTTTCCTGGCAGAATTCTCAAAGGAAGTCTATTCAGCTGAATGGTTTAGGGCTCTCTCGGACAAAGCCAGGGAGCGCTTGGACGCCCTTGGCTACAGCAATGTATTTTATCGAACAGGAGATGGGAGCGAGGGCTGGCCGGAGCACGCTCCCTTTGACCGGATTATGGTCACAGCCGCCGCCGGCAAAATGCCGGATGCGCTCATCAGGCAGTTGGCGGCCAACGGGCGGATGGTCATCCCCGTCGGGCAGCCCGGATTCCAGGTTCTCAAACTGATCCTAAAGGACGCAAACGGGGCCGTCAGCATCCAGGATATTGAAAGGGTCAGCTTTGTGGAGCTCAAGGGGCGCTATGGGTGGGGCTGAAAAAAACGGATGAGCGATATGCCTTTGTCAGCTGAGAGCAACGCCAAAAACCCGCAGCTTATCCTCCAGCTTCTGGAAGTCGCCGTCAAACCGATGGGCAGCCATGCCGGCTTTCACAGCACCCTCCACGTTTTCGGCCAAATCATCCACAAACAGGCACTCTCCGGGATTCAAATCAAAGCGCTCACATAACCGCCTATAAATGCGAAGGTCGGGTTTACTGACTTTTTCGTGCGCTGACACCATCATGCCGTCAAACCACGGATAGAAATCCCGCTCCTCAAGCACTTTGGGAAAGCGCGTGCCGGCGTTTGAGAGCAGATAAAGCCGCAAGCCGGCTTCGCGCGCCTTTATCATCAAAGGATCAGAACCGGGAATGGGAGCCATCCATCGGGGCCATTGCTCAAAGAGCGTTGTAAGCCTGCCCTGCAGATGCAAAGGCGTGCGCAAAAGGGATATTTGCAGCAATTCTTCTTCTGTTAGCTGCCCGGCGTCATGCAAATGCCACTCAGCGGTGTTAAACAGCGCATGATGGAGAATCCGCGCGTCCTGTTCATTTCCGGCTGCCCGCAATGCAAAAACAAGCGGCTCCCAGGTGAGCAGCACGTTGCCCATATCCAGAATCAGATTTTTCAGCGCCATCTCACCAAGTACCGGTTGTTCGCTTCATGATTTGGCCGCCAATGAATTGCGGATCTTGGTGGAGGCGTATTCAATGGCCAGCACCAGGATCACCAGGCCCCAGACCATGGCACCGATGTCGTCCCAGCGCCTGGACTGGATGGCGAAAATCAGCTGGGCGCCGATGCCGCCTGCGCTCACCAGGCCCAGGACGGAGGCGTTTTTCACATTAATGTCCAGGCGGTACAGGACGTTTGAGATAATGCTGGAGCTCAGCTGCGGCATGATGCCGTAGCGGACCTTCTGAAAGCCGGTGCAGCCCGCCGCATCCAGGGATTCAATGATGCCGGGGTCGATGTCCTCCACAGACTCCACCATCATTTTGCTGAGCATGCCCACGGACCCGATGGTCATCGTGAGGACCCCTGCAAAAGCCCCGGTCCCCACAGTTTTCACAAACATGATGCCATACATCAGGGAGGGAAAGGCCCGGATGATGGTGATGAAACCCAGGGTGATGATGTTCACCCACCGGGGGGCGATGTTGCGGCTGGAGATGAAGGCCAGGGGGATGGCGATGATGGTGCCAAAGACAGTGCCCAGGAAACCGATGGCAAAGGTCTCTGCCAGCATCATCAAAAGCCCCGTAGGCCCCAGGTCGCTGATGACTGCCCAGGAGGGGCGCACCAGGCCCTGGAAAGCCAGCGCCAGCATGCCCCAGCCCCGCTCGGTGAAGCCGCCAAAGGACACGGTCACATTCCAGATAATAATGACCGCTACAATGGCCACAAAACCGATAACGAACTGCGGCCAGGCCTTGGGATAGCGCTTGTACTGCTGTTCCAACAGGGACGTATTCATCCGGTCACCAGCTTTCTGCGGGCGTAGCGTGTGACCGCCTCCAGCACCATGATGGTTACCGTCATGCTGATGAGTACCAGCCCCAGGTTGCCGTAGCGCCGCAGGGTCAACTGCCCGGAGATGTTCAGGCCGATGCCCCCCGCACCCACAAAGCCAAGGATGGCAGCGCTTTTCACATTGGTTTCAAAGCAGTACAGGAAAGTGGACAGGAAGAAGCCCTTTACCTGGGGCCAGACGGCACCCAGGATGCACTTGAGGCGGGAAGCGCCTGTGGACTCCAGGGCTTCGTATGCCCCCATGTCCAGGGTTTCGATGTATTCATACATCATTTTTACGCAGATGGTGTATGAAAACACTGAGATGGCCAGGGTGCCCGCCATGGCACCGATGCCCAGGACCGTACGGAAAAAGAAGGCCAATACCAGGATGGGAAGGGTGCGCAGCATGCTCAATGCCAGACGGTGGCTGACCAGGTATATTTTATTGAGTTTGAAATTGCTGGACAGATAAAAGCTCACCGGCAGGGCAACGGCGCAGCCGAAGACCGAACCCAGCAGGGACATGTTGATCGTGTCCAGCATGGCCTTTTCCATGGTGGGCCAGTAGTCCCAGTTGGGGGGAATCATGGCACGGACAATGTCAAAAAAGTTGTTGCCGCGCTTGATCAAGGCCGTCAAGTTCACCCGGGTAAAGACCGACAGGCCTATCACGATGGCAATGAACAGAATGAGCAGGTAGGGAAAGGGGTTGAACTTCTCCTTGACCTCTTTTCCGTTCCCCAGGGTGTAGCTGCGGGGATAAAAGATATGAAGGATGTCATCAAACATCGATTTTCTCCTTCATGACATCGTCGTCCGTAAGGCTTCTGCCGTAGATTTCCTTCAGCGCATTCGGGGTGATGGAGGCGGTGGGCCCGTCGTATACAATCTGACCGGCCCGGATGCCGATAATGCGGTCAGCATACTGCAGGGCCAGGTCTACATGGTGGATGTTGATGATGACCGTGATCTTCATGTCCCGGTTGATGCGCTTGAAGTCCTCCATGACCACGTCGGCCATCACCGGGTCCAGGGCCGCCACCGGCTCATCCGCAAGGATGATTTCCGGCGTCTGGGCCAGGGTGCGGGCCAGAGCGACCCTCTGCTGCTGGCCGCCGGACAATTGATCGGCCCGGATGTAGGCCTTCTCAAGAATGCCGACTTTGTCCAGGGACTCCAGGGCCAAGATCCTGTCCTGCCTGGAGTAAAGGCCAAACAGCACCCTGAAGAGGGACAGGTCCGCCACCCGGGCTGACAGCACATTTTTGATGACGCTGATGCGGCTGATGAGGTTGAAGGACTGGAAAACCATGCCGATCTTCCGGCGGAATCTACGCAGGGAAGCGCCCTGAAGCCCGGAAACATCGATACCGTTCACGGTGAGTTTGCCGGAAGAGATATCGATCATTTTGTTGATGGTGCGGATCAGGGTGGACTTGCCTGCACCGGAGAGGCCGATGATGGCCACAAACTCGCCCTGTTCAATAGTCAGGCTTACATTGTCCATGGCTTTCACGCCATTGCTGTAGGTCTTGCCAACGTTTTCAAACTTGATCATGCCTATTCTCCGCCGTCTTCACGACCTGCCAGGTCCTGATGCGCACTGAGGCTGTTGCTGAACGCAACAGCCTCAGTGCATGTGAGTCGGTGATGCAGCTTAATCGAAGATTTTCAGGGCTGCCCGGGCGCCGTCAAAGTCGCTGTCCTGGGCGATAACATAGCCGCTGTGGCTGTAGGGCTTGACTGTGGCCTTGCCTTCCTCGGTCTGGATGATATTCAGGAAGGCCTGCTGCAGCGCTGTGATGAATTCAGGGGTGATGTATTCGGCGGTGCCTACGGAGATGGTGTCGTTCATAATCATGTCGGATACGCCGATGACCTTCAGGCAATCAAACACCGTCTTGCCTTCCGCGGCCAGCTCCGGATAGGCGGCCGCGAAAGCGGGCTGGGCATAGTCGTTGGTGCGGGTGTCAGCAAAACCGGCATAGATGTCGGCCTGGCCCAGAATCACGGTTTCCTGGTTGTCCGGGTAGCCGCCGCCAAAGGTGGCGAACTCCAGGCTTTCCACAGTCTTCTTGCTTTCGCCCACCCCTTCGCCGAAGGTTTTGTTCAGCCAGATGCTGGGATAGGTATAGGAAGCGCCGGAGCCGGGATTGCCAAGGGCCCATTTTGCGGAGTTCACATCCTCCCAGGCCAGGGTGCCCGCTTCAGCTTTGGCCAGCAGGTCAGCGCCTTTTTCGGTCAGGGCGTTCACGTAAATCAGGGAGCGGTAGCCATTGGCAACCACAGAGGGGTCGTTCTCCACCACAATGTTCCAGTCACGGAAATCATCGGAATCCACGTTGTGGCCAGCCCGGGTGGAGCACAGGATGACCTGCACGCCATCGGGGGAATACAGGGCATAGGTGCCGGCGGGCAGAAAGCCCACGTCCACGGTGCCTGAGATCATGCCTTCGCCCACCACGGCATAGTCAGTGCCCACGTCCACGGTGACGGACTTCACATCATAGCCGCTTTTTGCCAGTTCTTCCTGAAGCATGGCTTTCAGGGGTTCAGAAGCGTTCAGCATTTCCTCAACGCTGGCACTTGGAACAAAAACAACGCTCAGTTCGTCAATGACAACGGGTTCAGCCAGTCCAACCGCAAAGGAACAGACCAGAAGCGCGCTCAGAAGGATCGCCAGGATTTTCTTCATCATTTTTCTCTCCTTGAATGTTTTGTGGGTATCCGTCGGGCTCATTATATGTTAGATCGCTGTCCTTGTCCATTCAAGATTCGGGATACTGCCGTTTCCTTCAGCAGGTGGATATGGCCTGTCTATGTCAAAAAATACGGACATTGGCAATTCCTGGCGATTTTTCCGCTGACTGATGCACCGCACCATCCTGGACAAGGGCGCAATTTTCAGTATATCCTGAGGGCGGAAAGAATCATGTGCCGGATATCCAGGAGGAGGGAAAATGGACGGTATCACCAGAAAACTGTCAGTCCTCTCCCATATTGCCGGGGAACTGAACCGGCAAAACATCGTTTGGGCTGTCGGCGGGTCGCTGCTGCTATACCTCAAAGGGATCGCCGCAGATTTTGCCGACATCGATGTGATGGTGGCAGAAGCGGATGCCCAGACAGCAAAGGGCATCCTCATGTCCCTCGGGGATATCCGGCCCGCCCATGAGAACGCCAAATACAAAACCAGATGTTTTTGGCAGTTCCATGTATCCGGGGTCGATCTTGATGTCATGGCCGGGTTTGCCATCATGAACGAAGGGCAGGAATATTATTTCCCGCTGGCAAAGGAAAGCGTTGTGGATTGCGCCGTGGTCAATGAAGTGCGGATCCCACTGCAATCCCTGAAGGAATGGCGCCAATACTACGGGTTGATGGGACGGGACGAAAAGGTGAAGCTGATCGATGCCCACACAGGAAAATGAGTTCGCCTGGAATCGGGCAACCTGGGTTTCCTGTTCCCCGCGATCCGTTGGCCGCGATTGTATTGTTATCATGACGGTGATTGCTGCTTTATCCTGAAAGGCCTTGTTATTCCGCTTGGTGCATGCGCCCTTCGAAAAACCAGACAATGCGCTTGTTCATTTACTTTTCTTGTCCCCTATTGTATGATGCCGGGGCAAGAACAAATCCCGGATAACCCAAATTCCATCTGGAAAGGCATAGATTCTTGAAGCGAGTAATCGGAGGGTTCCTGGCGCTGGTTGTTCTGCTGGGGCTTGTTTTTTTTGGAAGCAAATCCTACTTGTTTTCAATCGGGTTCAGCCAGCCGGTTTACACAAGCGATGCCGGCATTTCCCTTGTCGCCCGGGTAACGGGCGATCGTTTCCAGATCCTGGATGCGCAGGGAGAGTGGCAGGACAGCTTTTTAGCCGGCGTCAACATTGGGCTGGGAATCCCGGGATTCTTCCCGGGCGAATACGCGATCGGGCAAAGCACCTATTTCACGTGGTTTACACAAATTGCCCGGATGGGTGCCAATGTCATCCGCGTATACACGCCCCAGGCGCCTGGATTCTATCAGGCGCTCTATGAGTACAATCGCCTGGCAGCTACCCCGCTGTATCTGCTTCAAGGCGTCTATATGGATGAAAACGATGTCCTGCATCATGCCGATGTCTTCGCGCCGGATTCCATCGTCATCAGGGACATGCGCCAGGATATCATTGACTGTGTCAACATGCTCCACGGTAACGCGGTCATCCTGGAGAGCCCCGGAAAGGCCTCCGGCGTTTACCGCTATGATGTGTCTCATTATGTGATTGGATGGATCCTGGGCATTGAGTGTGAAGCCAAACTGGTAAATGGCACCAATGCGTCCCATCCTGATATCAACTCCTTTGAGGGCGAATATGTCTATGCGCGGGATGCTGCCCCTTTTGAGGTCTTTATCGCTCAAATGAAGGAACTTGCAATCTCCTATGAAACCGAACATTACCAAACACAGCGCCCGGTCGCCTTTTCCAACTGGGTAACCACTGATCCTCTGAACCACCCCAATGAGCCTGATGAAAGGGAAGACTCGGCACAGATCGATGTTGAAAGGATCAAAGCCAGGGACTCGTTCCTTCCCGGATTCTTCGCCTCCTACCATGTCTATCCCTATTACCCGGATTTCTTGCGTTTTCCAAGCGGAAATCCCGAAACAGACGCCAACCCTTACCTGGCGTATCTGAAAACCCTGGTGGATCACCATGCCATGCCGGTGCTGGTTTCCGAGTTTGGATTGCCCGGCTCCCGGGGCGTTACCCATGTCAATTCTCTCACAGGCCTAAACCAGGGCGGCCTTTCAGAACAGCAGGTCGGTCAGGGGCTGGTCAGCTTGCTGGATGATATCCGGTCCTCCAGCGCGATGGGCGGAGTCGTCTTTTCCTGGCAGGATGAATGGTTCAAACGGTCATGGAACACAATGGACTTTGACGACGCGAATGCCCGGCCCCGGTGGCATAACGTTCAGTCCAGTGAAGTGAACTTTGGGCTGACAGCCTATGAGGCCTTTCCCTCCGTCCGGATCGACGGCAAGGATGGGGACTGGGCAGGCGGCAAAGACCTGGCGGGGGACGGCAGCCTGCTGGCCGCCTGGGATGAGGCGTTCCTTTATCTGCGCCTTGAACCGGATGACTTTGCCAAACACAAGTACATCATCCCCATTGACACGATACCCGGCCAGGGCAGTGCGTTTTTTGAGGATACACGATTCAAACGGGACGCGGATTTTGTCCTTCTCCTGGATGGTATATCGGCCACCCGCCTCCTGGTTGACCCTTACTATGACCCAAACCATAAACTCTATGGCCCTTTGATGTATGGGCCTGAAGAGCTTGCCATTGCCAAGGAAACAGGAAAAGGCGTGTTCACGCTTGCCCGGCAGGTGATCAGCGGAGAACTCCACATGCCGGCAACCGGGCAAACAGTCCCCCCGCAGTTTTGGGACACCGGCACCATGCTATATGGCATTTCCAACCCGGACAGCGATGAATATGATTCGCGCGCCGATTTTTTCCAGGGCGACGGCTTTGTGGAGATACGGATTCCCTGGATGCTCCTCAACTTCGCGGATCCCTCCTCAGGCAAAATTCTGGACGATTTCCATGGCAGGGAAGGGTTTCCCCACAGGGTGATTCAGGAAGTGCATATCGGGTTTGGCAGGGAAGGGGCAGAACAGCCCATTGACATGCCCGCCTATACGCTGCCGCAATGGTCCATTGCCGCAGCGGCGCAGCGCTTCAAGCTATCCTATGATCTCCTGGGGGCAGCCTTCCCGGATTACGCCACCTACCCCATCAATACGGACGCCGAAATGAGGGAAGCGGCGCGTTTACGGGATACGCGCTTGTTGTATGTGCGGTTTGAACAAGCGGTGAAGGTCTCTGATTTTGTCCTGATTTTGCTGGGGCTGACCCTTCTGCTGGCCGTATACCTTTTTCTGGTGCTGTTGGCAATCAACATCCGTTTGAACGCCATAACCCGCAAGGAGCGCAGTGAGTGGGAGAACCTGCGGTCCCTTCTTTGGCAGCCCAAGGAAGAAATCGAGAAAACCATCCATAAAGGCTACCTGTGCACCAGGGAGGGATTTGCCATGCTGGGCCGTTTTCTGGCCGTGGAATGCACCAATGACGGCGGCGCTCCGCTGGTTAGGATGCTGCGCCGCCAAGGGTGTGAGCCCTGCCTGAGCCAATTCCTGCACGACAGGGACATCACGCTGTGCATTCTGGGGGTCAGGGTTGCCGGCCTGCTTCGCCTCAAGCAGCACAAGGCCCGCATCCTGCAGCTTATGAGAGACAACAGTGAAAACCTTGAGTTGCTCTATGCGGGTTTTATGGCGGTGTCGATGATGGGATCGCGCGCGGAGCTGGTATCCCTGTGCGGGCTGTTGGACTATACCAGGCATCTGTCCTTCCGGAGGCTCAAGGAGATCCTTGGCGCCTATGCGGGAGACAAAGCAAACTTGTACAAAGATTTACTCAACTCTCCCGACCCATATATCAAGCGCATTGCCATCAAAAATATCGGCGATGAAGGCTTCGTGAAGCTTGCCGGCCGCCTGCTCCCGTTGCTTGAAACGGATGATGATAACTTGCGGCACGATTTATTCCGTGCACTTGGGCAGCTCAGGTTTGCCCCTGCCGGAAGCGCTATTGCAGGAGCGCTGGAAAGCGACAGCTGGACACTTCGCAGCGTCGCGGTTAAGGCGCTGGCATCCATTGATGCAATGGCTTATTTGCCGCATCTCGTCCAGGGGCTCAAGGACAGGGACTGGTGGGTGCGCCTGAACAGCGCCAGGGAGCTTTCCAGCCATATCCCGGAGCAAAAACTGCGGGCCTTGATCCCCGGGCTGAATGACCGGTACGCGGCAGAAATCCTGGTTTTTGCAATCGATGAGAAAAAGCTTCTAAAAAGCAGAGGGACCGGGCAATGAGAGATGTGATCCATGGCATCCTTTTGTTCATCAACACCATCGCCCTGGCCTATATGGTCGGGATAACGCTTACCTACTTCGCGCAGATCCTGTTCTCGTCCAAGGCACTTGAGGAATATAACAAACAGCTGCGTTATTCCGATTACCGCCGCTATATCAGCTCATCCAACATGATTCCGGTCTCCCTGATCGTACCCGCGTACAATGAGGAAGCAACAGTCGTGCAGACCATCAAGAACCTGCTGAAGCTGGACTACCATGAGTACGAAATCATCGTTGTCAATGACGGCTCAAAGGACGGCACCCTGGATCTCCTGCTGGAATCGTTCTCCATGGTCCCCATCGAACAGCCCTACCGGAAATCCGTACAAAACAAGCCTGTCCGCCGGGTATACCGAACGGCGCTGCACGAGAACCTGATTGTGGTGGACAAGGAAAACGGCGGTAAGGCGGACGCGCTCAACGCGGGCATCAACTTTTCCCGCTACCCCGTGGTGGTCTCCATGGATGCTGATTCCGTGCTGGAGAAAAAGGCGCTCATCCGGATCCTGGGGCCCTTCCTGAAAGACCACACCGTGGTGGCGGTTGGCGGCGTCGTGCGCATATCCAGCGGCTGTGTCATTGAGGATGGGGAAATCGTGGAGATCAATCTGCCCAAAAGCGTGCTGGGCAACCTGCAGACAGTCGAGTACCTCCGATCCTTTTTCACCGGACGCATTGGCGCCGCGTCCATGGAGATGCTGCTGATCATATCCGGCGCGTTTGGCGCTTTTCGCAAGGACGCACTGGTGGCGGTGGGCGGCTACACCACCAACTGCATCGGGGAAGACATGGAGGTGGTGGTGAAAATCCACCGCGTGATGCGGGACGCGGGAAAACCCTACAAAATCATATTCCTGCCGGACCCCATTTGCTGGACGCAGCCTCCTGAGAACCTCCGGGACCTCTACAAGCAGCGCAAGCGGTGGCAGATTGGCCTCATCAATGTGCTCCTGCGCCACAAGGACATGGCATTTAATCCGAAATACGGCAAGACCGGCATGGTCATGCTGCCGTATTACTGGATATTTGAGTTTATCGGCCCGATTTTTGAAACACTGGGCTATATCCTGATTCCAATATCCTGGTGGCTGGGCATTATCGGCTGGCCGTTCATCGCCTTTTTCTTCCTGCTGGTGGTCATGATCGGGCTGATCCTCTCCATGGGGGCCATCATGCAGGAGAGTTACGCCATGCGCAAATTCCCAAAAATGCGCCATCTGCTGATCATGAGCGGCTACGCACTGCTGGATAACTTCGGGTTCCGCCAGTTCAACACCATCATCCGCTTTATCGGTGCCCTCAGGTACCGCCAGGGCAAGGAGTCCTGGGGCAGCATGCAGCGCAGGAAATTTTCGGGGAAATCTTCAGGAAAATGACCGGCTTTTTCCCGCTGCCTCCCGAAACAGGCGTCGTTTTTCGCCTTTTCTCCGGCCAATGCGCCCTCCCCATAGTCAAGGATGTGAAAGCGCCCTCTCCCCGCGGGTTATCCGCACATAAGCAATCCTAAAACAGCATGGTTGATCAGGCATTCTGGCTAATAAAGAAGGCCTCCGCGAGGCTTCCCGGAAATGGGTATGTGGCAAATGGCAAAAAAAGCTTGCGCAATCGATTCCATTGTGATAGGATGCCCTCAGAAAAACTGATCGGGGAGCCTTATGAACAAGCAAAAGCCCGTTCGGCTCAGGGATTTGGCGTTTGAGCTGAATCTGTCGGTCTCCACCGTCTCCCGCGCGATGAGCGGGAAGGGACGCATCAGCGATAAAACTCGGGCAAGAGTGCTGAAGGCTATCAAGAAGAGCAACTACACCCCCAATGATGTGGCCAGATCCCTGCGTATGCAAAACGCCATGAGCATCGGCATCATCGTGACCGACATCACTAACAGCTTCTTCGCCTCCGTGATCAAAGGCGCCCAGAGCGTCAGCCGGGAAAAGGGATATTCCATCCTGCTGAGCAACTCGGATGAAAACATCCTCTACGAGGCGGAAGCCATGCAGCTGATGCTGGAGAAACAGGTTTCCGGGCTGATCCTGGCCTCGGTCGGCAACAACGGGCCCAGAATTGACCAGTTCCGCAGCCTGAACATCCCCATCGTTTTTATCGACAACACACCGGAGCCCATCACCTCGTTTGATTCCGTCTCCACTGATAACCACAAGGCAGCTTATTGCCTGACCACCCGGTTGATCGAAAAAGGCTACAGGGAGATTGGCATGATTACCGGCCCACTCAACCAATCCAGCGGAAGGCAGCGCTATGAAGGCTTTCAAAGCGCCATGAATGAGCATGGCGCTCCGCTGCGGGCTGAGTGGATCAGGGAAGGGGATTTCCAGATGGAAAGCGGCATGGTGCTGATGCGCCGGATCCTTGAGACGGCCCGGCCGCCAAGGGCCGTTATCATCAGCAACAACTATATGACTTATGGCGCCGCAAAAACCATCAAACGGATGGGGAAATCGATTCCGGATGATGTGGCCCTGGCTTCCTTTGATACGGACGACCCCACCTCGCTCTCTTCTCCCACCATCGCCTCCATGAACCAGCCCGCGGTGGAAATCGGAACAAAGGCGGCAGAAATATTGATCAACCGCCTGACAGCCAAGCAGCCCCTCCCCCATGCCAACCTGGTGCTGGAACCGGTATTCACCGACGGGGATTCCTGGTAATCAGCCCCTGAAAACGCATTGTTTCTTGGCAATAAGAAAAGGATAAACGATTGCTCTCGCGCGAAACCGGGTGATGCCCAGGACACAGGAGACGACAAATGACAGATAACCTTATCAGGATGATCGGTATCTCCAAGGAATTCCCCGGGGTGAAGGCCCTGAATAAAGCGAGCTTCGAATTGGACGCTGGCGAAGTTCATGCGCTGGTAGGCGAAAACGGCGCGGGCAAGTCCACCCTGATGAAAGTGCTCACCGGGGTTTACACCAAGGATGAGGGAGAGATTTTCTACAAGGGCAGACCGGTTGGCATCCACGGCATCCGCCATTCGCAAAGCCTTGGTATTGTCATGATTCATCAGGAGCTGAACCTTATGAACCATCTGAGCGTGGCCCAGAATATCTTTATCGGCCGGGAGGAACACGGCCGCATCCCCCTGTTCCTCAATGACCAGGCCATCAATAAAAAAGCTGCGGAGATCCTCGGCCGGCTCAACATGGACATCGACCCCACCGTCCGTGTCGGCCTACTCACGGTTGCCAAGCAGCAGATGATAGAGATTGCCAAAGCGCTTTCCTATAATTCCGAAATCATCATCATGGATGAGCCCACCGCCTCGCTTACGGACACCGAAATCAGCGATTTGTTCCGGGTTATCCGCATCCTTCGGGATGAAGGAAAGGGCATCATCTACATCTCACACCGCCTCGAAGAACTGAAACAGATTTCCAGCCGGATTACCGTCATGCGGGATGGTGAAACCGTCAGGACGCTTGTCACCGCTGAGGCCAGCACAGATACCATTATCCGGCTGATGGTAGGCCGCGAGCTGTTTATCCAAAAGGAGCACAGCGCCTTGCCGCAGGATGCCCCGGTGTTGTTTGAAGCCCGCGGAATCAGGTGTGGGAGACTGGTAAGGGATGTATCCTTTCAGGTGCGCAAGGGTGAAATCCTGGGATTCGCCGGACTGGTGGGAGCGGGGCGGACCGAGGCCGCCCGCGCGGTATATGGTGCGGACAGGATGTCAAAGGGCGAGGTGCTGGTGGGCGGCATCACGGTTCAGGTTGAAAGCCCTGCTGACGCAGTCAGGCACGGAATCGCCTATTTGTCGGAGGACAGGAAGCAATATGGCCTGCTGCTGGGGCTGGATGTGGAGACCAATACCTCTATCGCCAGCATGAAGGACTATCTGCGCGGCAAGCTGTTCATCAACTTCCAGAAAGCCCGTCAAAACGCGGAGAAGAAAACAAAGGAACTGGATATCAGGACCCCCTCCGTCAGGCAGCTGGTGCGTAACCTTTCAGGCGGCAACCAGCAAAAAGTCGTTCTTGCCAAATGGCTGACGCGCAATTGCGACATCCTCATTTTTGATGAGCCGACCCGGGGCATTGATGTGGGTGCCAAAAACGAAATTTACAGGCTCCTGAGGGATCTGGCAGCGGCAGGCAAGGCCATTATCCTGATTTCTTCAGAACTCCCCGAAATCATCCGCATGTGTGACAGGGTCATCGTGATGTGCGAAGGCAGGGTAACGGGCGAAGTGACCGGGGATGAGATCAACCAGCAGCGCATAATGCAGTACGCTACCGCAAGAGAAGAAAACGGACTGGAGGCAGGGGCATGAAGGGTCAACTGAAAAGCAGGATAGGGACACAAAAACTGATCATTTTGGCGACACTGGCGGCCCTGTTCACATTCTTCTCCATGATGCGGCCAAATTTCGCCAGTTATCTGAACCTCATGACCATCGCACTGTCCACATGCGTCAACGGCATCCTGGCGCTGGGGGCTACTTTTGTTATCACCTCAGGGGGCATCGACCTGTCCCTGGGAACAACCATGACATTCTGCTCGGTGATGAGCGGCGTCTCTTTTGTCTCCTGGGGTTTTCCCATCTGGCTTGCGATTGTCTTCGGATTTGCCGTTGGGGCTGTCTGCGGCGGAATCAGCGGGTTTGCCATTACCAAAATGAAGCTGCCGCCGTTTATAGCGACCATGGCCATGCAGATGATGACCAAAGGCCTGTCCCTGGTAGTATCGGGGATCAAGCCCGTCTATTTTACAGGATCCGAAAATTACAAGAAAATCGCGATGGGCAATTTCCTGGGGATCGAAGGGTTTTACAACGCCTTCATTCTGTTCATCATTATTATTGTACTGGCCCATCTCACCTATTCAAAAACCTTGTTGGGACGCTACACAACTGCCATAGGCTCCAACCAGGAAGCAGCCCGGCTGTCCGGCATCAAGACGGACAAATGGAAAATCCTCATCTATGCCGTCAGCGGCATTTTCAGTGCCGCTGCCGGCCTGATCATGAGCTCCCGCCTGGGATCCGCGCAGCCCCAATTGGGAGCTGGGTATGAGTTGGAAGCGATCGCCGCGGCAGTCATTGGCGGAACATCCATGTCAGGAGGTGAAGGAACAATCATCGGGACGGTCATTGGAGCATTCATTATTTCTGTACTGACCAACGGACTGAGGACAATGGCTGTATCCACGGAATGGCAAACGGTTGTCACGGGTTTTGTGCTTGCGCTGGCTGTGTACTTTGACAAATTGCGCAGGGAGCGGAGGGAAAGGGCTTAACCCGTGAAAAATATAAAAAACGAGGAGGATATCATGAAAAAACTGTTGGCTCTACTGGTTGTGACGATTCTGCTGCTGTCGGGAACCGCTCTGGCTGAAACCGCAAAGCCCCTGGAAGGGAAATTCATCCCTGTCCTGCCCCTGGGCGTAGCCCATCAATTCTGGCAGGCCGTCAAAGCCGGTGCTGAACAGGCGGCCGGTGAATATGGCGTGGAAATCATCTTTGACGGCCCTGAACAGGAAACCATGGTGGACAAGCAGGTGGACATTCTCCGCGCGAACCTGGCCAATGAAAACCTGGCAGGCGTTGTGATGGCGGCGATTGATATTGAATCCGTCCGGGAACTGCTGGAAGGCGTCAAAGCCAAAGGCATGCCGGTCGTGGGATTTGACGCGGGAGTCGGCCCGGTGGCTGACGCCCACTGCTCCACCTCAAACTATGCCGCGGGTGAACTTGCCGCGGAAAACGCCATTCGCCTGATGGGCACGGAAGGCAAAATCGGTGTGGTCGGCCACAGCCAGACTGTGGTGGACGCCGTTGCGCGGGTTGAGGGATTTGTCGATTATATCAAAGCAAACTCCAATATCGAGGTTGTGGACACCCAGTTCGGGGATGGTGACCACCTCAAGAGCGCGGACATCGCCAAGTCCATGCTGATCGCCAACCCCGATATCGACTTGATTTATGCTTCCAACGAAGGTGCCTGCGTGGGTGCTTACAGCGGCCTGCAGGAAATCGGCATGATCGGCAAAGTGCTGCTGATTGGTTTTGACTCCTCCGCGGCGCTCAAGGAAGGCGTCCGCTCAGGCGAGATCGCCGGAGCCATCACGCAGGATCCGGTCGGCATGGGATACACCGCGGTTGCTACGGCCTGCAAGCTGCTCCTTGGTGAAGCGCTTGAGGGCGAAGCGGACGGGCACGGCACCGTCGTCATCGACACTGGCTGCTATTGGTACGACGCCACCAACATGGACGAAGCGCACATCGCCCCCCTGCTGTACGACTGATACATCTACAAAGACCAACTATCCCGGCGGCATTCCCAATAAAGAAAAGGAGAATCTCTATGAAGAAACTGGTTTCTGTTATTCTGGCCGTCCTGATGCTGATGGCGGCCACCGCAGGCCTCGCGGCGGAAGAGACCAAAATCGGCGTCAGTATTATGGAACTGTCAGCTTATACCTGGTATCTGGGCGTCATCGATGGGTGCGAGCAATGGGCTGAGGAAAACCCACAAGCCGGCTTTGTATTCCAGTTCGAGGATTCCCGTTCCGATGTTTCCACCATGCTCAACAACATCGACAACCTGCTGACCTGGGGCGCCAAGGGCATCATCCTGTTCCCGGCGGACGCCTCTTCCGCTATCCCCACCATGAAACAGTACACCCAGCAGGGGATCCCCTTTGTTATCGGTGACTACGCCCAGCAGCCCAACAGCGACGAGGACATCGTCTGGAAGACCTTTGTGGGCCATAACATGAAACAGCTGGGCATCAAGGCCGGTGAAGTGGCTGTTGAGTACCTGAAGACCCTGGGCAAAGAGGAGCCCGTCTGCCTCTTTATCACCCGTCCCACCTCCGGCCAGGTTTCCGCTGACCGTTTCAATGGTTTCTCGGAAACGGTGCTGGCAGCCTTCCCCAAAGCCCGGATCATTGAAGAGGGCGATGTGGGCGCAGGGTCCCGCGATTCTTCCCAGAGCCTGATGGAAAACGTCCTGCAGCGCGAAGCGGTGATTGATGTTGTCTCAGGTCACAACGATGCTGAGGTCGTCGGCCCCTATAATGCTGCTATTGCTGCCAACCGCACGGAGATCAAGTTCATCGGCATCGCCGGCGACAAGGATGTGCTGACCTATGTCACAGAGGGCAACCCCATGTGGCTGGGCGAAGTTCTCCAGAACCCCGTGGACCTGGGCTATCAGGCCACCAAGGCCATGTATGAAACCCTGGTGGAAGGCAAGGAAATCCCCCTGGTCTGGGATCTTCCGCTTCCCGAAGCCATTACCCCGGATAATGTAAAGGACTACGACTGGCAGAGCTGGGGCTGGCTGTAATGACCCCCTGGATGCCAAACTGAAGGACCCGGCCCGGGCGGCGGCATGCCGCCGCCCGGGCAACGGAGAAAACGGAGGGCTTGTGATGATAAACCTTTTGCCGGAACCAAAAGAGCTTCTTGATCACCATGGGCTGACGGCGCCATTTGCATCCCTCTGCCTGACCGGCGCGGATGAGAGCCAGCTTGAGCTTGCCAGGCTGCGCTTCTGGAACTACCAGGATATTCCGCTAGGATTTTCTCTGGAAACCCTGCCCAGCCCCCTGGTGCTTGAACTCATCCCCAGCCTGAATGATCCCGGCCAGGTGGCAACACCGCTGTTCATCTCCCAGGGATACCAACTGGAGATAGCCCCCGGGAAAGCAACCCTCCGCTTCCAGGAAAAGGCTGGCTATATTAACGGATTGACCAGTTTGAAGCAACTGATCAAGCAGACAGATGAGGGGTTTGTGCTGCCCCTGTGCCGGATTCTGGATTACCCGTCCCTGGCGGTGCGCGCAGTGGCGCCCACCTTCTCCTGGTACGCGGGTTACGGCCGCATCGGTTTCGATATGCAGCTCTGGGGATATGAGGAATGGGCAGAATTCCTCAATATCAGCCTGGACAATAAAATCAACCAGTTCAACATGGTCATGTATGGCTATTGGCCTTTTGAATTCGAAGAGTATCCGGAGACCGTCTTCAGGGACATACCGGTAAGGATATGGAACGCGGAAAACCACAGCTGGCTGACTGTTCGCTACAGCCACCCCAACATCGAAAAGCCCTACCTGAAGGATTTAATCCGGCTGGCTCACAAGCTGGAGTTCCGGATTTTCGCATATGTGGGGCTCAACTCCTATAACGGCGCCTACAGCATCAAACACCCTGAAGCGCGGACCAAACCGCCCGAAACGGGCGGCTTCCTGAATGATTTTGACTCCCTGTGCCTGTCCTACCCCGGAACAAAGGACTATATCCTAAACAGCATGCGCCGCATAGCGGAGCTGGGTTTTGATGGCTTTACCCTGGAGGAAAGCGAAGAAGGCTTCTGGTACTGCCAGTGCGATGGGTGCCTGAAACAATGGCACAGCCAGGCCGCTTCCCCCGGCGAGGCCAAGCACAAGGCGAATATGTGGCTGCTGTCGCAGATATATAAAACGGTCAGGGATGTGAATCCGGAGGCCGTGCTGGGCATCCGGGCATTCCGACAGCCTCCTTTGGAGAAAGATCCAGCGTTCCTGCGGGAGAGTGCGCGCGCGATGCCGGAGGATATCAAGCTGTTCTGGGCGCCCGGGCTGTATGTGCCGGAAACGGAATTTGACAAATGGTGCGACGCATTTGGGAAAGAACGCATTTGGGGGCGGGACAGCGAAGCCAACTCCATCACCTCCACCATGGGCCGGCTGTTCCGCACCTTTAAGTCCAATGTCATCCGCTATGAGGACGAAGCCAACGAACAGATCATCGAAACGGATATCCGCCAGCACATGGGAAGTGTCCGGCGGGGCGTTCATGGCATCAATGGCTATATGTTCGAGTGGTTTGGCTTGTTCATGTTTGAATTTGCGCACGGCAACTATGGCTGGGGTTCCCAAATGGCGCCCGAAGTGTTTTACCTGCAGGCCTGCAGGCTGAATTTTGGGCATCTGGGGGATCGGGTGCTCAGGGCTATCCAAAGCATCCTGACTATCCACGAAAGCCAGATTCCGCTTTATTCAACACCTTTCCCCTTCCAGAAGAACAAAATGACCCGGGCGGATATCCCTGCCATCCTTCAGGCCAAGGCGGACCATCCGGCACTGCTCAAGGAACTGAGGGATATCCGGGAGGAACTCTCCCTTCACCCGCGCCTGCGCGTCTGGCTGCCCCATTTTGACAAGATCATCAACGCCCAGCGCCGGAATGCCGTCATTTATGATCTGGTTCTCACTGCGCTAAATTATGAGGA
>Ga0123335_1003494_pt1 | contig 21792 bp, 16 predicted proteins | sample BiotimSIPDNA_2_FD_89707 | JGI IMG/M metagenome (GOLD analysis project Ga0123335, IMG submission 89707) | Anaerobic biogas reactor microbial communites from Washington, USA - Biogas_R2 time_0 SIP DNA | ecosystem: Engineered > Bioreactor > Anaerobic > Unclassified | place: Washington, USA...
ACTGGAAACCACAATTAAACCCATGTCGGCCACAAAGGACGAGTTGTGTCAATTACTCGACGACCTGGAAAAATACCTAAATCTCGCCGCTTGAGCGGCTTGAAATCTGCGAAAGTTCAGTTGGAGAAAACTCAGATGTTTAAGAACTACAGCAAATCGTTGGTTCCCCTGGCAATTGTAATCGCGGTATTCGGACTCGCCGCAAACCTTCAGGCCGACACCATTTGGACTTACGACTTCAATGGTCTGAGCAAGACGGCGCTCAACGGCCAGGACGGTTGGGGGCTGGTTGGCACCTCCGCGCAGAGCACCGTGAACGACACGGCAGTTTCCAATTGGTCAGGAACGGGAAATTACGTCACTGGCGGCGCAAGTCTTTCTACGTCATCCAGGCCCACTAATTTCTCCTGGCTAAAAGACAATATGGATTTCGACATCTCCGTGTTGTCCTATACGATTGGCGGCAATACAACCGCGTACGGGCTAATGGGGGTAACGCCGACAGACCCCACCCAAGCTGCTAATATTCTGCTCATGGGCGTCTATCAGGTGGCTGATCCAAGTTGGGACGATCGACTGGGATGGTATATCGGCGCCAACTGGGGTGGTCCGGGCTACGTCAATTATAATCCCCCGCTCACCATCGGGCAAAGAAAGACTTACCAAGTGGGAATCGAGTTCACTGCCAACGGCGATAACACGTATTCGTTGCAGCGTTATTGCGTAGATGTTACAGGGGGCGGCGACAAACAATATATTGGCACTCCCTATACTTCACTGGAAATCAACGGCCTCGGAAGCGTCTGGACGCAGATGCAAATCCGCACGCGGATTCTTGGCTTGGTAGACGACTTCACGATCAGCCAGGTTCCCGAGCCTTCGTCGCTGGCCTTGCTGGGCGTTGGTTTGTTTGGCCTGCTGGCCTACGCTTGGCGGAAACGGAACTAACCTGGGTGTGGTAAATACAATATATTTCCTTCGGCAAAGCTTTCCTCTTTCTTTTGGAGAAAACTCAGATGTTTAAGAACTACAGCAAATCGTTGGTTTCACTGGCAATCGCCATCGCGGTATTCGGACTGGCCGCAAATCTTCAGGCCGACACCATCTGGACCTATGACTTCAACGGTCTAAACAAAGCGGCGATTAACGGCCAGGACGGTTGGGCGCTAATAGGAACGAACGCGACGGGTACGGTTGACAATGCGGCCGTTACCAACTGGTCGGGAACGGGAGAATACGCCAAGGGAGGTTCAAACCTTTCGACATCTGCGCGCCCCACCGACTTTTCCTGGCTGAAGAATAACCAAGACTTTGACGTTTCAGTGTTGGCCTACGCGATCGGCGGCAACACAACCATATACTCACAAATGGGAGTTACTCCGACGGACGCTACACAAGCTGCCGACATTTTGCTCATGGGTGTCTACGTCTATAATAGTAATGATCGCCTCAGTTGGTATGTTGGATCAAACTGGGGCGGACCCGGCTGGGTTAATATTGACGCACCCGTCGCCTTTGGAGTAAGGGCAACTTTCCAAGTGGGAATCGAGGTAACGGCTAATGGCGACAATACGTATTCTTTGCAGCGATATTACAGAAATGTTACGAGCAACGGCGAGAGACAATACGTTGACAGCCCTTATACGTCCGCTGTCATAGATGATCTCGGAACCGTCTGGGCCGCTATGCAAGTTCGTTTATATTCTCCGGGAATGGTCGACGACTTCACGGTCAGCCAAGTTCCCGAACCGTCGACGCTGGCCCTGCTGGGCGTTGGTTTGCTTGGACTGCTGGCCTACGCTTGGCGGAAGCGAAAATAGACCGGGTGGTGGGACAAGTAATATCATTGTCTTCCGGAAAAGCCACCCTCGCTTTCTCGGTCGCTTCGCAACGGCCGCAAAGATACCGGGGAAAGGGGGCGAACGGCCTATTGTCGTTCATAATCATCTCCGGACGTCGATAGACGTCCGGGGAGAGGGGACGTTGGCGGATGGTGGATGGCGGGTGGGATGAGAGATCGCCATTCACCGTCCCCCGTCTCCGCGCCTCCGTTGTGCAAGAGAAGAGATCAACAAAGGATTACATGATGATCGTAAGGTGGATGCAGATTGCGGCAATGTCAGTGCTGGCCGCTTTTATCAGCGTCGGCGGCGTTCAAGCGGCCGCCGCTGCGGGCGGTTTCACAGGCCCCGATGTGCCCGCGTTGACGCCCATGATGGCCGATTACGCCAACATCGGCGTGAAAACTTCCCCAGGGCGGACGGACGTTCCCCAGTTGCTTGGCGTATTGCAAGAAATCCACGCCACAGACTATATGCACTTGGTCTGGAGGGAGGACTACTATCCGTCGGCGTGGGATGATTTTCAATTGATGGCGCCGCAATTTCAGCAGGCGGGGATTCGGCTTTGGTTGTATCTGACCCCGCCTTCGGAAGGCGTGCCCGATCCGTTCCAGGGCGACTACGTGCGTTGGGCAACCGAAACCGCGGCGATAGCGGCGCAGTATTCGACCGTGGCCGGCATTGTGATCGACGATTTCGATTACAATACCGCGTTGTTCACCCCTTCGTATACACAACAGATGATGGACGCGGCCCACGCCGTCGCACCGGAACTGTCGCTCCTGGTCACGGTCAAATATGCGGCGCGGAACACCATCGCGGAACACGTCAGAGCCGGCGCGGTTGACGGAGTGGTTGCGCCCTATTACCCGGGGGATCATACGGACACCACGCAATTCCTGCCCGAGATGCAGTCCTACCGCACTTGGCTCGACACGCAGACGGCGCTCGGCGGACAGAGCGGCGCAATGCCGCTTGTGCCCATGATCTACGCCACGAAGCACTCCGGCACGACGGACGTGCCCACGCCGGTCTACGTGGAAAAGTTGCTGGACATCGGTCTGGAGGCCACGACGAACGGGCTGGCCAACGGGGTTGTCACTTACTGCTTGCCCAAGGATCAGCCGTCCATGGTGGAAGCCGTGGCGAGAGTCTACGCCGCAAACGCACCGCAGGGCGTCGTATTCAACTACGATTTCAGCCGCTGTGTCGCCGGACCCTTGAACGGCCAGGACGGCTGGGCAAAGGCCTTCGGCGGCGCCGAGCAAAACATCATCGCGGCCGGAGTGAACGGCTGGGCGGGGAAGCACGTGCAAGCCGCGGCCAGCGCCAATCCCTTTAATAGCTACTCGTTGCGGACCAACAACGACGACTGGTCCTTCTCGCTCGTCGACGACAAGGACTTCGACGTCTCGGTCCTCATTCTCGTCAAGGGCGAAAAATACGGCGTATTCGCCGGACTGTACGACATCGACAACGGCGGGCAAGGTCTGCTGATGGGCGTGTATGGCGGCCGGAAGGTCGACGGCGCGGCTGCGCCCTCGCTGGGCTGGAGCATCGACGGTGTCGCCTACTACGACGTGCCGGTCGACAACGTCAACACCGACAGCATTTTCCGCGTCGGCGTGGCGGTCGCGTCCGACGGCTCGGGAAACTATTCGGCCCGGCGTTACTACAAAAACGTGACGGTCGGCGGGGAAATCGTTTTCGTCGGCGACACTATTCCCTTGATCTACGAAGACCTCGGCGCCATGTGGAACCAGCTTCAGGTTCGCACACTGCTGTCCGGCTCGCGGATCGACAACATCCGCGTCAGCCAAGTTCCCGAACCGTCCACTGCGGCGCTGCTGTCGGCAGGATTGGCCGGCCTGCTGCTCTGCCGTGCCCGAAGAAATATACTATTTCCGTTTTGTGTTGCCGTAATGTCACAATGAAATCAGAAGGAACATATCATGTACCCTAATCCGCCGTCCACCACGCTCCATGCCAAGTTCCCGCGCGGTTTTACTTTAGTTGAGCTATTAGTGGTGATCACGATCATCGGCATCCTGATCGCATTGCTGCTCCCGGCGGTGCAGGCAGCGCGCGAGGCGGCACGAAGAGTGCAATGCACCAACAATCTCAAGCAGATCGCCCTGGCGATGATCGGCCACGAGGAGCAGCACCGCTTCTTCCCCAGCGGCGGTTGGGGATACCTTTGGACCGGAGACCCGGATCGCGGCACGGGCAAGGATCAGCCGGGCGGGTGGACGTTTGCCATTTTACCGTTCCTCGAACAGCAGGCAGTATACGATCTCGGAAGCGACAGCGACAGCAATACGATTTCGGCTGTGCAGAGGAGCGGCGCATTCACTCGCGATCAGACGCCGCTCAGCGTGTTCAACTGTCCCACGCGGCGAGCGGCGGTAATTTACCCTCGGCCGGGCAACCGCTTGTACTACAATTCCGACCGCACTTCAAGGGCCGCAGCCATCGATTACGCGGCGAATGCAGGCAGCCTAGGCGCGCTGGACGCGAATAGTTGCACTCCAGGCCCGACGACCATCGCCGCCGCCGGTTCGTTCGCGTACCCCAGTCAAGACGCCACCGGCATGTTGTTTCCCCGCAGCCAAGTGACTATGGCATCAATCTCCGACGGCACTAGTCATACCTACTTGGCGGGCGAAAAGTTCCTTTCCCCCGACAATTACCTGAACGGCCTCGATCCCTACGACGACCACGGAATCTACGAAGGCTACAGCCCCGACACCGTCCGCTGCTGCACTCACGATCCGGCAAACAGCATTGCCATGAATCCAATGCAGGACGCGCCGGGACTAATGTGGTATCCGGTGTTCGGCAGTGCCCACGCCGCCGGCTTCCACATGGCCTTCTGCGACGGCAGCGTCAATTCCATTAGCTACAGCATATCTCCGCTGGTTCATGCCCGGCTGGGAGACCGCAGGGACGGATACGTCATTGAGTCCGGTGAGTATTGAACCACCTTTGTTTAAGCCGGAGCCGATGGCGACGGCGTATGCCGCCGTGTCAGGTTGATAATGTCCTGATAAATAGGCGGTTAACAACCGCCGGTGGGAAAACCCGTCATTTCCAGAACATCCGGCGGCTGTTAGCCGCCGGCTATTGTAATATAAATATCTGACAGTCGATAAACGAACGAATCGAACAACGAACAACCCAACTACCCCAATAACGCCAATCATGCAACGACCATTCAACATCTTCCTTCTTTGCGGAATGGCAACTTTTTTCATTGTCGGCGCGGCTGCCCTTGGCGCGGAAGAGAAGCCCTTCGAATACTTCAGCAATCCCTGGAACGTCGTCGCGCTGAGAGACTACAATTTTGGCGCCCGAATCACGCCGACGAAGGAAATTCTCGTGACGGACGAGGGCGCGTTGCGGTTCCGCTTCGGCCGGAACGAATCGCCGTTCTCGGGGCAAGAAATCATGACCGCCCTCGATGGCTGGATGCCTGTCGTGATGTTTCATGCCAACGACGGCGCGGTCCGCTATGACTTCAAGTATTGGGCCACTCCGCTGCCGAGCGTCAAGGATTGGAAAAAAGCGTTTGCTTGGCCCACTGAAGGAGAGAACTTTCTGATTTGGGCGGAAGTGACCGCGACCAATACGGGCGAGGAACCGGCCGAGGCGAAACTTGTGGCCGAATGCTTGCCTCCCAAGCCGGCGCCGCTCAACAAGAATACTTACGCCTGGCAACATCCTTCCAAGGCCCCGTCGCCGTTCAAGAAAACAATCGACTGGAAACTCCGGCCGGGCGCGATCGCGACGACGGTCGTTCGCGTCCCGTTCGAGGCCGTCGATGACCCGGCGGCCTTCGACCGGGAAGACGCCGGAGTATGGCTCCAACGAACTATCGACTATTGGAAGAGCTTGATGGATTCGGCCGCGCGAATCGAAGTCCCATGCCGCAAGGCGACCGTCGCTCTCCGCGCCGCACATGTTTGCCAGCTTATCGCCAGCGACCGCGGCGTGCTGCACGGCGGCGAGGGATTCTCCTACGACCGCTTCTACATCCGCGACGGAGCATATCAAGTCATGCAGTTGCAGGAGGCCGGTTTTTGGGACGGGGCGGCCAAGACGATGGAAGCCTATCTTCGCCATCAACGCTCCGATGGGCGATTTGAAAGCCAAGAGCATCAACTCGACGCAAACGGCCAAGCCCCCTGGGCACTCTGGCAGTATTGGAAGATAACCGGCGATCGGGCATGGCTGGAAAGGATTTATCCGAAAATGCAAAAGTCGGTGGCGTGGACCATGCAGGCCCGCCGCCACGCGCCGGCCGACTCGCCCCTCGCCGGACTACTGCCTGCCGCCTTGGCCGACGGCGAATATCTCTGGGACGGAAAGCACCACGTCGTCGGCTACGATTTTTGGAACCTCCGCGGCATGTTATGCACGGCCGATGCCGCTCGATCATTGGGGAAACCCGAAGAGGCCGCGGAACTGTTCAAAGAAGCGGACCTCTACCGCACGGCGATCGACGCCGCCTGGGAAAAACTCGGCATTCCGCACTTCCCGCCAAGCTGGGAAAAAAAAGGAACGCACTGGGGCAACACCGAAACCCTCTGGCCCACGCCGCTCTTCGCCGACGACGATCCGCGTGTCGCCGCGCTGATAGATGAAGTTCGCCTGCGGCACGGCGGCGGTTATCTCGAAGGCACGATCCGTTGGGTGAGCGGTCCCGACGCCAAGCGTCCCCACGGCCTGCCCGACGCCATCCATCCCTACATGGGAGCATACACGACAATGTCCGATCTCGCGCTGGGCAACGACGAACTGGTAGTTGAGGATTTCTATTGGTATCTGCTCCATACATCGGCGGCAAACACCTTTCCCGAGGGTATATACTACAAGACGCGGACCGCTTGGCGCGATACGATTCCGCACGTCACCGGGGCCTCGAACTATGCGTTGATGTTGCGGCACATGCTCATTCACGAGTCGGGCGACGAGTTGCATCTGCTTCGAGCCGTGCCCGACTGGTGGCTCGGCGAGGGGCGCGAAATTCGCATCGAACGCGCGCCGACCCACTTCGGCGAAATGAGCCTGTTGGTCCGCGGCACTACACAGGGCGTGGAAATCAAGCTCGATCCGCCGAAGCGATCTCCGCCGAAAAAAATCATCCTGCGGCTCCCCCGCTCGCGGCCCCTGATTGAAACTGTGGAGGGAGTCGAAGTCGTCATCCGCCCCGACCAGAAAAAACGGTGGGATTTCCCGACAGTCGTGGACCTCTACCAACGGTAAAACCAAGTGCATTGACGTTTAATAATGCCCCGGATACGTTTAACTCATCTACTGTCCGGCACCGCCGACTTGTAGACAAGGTAATCATCCACCGCGTACTTTTTTGCCTAGACAACGGAATATCACACCATGAATCGCCGCAAGTTTATCGTATCGTCGGCGGCAGTCGCCGCGCTGGGGGCGAGTGCCCGCGCTAATGCCCAAACGCAACCCGCACTGATTGACGAAAAATCCGGTGCCAGACAGGGCAATCCCATCGCCGTCTCGACCTATTCCTTCTGGCATTTTCGCGACGAAATTGTCAAGATCGAGGATTGCGTCACTCAAGCCGCCGAAATGGGCTTCGACGCCGTCGAGATACTCGAAGTCCAAATGCACACCAGAGAGCCGGCCTATTTGCGGAAACTCAAGCGGCAGTGTTTGGTCTCCGGCCTTGCCATCTGCGGTCTGTCCACGCATCAAGGATTTGTCTCTCCCGATCCCGACATCCGCAAGAAAAATATCGAAAAAACCATCGCCAGCATCGAGTTGGCCTACGAACTGGGGATTCCCACAATTCGCGTGAACACAGGCCGCTGGGGTACGAGCAAGGATTTTGACGATTTGATGGCACATCGCGGCATCGAACCTCCCTTGCCCGGCTATACCGAAGAAGACGGCTTTCCCTGGGTCGTCGAGAGCCTGAAAAAATGTTTGCCGGCGGCCGAAAAGTGCGGCGTCGTTCTCGGGCTGGAAAACCACTGGGGCTTGGCCCGAACACCCGAGGGTTTGCTGAAAATATATCGCGCCGTCAATTCTCCCTGGTTGGGCGTGACCGTGGACACGGGCAATTTTCTCGAAGACCCATACGACAAGCTCGAAAAGATCGCCCCGCTGGCGACCTTCGTTCAGGCCAAGACCTATTACGGCGGCGGCGTTTGGTACACGCTCGATCTGGACTACGAGCGAATCGGAGCGATGTTCCGCGGGCACGGCTATCGCGGCTACGTCTCTCTGGAATATGAAGGGAAGGAAGACCTGAAAACGGCGATTCCCAAAAGCCTGGCCGTGCTGCGTAAGGCGTTCGTTTTCTCTTGACGGCGTTCTGCCTCTTGCCCGCGGAATACTTGCCCGAATCACAAGGCGCTCACGGCCTGAAAAATGCGCCGGCCTCCTTGCGCAATCCGACGCCAGCCATGTTTTGCTTCGAGGTCTAGGTTTTTCCTTACCCCCCAACAGTTGACCGCGCGCGATTGTTCTGTTACCTTTCAGGTTTCGTTCGATTTCATTCTTCTAGAACGTCGGTCGCGGTCTGACTTCCAGGTATTTAGGAGGGAAATGATGTCCAATCCAGCAAGAGCGATGAATTACATTGACGGTAAATGGTCGTGGCCCGAGGGCGCGGCGGCGATCAAGTCGATCAATCCGGCCGACACCCGCGAGGTGGTCTGCGAAACGCCCGATTCTTCCGCCGTGGATGTCGATCGCGCGGTTGACGCCGCGGCTCGCGCGTTTACGGCGTGGCGTCGCACCCCTCCGCCGGCCCGTGCGTTGATAATCCAAAAGGCTGGTCAGATTCTCGCCGAGCGGAAGCAGCAGATCGGCGAACTCATCGCCCGAGAGGCCGGAAAGCCCGTGGCCGAGGGCTGCGGGGACGTTCAGGAGGCGATCGACATGGCCGAATTGGCCGCCGGCGAAGGCCGCCGCCTCTACGGCGACACCGCTCCGTCGGAATTGCCCAACAAAATGTGCCTCACGTTCCGTGAGCCGATCGGCGTTTGCGGTTTGATTACACCGTGGAACTTCCCTGTTGCCATTCCCGCCTGGAAAGGGCTTCACGCCCTGATTTGCGGCAACACCGTGGTCCTCAAGCCGGCCTCGGACACGCCGATGTGCGGCTATGAGTTCGTTCGGGCGTTGGCCGACGCCGGGCTGCCGCCGGGCGTTATCAATCTGGTGCAGGGCCGCGGCTCGGTCGTCGGCGAGGCCATGATCAACAATCCGAAGATCGCCCTGATTTCCATCACCGGCTCGACCGAGACGGGCAAGCACGTCGCCTCGGAATGCGGACGGACCGGCAAGCGGGTCTCGCTCGAATGCGGCGGCAAGAACGCCGAAATCGTCATGGAAGACGCCGACCTTGATCTGGCAGTCGAAGGAGCGCTCTGGGGAGCGTTCGGCACGTCTGGACAACGTTGCACTGCGACCAGCCGCCTGATCGTCCACGAAGCGGTTTACGACAAAATGATCGAAAAACTCGCCGCCCAGGCTGCCATGCTGCGGCTCGGCCCCGGCATCGAGCCGACCACCGACGTCGGACCGTTGGTCAACGAGAGCCAATTCAACAAGGTAATGGATTACATCCGCATTGGCAAGGAAGAAGACAAGCTGCGGCTGGTGCGCGGCGGCGTCCGCGCGACCGGCGAGAAGGTCGATAACGGTTGGTTCATCGAACCGACGATTTTTGCCGATGTAGATCGAACGAAGCGATTGTTCAAGGAAGAGATTTTCGGCCCGGTCCTGTCGGTCATCAAAGTCGGCAGCCTGAATGAGGCCGTCGAGACGCTCAACGACTGCGAATATGGGCTAAGCTCGTCGATCTATACTCGCGACATCAACAAGGCACTTTGGGCAGTCCGCGAAATCGAGGCCGGCATCGTTTACGTCAACGGTCCGACGATCGGCGCCGAGGTCCACATGCCTTTCGGCGGCGTGAAGGGGACCGGCAACGGCCACCGCGAGGCGGGTAAGGTCGGGCTGGACATCTTCACCGAATGGAAAACCGTATATATCGACTACAGCGGCAAGCTGCAACGCGCCCAGATCGACACCGACGATATTTTGACGCGGCGGACATGACATATTATCCGCTGCAATAGCCGGAGGCTAACAGCCTCCGATATTTGCCAAGAAACAGCGAGTTTTTCCCCCGGAGGCTGTTAGCCTCCGGCTACTGCCTCGCGGTTTTGCATGATTGGAGATGGTTTTATGGCGACCTCGAAATTCACCTTGATACCCGAGCAGCCTTCGGCCCCGGCACTGGTATGTGATGTACCCGGCCCCAAAGCCCAGCATCTCGTCGCCCGCGACAAAGAGGTGATGAGTTCCTCATACACCCGCGATTACCCGCTGGTGATCGACTCGGCCATCGGCTCGGTCGTTACAGACCCTGACGGCAACCGGTTTCTCGACATGACGGCCGGCATCGCCGTGACGGCCACGGGCCACTCGCATCCTTATGTGGTGAAGGCGATCCAGAAACAGGCCGCCCGATTCCTGCACATGTCGGGCACCGATTTCTACTACGACCAGGAGATCGAACTGGCCGAGCGGTTGGCGAAGCTGGCCCCGATGAAAGGCCGCAACCGGGTGTTTTTCACAAACTCCGGCGCGGAAGCCATCGAGGCCGCTTTCAAACTCGCTCGGCATCAGACCGGCCGGCAGCACGTGCTGGCCTTCTGGGGCGCGTTCCACGGCCGCACGTTCGGCGCGATGTCGCTCTCGGGCAGCAAGGCGATCCATCGCAAGCGGTTCCTGCCCGTCGTGCCGCAGATTACGCACGTCACCTATCCCAACCCGTTCCGTCCGATTGATATATGCGGATCGGAGTCGGTCGTCGATTTTACCATCAACGAGATCGAGCGTACGGTCTTCCGCCGCGAGGTGACGCCGGACCAGGTGGCGGCGATTTTCGTCGAGGCCATTCAGGGCGAGGGCGGCTACATCGTTCCCCCGCCCGACTTCCTCCCCCGGCTCCGCGACCTCTGCAATCGGTACGGCATCCTGATGGTCTGCGACGAGGTGCAATGCGGCATGGGCCGAACCGGCAAGATGTGGGCGGTCGAGCACGTCGGCGTCGAGCCGGATATCGTCGCCTCGGCCAAGGGCATTGCCAGCGGAATGCCGCTGGGCGCGATCGTTGCCCGGGAGGAGATCATGGATTGGCCGCCCGGTTCGCATGCTTCGACCTACGGCGGCAACCCGGTTGCCTGTGCCGCTTCGTTGGCCACGCTCGACCTGCTCGAAGGCGGCTTGATCGAAAACGCCCGGGTAGTCGGCGACCATCTGATGGTCCGATTGATCGAGTTGAAGGAAAAACTGCCGGCCATCGGCGACGTCCGCGGCGTGGGCTTGATGGCGGCCGCCGATTTCGTCACCGACCGCGAGACCCGCGGCCACGACGCCGAGACCCGCAACCGCGTCGTGCAGGAGTGTTTCCGTCGCGGCCTGCTGATGCTCGGCTGCGGCGAGAGCGCGATCCGCTTCTGCCCGGCGCTGACGATTTCCGAAAAACAGATCGACACGGCGATCGACATATTCCGCGAGGCCGTGAAGGCGGCAGTCAAGTCATAAAGCCGCGACCGTTGGTCGCGCCCGATTTGTTTAACAAGATATGTAGGGTGCGTGAAACGCACCAATGTTTTCGTGAGATATACATGGCATAAATGGTGCGTTTCACGCACCCTACAAAGATTCAAATGAGGTTTACATGACCAAACCGACAATCGTAACCATGCCCGGCGACGGGATCGGAAAAATCGTGCTGCCCGAGGCGTTGCGGGTGCTGAATGCCGCCGGATTCGAGGCGGATTACGTTCACGGCGACATCGGCTGGGATTTCTGGACGAGCGAGGGCAACGCGCTGCCCGACCGGACGATCGAGCTGCTACGCGAGCACAAGATCGGCTTGTTCGGGGCGATCACCTCGAAGCCGAAGCAGGCAGCCGAGGCCGAGCTTTCGCCCGATTTGCAAGGCCGTGGACACGTCTACTTCAGCCCGATCGTGAAGATGCGGCAACTGTTCGATTTGGACTTATGTATCCGTCCGTGCCGCTCGTTCCCAGGCAATCCGTTGAACTTCATCCGCCGCAAGGGCGACGGGTTCGAGGAGCCGAAGATCGACACGGTCATCTTCCGGCAGAACACCGAAGGGCTTTACTCGGGCGTCGAGTGGACCGATCCGCCGAAACACGTCCGCGACGCGCTGGAAACGCATCCGAAGATGAAAAACTTCGCCCATGTGCCCGGCCCCGACTTGGCCGTCTCCTGCCGGATTCTCAGCCGTGGGGCCTGTCAGCGGATCATCCGCGCGGCGTTTGAATACGCCAAGAAGTTCGGCTACCGCTCGGTCACGATTTGCGAGAAGCCGAACGTGATCCGCGAGACCTCGGGCATGGTCGAGGACGAGGCACGGCTGATCGCCGCCGAGTATCCCGATATTAAGTTATGGTCGACGAACATCGACGCGCAGATGATGTGGCTCACGAAAAATCCCGAGGATTACGGCGTTCTTGTGGCCACGAACATGTTCGCCGACATCATCTCCGACGGTTTCGCCGGACTGGTCGGCGGGCTGGGCTTCGCCGCCAGCGCGAACATCGGACGCGAGGTCGCCGTGTTCGAGCCGACGCACGGTTCCGCGCCGAAATACGCCGCCCTGGAAGAGTCGATCGTCAATCCGATCGCCATGATACTGGCCGCCTGCATGATGCTCGACCACATCGGCCATTCGCACACGGCCGAGCGTATCCGCAGGGCCATTGGCGACGTTATCGCCGAGGGCAAGGCGCTGGCCTACGACATGATGCGTCTTGCGGGCGGGCCGGACGTGCTCGCCAAAGGAGCCGCCTCGACCAAACAAATGACCGACGCAATCATCTCGAAACTGTGATTGCAAAATTATTCCTATCGGATGAATTATGACTGGAAAACAACGCATCCGCGCGGCCATGCGGCATGAGCCTGTCGATCGCGTTCCGGTGATGTGCCAATTGGCCATTGGCCATTATTTGCTCAACACCGACGTTAAGCCGGCGGAATTGTGGTTTACCAGCGAAGGTTTCGTAGCGGCGTTGATCGCTTTGGCTCGCCGCTATGATTTCGACGGAATCCTGTTGAATCTTTCGGGCCGCGACCCCGGCTGGATGCGATATGCGTCGCGGATCGACTCGGCGGCGGACGGCGGCCAAATCGTGCATTTCACCAATGGCGACCGCGCCCTTTGCCCGCCGGACGACAACGTGCAGCATATCCACCAGAGCGGCTATCGCCGGCCGACGCTGGACGAGGTCGATCCGGGGCGACTGTTTTACGACGATCCGCACGATATGGGCGGTTTGAAATATCCGTTTTATTTCGGTTTCGATCCGCCCGCGGCCGATTGCGTCGATCGCTGGCCCGACTATATTTTCCGCTTGCTCGAATTGGCCAAGCCCCTGGTCGGTGAGGAATTATCGGTGCATGCCGAGATATTTTCGCCGTTCACGCAGTTGATGGAGCTTCTCGGCTATCCGCAGGCGTTGATGGGGTTGATCGACCAGCCCGAAAAATGCGAGGCGATTTTGGCGGCATATACCGAAGGCGCGGCGGACCTTGGCCAAAAAATGGCCCAACGCGGCGCGGACGCCGTGTTGATTTCCTCGGCCTTCGCCGGCGGCGGATTTATTTCGCCCCGCCAGTACGACCGATTCGTCTTGCCCTACGAAGCCGAAGTGGTCCGCTGCGTCCACGAGGCCGGCGCGCCGGTCTATACGCATACTTGCGGCTGCATCGGCGACCGGCTCGAACGGATGGTCGAGACCGGCACGGACGGAATCGATACGCTGGACCCGCCGCCGTTGGGCAACGTCGATCTGGCCGACGGCAAACGCCGCGTCGGCGAAAAGGTGTTTTTTAAGGGAAATATCGACTCGGTCAACACGCTTCTAAAGAAGTCGCAAAGCGAAGTGAAAGCGGATGCGATCGAGCGGTTGAAAATCGGCAGCCGCGGCGGCGGCTACATCCTGAGCAGCGCTTGTTCGGTTTCGCCGCGCGTTCCGCCCGAGAATCTTGCGGTTTTGTCCGAGGCGAGCAAAGAGTTCGGAACCCCGTGCGGATAGCATCATTTGGTAGATTTTGGTTTATGTTTTTATTCTGGAGAAACACACGTGAAAAAGACAACGATTCTGCGAGAAGCGATCATGGCCCGGCGGGCCGTCGCGGTCCCCGGCTGCCATGACGCCCTGAGCGCGAAGTGCATTGAACGCTGCGGCTTCGAGGCCATTCAAATATCCGGCTACGGCCTGGCCGCCAGCCTGTTGGCCAAGCCCGACGTCGGACTAGTACAGATGAAGGACGTGCTCGACATGACCTGGAACATCGTCCAGGCGGTGGGCATTCCGGTGATGGCCGACGTCGACACCGGCGGAGGCAACGCGGTGAACGCCGCTTGGATCACCGAACGGCTGATCCAGATGGGCACGGCCGGCATGAACATCGAAGACCAAATCTTCCCCAAGCGTTGCGGCCACATGGCGGGCAAGGAAGTCATCTCGGCCGAGGAGATGGCCGGCAAGATTCGCGCCTGCTCCGACGTTCGGAACCGCCTCGACAAGGATTTCATCATCAACGCCCGAACCGACGTTTTCGCCGCCAAGGGACTTGACGAAGCCATACGCCGCTGCAACATGTATCTCGCGGCCGGCGCCGATCTGGCCTTTATCGACGGCATCCGCACCCGCGTGGACATCGAAAAAGCCGTCGCCGAAATCAAAGGACCGCTGTCGGTAAACCTGATGGACGCCATTTCCGGCATGAAGACCGAACTGATCCCGATCCCCGAGCTGGCCAAGATGGGCGTCGGACGGGTGTCGATACCGGTCACCTCGTGCATGGTCGCCCACAAGGCGTTGATGGACTTCTTCACCGCGTTGAAGGCGGCCCCGGGCGGAATCCTGCCCGGCGAAACCAAATGGGTCGCCGGCTTCGAGGAATACACCGATTTCGTCGGTTTGAAAGAGTACAAGAAGCTGGAGGACGAATATCTGCCCCGCGAAAGAATGTCGGAGAAGTACGGCGCGGCGGAGAAAATCGTCGGATAGAAACATGGGTAAAACCTTTGCCGAAAAAATACTCGCCCGAAAGGCCGGGCTGGATGAAGTCCGGCCGGGCGAGATCGTCACGGTGCGGCCTGACCGGCTGCTGTCGCACGACAACACGGCGGCGATTGTGAAAAAAATCGAAGCCGACCTCAGGGGTTGTTCCAATTTTCGCGCAGAGAAAATGGGACTGTCCCCTTCGGCGCACGTCGTGGTGCTCGACCACGTCGTGCCCGCCGACTCGGAAAAAGACGCCCAAAACCACCAGGCCGTCCGGGCATACGTTAAACGCCGCGGCGTCGAGCATTTCTTCGACGTCGGCGTGGGCGTGTGCCATCAGGTGATGGTCGAGCGGGGACTGGCCCTGCCCGGCATGTTGGTCGTCGGCAGCGATTCGCATACCTGCATGTATGGGGCGCTGGGCGTGTTCGCCACTGGCATCGACCGCACCGAGGCCGCCGCGCTGATCCTCACCGGCGAGACCTGGCTAAAAGTGCCCGAGAGCATCCGCGTCGATCTGTCCGGCGAGTTTCAACCCGGTGTAACGGCCAAGGACTTGATTCTCTCGATCATCGGGCGGATCGGCGCCGACGGGGCCAACTATCAGTGCGTCGAGTTCCACGGCGCCGCCGGACTGTCGATCGACGAGCGGCTGACCGTGGCCAACATGGGCATCGAAATGGGAGCGAAGGCCGCCGTCTTCGAAGTAGACGACCGAACGGTCGACTATCTTGACTCGATCGGCCCCGTCCGCGACCGCACTAACAAAACTGAAAACAGGGGTGCCACTGCTGGCTTGTCCAGCAGTGTTATACCGGGATTTTCGCCTGGCACTGCTGGACAAGCCAGCAGTGGCACCCGTGAATTTACTGGACAAGCCAGCAGTGGCACCCTGGAATATGAGCCGGTTTGGGCCGACGCGGACGCCGAATACTCACAGCGGCTGGAATTCGACCTATCGTCGCTCGGACCGGTGGTGGCAAAACCGCATACGGTCGATAACGTCGCGCCGATCGAGCAGGTCGAAGGGCTGCCGATCGATCAATGCCTGCTGGGCACTTGCACGAACGGCCGGGCGAGCGATTTCGAGCTGGCCGCCTCGATCCTTCGCGGCCGTCAGATCGCCCCCGGCACGCGGTTGTTGCTCGCGCCCGCTTCGCGCAACGTACTGCGGCAGGCGATTGCCTCCGGCGCGATCGACGTACTGTTGGCCGCCGGCGGGACGCTGCTGCCTGCCGGTTGCGGCCCCTGTCTCGGCGCACACCAAGGCGTGTTGGCCCCAGGCGAGCGATGTCTTTCCACATCCAACCGAAATTTCAAGGGCCGGATGGGCTGCCCGGACGCGGAGATTTACCTGGCAAGCCCCGCCACGGTCGCCGCCACCGCGCTCAACGGCAAAATCACCGATCCGCGAAAAATTTCGACGTAATACTCGTTTTTCACAATAACCGTGGGATAACAGCCCCGGGTGGGAAAACTTGTTACTTCTGCACATTCCGGGGGCTGTTAGCCCCCGGCTATTGATTTCGATGAAAAACGAAAGCAATGAAAGAAAGACCACACCGATGGCCAAAGTCTGGCGCTACGGCGACGACGTAAACACCGACATGCTTTTTCCGGGCAAGTACACCTATACCTGCTCGACGGCCGAGCAGATTTTGCCGCACCTGCTCGAAGACCTCGATCCGGCGTTCGCCGCCGGCGTCCGGCCGGGCGACATTCTCATGGCCGGCAAGAACTTCGGCTGCGGCAGCTCGCGCGAGCAGCCGGCTTTGGGACTAAAGGCCGCCGGTATCGAAGCGGTGGTGGCGAAAAGCTACGCCCGAATTTTCTACCGCGCGGCGATCAACCAGGGGCTTCTGTTAGTCGAATGCCCCCAGGCGGTCGATGCCTACCGGGACGGCGACGAGGTGCGTTTCGACGCAGCGGCCGGAACGATTTCGATCGGCGGGCAAGCGTTTTCTTTTCCAAACCTACCGCCGGAGATACTCGCCATCCGCGATGCCGGGGGGCTGATACCATACGCCCGAGCGAAGCTGCGCGCACGGGAGTGAGAATCGTTCGTTTAACGATGCCCCTGTCGTTTAACGATGCCCCGATTGACGAATCGGTCTGAATTGTCGAAAATGAGTGGTTTATTGTGTTTGGTATGTACCGTTCACATAACAGGATAGCCCCATGAACTATATCGAAAGACAAGACCCGGAAGTTTGGGCCGCGATAGACGGCGAGATCAAGCGTCAGCGCGACGGCTTGGAAATGATCGCTTCGGAAAACTATACCAGCCCGGCCGTCATGCAGGCGGTCGGCAGCGTGTTGACTAACAAGTACGCCGAGGGCTATCCGGGACGGCGTTATTACGGCGGTTGCGAGTTCGTCGACGTGGCCGAGAACCTCGCGCGCGATAGAGCGAAGCAGATTTTCGGTGCCGAATTTGCCAACGTGCAGCCTCACTCCGGCGCCCAGGCCAACATGGCCGTGTATCTTTCATTCCTCGAACCGGGCGACGCGGTGCTGGGACTCGATCTGGCCCACGGCGGGCATCTCACGCACGGAATGAAGTTGAACTTTTCGGGCAAGACGTACCGTTTCTTCAGCTACGGCGTGAAACCCGACACGCACCGGATCGACTTCGATCAGGTTGCCGCGTTGGCCCGCGAGCACAAGCCGCGGTTGATCGTTGCCGGTGCGAGCGCGTATCCGCGCGAGATGGAGCACGGAAAGTTTGCCGAGATCGCCCGGGAGTGCGGGGCGCGGCTGATGGTCGATATGGCCCATTACGCCGGACTGGTCGCCGCCAAGCTGCACGACGACCCGGTGCCGGTGGCCGATTATGTAACCACGACGACGCACAAGACGCTTCGCGGCCCGCGCGGCGGCATGATCCTCTGCAAGGAAGAATACTTGAAGGACATCAACCGGGGCGTGTTTCCCTGCGTGCAGGGCGGGCCGCTAATGCACGTCATCGCCGGCAAGGCCGTCTGCTTCGGCGAGATTCTCAAGCCCGAGTACAAGCAGTACATCCGGCAGGTGATGGACAACGCCCAGGCGCTGGCCGAAACGCTTGTCGCCGGCGGCGTGAAACTCGTCAGCGGCGGCACCGACAACCACCTCATCCTGGCCGACGTGACCCCGCTGGGCACGACCGGCGCCCAGGCCGAAGCCTCCCTCGAACGCTGCGGCATCACCGTCAATAAGAATATGATCCCCTTCGACCAGCGGAAACCAATGGACCCGTCGGGCATCCGCGTCGGTACGCCGGCGCTGACCAGCCGCGGAATGGGCTGTGACCAGATGCGGGCCGTCGGCGGAATGATCCTCGACGTTCTCCGCGCGCCGGACGACTCGGCCGTGGCCGACCGCGTCCGCGGCCAAGTGGCCGAACTGTGCAAGCAGTTTCCGGTGCCGATCGACGCGGCGTAGTGGGTGGCGGGCAGTGGATGGTGGTTAGTGGTTAGTGGCTAGCGGCTAGTGGCTAGAACCCTCGTTCCCAAGCTCTGCTTGGGAACGCACTGCCCCGACGCTCCGCGTCGATGGAAGGGGGAGTGTGTATGCTCGTCTTGCGCAACAAAGCATAGGAGGGATGTACTGCATCCAGACAACCATGTGGTGGGTGGCAATAGGATTACTAGTTTTTGGAGGTTTCATTTCCTGCGTGAATTTCTATCTTTCCTTTTTGCGATACCCAATCCATCGATTGTGCGGCGGAACAAGAGAGAACTATAAATATTATTCTGGAGTTCCTCTATTTGGCTCATTATTTGTGGCACTCTCACTTATAATCTTTTGGGCAAATCCCCTTATGTGTTCCATCGCCATTATACTCATTCTGATTGACACAGGCGGTTTTCATTGGTTTATTGGCGTTATGCTATTCATGCATGTATTTCGGAAGAAATCCACAAAGAAGACAACCGACTAAGTTGAACTCTCACAAAGTTGCTAGTTGGTTATAGATGGCATGACCATAACCCGCTATAAAATCCACGACGACGCCTACCCTCATTTCATGACATGCACCGTCGTGGGTTGGGTGCCGGTTTTTACTCGAATGGAAACCGTCGAGATCGTCCTCGAATCGTGGCGTTATCTCCAAGAAAACAATCGGCTCAAGCTGTTCGGTTACATTGTGTTGGAAAACCACTTGCACTGGATTGCATCGGCGGATGATTTGACCGCACAGGTGTCCGCTTTCAAGTCGTTCACGGCTCGAAAAGTAATCGACTTGCTCGAATCGCGGAGTGTTGTGCCGTTGCTGCGTCAGCTTGAACATCTCAAGGCAAAGCACAAGACAGATAGCGCCTATCAGCTTTGGCAGGAGGGCAGCCACCCGCAGATGATCCAAAGTGATGAGATGATGCGGCAGAAGCTGGATTACATCCACAATAATCCGGTTGTCCGCGGGTTCGTTGATGAGCCTGTGCATTGGAGGTATTCGAGTGCGAGGAATTATGAAGGGCAGACGGGACTGATTCCCGTGACTACTGAGTGGTGAAGTACGTATCTGAGGGAACGGACGCGGAGCGTCCGGGCAGTGCGTTCCCAAGCGGAGCTTGGGAACGAGCAGGAACGATCATTGAGACCCAAACGAACGGACGCGGAGCGTCCGGGCAGTGCGTTTCCAAGCGGAGCTTGGGAACGAGTGATAAACGAGTGGTAAGCTCTTTTTCGGGAACTTATGCCATGAAAAAACGCTCGATGCCTCTATCAAAAGTCTACGGCCTGCTCGAACCTGGGCCGGTCGTGTTGCTGACGACCGCCTGGAAGGGCCAGCCGAACGTGATGCCGATGTCGTGGTTGACGATGCTCGAATTCAGCCCACCGCAATTCGCCTGCGTCGTCAGCAATCGGAATCATAGTTTCGACGCGCTGCGGAAGACCCGGCAGTGCGTCGTAAATATTCCGACCGCCGAACTGGCCGAACAGGTGGTCGGCTGCGGCAATACGTCGGGCAGGAAAGTCGACAAGTTCAAACGGTTCGGCCTTACGCCCTTGCCAGCCGCGACGGTCGAGGCCCCGCTGATCGACGAGTGTTACGCAAACCTCGAATGCCGAGTCATCGACACGCGGATGGTGAACAAGTACAGCCTGTTCGTCTTGGAAGCAACAAAGGCGTGGATCGCTTCCGGCGCGAAACGCCCTCGGACGATCCATCACGAGGGGCGCGGGATGTTCATCGTCGCCGAGCGGCGGATCAAGCTGCCGTCGGTGAAGTTGTGAGAATCGGCGAATGAGGGATGCATCGTTTCCCCCGCTGTCAGGCCCGCATTACGCGCGTTTCGCCCGCCACTTTCCGCGGGTGGTTTTTTTCCTTGAAGATTTGTCGAACCTCCCCTCCACGAGGTCTTCGTCGTTATCGTCTCCCTCCAGTTCATCCTCGTAAAGATCGGCGTCTGGTTTCGATTCTTCATCTACTGCGTCGTCATCGTTGTATTCTTCGCACTCGTCTTCGTCGAATTCGTCGTCATCTTCATGTTCCGCCTCGTCCTCGTTCGCGGCTTCATCTACGTCGTCGTCATCAAATTCATCCTCTTCGCATTCCCCATCATCGAGGTCCGCGTCGCAACCTTCATCCTCTTCCATTTCGCTGAAATCGTACTCGCTGTTCCGCCGGGGTTTCGGCTGTTCGGGCGGTTGCGCGCCGTCGTCGGCTTGGCCGGACATCTGCGCCCATTGCTCGGGCGAGATCAATACGTCGCGGGCCTGCGAGCCGTTGTATGCGCCGACGATGCCGTCCTCGGCCATGAAGTCGATCAGTCGGGCGGCGCGGCCGTAGCCGATCCCCAGCGAGCGTTGCAGCAGCGAGACGCTGCCGCGGCCCTCGCGGACTACGACTTCGATGGCCGATTCGTAGAGATCGTCGCGGTTGCTGAACTGCTTCTTGTCGCCGCCGGGTGAACTGGTCTTCAGTTGCACCAGTTCCTTGACGAACTGCGGCTCGTCGGTGGCCACGGCCGAGATGATCCGCGAAATTTCGTCGTCGCTCAGATAGGTTCCCTGGCCGCGGATCAACGTGCTGGTGCCCGGCCAGAGGAAGAGCATGTCGCCGTTGCCCAGCAGGCGGTCGGCGCCCATCTCGTCGAGCACCACGCGGCTGTCCGTGCGGCTGGCCACCTGGAAGGCGATTCGGGCGGGCAAGTTTGATTTGATCAGACCGGTGATGACGTCGACCGTCGGCTTCTGCGTGGCCAGCACCAGATGGATGCCGACCGCTCGGCTCTTTTGCGCCAAGCGGATAATGTGTCCCTCGACCTCCTTGGCGGCGGTCATCATCAGATCGGCCAACTCGTCGGCCACGATAACGATGTAGGGCATGTGCGTGGGGATATGGCGTCGCTCCTCATCGTCCTCGGGCTTGACTCTCTCGAACAGCTCTTCCTCGCCGAGTTGGTTGTAAACGCTTATGTGCCGCACTCCCGCCCTGGCGAGAATGTGGTAGCGCTCCTCCATCTTCTCGACCGCCCAGCCAAGGATGGCCTCGGCTTTTTTCATGTCGGTCACGACCGGGTGCATCAGGTGCGGCAGCGACCGATAGGGGCTAAGCTCGACCATTTTCGGGTCGATCATCAACATGCGGACTTCGTCCGGCCGTCGGGTCATCAGCATCGAGGCGATGATCGAGTTCAGGCATACGCTTTTGCCCGTCCCCGTACGGCCGGCGATCAGCAGGTGGGGTAACGAGCTGAGATCGACGACCAGCGGGGCGCCGGCGACGTCCTTGCCCAGATAGATCGGTATCCGCATTTTCTGGGTCTTGCCGGCGACCGCTTCCATGACTTCGCGGAGGCGGACGATCTGTCGGTCGTTGTTGGGCACCTCGATGCCGACGGTATTCTTGCCCGGCAAGGGAG